>MKWU01005589.1_pt1 | contig 13535 bp, 13 predicted proteins | sample 809101 | NCBI WGS metagenome assembly MKWU01 (sample SAMN05860141, study PRJNA318959) | sponge metagenome | host: Aplysina aerophoba | place: Slovenia: Piran, Adriatic Sea, Gulf of Piran | collected 2013-05-07 | reverse complement strand
TCCTTGGGACCAGGCAAACAGATGTTGCAAACTGGACGCGGTTGGCTGGCTTGTCTACTTTCTACTGTGTGGCTACATCGTTAAGGCAGAGGGATCAAGCGATAGTGTCTGAATCCTAGACCGAGAGGGGGCAGTGTCAAGCGGATCGGGAACGAGGCGGTGCTGCCCGGATCGTCTGCTGAATGCCGAAGAGATGTCTGGTGGGGATATCGTGCGGTCGTCGCGATGTGGGCGACGACCGTTTGGCTCCGATTGCGTATCGGCGCCCGCGGTCCAGTCGGGCGGGCGGCGCAGGGCGGCGGGATCGGCGTGCTGGAGGAACACCGCGACGCGCGCCGACGGCAGCTTCTCGCTCGACGTCCGGCGGGGCTCGGCAAATGTAATCTTGGCGCCGCCTGGTTGGGGCGAAACGACAACCTTGTTCGCGAAGACCGCCCGCGTTTCGGCAATCCGGGCTTCCTCCTCGGAAGGACAAGGCGCTCATCGGGCCGCGGGACTGCTGGACGTGGTCGAGGGCCTTCTCCTCTGCTTCGATGTCGTCGAAATCGGGAAGTTTCCTCAGATACGCCCGGAGATGGGGCGCCGACAGGGAACGCTCGAAACAGGTCCATCGGAACGCCTGGGCATCATCGGACCGCCCGAGGGCTTCCAGTGCATCGATCCGGGCGTCCTCGCACGCGAATCGGTGCCGGGTCGAATATCCGTCGTCATCGTGTTCGGCCGCAGCCACAGCCTTCAGGGCTTCCCCGGGCCGTCCCGCCGCCAGGAGCCTGCGGGCAATCGCGGCGGCGACCGCGGGCTCCTGGCGGTCGGTTTCGTCAACCTGGCCGATGAAGGCATCGACATCGCTCTGGGCGTCGGCAATATCCTGCAAGGCCGAGCGGACGGTCTGGAGCCGCAAGCGCTCCGCCGCCTCGGCTTCGACGTCTGTGCCCCTGTGGCGCCAGTGAATTGTCCGCCGGTGCGCTTCCGGCAGCTGTACGGCCGGCGTGTTCGAATATTCGGTCGTCAGCTGCTTCAGACGCTCCAACCCTTCGTGGCCCAGCGCCGGCATCAGCGCACCTATGAGACCGTCATACTGGCCGTGGGCGTTCTGGGTCAGCGCCTCGAAGGCCCGCTCCGCCAGCTTGTTCGGTTCGGGGCTGGCTAAGGAGGCAATGTCGCCCAGATCGGAGGCGCTGAAGGCGCCGGCGATCATTTCGTCGGTATAGTGGAGGCGGTTCTGGATCGGATTCGCCAGTCTCATGTACTGCCACATCAGGTCGAGCGCCTCGGCGGCATCCTCCCCGGCGATCCGGTCGACGATGGCCCCGCGGCAGAGTTCCAGGTCGTCCACGAGATCCCGGCGTCTTCGCGAATCGATGACCGCGCGAGACCGGCGGATCGTCGCCGTCCGATGCCGCACCTCTCTGGTGAGCGCGGCGGCGCCGAGCGCGCCGGCTAGCTCGAGTCGAAGCAACCGCCGGGCGGCGGGTCTTCCCCTGCTGATCTCGATCAGCAGCTCGGCGAGGCGCTCTGCCCCGAGAGCCTCCAGGTTCCTGGCGTTGAGAGTTTTCTTCGATGTCATATCGCAGGCGGGTCGCATTGCAGTCTGGATGCGCGGGACCTTGATCCGTCGCGCCAGATCGCGCGATAGGTGGTTTCGGGGTCGGCTGGCTCGGAGACACTCGGACCGGGGCAGGGCCTGCTGAGGGGCGCGGCCGCAATCCCGGGGGTGGCCAGGGAGCCGGGAGAAGCGGTGACGCAAGGAGACAGGGGATTGCACAAAGGCGAATTCGCCACGACGATGGATGCTCTGGGCTCTGCCGCTAGAAAGTCTAGGAAATCGAGCGACACCAAGGACTTGATAGATGGTCGGATACATGGGCGAGGCGAGATTGCAACTCTGGCTGGAACACGACTTCTAGGAATGCCGCAGATAACTGGCTCGATGTCGGGTGTTGCACCAATGGGATTGAAATATCGATCCTGGGCAGGCATGTTGGTTAGCAGAGGCGCCCACCATTCTTGACGGACGGCGATATGTGCGCGGAAGGTGGCAATGACTGCGCCTGTGATAGCCCTCGATCCAGAGGGTTTTAGTTTGTCGGGTTCGAGTCAGAAGAGGGAAGATGATGCCGGAAACGATTTCTAAACAAGCAGAACATTATCTTGAAGCCGTGGCAAATGCACTTGAAATTCCGCGTTCTAGATATGAACAGGCAGAGAAAAGCTACAAATCTTTAGGTGAATGGCTGCATCGAGACGAATCTAGAATTCGAAAGTTCGATCCAGACGTTTTCGTGCAGGGCTCATTTAGGTTAGGTACAGTAATCAAACCTAACTCCGAAATGGAAGAATACGATATTGATAGCGTTTGTTTGCTTAGAGCCCTGTCAAAACCTGACCTCCCGCAAGCCACACTGAAAGAGATGGTCGGAGAACAAGTCGAGCTTTATCGAATTGCGAAAAGCATGACTAAGAAAGTACAAGAAAGCCGTCGCTGCTGGCGGTTGGAATATGCCGAGGGCGCACAGTTTCATATGGATATCCTTCCGTCAATTCCAAACGGTCGGTATCAACGGAGGTTGCTGGAGGCACAAAATTTGGATGCTCAATTTGCTGACAGCTCAATTGCGATTACAGATAATGAGGTTCCCGAATACAGAGTTGTGACAGACGATTGGCCTCGTTCTAATCCACGAGGTTACGCTGATTGGTTTTCGGAACGCATGGGAGACGTTTTTATACGCCGTCGCGAAATGGTTCTGAATGAGATGCTCGCAGAAGGAGTGACTGCAAGCATTGAAGATGTTCCCGTCTACAGAGTCCGCACGCCGCTTCAATCTACGATTATGATTCTGAAAAGGCATCGCGATACGATGTTTGCGGCAGACCCCGAGAATAAGCCGATTTCCATCATTATTTCTACGCTTTCTGCTCATGCCTACAACGGTGAAGAGACAATCGGTGCAGCGTTGCTTTCCATCCTCATCCGCATGGAAAACGCAATAGAACGTGATGACGTCGGATATGTCATAAAGAATCCCACTGACCCGCTTGAGAATTTCGCAGACAAGTGGAGAGAACATCCGGAACGGGCAGCGGCCTTCTTCAAATGGTTGAACCAAGCCAGAACAGACTTCGCCGCTGCGGCTTCTCTTGTTGAGTACCAACGGATGTCCGATACGCTTGCCGATGGTATCGGCAGAGAGGTGGCCCAAGCGGCGAGTGACGCTGTGTTGCAGTCGTCTCAGCGTGGAGGACGAGCCAGCCTCGTGCGAGATGCCACCGCGGCGTCTGCTGCATTGCCGGCATCGGTTTCCTTCGCCGACACACCGCGGGTACCCAAGAAGCCGGACGGGTTCGCATGACCTGGTGGCTTTTGCAGAGAAGCCGGCTCTCCAACGAAAAGGAAAGACTTGCGACTCTTGAAGGCAGCGTTGATTGGCTTCAAGTTACGAAGTGGCACGCCAACTCGGATCTATCTATGTGCGTAGATTTTGGGATTGTGAACGGCGGCGACCGATACGCGATGCAGATGATTTATCCAAGCGTATATCCGGATGCGCCGCCAATGGTATTTACGGAAGATAGAATACGGCTGTCTGGCCATCAATATGGCGCTGATGGCGAATTGTGCCTCGAACACAGACCTGACAATTGGCGGCAGTCAATTACAGGCGCAGATATGGTAGCCAGTTGTCATCGTTTGCTTGCGGAGGAGCACCCAGAGAAAGACAGGATCGTCCATGCTCGATCAGCCCACACGGCTTCTCTTGGACGCGACTTGAGATCGGAGGTGCTTCGACTCGTCATCACCGCTTCTGACGTTGACGCCCTGAACCTGCTGCCGGAACATGTCGGCTACAAACTATTGCTTAAGCAGCGTTTCGTCGCGGTCTCGGCCATAGCGACGATTTCCACTATTGGAGAGAAGGACGCCCCAGTTTGGACAAGCGATTTAGTTTTACCAGAGGGGACAGCGGAAGTCGGTGGCGTAGTGGTTCGGGCGCCGGAGGTACGCAAAGGGGGTACGATCACAGTTCCTGATCTCTGCTTGTTGCTGGATGGGATGAAACTCGACGAGTTGCGCCGCAAACTCGTGGAAACGGATCAAGCTATCCGCTTGTTGATTGGAGACGGTAGCGATTGGAGGTTGGTCTGGCTCTATGGCGAGCGGACCGATCGAAAACTCTACCAGTTTGTAACCGTTCAGATTCCAGCGACGACGACGCGTGTTCCGGATAGTTTTGAAAGGCTTCGGGCGAGGAAGGCAGGAATAGTCGGTTGCGGGTCAATTGGCTCTAAGGTTGCTGCTGGCCTATGTCGTTCAGGGTTGGCCGAGTTCCTGCTGATTGACGAAGATATCTTTTTTCCCGGAAATGTCGTGCGTAATGAGCTCGATCTCAGAAGTATCGGGACGCACAAGGCTTATGCGGTTCGGGAGCGGCTACTGCAAATCAACCCGAGGTGCGAAGTCAATACACTACGAATTTCGCTAGGGGGCCAGGAAAGTGCAGCGTCCATGGCCGGAGCGCTCGAAGCTCTTGGGCAGTGTGATCTTTTGATCGATGCCACCGCCGATCCTAGGGCTTTCAATCTCATCGCCTCAGTGTCCATCCGTACCAAGACACCGATGATTTGGTGTCAGGTGTTTGGTGGTGGCATAGGAGGATTGATTGCGAGAGCGCGACCTGACATTGATCCCACCCCGTCTGCGGCACGAGATCAAATACAGGTTTGGTGCGAGGATCAAGGCGTCAACTGGGTCGGTGCGAGCGCCGAAAGTGACTACGACGTGGAAGTTGGTGAAGGTACACCAATGATCGCCGACGACGCAGAGGTATCTATCATGGCGGCACATACAGAGCGCTTCGCGATAGACTTGTTGGTGAATCCGGAAGGTAGCATTTTTCCATCATCGGCGTATCTCATAGGTTTGTCCTCCGAATGGATATTCAAACAACCATTTGATACTGCCCCAATTGCCTTGTGTGCGGCTGGAAGATGGGGTGAAGTGATAGATCCGTTTTCTGCTGAAGATATGATCCAATTGCTAAATGAGCACTTACCACAGAGGGATGAGGCGGATGGAAGTAATCGTCCCGAGTAGCGTCAGACACCGGATGAAGCGGCATTTGCTTTGTGGGGGGAAGCGCGAAATCGGTGGCATGTTGATGGGCGAGGAAGTAGGCGATCAGCGATTCAAAATTGTGGAGTTTTCGGTCGATACAGAGTCTGGGTCGCACTCACAATTTGCACGAAACGCAGACCATCACGAAATTGAGTTGCAAGCCTTCTTTGAAAGAACGAGTTCCGATTACGGTCGGTTTAATTACTTAGGGGAGTGGCATTCGCATCCATGCTTTGATGTTCATCCAAGTGTTCGAGACTTGCGTTCCATGCAAGACTTAGTCGAAAGATCGCGGGGCGTGCAGTTTGCCGTCCTTCTTGTGACTCGTTTGGCTTGGTTTTGGCGGCTCGACAGTACAGCAACTCTGTTTGTTCGGTCGCATCAACCAAGGGCCATTAACCTTGTGGTGCCCTAGATGATCGATGTGGAGAGGGCGATCGAGTGAGACATGTCTAGAAGCCTGATTGATCACTTTCTACGCAGAGCAATAGATTGGCTCTTCAGAGTTAGAACGGTTGAGCGATACCTGATTGCCGCAGCGTTTGGCGTGATTATCGCGATTTTCGCCGGGCCTCCGCTGGTCACGTTTGTACTTGGACTAATTTTCGACGCAGTCCCTGACGAGTATCAAGCAATGGTGCGCGTGGTGGACGATGTTGATCTTTGGATCTTGTCGATATGCAGCGTTGTTATACTTGTTGGTCTGAGCATTGTTGGTTGGCGTGTGTTTTTGGACATTCGAACGAACTCTCGCAGGCGAGTTATCGTAGTGGAGGGAAGGGGACTCAGGGACGATGACGGTCGGTCACTGGTCAAGGCGATCCCGAAGTCAGTCCCCGGTCAACGCATTTCATCGTTACTGGATCTCCGAAATAGAACGGACGGTAGGGTGATCGAGCCCGAACGAGCAATCTCAGAGATTGCAGTAAATCAACGTGCAATCGCCCAACATCGAAGATCTATCGGCAGGAATGATCTGACAACTGTGTACGGAGGCTTGACATCCGTTCCTTATACCTTCTTGACCGGGCTGTATTTCGACGATGAGGGACGTGTTGAAACCTACGATTGGGATCGAGCCAGGGAAGCGTGGCGAACACTTGATGATGAAGACGACCAAGCGAACTTTATAACTTCTGGTTTGGATGATGTAAGTGGAGAGTTGGAGGTAGTTGTCGCCATTGCATTCTCCTACGCTGTCCAAGAAACGGACTTGGATAGCACGTTTTCGTTCAAGAGGGTGCGGATGGTATTGGACGGAATTTCATCGGACTCCCATTGGTCCGCTGGCAAACAGAATCGTTTAGCTCAGCAGTTTCTGGAAGTGGTGAAGAAGCTAAGTGCGAATGGTGTTAGAAGAATTCACTTGGTGATGGCGGCTCCCAACAGTGTTGTTTTCACTTTCGGTAGACGATACGATAAACGAAATTTGCCAGAAATAGTTGTGTACCAGTATGAACGGGGTCAAAATCCAGCGTATCCGTGGGGAGTACTCATGCCTGTTTGCGGCGTGGGCAACCCAGCAGTGATCTATAATAGTATTTGAGAAATCGGATTTATAAATTAGGCGTCTCGTTTGTGATGTGGCTGGTATGGGGTGAAATGCGCTCCGGTCCGTTGGACCGCGTGAGAGGCGGACGTTGCGTCTAGTATGTGTATGTATGTACATGCGGGCAGGGCTGATCGAAACGCTCACCGAGGCCTTGGCTGCCGGCAAGCTGTCAGGGCTACTGCACTTGGTGACCCATCCGGCCCAGGTGTACGCGGTGCTCGACGAGGCCGAGCAGGTCGTTCGCACGATCGTTTTGCGGTCAGGGGCGGCGGGTGAACGCGGGGCGCTATGTGCGGCTTCGCCCCTGGCTCGGCTGCCTGACCATGGCGTCGGCCGGCGGGTTCGACGCCAAAGTTTAGGGCCACGGTGCGCGATACCCGGGGCGGCGAACCCGGTATCTGCCAGACGGCCCGCGCCAGGGCGCGGCCGACAGACGGCGCACCTGCAACGTCACTACGCATCAGAAGCCCGCGCCGAGCGAGAAGAAGACGGTGCATCCCCGGACGGAATCCAGGCGGGTGTCGGCAATCTCAGGATCGGCCGAATCGACCGATGGCCCGCGGTCCGCAACGTTGAGCACCCCACCCCCAAGCGTGAACCCCTTGAGGCCGAAGGCATCGCGCCAGTGGACCAGCAGCTCGTGGCCGACCCAGGCGGCGACCCTGCAACGGGCGCGCCGCCGGTGGGCGGATCCACGCAGCGATCATGTCCCGGGCCGGACTGCGGAGGCCCGGAACATCCGACAGCTCGTCGGGACGTGTTCCGCCGTCTGCTGGAGAACCGCGAATCCCCGGCAGGACGAGGCGATGCGGGGCGCATCCACCGGACCGAACTCAAGATGGCGGGTCCCGGCTTGGACGTTGCCGGACAACAGCCGCGATTCTCCAGTTAGGCAGCGTTTTGCGGGACAATCGGTTTTGTTGAGCCCGGAGGCAACGGCTACACCGTTTCGAAGGGAAAGCTGTCGAGTGCCATGAGACTCAAGAATCGCGCAAAACCTGCACTACCATTTCGTCGAGCACTAGCGAGTAAACCGGCCATCTCGGTGTCCACCACGACACCGTCGAGCGAGTGCTGAGCGAGTCGGGATTGGAGCGCGACCGTCAGCGCCGACGAGGTGCTTCGAAGCTCGACCCCTATCTGGCACTCATCATCGAGACGGCGGAGCGATTTCCCACCCTGACCGCCGCACAGATGTTGGACACGACCAATGCGCATTCTGGACCCGCTCCCACGCACCGGCTGAGGGACGGCGCGCGGAGTTTCAGAGCCCCTCGGAGGGTAGCTTTTGTATGAAGGATATGTCGCGTATATCCCCAATCTCCAAACTAACCGCTTTGTGATTGTCGGCATTGATATCAAACGCCAAGCGATATTCTCTTTGGTAACTCAAATCAGGAACCTTATAGAACGCGGCTTTAATGGAATGCATCATATTCCAAGGTGGATCCTGGTACTCGACTGGACCGCGCCGCCATTGCCGACTTTGGAGTTCGGCCATTCTCTTCACACGGGCAAAAAACTTCCCTGGATGTGTAATGATAACCGCATACCGACCAAACTCCTGTATACACGCCTCGGGAATCTCCAAATCAAGTTTCACCCGAGTCTCCGGTCCAGCAGACAAGAGCGTGAACTCCCGACAATGAGCCATATGCATACAGAAAATGTTGAGAAAACTCACGCTGTCGGGCATCAGAAGGGGCGGACCAGCAAAGTCCTTCTCCGTGAGGGTTATAGTGTCACTACCACCCGGGAATGTGGCCGTCAGGGTGAGCACTCCCTTATCTGACAAGGCAAAGACACCTTCATGGGGGTCACCGCGTTTCCCCGCTTCCAATTTGCGGAAGCAAGACAAACGGTTAGCATACAGTATCCCGCTTCGGAACGCTTTGGCGAAGTCTTCTGAATCGGACATTTTTGCCAGAAAATACTTGGGTTTCCCCATGGCTGCTCTCCTTTCTGCCTCTACTTTTCGTTGCCCGCAGCAACGTCGTGGCACATTGACAGTTTACCGGTAAGCGGACGGGCTTTAGCCCCCAGCCCGGAAAAACACTGATACGAGAGGTCCGGGCCGGCCGAGTAGTGGTCTGGAGTGTGGCGAGAATCCCCTGAATGTGCGGTGTCCGGTGCATCTGGCCGGGTTGAGGGGTTTTGTCGAGCGAGGCGGGCGCCGGCCAGTCGAAGTCGATCCACGGGTAGCGCGCGAGATCCTGCGGGACGACGGTTCCGGCAAACAGCGCGTGATCGCGCCAGGCGACGATGCCGGCGGTCATGTCGAGGAACCGCTCGCGGCGCAAGAATGCCGGCAGGGGTTCGTCGGTGTCGACGCCGCCGCAATGGAGATCGCAGTCTCCGTCGGCCAGGCGGCGCAGCCCCTCGGCGCGGGTGGCGCTCCGTATCCGGAGTTCGACGGGCGGGGAAGGTTTCCCGGAAGCGGGCCGCCGGCCGTGCGAGATTGGTCTCGATCCACGGCGGGGTTGCGGTGACGCGGAACACGCCGGTGCCCCCGGAGCGGGCGGCGTCGATGGCCCGCTCGGCGGTCTCGATCTCGGCGAGGATGCGCCGGGCGCGCTCCACCGCCGTCGCCCCGAGCGCGGTTGGACGCACGCCGTGCGGCAGAGATTTCGCTCGATGCTGAGGCCGATGGGAATCGGGGGCGTTACGCGATAGGTGTCTGTCTCGTGCGGGTCTTGCCGGATATGGGAAGTGCAGGTGTGCGCGTGAGCGTAAAGAGCAAGCGATGATCGTCTGCTATCTGTGTGGCGAACCCGTCGATGCATCCGACGTCAGCGGGGACCATGTCATTCCACGGACCCTGCTCGGCGACAGGCCGCCGAAGGTCAAGGGGTTCGACTATGGCGGCAAGGTGCGTACGCATCGCGGGTGCAACAATCGGTTCGGCGACGAGACGAATGTCCGCAAGGCGCTCCAGCTTCTGGGAGCGCTTCATGATTCCAACACGACATTGACCCGGCCCGCGCCTGGGAACCTCAGGGGCCGCGTGCTCGCGCTGAACGAGGCCACGCTCCCCGGTTTTAGTCCACGGGATTTTCGGTTCTTCAGCATCCACGACGCCAGGAACGATTCGATAGCGGGCTTCGACGATCCGGCGTACTACGTCGGCAAGCCGCGTGCCGATCTCCGTAAGACCGCGCTCTGCACCAGCCTGTCGGTGCTGGCGAAGAGTGCTGCCGCGTTGCTGGTGAGCCGGCACCTCGCGGAACTGCCGGAAAGCTGGGACATCGTTTGTGTCTGGCGTGCGGGGGACGCGACGGGGGTGGACCTGTCAACGATGTTCGGGGAGACAAGACTCTTTGCGCCGGATGTTCGGGTGGGGACGAAGACGTTCGGAGGGTGCTCTTGGGTTTCGGTCTACGTCACGGGTACCGCAATGGCGTGCTTCTTCTTCTTCATCGATGACGACCGCAAGCTGGTCGAGGGGATCCGGAAACGATTCCCCGGGGAGCCATGCCTTCGGTTCCAGGGGACGTCGCTCATGGATTTGGTCGGGCACGACTGGCCGGCTGTCGAATGAAGCTGCACCGGATCGCGAACGCGGGAGAGTGAGGAGACCCTGGCGCTGGTCTGCGGGTCACGTGCGGTACCGGTTCATGGCGAGTGGTGGCGCTGGTCGGGCTGGCTGTGGTGGGCGCTCGCACGAGGTTGAAACAGGGCAGAAAAAGGAGCATATTGGACCAACTTTGACGAAATATCTGGAAAGTGGGCTTCAAATGCTTCGACAATTCCGGGTAAGGAACTTCCTCTCGTTCCGGGAATGGCAGACCCTCGATCTGGCGGTCGCGGCTAACGCCCCGGACCTCCCCGGCCGCTTCGTGCATCCCATCCTGGGGACGAAGGACCGCTTCCCGACCTTCGTTGCGATATTCGGCGCGAACGCATCGGGCAAGACGAACATGCTGCGCGCCATCGCGTTTCTCGCGAACTTCATGCGGTCCTCGCAGGGGGGGCCGGCGAACGCACGTCTGCCGATGGCACAGTTCTACGGAGAGGGCCAGGACGAGGAACCGACCGAATTCGAAGTGGAGCTCGATGGGAAGTTCGGTAACTCGGGAAAGCGTGAAGTCTTTCGCTACAGACTGGTCGTGTCCCACGACCAGGAACGCGTGCTGGAAGAGGAGCTGGTGTATTTTCCGCTGGGTCGTCCGAAGCGGCTGTTCTCGCGGCGTGGTCAGGACTTCAGGTTCGGCGGCGATTATCACATCCGCGGAAATGATCCCACCATCCCGAAAATCAGGGAAAACAGCAGCGTCGTCTCCACGCTAGCTCAGTTTAACCATTCCATCAGCGTCGATATTTGCCGGAACCTGTCGTTCCTGTATACGAACGTGGAGGATGTTTTCGGCAATCGCGAAGAGGCAGCGCCGAGCGCGGCCGACTCCTACTTTCATAGCGAGGGGTTGAGGAAGGAATTTCTGGAGTTTTCCCGGAGATTCGACATCGGAATCGAAAAGGTCGAGATCGTCATAACCAACGGGGGCATGGAGCCACTCTTCTTTCATCGTGGCGTTCATAGACCGATCTCCCGTGCGGCCGAATCTCATGGAACGAACATGGTCTACAACCTGTTCCCGACGCTTTTCTACGCCATGCAAAGAGGCGGCGTTGCGGTCATTGACGAATTGGATAATGCGATTCACTCACTGCTGGTTCCGGAAATCGTCGACCTGTTCGTCGATCCGGACCGCAATCCCCTTCGGGCTCAGCTGATCGCGGTCTGCCACAACCCGAGCACTTTGCAGTATCTGGAAAAGGAGGAGATTTATTTCACGGAAAAGTCGTCGGAAGGGGCGACATCGATCTACGGCCTGAAGGATATCAGGGGGGTCAGGCGGGAGAGCAACATCTACGCGAACTATCTGGCCGGCGCATTCGGCGGGGTGCCGAAGATTGCGTAGGCGGATGTACCGGCGGATCAAACGGGCGGTCTTCGTTGCGTGCGAAGGCAAGAGCGAGCTGGGGTATGTGCGGTGGCTCAACCGCCTGGCCGATGCCGAGGGCGTTCCGGTTTCGATAATGGGACGGGACATGAAGGGCGGGGGTGCCGGGAAGATTGCAGACCGGGCGGCACGTGCGCTGTTGCGAAGCGCTGGCGGGCCGGCGACGTACGACAAGCGATATCTGCTGATGGACCGCGGCCCTAGCGCCAGATACCGCCAGGAGATCGAACAGGCTCGGCAGATCGCCGGGAAGAATTCGTTCTCGATCATCTGGCAGCCAATCTGCCACGAGTGTTTCCTACTCAAGCATTTTGCCGGGGCGGTGGATCGCAATCCTCCTGACGCGAGTGCGTGCGAGGCGGCGTTGCTGGCCGTCTGGCCCGCATACCGAAAGGGACTGGACGCGACGGAATACGAAAGGGAGATCTCGATCGAGAATCTGGTGCGGGCTCGCGCGAACCTGCCGGAACTGGAAGCGTTCCTGATCGACATCGGGTGGGGCTGAGCGTATGGCCGTGCAGCCTGTCGATCGTCGTGAGGCTCTCGCCCAGGGCCAGCGCCCTCGAGGCATACGAGTGCCGAAGATCACCCATTAAGGCTCGATCGGTGCGATGTGAGCACCGATGCTGTCCCCGACGCGCGACCCCGATGCCTTCACGGATTCATTGGCCAGATGCGCATAGCGTGCCGTGGTCTGGACCTGCGTGTGACCGAGGAGTTTCCCGATCATCGGCAGGCTCTCGCCGAGGGCCAGGGCGTGGGACGCAAAGCTGTGTCGCAAATCATGGATTCGCACGTCGTCGAGGTCCGCGCGGGCGCGGATGCGGCGCCAGGGATGTTGGAGATCGGTCAGATGGGCGCCCGGCTTCTTACCGACGATCACCCACGGATTGTCGTTCGGGCGGGGAAGGGCCGAGAGGACGCTCACCGCCGCGCCGGAGAGCGGCACCATCCGCGCACCGGTCTTGCCGTCCCGGAGCCTGATCTCGGCCGCCTCTAAGTTGACGTCCTCCCACCGTAGGGTCTGGATCTCGCTCAGCCGGCAGCCGGTCAGCATGAGCAGGCGGACCGCCGTCACGGCGGCGAGCGTCTCAGAGCCGTCGGCCTCGATCTCGTTGAGGACCTGGCCGAGGCGGTGGAACTCCTCGTCGGTCAGGAAACGCTCCCGCTTCTTCTCTTTGAACTTCTGCACGAAGCGGCACGGGTTTCCGCCGTCCTTGCGCAGACCCCATGCCTCCGCGAGGTTGAACATCTTTCTGACCACCTCGAGGATGCGGTTCGCTTGGTAGGGCGTGTTCCGGTGCTTGTGGTGGAGGGCGGCGATGTGTTCTCGATCGACCGCATCGATCGCCATCTTGCCGAGGTCGGGGATCACGAATTTCTTGACCAGCCATCGGCAGGCCTCGACCGTCCGAGGCTTGCACCGGACCTCGACATGCTCGGTCAGATACCGCTCGGCGAGTTCGCCGACGGTAGGTGCCGGTGCTGGCTTCGCAGCATCGGGGTTGGGGTCCTCCCCGGCCTTGATGCGGGCGATGATCTGGGTCGCCTTGGCGCGGGCCTGCTCCGACGTGATGACGCCGTGGCGGCCGATCGCGACGCGCTTCGACTTGCCGTCGGCCCGCGTCTGAACGACGTAGACCTTGGAGCCCGAGGGATACACGCGCACGCCGAAGCCCTGCAGCTTGCGGTCCCAATAAACGGCGTCCTTGTCGCCCACCGGCAGGGCGTGGACGGTGCGGTGCGATATGGTCCTGTATTCGAGCCTGGCCACGTTATTCGTAAGCCTTCGGTTGTCTGGTGATGGTGTGATGGATTCAGCGATTGAGCGTTCGCTTCCAATCTCGTCTCAGCGGGCGCAGCCAGATGTCCTTCCTGGGCTTGGCCCGTTTCATGTGCGTGTCGT
>MKWU01005588.1_pt1 | contig 13540 bp, 10 predicted proteins | sample 809101 | NCBI WGS metagenome assembly MKWU01 (sample SAMN05860141, study PRJNA318959) | sponge metagenome | host: Aplysina aerophoba | place: Slovenia: Piran, Adriatic Sea, Gulf of Piran | collected 2013-05-07 | reverse complement strand
AGCCGAACTCAAATCGCCCCGATCGGACCGGCCGGGACTTTCCGTAATCACCGGCCGGGACTTACTGAAATCGCCGGCCGGGACTTTCCGTAATCACCGGCCGGAACTTACTGAAACGCGCATCTCGGAAGCGCGAGCGTCGTTTCCATCTGCGCGGCTGGCGACTTCGGCCGCCATGCGCGCCCCGTTCCGTTCGCAGTCATTCCCTCCCCCATTTCTGCGCCCGAAAAGCTCCCCGACTTCGAAGCGCCTCCAACCGCTCACGCCGCCGCCGAAGCTCCGCAACCGCCGCCTCACAAAACTCGCCACTCGCCCGTTCGGCGATCCTTCGCTCGGCATCGTCGATCCTGTCGTCGACCGCCCGCACCAGATCCGCGACGAGGGCGCCGTCCCTCGACCCCTCCGACTCCACCATCGAGACGATGAACTCCACGGCCCCATCGATGGCCTCCGCCATCAACTCCTCAGCGCCCCTGCCCGCCTTGCATTCTCCATTTTCACAAATCAGCTCGAGCTCTTCCAAACCCCGTCTCCCTCTCAAGCAAACACCCCACCGAGGCCGACACCACAGCGCGCTGCGGGCATCGCAAACCACTTTCCGCGCCTTACAACCAGAGTTGTCGCCTACCTGGCCCGTACTTCGAACTCGCATCGCGTCCTCCCGGACGCCTCCTTGTCCGCTCGCTCGAAGCAGTCCATGAATTCCGCCCCGTAGTGCTCCCAGATATGGCCCCTCCACCCCAACGAGGGGTCCTCCTGCGGCAACAGGCCCATACGGCTCTGTATCGCCACTCCGGCCCCCAGCAGCACCGGCACCAAAAGTACCAAGGCCAGCGCCGGCCAAATCCACCGCCGCCGCCAGCTCCGGAAATCCTTGGAAAACACCCTAAGGGCCTTCACCACCTCCTCCAGTTGAGGCGCCAGCCGCTCGTTCTGCTCAGTCGCCCTGTCAATCTGACCCCGCACCTCGTCGAGATTCCGCGCTAATGCCGCCGCCGTCGCCTCGCTTACGTCATTTCCCGCCCGCATCCTTCCTTCCGTTTCCACTGTCATCCGACGCCGCTTCGCCAACCATGCCGGTAATTCTTCCCCGCTGGCGGTTTCCACCGCGACCTCTTCCCCCCGATCCATTGCCGGCCCCGCCACGCCAGCCCCGGCCTGTGCAACATCCTCCTTCACATCCTCCGCCGACCTTCTCGCCCTCCGACCAATACGCAAGGCTCGCGCGCCCAAGTTCGCCAACAACCCCCCGAACTTTCTCGCCAAGTCTCCTCCCCGGCCTTTCGCCGCCCTGGCGACCTTTCCTTCCTTCACCTCCGCTTCAGCAGACTCGACATCAACAGAACCCTCCCCCTCAGCCTCCTCCGCCGCATCGGGCGCCACCTCGACCGAACCAACACCCAATTCCGGCTCTTCGCCCGGCGCCTCATCGCCTGGCTCCGCTCCCTCCTCTTCCCCCTCAATCCCGACAAGAACGCCACCCAATACCTCATCGACCACCTCGCCATCCGGGCCCTCATCCTCGTCCTCGCTGCCGATCCCCGGCCCTACATCCACCGGCCGTCCCAACCCCTCGAGGCTCACGCCCTCTTCCACCCAGTCCCCATCCGACGCCGCCGACCGCGCCGGCAACACCTCCCCCGTCTCCGGATCGACTCGCTCGAGGCTGTCGTCATCTACCTGACCCGCTTCCTCATCCGGATCGATCCAGACGTCCGCTACGCCTTCTGCATCCCCTCCCACGCTCCCGGAACCCGCCGGCTTTCTCTCCTCTTCTTCAGACACGGCAGCCGCCTCGCCCGCTGCCGGCTCCGTCTGGCCTCCCACGGCCTCCTCCGCTGCCGCCAACAGCTCCCGCGCCCGATCCCTCGCCGCCTCGATATTCGTCTCTCCCAGCCGACCGATCGTTACGCGCCGCCTTCGAGCCTTCCCGCTCGCCGTCTTTCCCTTCAAGCTGACCACCCAGGACCGCGTCCCGGTCGGGAGAACACGAACCCCAAACCCTGGCAGCCCCTCGTCCCAGACGACCTTCTCCTTCTCGCCCGGCTCGATCGCCAGGACAGAGTCCGCATCAAACTCGAATTTGCCCGACACGCTCTCCTCCTTCCGGCGCGACCCCGGTCAGCGGCCCGCTACCAACCTCCCGGCACATCAGCTCGAGACGCCCGATGGATCGCCACCCAAAATGACCCCTACCCATGGAATCAGGTCATGGCTCCATGTGGCGAACGCCATCCCACGCCCATTTCCACGGAGCAATACAGCGCTCCACGGCCCACCCTGCCGAGGCCTGGTAGCGCCGCGCGGAGTCTCCGCGGATTCCCGTGTAACGCCCTGTGGCGCTCCCGCGATCCATGGATACACGGCGTGTAACCATGTGGCGCACGCAACCGAAACCAGATGCTCCACCGACGTTTCCACGGATCCACGGCGCGTCCGGCCGGCGCCTGGGGCCGCCACGTGGAGCCTCCGTGGATTCCCGTGTAACGCCCTGTGGCGCCCGCGCGATCCATGGATACACGGCGTGTATCCACGTGGCGCACAGAACCGAAAACCCTTGTTCCACCGACGTTTCCACGAATCCAGGACCCACCCAGCCGGCGCCTGGATCCGCCGCGCGGAACCACCGTGGATTCCCGTGTAACACCCTGTAGCGCTCCCGTGATCCATGGATACACCGCGTGTATCCACGCGGCGCACAGAGCCGAAAACCCTTGTTCCACCGACGTTTCCACGAATCCGACCCACCCGGCCGACGCATGGGACCACCGCACGGAAGCCCCGTGGATTCCTGTGTAACGCCCTGTGGCGCTCCCGCGATCCATGGATACACGCCGTGTAACCACGTGGCCCAGGCCGGCCGACACACCTGTTCCATGGAGCGATCCACGCCGCCCCGCCGGCGCCTGCGACCGCCACGCGGAACTCCCGTGGATTCCCGTGTAACACCCTGTTGCGTTCCTGCGATCCATGGAACCGTCCCATGGATTTCCATGGATCGCCGCGATCCACGGCGCGCTGTCCATGGAAACCGCACCCGCCGGGGGCCCCATCACCCCATCCGGCCGTATCTTGATGCCCGCATCCCGCCCCGGCGCAACGGACTCGCCGACCGCCTTCCAATTCCAACTCATCCCGCCGGCGCCGGCGACCATGCCGCCGGACCCAACCGCCTGCGCAGCCACTCGCCCTCTCGCGCCAGGTCAATCTCGTACTGCTCGTCCGCCGTCAGCTGCTTGCCGCGCCGCAGCAGGCCGGCCGCCTTGAGCTTGCGCTCCACATACGGATTGGCATCCGCCAGAGCCCGCGTCTCGGCGTGCTCCCAATACCGCGTGTTATGGAGGCGCATCGCGTCCCGCGGATACTCCTTCGAGGCCGCGATCACATATTGCTCGTCCGGCTCCATCATCAGCAGGTCATCGGGCCTGACGATCCGTTCCTTCACCAGGTTCCGGCTGTCTCCCGTCGTCACCTTGCTTGAGGCCAGGAGAACCGACCGGCCGGCCGGCGACCCCGACGACGTCTGAGTATGCCCCTCGAACGTTCCATGTCCGATGGCCTTGGAAACCTCCTCCGCCCCGGCCGCATCCGCCCGCGCCCATCCCAGGACCTGGAACAGCTCCGCCAGGTCGATCATTTCCTGCCGGCGCTGCTTGCCCCAGCTGCCGTCAATCGCCGACAGCGACTGCGCGAACGCCCAGAAATGCACGCCCCGACCCGCGCCCATCTTCCAGGCATCCATCACCGGCTCCAGATAACCGACCGCCGGCATCTCATCCATGATGACCAGCATGTCCTTCTTCAGCGACCTGCGGGCCGCCACAGCGAACGGAATCATCATCCAGAGCCGCAACCATGGACGCGCCGCCTTCAGCGCCTCCTCCGGGACCACCACGAACAGGTCCATGTCGCCCTCCGCGAGCTCGTGCGGATCGAAGCTGCTCTCGGCCGTCTGCGCCTGTATTTCCGGGTGCGCCAGAAACTGCATCTGGTTTGCGATCGTCGTGTAATTGCTCCCCGACTCCTGACCGGTCGTCATCATTTCCGACTCGATCGCCCGGTGCGCGAGGCCGCCGGCGAACGGCTCCATCCCCAGTATCCGCGCGCCGAGCTTCTCCCGCTTCTCCGGTCCCGCCGACAGGTTGTCGAACACGTAAGCCAGGTTCCTGTCCTTCTCATCCGCTCCGTAGGCCGCCCACGCAAGATGTCCGGAGATCAGCCGCCTTGCGCTCTCATGAAAGTGGCGGCTGTTCGACCCATCGCCCGACGGCGGCGTCAACAGCGCCTGGACGATGACGTCGATATCCTGGACGGCCTTGTCCTCGCCTCTCAGGAAGTCGAGCGGGTTGTAGGTGTGCTTCTTCACCTCCCACGGCAGATGGCAGTGCGGATGCTGCTCCCGATGCCTGTCCGTTACCCCGTACGGATCGAGCAGCACCACCTTGCGCCCGAGCATCCGGCGCCGGCGGGCGACAATCGGAAAGAGCTCGCCCCGGGGGTCGATCGTAACGGTAGAGCCCTGCCACCCCCTCTCGCCCGGCGCGAGCATGTTCGCCGCGATCAACGCGCCCTTGCCGGTCCTGGGCGGCGCGATCGTGACTGCATGCCCCTCCAGCGGCCAGACCGCCAGCGGCGCATGGCTCCCGCTCCCCGTCTGTCCGAGAACAATCCCTTCCCTGCGCCGACCCAGACTCCGGAGATGACGACGGCCCATCAGCTTCGAGGCTCCGTAGAGCTCCGACTTCGACCGCTTCCGCTTTGACTCCGCCCCCGCCCCTGTCAGCGCCGTCAGCAGGGCCGTGACCCACATCAGACCCGCAACCGGCGCCAGAGGGAGCGGAACCACGAGCCGGAACCTGTCCAGAACCGTCCCCCTGTCGACCAGCGCCGCAAACCCCGTGAAGTCGTTAGCCCGCACATAGGGAAGCATGTCGACCAAAAGCGACACCGCCGCCATCCCGGCGACAGGTCCGTAGATCCCGATCTTCCACCCGAGGCCGCCGCGCCTAGTCTCCGTGAAGACGAGAACGCCCGGACCGGCCCCCTCGCTCCAGACCCAGTAAACCAGGCCCCATCCGACAACGCCCGTCCCGACAGCAATCGCCAGGTGCTGCGCAAATGCCCGCATCGCCGCTTCTCCCTCTTAGCTGGCAGCCGCTCCGCCGCCGCGACCAAGCCCGCCACGACCCAATCGCAGCGCCCCGATCCGCCCGAAGGCGCCGGCAATACCGAGACGGTCACCGCTGCCGTCCTGACTGTCGCGCCCGCCGATCCAGTCCATGGCGACCGCGGGCAGCTGGTCGATCAGCTTGAAACAGGCGTTCATCAGCCCGTAAACCACCATCAGGTAGATCGCCAGCATGGTCAGCCAGCCGAGCACCCCAATCCCGTCCGATGCGCCGGCATCGAACACCAGGCCTCGAAACACGTCGTTGAACGTGTCCATCAGCGTCACGAACAGCAGATAGCCCGTCACGAGCCCGAACAGCATCAGCACAGGCCGCAGAATCAGGCCCGGAAGGAACAGCCACCCCTGGCGCGTCGCCGGAGTCACGAACCCCTCGCCGCGCACCGTGTGCGCCGCGAGCCAGACAGGCATCGCGAAGACCGCGGCAACCACCGCTGCCAGCCAGGCCAGGAGGCCGAACAGGAACCGTATGAAGGGCAGCACCGGCACCAGATAGGCCAGAACCAGGCCGGCGAGCATCATCAGCCCGAGCACTGTCGACAGGAAGCTGTCCATGACCTCCCAGGCCGCGCCGAAAGCATTGAGGCCTCCGCCCACGAAGGGTATCGACTGCAGCAGGTTCGATCCTGTCGCTAGCCCGCCCAGCAACAGGATCGACGCCATCGCCTTCGCTACCAGGCTGTGCCCCAGCGACATCAGGTCCATGATCGGATTGCCGCTGTCGACGAACTGTATGTCCTCGATATCCAGCCAGTCGAACGTGCCCCGCCCGATGCCGCCGACGCCGCCCGCGCCGCCGGCAGGATCAGCCGAGGCCCCGAGCGCCGCCGGATACTCATCCGAGGCCGAAAGCTGCTCAGCGGCGGCTGTCACCGCCTTCTCCGCCTCCGGCACCAGCTCCTTCAGACGCGCCGACGGTCCGGAAACCCTCGGCAGATTACCGGCGCCGAACTGGTATGCGCCCACATGCCGGGTCATCGTCATGAACAACGACGCCGCCATCGTCCACGGCAGATTCGCCGCCTCCTCTTTCAACTCTTCCGAAAGCGCCTGTACGGCTTCACCCTCCGCCGCCTTCGCCGCCTCTCCCACCGCCTCGAGATAAACCTCCGCAGGTTTCGCCTTGACGAGCAGCTCCTCGATATCCGGAAAGTCTTTGTCATTGCGCACCGATCCCGCCGGCGCCGCAAACCAGAGCGCCACCTCGCTCGCGATGCCTCTCACCACGGGCCGCACCGCCTCCAGCGCCGCGCCATGAGCCTCCGACATCTGTCCGCCGGCAGTGGCCCCGCCGTCCAGGCCCGTATGCTGCACGGCCCCGCACATGCCCTTGGGCATCCCGCCCGCCCGTCCGTCGTAGCTCTGCGACCGCTTCCCGCGCCCGCGAAACCGCTTCCTCCTCTCGACACTGGTCTCCTTGCGCTCCTCCTCACGCAAAACGACATAGGGGTCGTCTCCGGCCGCCGACGCCACATTGTTCGCCGTTGCCGCGCAAAGCTCGACCAGGAACAGTCCCGAGATCATCATGCGCAACGGGCGCTGGTGAGGCGGAGGCGCCACCATGCGTCCCTCACCGAGCACGTCATTCGAGAACTCGCCCCACACCAACTGCGCGATGTCACCCCCCGTACGCGCCAGCGACAGCGCCAGGTGCTGGCCTCCGGACAATCCGCCAAACAACGGCACCATCAGCACGAACGCCGCCACGATCCGGAGCGTCTCCTTGCCCGACCAGCCCCACCGCCCCCTGCTCGCCGTGTCGACCGTGCCCATGGCCGACCACCACACCAGCAAGACGCCCGCCAGGATCAGAATTGCGCCGTTGTAGATCAGCAACATGCTCGAAAGCGCGGAGTGGCTGGCCAGGTCGAGGTCGGACAGGAACGAAAGCAGCTTCCGGCCCGCCTGATCCGGCTCCCCCGACAAGTCCGGAACCGGCGGGGGCTTCGCCCCCCCCCGCGCTCCGACCACCGCCCCCCCCGCCGCCCCCCCCCCCCCGCCCCCGCCACCCCCCCAGACGATACAGCCCAGTCCGCTCGCCGCCATGGCCGCCCCGAGCCACCCCAGCCGACCGCGCGGCCTCAATATTCCCCCGATGCTGCCGGGAGGCCGCCGCAGTCCTCCGAACACCGACCCCAGGATACCCGCCGCGTCCACCAACCCCTTCGCTGCCGGCCCCAAAAGGTCCGGCAGCAGGACGTATCTCGCGATCGAGGTCCTGCGCCGCATGCGCCGTCAGTTTGCCCTTGCCTGCGGCGCGAGCGCCCGATCCCGGTCGACACGCGCAGCAAGCGCCGTCGCCTGCAACGCCAGCATCCGCTCCTCGAGGCGGAACCGTTCCCGGTCCATCAGCAGGGACGTCGCCAGCAACGATGCCACTTCGCGCAGCAGCGCCTCTCCGCCCATCGACTGCAGCTCGATCCACCATTCGGTGCGCTCGAACCGTTTCGACGCCATAAGGTCGATCAGCTCCAGACGGCTGACATCGCCGCCGGCATCGCGCCCCGGATCCACCGCCGCGGCCCAACTGCCCAACGCCGGCCCGGGAGCACGCAGCGCGCGCAGATGCCCCAGCGCATCGGCCGCCAGGGCACGCCTGGCCGCCGCCGACCGCGCCGCCATCACCTGGGCCCGCTCGCTCGCCGAGTCCACGGCGCCCAGAGGCACCGGGTCCTCGACCGCCGGCACCGCCAGATTCCTCGAAAGCGCGATCGCCGCCTCCAGCTCCTCGGGCGACCCGAAGCTCTCCACCCCGAACAGGCTGTCCGGCCGCAGGTCGGCGCCGTGGTCCTTCGAAGCTCCCTTGCACACTTCGCTTTGCAATGGCGCGCGCTCCGGACTGCACCAGCGCTCCAGCATCCGTTCGTATCTCTCCGCACTGTCCTCGGCCGCGGCCGGCGCCGAACCGGTCGCCCGGTCCCCGGCGATCCGCCCCGTCTCCGACACGCTGGCGGCCCGCCCCGCCACGACGCTCGCCACCCGCGCCCCCCCCCCCCCCCCCCCCCCCGGCCCCCCCCCCCCGCCACGACGCTCGCCACCCGGGCCTGGCCGAGGCCGCGCGCACCCGTCACGACCGCGCAGGCCGAACGCGAGGGACGCCTCGCGACCTGCGCCCTTGCCTCGGCCGCCTCGCGCTCGGTCTGCGCACGCACGGCAGCATGGGAGTCCAGCGCCGTCGTTATCGCCTTGGCGCTCTGCGCGATGTAACCCGACTGCTGGCCAGTCTGCTTGACCAGCGCGTCGTAGATTGTCCTCTCGAGCGTCTCGATTCGCAGACTGACCTTTTCGATTACCCGATCCGCCTCCTCCACCGTCTTCCAGGTCGGCGTGCATTTCACGCCGCTGCCAAAAATCGCATACGCCGGCGCCGGCGCCAGCAACGCCGCCACCGCAGCCACAACCGGAATCCAGGCCCGGACAAGCATCCGCCTCATCACCCGCCTCCACCGAACAGACGCCGGAACCGCTCGCGCTCGATGCCGGCGTCCTCCAGTGTATTTCCGTAAATCATGCGGGTGCCCGCACCCGGAACCCGCCAAACCGGCCCCGCGAAGACGCCCGCGTCCAGGCTCCGCCCGATATGCCGGTTGTAAACCTCGCGGGCTTCAGTGCAGATGCGGCCCCGCGCCAGGTTCAGAATGCGGTCCAGCGCATCGCCCGGGTTGTACAATATGTCGAAGCCGCGATAGTCGAACATGTCCCAGACACAGCTGAGATCAAGGATCGAGTCCGGCTTCCGGATTCCCTGATCCTCGTGACGGATCACTGCAAAGTCCGCCTGGGCTCCCATTTCGGCAGCCGTAACCAGCGCCTCCGCCACCTCCGGGTGGCAATCGGGATCGACCCATTCGCTCTGCGCCGCCGATGACCCGGGACTCCCTGCTACGGCAAGGAGTACAATCGCGGCTCGAACGCAGAACCAGCCACTCGTCCGCGCTCCATCTACCACCGAGCCTGACGGCTTATTCTTGCAGCAACCCGTCATACGCCTACTCCCCGTTCCGCTTCCGCCCGCGCAAGCCGTCGCGCAATACCTTCCATGACGACCTCGTCCGACGCCTGAGCAGTCGCCCCGCGCCGCACCAGTTCCCTCAACGCATGGTCCAACCGCGCCGTCGCCGACCCCGTCGGGAACGCCCGCGCCAGAACCCTGCGGGCCTCATCCGGCCCGAGGCGCGCCTGCACTCTCCTGCGCAACGCGACATCGCGCGGGTTGGTGCTCAGCGCCCACAACTCCTGCGGACCCGGCGCATTCACCACGAGCTGCTCGAGCCGGCCCTGCTCGCCCTCTCCGATCAACAGCGCCGGCGCCCCATCTGGACCCGGTCCCTTAAGGTCGAACCTCGCCACCTCCCGAAGCGTATCGGACAAGCCGAACACATCGCCCAAGGCATTCAACTCACCCGACTTGCCGCCTGAGCCCAAAATCCACTGCTGCGTTGCAAGGTCGATCAGCACCTTGTCGAAATCCATCAGGTTCTGGCTCGACAATGCCAGCCTCACGCGCGCCTTCCGCGCTTCGCGAACGTCCCTTTCCACCTGCGCACGAACCGCCGGCGCCCCTACCGTGCGGTGATACTCGTCATAGCAAAGCCGTTTCGGGACCTCGCGGTTCTCCAGCACCCGCCGCGTATGCCAGTCCCGGTAACTTTCCGGAATCTCCGCCAGGTCCTCCTCGACCAACCACCAGTCCCGCGTCAATGAATGCCGGGCCAGCATGTAGAACGCCGCCGTCTGCCGATCCGCTTCCGGACTTCCCGTAGGCGCCACCTCGCCAAGATCGATCACCGCCAGTCGCGCATTGCCGACATCGAACGACGTCTCCCTGAACATGTTGGGCCAGGATGAGCTCAGTCCCGCCAGGATCCGGATAAACGCCGCCGTCACGGTCTCTCCGCCCGCCCCGTATCGCGCATCCCTCACAAGACCCTGCACCGCTTCCGTCTGCGCCGCCGTCGGAAGCTCCTCGAGCGTCGGCACCGCGCGGCGCTGAGCACGGATGGCGGCTTCCACCGCGCCCGCATCGAACAACGCGTCCACGAGGCTCCATTGCTCCGTCTCCGGGCCGACCTCTATCCCGTGCCGCTCCAGTGCCTCGTCCACCTCCGGATCGTCACCCCGGCCGTAAAGCTTCGGCGCCCCCCTCGACGTCGTGTCGGAGAACATCTCGTAAGCGGCTTGCACCGTCGCCCCGATCAGCTCCCTCATTCCGTCAGGAAGCCCCCGCCCCCCGACCGGTGTCACCATCAGCGACAAAAGGTTCAACAGGAACGCGCGCTCCCCAGGCAGCGGGAACCGGCAGCCGAGCTGCGTGTCCATCGGATTGACCGCATTCGACGCAGCCATCCGCCAACGCCAGCTCCCGACCTCATGCCGCCTCGCGGGAGGCAGGGACTCTCTCACCACCTCCACCAGCCCCGCTCCGGTTGGCCCGATATCGATTACCGCCTGCAGCGGCAGCCGCGTCTGCCCACCCTGCAGACAGAACGCTAGCCCCAGCGTGTTCAGCAATACGCTCTTGCCCTTTCCCGGCGCTCCGAAAATCAGGTCGAAGCCGTGATTCTCCCCCTCAAACCCGAAAGGCAGCGCCTTGCCGTCTCCCGACAGGAACATGTGTGAGGCCGCGTCGAACTGCGTCGATCTGGCCAACGGCGCCGGCCGCGACACCGGCAGCATTCGCAGCGCCTCGCCCAGCGGCGCAAGCCCGGCCGCCGCGGTCGAACCGCAAGCGAACCCGGGCGCCGACATCGCAAGCGCCTGAAGCGGGTCCCCCGTCACCCGCGTCACGCCGATCTCTCCCCAGCCCTCCACAAGCTGTTGCAGCCGGCTGGCCCGCCGCGCCAGCTCCTCCTTCCTCGCATCCGTCGACACCGCGCCGTCAATCCAGGTCAGGAACTGCACCCGGAACCGCACCACCGCCCGGCCATCCGCCTCGTGTTCCGACAACGCCCGCGACGCATCCCGCACCGCCTGACTGTCCGACGACGAAAAGGCCAGGAACGGGGCGGCCGCATGCCTCAACATGGCGCCCGCCCGCTTCAGTCCCCCGCCTTCCAGCAGAAACGAAACCCGCAACGGGAGGTTCCCCGCCGCCGCGATCCGCGCCATCAACTCCGAAAACGGCCTCACCCGCCTCGGCCCGAGCTCCATGTCGAACGGAGCCCAGAGCCTCCCACCCATCAGCACGGCCTCACGCCCCACGACCTCCGGATGACCGATCACCACCTGCGGCGCCAGTGGCGGCGGCCACGCACCCAGCATCGCAGGCTCGAGGTCCCCCGCCGTGGCTTCGCCCGCCCCCCCCCCCCGCCCCCCACCCCCCCCCCCTCCGGGCCCCCGCCCCGGCCCTCCCCCCGCCGCCGTCGCCGGCTCCCAGTCCCCCACGCTCTCCGGCCCCATCAACCACCAACGAAGCACCCGGACCGCGTCCCGGGCGTCCAGAACCCGCGCGACAAGCCCGGTCTCTTCCAGCACCGCCTGCACGGACTCCACGAATGCCAGATGCCTCGCCCCGAGCGCCCCCTCCGCCTCGAACGGACACTGCGACTCATCTTCCCCGGGCGCCCAGTCCCGCTTCCGCCGCTCGACCGCCCTCTTCTCTCGCCGGGCCTGGTCGGGCGCAAGCACCGCCCTTCCGCTCCAGCACGCGACGGTCAGCCTCTCACCGGACGCCACGCGCGCCAGCTTCTCGACCCGCTCCCCGATCGGACCTTCAAGATCCAGCCCGAGCCGGCCGCAACTCCTCCGCTGCCGCTCCGCCGCCCCTTCCAGCAGCCGCCGCCCCTCCACCGGTCCCCGCTCGAACACCAGATGCAGGGCGTGCCCCTTATCCAGAAACGCCGTGTTGAGGCGCCGTTCGACCGTCTCCACGAACAGGTCCAGCTCCTCCGAGCCCATCATGCTCCGGGCGCCGTCGATATCTATGCATGACCCGAGCGACCCGTCATGCCCCACCAGCAGCCCGACGCCTTCCTGCTCCGTCGCAGCCCTCGTCAGCATGAAGCTCTCGACCGGCTTGCGCCGCTCCTGCCACGACCAGTGAAGCAGGTCCTCGAGCGCATCCACCAAACCGCGCCTGGCCATTGCTCTTACGGAGTTCCCAATTTCGGCCTCTCCAGCTGCTGTCCACCAATGTCCAGGCTCTCCACTCCCGCTCCGATCAGCGAGGGCGCAACCGCGAGGCAGATCGCAACAACAATCCCGACGGCCGGAAGGCCCATGCCCTCCCGGCTGCGATGCTCCCAGTTCGACTTGATTTTCAGGATCGCCCATCCGCCGACGAGCACCGCAAGCGCATAGAGCACCCAGGACACCAGCACCATGCTGCCTGCGATCTCCTGTCCGGCAGCAGTGGCGACTTCGCTCAGCTTCTTCGCCAGCGCAGGCGTCGCCGCCACGACCGCCAGCGACACCGCCAGACCGGCCAATGCGGCGCGTATCCGCGCCACCCGCCTCATCCACTTCTTCAGTAACCGGATCATCGTCTCACTCCTTTTTCCGGTTGAAATTCCTCGCTTCACCCGCCGTGCGAGGGCGAGGGCCGCCCCGGCCGCCACCAGCAGCCCCGTCATCGTGAACGCCCATTTGATCCCGCCCGAAATCGGACTCGGCCGATAAAGCAGGTCCTGCGCCAACGGGCCGTAGGACTTCGCAAACGCCGCAGTCGCCCCGCCTGCAAGCCACCAGAAAACGCAGAACGCCACACTCCCGGGCATGCACTTCATATCGGCACCGCCTTCACTCCCGTTGTCTCCTGCAGAGCGCGAACCAGGCCGGCCATGTGCCAGGCCAGAACGCCGCCGAGCAGGTGGCAGCCCGCCTGAGACAGCGTTGCCTGGTTCCGTCCGTCGACCGCGTTCTTCAGAACGAACCAGCCGCGCACAAAGGCGAACAGGCCGATCCACGCCACCACGATGAACGCGGCCTTCATCGCCGCCCCGAACCGCGCCCACTCCCCGGACACCGGCGGAATCCACGCCATCGCCGAAGCTGCCTCGCGATCCGCGCCGAAAAGCGATCCGCCGCCTGCAATCAGCATGCCCGGAAAGTTCGCCATGATCGGCGACAGCACGAACAGCGCCGCAGTGCCCGTCGCCGTTCCCGGCCAGTGCCCGCCGGCATGCCTCAGAAGCCTGAGACACCCTCCGATGAAACAGAACACGGCGAGCGCATACCCGACCCAGCTCATCAGCACCCTGAGAGCCGGATCGAGGTCCTGCACCAGCGCCGTGAATGCCCCCTCAAGGCCGATCACTGCCCGCCTCCCCGCCGATCGACCCCGGCGCGCGTGGTTCTGCCGTCTCCGATCACGGCCACGGGCCCATCTCTGCGCCCTGGCTCCCCGGCCGCCTC
>MKWU01005587.1_pt1 | contig 13543 bp, 12 predicted proteins | sample 809101 | NCBI WGS metagenome assembly MKWU01 (sample SAMN05860141, study PRJNA318959) | sponge metagenome | host: Aplysina aerophoba | place: Slovenia: Piran, Adriatic Sea, Gulf of Piran | collected 2013-05-07 | reverse complement strand
AATATTTTAGTGGCATTCTACATGTGAGTTTGTCTATTAGAGTTTTGTGGGTGCTTATGTACTCGTTAGCAGTACGGCACTTACAGTAGGTATGCACTGTAGGGTTGAGAATGTATGAATGTATATATTTCATCTGGGAATGGAATTTATGTTGTATGTTCCAAAGTTGTGTAATGACTCTTTTATTGATTGCTATTGACACGAATGTTTGCAGTACAGTTTTAATGTACATATATATATACAATCTAGAGTTACCGTTGGGGACTTACATAGTATGTGCATACGTACAGTGATTGTGCAATAGTAAGTGTTTCTTGCTTCAGTGCAACAGTTTGCCAGCCTCAGGTCTATCAGGCATACAGCACACAGAGGATAAGGTGGCATCTAATTTACTTGTGCAATAGTCAATTATTGGTCACTGCATTCAACGAATTAGGTGGCATGAGTATAAGTATGTGTGAGACCAATCAGAAAGCATACCTAGACTGTTTACTGAGCCAATTCTTCACTTCTGGTCTGAACTCTCCATGAACATTGCCCATTGCACAAGTATGTTAGCTGTGCAAGTATATCAGTTGGCACACTCAGTCTCCATTCGCAATATCATAAATACTGTAGTATAGTAGGTTGGTCCATAGCCTCAATAATATTATGTACAACCTTAGTTGCGATTTTAGCTCAGCATGTTGCGCATTGGTAAATCTGACACCTCAGGTTGATTGCATACATATATGTTGGCTATGGACCTACCTACGTACATACCTGTTTATGTACTGCTTATGCCCTATATAAAATGAGGATCATGACTTAATTAGCATGTACGTACAATCAAAAGTCTTTGAATCCTTGAGTTCACTGTGATTGTGGAGAATGAGTCTTCTGCATATGAAGCTGTGTTTATTTATTCCATACAGTGTGCTTAAGGTGGATGGAATAGTCAATCAACTGTGGAAAATGCTTTCTACAATCTTTTGGGTTGCTGTTGCAGGTACCATGTTCACCGTTTCCATTGTAAGTAATTTTGGTCTGCTTCAACTTAGTTTGTCTGTACTATTTATCAATTACAATGTCGTCTGGGAGTCAAAACATGAGAATGCAACCATGTAGCGTTTCAGTCCACTACGGCAGACGTCAACTGCATGTATTTAGCTGCAGAGACACCGCAGACGTCAGTCTAGCGTAAGCCTTTATTTCTTTGTAATTAATTTTCTATGTATGCATGGCAGCCGTGAAGTTGCCTACCATTTGTCCAAGCTTAGAAATATGTACTTTAGAAACAACCCGTCCAATTCATTGTCAGTTCTTCTGGAGATTTGTTTGCATAAGCATCCGTACATGCAGTATTAATGCTCATTGTTGGCAGTTTTCAGCTGCTGAACATTTGAACTAGATGTTTCCCGCCAAACAATGAGCATGAATAATCTACCTAACCACCGAGATCTCTTCAAGAGTATTACTAACACCAAGAGTGGATAAAGATGTCTTCTATTTCTTATGTACTATGTAGCTGTTGTTGCTTATTTCCTATCCTGTTACTTGTTACCAGGGAATTTTCACTAGAATTGTTAATCACACACCATGTTGCATGATCTCACGTACAGTATTTCTCTTAACACTATCATGCCACTGAACCTGTAGCCCTTCTATAAAGTTGCTTTTTAGCTCATCACTGATAATATTCCACTTACGTATATGCAACCTAAGCAATTTTCTTCAAGATGTCTGTACTGTGAGTTGAATGAGGCAGAGAGCATAGTCAAGTATGTGTATGTGTTGTGAACACTTTTGTATTGTTTTATCATATACGTACATAGGTACCCCACTCTGTTGTTGATGCCCCAATGTACCATTCATCCCCAGAGGAAGTGAAAAGTGTTTATCACCACTTGACTGGAGCTTCACTATGCAATTCTTATGGGTTGTTTCGACGAATGACTGGAGTTGGAGGTAGACCTGAAGTGATAATTGAGGGGAGTAATGACCTGAAGGAAGGCTGGAAAGAGTATGATTTTCTTTACAAGCCTGGGAACCTGTACAGACCTCTGCCCTTTATTGGTATGTGCACGATGAACGAGATTTACCTTCAGTCCGCCTAATAATCATGTAATGGTAGACTTTGTTCACTTTGTGTTGCAACCGAACCCCTTTGATGTCATCAGCCAGTGAAGTTTATTGCAATGTCTGTGAGAAGGAAGTACAGTAAAGTATGGTGTTTCTCTGTGAGAATACCATAGTAAACCAAATGCTAGTAGTGTGATGAAGTATGTACGGAACAAAGGTTTGTAAAGCTATGGGTTAAAGCAATAGCTTCATAATTATTATCTCAGGATTTATTGCAGCCACAGCTGCAGTTCTCCATGTTATATTACTTATATTACTTTACACCTGCACTGTCCACCTGTCCTGTATAGCACCACACCAGCCACGCTTGGACTGGCAGATGTGGTTTGCTGCTTTGGGTAGCTATCAGCACAACCCATGGCTTATCCATTTGATGTACCTACTGCTCATTGGTCAGCCAGAGGTTCTGCAGCTGCTGGATCTCCCACCATTTGACAAACCTCCTTTGTATGTTCGGGCAAAACTATACACTTACCATTATACAGATCCTGGCTGCTATCCTAGCAGGTACGTATGCCTAAGTCTATTTGTGTTAGAGTTGGATGATGTTGTTGTAATGATATTCAATGTTGATTCTAGCAACAGTTATGGATTTGCCGTTGCAGGAGTAATGTCTGTACGGTGCATATCTGGAATAACGTGAATAATGTTGACTAAATTTGTGGTGTGCCAGTTATGTCACCATTTATGCAGCTGTACGTGTGTTTTGTTTTTTCTTGTAATAGCTAGACTGAACTCTTCATAAGTACTAGTAAAAAGGGAGTGAGAGAAACACAGAATCATGGCCTATAGAATATTGATGCATGTCTGCATTGTGTATTAAGTAAACCAGTTCTTTATTCTCTGTTCTGTCTCTCTCAGATGCAACAGCACCAGTCAGTGGTGGACTAGGGATTTTGAGCAGGAGTATGTTCCTGCACTGACTTGGAACGAGCCTACTCTGACCGAGTTCCTTTCTCACCATGGCTATCTCTCAGGAGAAAGCTACAAGCCTCCTAAGAATGTGCTCAGTGATGTACTTGATGCAATCAGAAAGGCATCACACCTCTGTGGCCCTGGCCACATGCTTGTGTGGGTTGTTTTCCTTTTGGTAGCAGTACTGTCTACAGTGCTTCAGAGAGTCTGCTAGTCCATGCCAGTGCTGGTCCCCTTTTTTCTATTAGGCATTCACTGTTAGCTATTATAGAAATGTAGTACCTCATATTGTACTTGACAGTTTGTGGTTGGACTTTTTTGATTCACTGTATCCTAGGAGTCATAATTAATTCAAATTAAGTGTGATGGCTGCAGTTGTTGGTCACTTCATGGTGGGACTGTGTTAACCAACATAGTGGATGTGAGATTATTTATCATGCACTGACTGCGAGGACACAATATATATCTGTACGAGGATAGATGTTGCCGTAATGTATTAATTCCTGGAAGGATACTACTTCATGCTCATGGGATTCAATTATGATAATGAAATTATTACTTATTCATAATATCGATCTTTCATATTATTATTTGTTTGGAAATCCATCATTCAAATGGAGCTGCAACAGAAGGAATACATGTATTCGTCCAGTAACGTGTAGTTGAGCAGTGTCTGATTATGGTGCTGTGCCACCTGTATGATGTGTTTCCACATGTACAGCCAATTTTTAGCTGAGCTGTCGCTAATGATGTGGATGTCTTCAAGATGCGAAAGTATTACAGTTCATTGAGCTGTGAGATTTTGAATTTCAGGTATATATATATAATAATTATATTACTAAAATGCAATCAGTGTCTGTAGACTGTAGCTAGACTGCTCAGCAATTCAGCGTTTTGCCCCTTGACCCTATTGATCTGCTGTAAATCCCCAGACACATAGCTGTTGGTCAGCTTTAACTATCAAACGCCACAGGTGGACATTTATTTAGGAATGTGCATGGGATCTACATAGCTGTGGGAGACTGTGCCTCTTGATGAACATCGCAGGCATATTCTGGAGTGATTGCTGGACATACCCTTCTTCCTGAACGCAGCTCACACAAGTCTATGCCCTGTACATCAGTGTTCTAACTGGCAATATACTGCCTTCTTATGGGCTGTTGGATGGTGGGCTTTGTATGCCAAGTAGGTACTGGTCTGTGTGGGGGGCTTTTGAAACACCGATATACTGATCTTGCCATGCACCTGCTATTCAATTCTGGTCAGTAGCACATCTAGAAATGGCAGTTGCCCTTTAGATTTTGTCTCTGCAGTAAACTGGACGTGTGGGTCAATCTTGTTCAAAGGGCTCAAACAAGCCCAGTGAGAGGGCAGTGCATGTGTCATCCAGACACATGTATCCAGACATATCCCCTCTAAAGTGAGGAGGAGTAAAGGAGGATAAAGAGAGTTTCAACATGGATGACAAGACGCTTTGGAGATGACGTGGGATGACCAGCTTGTGCACTTTGGGCAATGCATACTGCACATAGTACAGGCTTGTAACCTGCTTGCAGAGCTAGCTGCATTGCTGATGGAAGGTACCCTCTGAGAGCCATCCTTTTCGTCTTAGCTTTATATAGTACAACACTGTTCAGCTTATTCTTCAATTCAAAGGTTGGGTCCTTTGTCTGCACTTGTATACATAAAGTGGTGCTTGTACATGTACCATTGTTATTACTGATGAAGGCAGCCATAGGTTGCCAAAACGTAACTGTTCAAGATAATTGTGGGCTAGTGTTTACAAACAACTCTCAGCAGGCAGATTTCTCTTAATGAACCATTATCAATGGATATAGTATAATACGTGCATGGCTTTTATACCCAGGCAACAGCTATATAAACTAAGATCATTAGGTGTTGAGGAAGCACCAGACAACAATGAAACATGGTCTGGATCATTCTTTATGTATTTTCTCTGCCTAGCTTCATATCCTATGTGACTGCTTTGATCACAGTCACACAGAAGGCACTCAGTCAAGTCGCATTCATTGGTATGTACCTACATTACAATCAAGCACATTCCTGACTGGATATGATACTGTAATGTGTACTATAATGCAGAGGGTGAAATGAATGCATGAGCATGCACTGTTCTCCACATCATCCCCGCACATGCATGTTGATATAATTTTTTAACATCAATGGATCACAGTTCTTCTTTGAAACTAGACTGGGAAGTGTTAAAGAATTGTGACATAATTTTCCGTGACCAGGCTGATGTTAGAAGCTGAAAAAAATTTGCAGAAAAACTTACAGCATTGTAAGCAGGCACTTGTTTGCCCAGTGCCTTTTCCAACAATACTTCTCTTATCCTCTTGTATTTGCTTTCATCACTGGGAAAAGAAACTGCCTTGTCAATGTAGTCCTGCTCACTAGTTGCTGCAAGATCCTCTTCCAACTCAAGGCTCTTGATCAAGCTGAAAGCCACCCTGGAGGCCATGTGTTTACCAGGTAATGTTAAAATAGGCAATCCCCTATAGAGCATTTCTGCTGCTACTGTATGGGCATTGTAAGGGTGTGTGTCCAGGAAGAGATGGCATAACTGCGGTGCCGCCGACAAATACTGCATAGAAGAAGCATTAAAGAACAGCTTTACCTGCTACAAGAGATTATAGCGACTAATAATGGACTAAATTATTTAGCTGAATAAAATTATGGGACTGCTCAGACATGCAAGTATACTGGTAAAGTTCTTCAAGAAACAGCAATTGACTTGTAAGGTGGGGACAATGTGCCATCATTTCTGTTGGGTGTATAAAGGTATGATCTTATGTGGTTGGATTCTAAAGTGAGCCTATGATGGTGGTGGAGTTGCTGCTCAAGCGCTCTCACTTTGTCCCAGTAACACTTGCAGTGCAGGAAATGTCTACTTAAATGCTGAGGTACTATTCCTGCGCGTCATTTAGTTTGCAACAATGCTAAAACCTGGATTAATTGGGAGTGCTATAGGTAAGGATACAGTGAAGATACACACTTCAGTCACTATCATTCAGCTTCAGACGTGCTGTGAAACCAATATGGCAACTTTAACAGCATGCAACATGATAATCATTACATGTATGTATGTGCCTCATATGTTTCTAAAGCAATGCAAACACAGATGTGCTCACCTTACTTCTCTCCATTTTGTCTGTGAAGTGTATTCTGAGCTTTAGTTCATCGTCCTCCACTGATTGCATAATATTTCTTTCTGTAGCAATACAACAAACAAATAGCATATATACATGTTGGCATCTAGATTATAAGGCTGCACCTCATGATATGATAGTACCATTCTGAATGTCACTATCATAGGTTGCAGTCTTATGTAGTTTTCGTGGCTGAATAGCATAACATCATTAGACTTTTACAGCCAAGAAACAACTGGAGAGGATAACAATAGCTGGAAACTCTGTCCTCCCACAGCCTAATGGTAACCTGTAACTAGGCAGAAACGGTTACATCCATTAAGTAACAGCCTGTACATCACAGCTATTACTCTTTATCACCGTACAAAGATGACATTTACTACTGAGACTGTTCAGGTTTTTGCCATGAAGAAGGTAACCTCAATAATATCAGCTATTCACCAACTTGTTAAGGGTGTCTGTTGAAACAAGCTTCACTCACCTGCTTCCGGTGGAGATCTGATCAGCCAAAGTATGGAATTTGATGAAGCCTTGAGAATCTTCAACCACAAGGAGAACATCTGCAAAGTCAGCTTTCCCAGCTGATGCAAAAAAGAGTCAATAATGCTGACAATCAATAGCGATAACGATCAGAGCAAATCCCTCACTTGAGATAAACAGCAGTATACAAACTTTCCCTTGGGTAGTGCTGTCAATGTATTCCAATCTATTCACACAAAGGAGGGATTGCCACATCATTATTTATCATTACAAGCAGCTGCAAGAGGACATCCAATAATTGCTGACATGTGGTATCACTAACACAGAGAGAAACAGACAAATAAAAACAAGTTGCACCAGTTGTTCCAGCATCTTAAAAACTTGATATGGCACACAGTCATCAACCCCTATTATAGCAGGCAAGACCAAGTACCAATCCAACCAGTCCTCTTTCGTGCCGTGCCAAAATGGCTGCTCTCAAGAATAAAGTGGGAAATTAGACCCATTGCTGCACGGTGCACTTTTCATTGCCTTGCTGCCAACGTTGCTACAGACGTGCACTCCTTACTCCTCAACAGCTGGGATATAGGACCTCAAAGCAGTACATAGAGCTGACCCTACTATGACAGCCTATAACTAAACTGCGTACTGCTCAAGTTGGACTTCACCAATGCTTTCAATGGCATCAAGCGGGACTACATACTGAGCCAGGTCAGTGATTTGGTGCTGCAGCTTCTACATTGGTACACTGTGCATATGGTACACCCTCCACCCTTTATTGGGGAACGATCCCTTGCAGTCTGTAGATGATGTCCACAAGGGGACGATCCCTTGCAGTCTGTAGATGATGTCCACAAGGGGACGATCCCTTGCAGTCTGTAGATGATGTCCACAAGGGGACGATCCCTTGCAGTCTGTAGATGGATGTCCACAAGGGGACGATCCCTTGCAGTCTGTAGATGATGTCCACAAGGGGACGATCCCTTGCAGTCTGTAGATGATGTCCACAAGGGGACTGTCCCTTGCAGTCTGTAGATGATGTCCACAAGGGGACGATCCCTTGCAGTCTGTAGATGATGTCCACAAGGGGATCTCCCTTGGGCCCTCAACTGTTCTGTGTCTCCATCCATCACCTTACAGTGGACCTTACCTGGACCTTTATGACAAGGAGTTAATGTCACACTATCACCGACATTCTCAATGGTAAACAGGACCCTGCATGGTGTCAGGCTTCCCTGACTGTTTGGCAAGGATCGAGGCTAGGGTTCTGAAGCACAGTGCAGCTTGCAGCCTTTTTGGCCTCTGCAGCTGCCTCCTCAGACCTAGTCCACCAGATGCTCACAGATCGCTGTTGCAGCACGGCAGCAGGATTCAGACATTGCACCTTCATCAGAGCCTTCTTCTCACCATCTTAGGAACTGGGACCCTTCCCAACACCCTACTGGAGAGGGCACCTGATGCTAAGTGCTAAGATGGATATACGTAGATTGAACTCCAGCGGCTGCACTGTCCCTCAATAACTTCCCCCTCGCGTACATTGATGGTACAGGCATTGCAATCACATTCATTCTAGTGGTAAATACATAGCTGCTACAGTATATACTGTTGTAGTATATAGCACTTGAAATCTGACATGCAACGTTGACCACATACATACTGTACCTGTTGAACTGTCTACAGTATCCACATCTGTTGGAACCATGAAGTAAGGTTCAGGTAGGTATAAAACATCCTCGGTAAACTGTACATCAGCTGAAGCTGAGTCACATGCAGTGCGATCACACACAAGGCAATCCATAAAAGGAGCACCACTTGTTCCTAAAATGACACAAAAGGACATGAACAATACGCATACTGGGAAGGGTATTCTGCCTAGTAACATCCCACAGAGGATTCACCCATTTGGAGACCTCATGTGTGGCCTAAGACATTGCCGGCCATACCTTTGTGTGTCTTTCACCCTCATTCTATTAGATATAGTCTTCATATTTGTTAATATGAATTAATAGCTTCTGACTACACACATGTAGATGGCAATCAAAGCAATTCAATTTTCATTAATGAAAGTTTTGATTATTGCAAATGTGCAGCATGTGTTGGATGTAACCTTCTAGACTAAAGACCCAAGGGGAATTGACACTGCTGACATGTAAAATTATTACACTAGTGATAACTTTAACAAGTAAGCAAACATGTGCATGAGCAATCACTGACAACTGTCTATCTATGCAGTAGGTAGAAAAAGTTTGCAAACCATCTAATCTATTGCACCGTCGTCAGCACATATTGCATCTATGTAATCACATACGTACCTGGAAAGCCAAGGTAACTGACTTGAAGTGGTGCAGATTGCAGTGCAAACACCTCTGAGCGTCCTCCATTTGTAAAGCCCATCAGATCAACCAAAACACCTATGCGGTCTTTGACAATTTGCTGTGCTATGCTGAAACTGGACAGAGGTGACACCCGTCTAAAGACTGTAGCAACATGTTCAACCTACACACAAAGAGTAGCACACAGAATAGAAATATATAACACATGTAGCAGGAAAGCTGAGAATCATGTTACAAAATCAAGTGAACTCACTTCCTTTGTCCATTTATCCTCATGCGAATTCATGTAGTAACAGTATACCACTGCATTAGTCGTTTTTGGTATATTCTTGAATACATTCAGCATAATATGTGTAGCCTGCAAGGATGTCCATACACTGAGGAGTATGTATGTAGAAGTGTACATTACTTCCTGTCTTATTCATTATACTTAATTAAAGCTGAATGTGGTGGTGGATTGAGTAGATGAAGAATCAGTGTAAGACAAAAGGACTTCGAGACTGCTCATAACACAGTGTGTGTTTGAGAGGGGCTGCTGAAGGATAAAGATGGGTAGATGGAGTGGACTAAAGAGGGAGTAGAGAATTTGCAAGCAGTGTACGTGTGTGGAATTGAAAGATGAGGGGCACTTTGTTTTGAGAGGTGTGGTTCTATTAGAGAAGAACAGGAACTGTTCAGTTTTATTGAGTTGGTAGACAGGTGGCGATGTGTAGAGGAAGGAGCCAGTTGGTATTGGTAATTAAGCAAGCTGGTATCGATTCAAGGGTGGGAAGAGAGGATGCGGAGAAGCTGTGTTGATTAGCGGCCTGCTACCCAGCAGATAAGATCAATAGTTTTCTTCCTCCATTTGTGAGACATGTACATATAAAGCGATACATTATTACATGTAATTATGATATCCCTCTCCCCCCACCACCACATGCACTCATAAATGATTATACTCGTTGTAACAGTACTGCATGGGCATTTTGACCACAGTGTGTTCTGGACATGGTGCACTGAAATTTGAATATTGATATGAACTACAGTGCTCCATCGATTGTGCTCTGATGGCACTCTTAACGATGGCAATAGCGATCCACGGTGGTAGCTACTGAGCAATAGCAACTGTCATAGAGTATATATTGCAAAGCAGAAGATTAAATGGAGTCTCAGTGTATGGGTGACAATGCTGAAGAAAAAATTTGAAGTGTATACATTGGTCAGATCCATGGATCCACATTATACGTATATGTACATAGGTCGATCATTTGGGGCGGCTTAAGGCAACTATGACTGCGTCCTGTGGTGTTGAAAACTGACCTCCAGATCCCCCACTCAAAAAGGCATAATGATCTGCCACAGGGCAGGTCATTGCAAGCCATTCCCTTAAGAACACATCCTCCACTTGATTCCACGTGTCGCCCAACTCTTGCAAAGTTCATCACCGATTCTGGTTGACTTGAACACTCCAAGCCACTGACTCCCTCAGTGGCTTGGAGTGTTCAAGTCAACTGGAATCGGTGAAGACCTTTGCAAGAGTTGGGCGCCACACGGAATCAAAATGACGTGACAGTCCCAGGAATGCAAAATTGGTGGACAATCGTCTTCCACAGTTAGTCACACATCGTTCTAGTGAAAAGATGGCCCAGGCGCTGATGAGTGGGTGCAGAGTGCTTTGAGGTATCCTTGCAGTTGTGCATATTAGTGTACGGAACAAAACATACAAACAAACCGAGATAGGTGCATTATAGTAAGATATATGCATGCATCATATATGTATTTTCGGATATAATACACTCACAGGGTGATTATTGTAGTTGAAGCTAACAAAGCCAATTCTCAGCTTTGCCTTTGGATTGAGTCTGTACCAATCCACCACCTTAGCAACCTCATCAGCTAATCTTTGCCGCTGAGTTTCCACAGCCCTCCAAACTGAAGCAGAATGCAGGTAGGACACACCCAGATGCTGTATAATAAAAGTGAAATACATTATACATGCGCACAAGGAAGGTGCATTTATCTTGTGAAGTCACTGTACATACACGTATGTCACTCCTCTAATTGTCTGTGTTCACATCGAAAAGGTAAAGGGAACAGAAGACTCCTGAAGGCAAACAAAGGTGTCAAAACACTACTTTGTCTTCGTACAGGCAAATTGTGAAGACTATAGACACGCCTCGCATCTTCAATAAAGTGAGCACACTGTGTTCAGAGTTTGCGCTTTTAGGATTACATATCAACTGACTTGTTCAAGGGTCAGTGGGAAGTGGAGGAGATTGCCAGGTGAATGACAGGGCAGCTGTCCTGACTGCAGGAAGTCCTCACTGTTTGATATCTGGTGCTGAACAATGTCTTTCAAAGTCCTAATATCGTCCTGGTAATGTGTCCAGTCACACAATAATCGTCGTAGATTAATCTGCTTGCACCTGGTCATAGAATGGCACAATGCATGTGAATGGTCCAATTTTATTACTATTTTATCACCACAGTACACTACGTACCTTGCAAGAATGTCAGAGGGTCTCAAGGCCACCGCTTGCTCCAGAGCTGGTACTGCCTCCTGATACTGCTTCATTGAAATCAAAGCTGAGGCAAGGGTGACGTGAGCCTAGTGTGGGAAGAGGATTGTTCACACTACAGCATGTCCGTACATATGTAGACATGCTCGGTAACCATCAGCATAGCAATATTGTCATAACTTTCAATTACGCCCACATGAACGAACATCAACAGCTAGCTTCCTTGTACACATATTCGCTCACAGCTATCTTTCATTATGTGCCTATAGTTGAAAGTTTGGTGTAACTAAGCCAGTTGAGAAAAAGGATTGACATTGCCTAGATTATCTTGCCAGATGTATGGCAATAATCACTGTATATTGCCATGCATCACTTTGTCCACAAATAATTAGTCAGAGGGAGGTGGATTTTTGGATGACTGCCAATTCGTGGGGCTGTAGAGATTGAAGGAGAGTGAGACTGGCGTTGTTTGTTGGAGAGGTAGTGTTTCTGCTCCAGTTCCTTCTGAGGGCTGAGGAGATTCTAGTTTCCACTCCGGTGATTGGGTTGCACTGCAGGTTCTTATAAACTGGGCCTTCCAGCAAGCCTTCCGTTTTCGTTGTTTAGTCTGATTGGTTCATAACTACAGTCATATCACTTCGTCTGCTGGAAGGACAATGATGTCTTTGTCTCCCCTTAGGATCCTGATGACATTTTGCAGTTTCCCACTCACGTTCTACTGTACTGAATTCACGCCTAGTCTGAGCTGCTGTGCTGTCTATTCATCAAGGTGGGAGGCAGTGGTTTCGGTTGCTGTTAGGATGCCTAATTGTGGGGATTGTAGAGCATAATTGTGTAGTTTAATCCTAGGGTCACAACTACCTTTTCTCTTGCACAACTGCTCGCTAATGCCAAACTTCAAGTACCCCTACAAGACAGTGACTCTCTATCAAACTGAAAGCACACATTATAAGAATCAACAGAATGCCATGCATATAATAACTGCCTACCAAATTGTCAAAGACATAAGACCCCAAGCAATGTTGATTGACTGTACAGTGCCAGTAGATATTCCAGGCAGTCACTAGTCTGTGTGATGTAATCACATTCGATTCAGACAGTACACAAATGCAGGAGCAGTAGTTCACTACATGCATACGTACCTCTTGCAATGTAGGCTGCTCCAGAATAGCTTTTTTCGCGTACATGGCTGCATTAGAATGGTTGCCCAGGGCATTAAGTATAACCGCAGCATTAACCAAAGCAGCTGGGTTTCTTGGTTCAAGAGATAAGGCTTTCTCATAGTATGTCAAACTGTCCAATTTCTGATGCAACTGATACAGAGCACTGGCCATGTGTAAGTGACCGCCTACATCTGTAGGGTGGTGCTCCAACCACTTGTGACTAAATTTCAAGCATTTTTCATACTTTTGCTGCATATACATATTGGTAAACGAAGCCTTTAGTGCAACTGCACTGGTTGGATCCAGTGCTCGTGCTTTCTTCAAATAGTGTTCTGCTTTGTCATATTGGCTGGTGGATGTGTAGACTACAGCTGCAGGAAGAGTATAGACGCATGCTGACTACGTGCAGAGTCTGACATGATAACAGAAACAAAATACACCACTAACAGTGCATTTACCAATATTGACCAATGTAAGGGTATTCTGGTCATGTTCAACTGCAGCTTCCAGGCATGCTATTGCAGCGTTTACATCTCCACTTTCATACAACTGCTTTCCAACCGATCTACAAAACAGTGAAACACAATCAAATAATCAATATCCGAGCATTCCCCTGGCTTGTGATCAATTACGTGTTTTGCCAAAGGCTGACAGCTTACGTATGAGATTTAGAGTCGACAGTTCAGAGTTGAGTTTATGGTACGTACAATAATTTTTCAAGGTACCAAACAACTGAATGCTACATACAAAAGCAGAAGTAAATGAAGATGGTTCATAAGCCATATGGCATTATACTGCCTGTTGTGATAGAACAAACTATAGGAATGGCTTAGACAGGTCTACTGCTAAATTTGGCCACT
>MKWU01005586.1_pt1 | contig 13543 bp, 9 predicted proteins | sample 809101 | NCBI WGS metagenome assembly MKWU01 (sample SAMN05860141, study PRJNA318959) | sponge metagenome | host: Aplysina aerophoba | place: Slovenia: Piran, Adriatic Sea, Gulf of Piran | collected 2013-05-07 | reverse complement strand
TAGCAGACGGCGATATTCCAGGGACATCCTTTAAATGTGGGATGTCCTTCAAGATGGGCCTTCAACTTGTCCAGAATCGGGACAGATCGGCGCTGGCGCACCTGCGCACGTTCTTCAAATGAAGCGCCGCCCTGTTGAAGCTCCCGTTCCACTGCATACAGTCGCTGGATCAGCGTAAGCGCAACCTTCGCGTATTTGGGATGCAATCGTTTAGCTCTGTGGAAGTATCTTCGGGCATGGGCCCAGCAACAGGACTGTGTAATCTCATCGAATTGATCAAACCAATCATAAACGATATACCCGTCCGTCTGTAAGGCTCCCTTGAAGCCCTTCAAAAAGGCTGCGGGTCCATCCCGGGACCGACCTTGCTGGTAGTCGAACATTACCAAGTTGGACACCAGATCCGAATAAATCCAGTAATACCCGGTGTGATGCTTGCCAGACTGCTTACTCTTTGCCCGATCCTGCACGGGAATCCGCGTCTCGTCCGCCTGGATATACCCTCCGTTCAGAATTTCTTCCCTCAGAAGTTCGCCCAGGGGGGAAAGGATTTGACTCACCTGCAATCCCCGCAGAATACACAACCCCCTTCGCAACTCATACATCAAATCCCCCTCACCAATACAACACGACCTTCGTCACGCACATAAATTTGAAACAGAGAAGTTAGCTTTTGCATATGGGATTCTCGTACGGATACCGACTGAGGGCCAGAGCGAAATACGCCCCGTTTTTCATCTAACCCCAAATAGGTTATTTTTTGGCGATACTAATTGGAAATCTCTCGGCAGTTGATGTCTGCGTTTCTTTCTCACGAATCCCGGAAATTATGTCCGTTTAATGAGGCACAATTTGGGAGCCAGACAGTATTCAGGCCAAGATGGGATTCTCGGGTGGAGGCATGTTCCCCTGCTAGTTACCGCACTTAACAGTTGAAAAAATATCTTATAAAATGACCAAAGAATCGCTCGAACGGATTGATGTTGAAGGTATGTACGAGGCCGTTCGGAGTTTTCCTGAACAGCTTAGAGAAGGCCGCAGGCGTGCACTGCAGGCTGAAACCAGCGGTTGGCCAGGGACTGATATAAATGGGGTAGTTGTTGCTGGAATGGGCGGGAGCGCTATTGGCGGGGACATCCTGTTGGCGTTGGGAGCGGATCAGGCGACCATCCCAATTGCGGTGTCACGTAGTTATTCACTACCGGCCTGGGTTGGCCCCAATACGGCGGTGGTAACCTCAAGTTATTCAGGCAATACGGAGGAGACGCTTGCAGCCTTTGATGACGCCTGTGTACGGGGAGCCAAAGTTTTGGCTATTTCGACTGGCGGAGAGCTTGCGGCCAAGGCTAAAGAACAGAACGTTCCACTGGTTAGTTTGCCGGCTGGAATTCAGCCGCGTGCAGCTCTGCCACATTCACTGTCGGCGTTGCTGACGGTCACTGAACCACTCCGACTTACTGCTGTTGAGCCTGAGCACTGGGCAGAGGCTGTATCCATTACGCGCAGACAGTCGGAGATTATGGCTAATCTAGCCGACCCGGAAAATCCTGCAATAACGCTGGCCGGAGCACTCCACGGTCATTTTCCAGTTATCTATAGCAGTGAGCAGTATGCTGCCGCGAACACCCGATGGCGCAACCAGATGCACGAGAATGCAAAGAGCCTGGCTGTTGGGAATCTACTTCCGGAAATGAATCACAATGAGGTCATGGGGTGGGCACGGTTCCAGCCGGAGTTGAAACAGCTTGCCGTGGTTGTTCTTCGGGATATGGAGGATCACGCACGCACACAGCGCAGAATGGACGTAACTCGATCGCTACTGGAACCGCATGCACAAAGCTGGCATGAAGTATGGAGCGAGGGTAGCAGTCGACTGGCGCGCCTGCTTTCAATTATGTATGTCAGTGATTGGGTGAGCTTATATCTTGCAATAATGAACAACACGGATCCATCTCCTGTGGGATTGATTTCACGCCTGAAGGCAGCGCTGGTTGAGGGATAGACCGTTCATAGGGAACGGTATACGCCTAATAGCGTTGCGCATACGAACCACTATTGCTCATGCGACACCCAGTTGCTGCATGGGGCTTGTTCGCCATGCTGGGATTAGCTGTATTGCCGGTATCGGCACAGTATAATCTTCATTTCGGGCGTAACAAGATCCAGTACGAGAATTTCGACTGGAATGTGCTCAAGACTGAGCACTTCGATGTGTATTTCTATCCTGAAATGCAGGCGCTTGCCGAGCATGGCGCTGCTTTTGCGGAGGAGGCTTACGCCGAGTTGCAAAACCGCTTCAACTTTTCTGTTACTCGGCGTGTACCTATTGTCTTCTACTCATCGCAGCTACACTTTAAGCAGACCAATATTACTGATGGGTTTATTCCCGATGGTGTAGGTGGCTTTTATGAGTTTCTTAAAGGGCGGGTTGTCATTCCTGCTAACGGCAATCTGCATCGGTTCAGACGTGTTGTTCGTCACGAGATGGTGCATGTCTTCACCATGCACAAGCTCGCCCGTGTCTACAGGGACTATCGTATTCCAATTGATCGTTACTTGCCGTTGTGGTTTACCGAAGGTCTGGCGGAGTACTGGTCTGGCCCACAGGACTATCAACATGAGATGATCATGCGGGATGCGATCTTCTCGAACTACTTGGTACCGCTGGAGAATATTTACAGGATTAACGGTTCCTACGTGATGTACAAGGAGGGGGAGGCACTGTGTCGTTTCATTGCAGAGACGTATGGTGAGGATAAGCTGTTGCAGTTGATTGAGGATGCCTGGATCAACCGGGATTTCCGCAAGGTTATGGAGCATACTTTGCAGGACGAATTAAATGACATCGGTACTAGGTGGCAGGAATGGTTACGTCAAACCTATTATACCCGGCTGGATACGGCGGAGAGTCCAACATTAATTACCGAAGGAATCTCCGTAAGAGGATTCAACTCGAAGCCGGTTTTTTACCAAATGCAGGATGGGCGTCGACGGATCTTGTTTACCGGCAATCATGGCGGTTACAGCAACGTCTACTATGTTGACGTTGATTCAATGTATGTCCCGCTTGATAAACCCCGTGTTCTTATTCGAGGTGAACGTAATAATCAGTTTGAGTCGTTTCACCTTTTGGATAGCCGGATGGGCGTCTCGAAGGATGGCCGATTGGCATTTGTTACCAAGAGCGGAGAGGGGGATGTTATTCACACCTACGATTTGGAGTCTGGTGTGAATGATCGTATGTATGGTTTCGATGAGATTATTGCCCTGTACTCTCCGACATGGAGCCCGGATGGTTTGCGTATAGCCTTTGTCGCTATAGACGAGAGTGGCTTTATTGACTTGTATGTTTACGACACCGAGCGTGATCGTCTGGAACGGTTAACAGATGACAGCTATGATGAACGTGATCCGGCCTGGAGCCCGGATGGGCGCTTCCTCGTGTTCTCTTCCGATCGTACCTCGAAAGGCTTTGATGACGCCTACAATTTATTTACATATGAACTGGAAACAGGGGCCATAGACTACGTTACGTTTGGCACACAGCACGATTTCTCGCCAAACTGGAGTCCAGATGGGAATCAGATCATTTACACGAGCACCAGGAAGGATAGCACGGGGCGCTATGGCGGTCAGGATATTTATGTGATTGATGCGGCGCTACGCCCGCCTACCATTGCTTCTACCGGTGTGGGAACTCGTGGAGGAGAAGATCCAGAACCCGGTGTGCGTTGGAAAAAACGTCTAACGAAGCTAACCACCGCAGCCTACGATCCGGTTTGGACGCGCGATGGACAGATGGTTTTTTCAACCTTCGAAAATTACCGGTTCACCGTGCGCAGTCTGGGAGGGTTGGATACCCTATTGAGTCGTCCTGTATCGGAGAAACCCGAACATTTGGTGGTAGAGTCTGGTGAGACCTGGGAGTTTCCACGCATTGAAGCCGGTACTGCAACTGATCGCTTACGATATCGACGGCGTTATGGATTGGATATCGCGCAGGGACAGATATCAAGTAGCGCGGTCTGGGGGACGAGTGGAGCAGCTGTTCTCGCCTTTTCCGATCTCATGGGTAACGACCGGTTTTTCATAACTCTATACAGCACGAGTCAGTACACGGGAGATTTCCTGAAGGGACTAAACGTGAATATATCCAGGATCCATCTGAACCGCAGGGCGAACGTTGGTTATGGGATTTATCGATATGGTGGGTTGAGGTACGACTTGACAGACCCGGATGCTCCTACAGAGTTTCCACGTTTTTGGGAGGAAGTGTGGGGCGGATTTGGAGCTGTGAGCTATCCGCTCTCCATGTTTCGACGCGTAGAGGTTGCGACTTCCTTGAGCTGGGATGATAAGCAGATTCCACAGCGACGGATTGATCGTCAGGCGTTGCTGTTGACGAATCAGATCAGTCTGGTTCATGATAATGCTTTGTTTGGTGCCAATGGTCCTATGGTTGGGTGGCGCGGAAGGATTTCGGCGGCTTATACAACGGATCTGCTGTACTCTAACGTGAACTACATCACATTGGAGGCGGACTTTCGACATTATCTGAGATTAAGCCGTAGCGTGACGTTTGCGTCGCGCGCTCTGGGTCGTATGAATCATGGCCGGGAAGCCCGCTTATGGTTTATGGGTGGAAGCTGGGATCTGCGAGGATACCCATTATTTGATGTGCGGGGAAAGAAAGCCTGGTTCACATCTCACGAGTTACGTTTCCCGCTGGTCGAGACCCCATCTGTCTATATTCCGCCTTTGGCTATTCTAGGAATTGCCAACTTGCGCGGGGCACTTTTTTTTGACGCTGCGCATACATGGAATGACAAATACGACAAGCGGATTCGCCAGATTTATGCTGGAGAAACTTTAGGGTCTGCGGGCCTTGGTTTTCGTCTCAATCTGTTCGGTGGGCTGGTTCTTCGGTATGATTTAGGGTACCGGTTTCGTGATGCATTCAAGTCACGGGATTCATCTCTCTTCCGTCAATTCTTTTTCGGGTTCGATTTTTAGGAGTTCAATTTCATTACTGCTGCTGTCCGTCGGTTGTAGCGGGCTGGTGATGGACATTCGTCCGTTGCCCGAGGTAGAGTTTGGGCCGGCTCCGCCTCTGGAAATTGCCTGGACCTATAACGCTCGGGCCGGGTTTGGCCCGGATGCTCCATTGTTGTTTGAGGACAATGTTTTGGTTGCTACCAGGCAGGGGGAGCTTCATGTCATTGATTTGGCCACGGGTAAGCGTGGTGGAGCAAAACGATTTGGTGACGCAGTCAATGGATCCCCGGCCGTTATAGGTAAGACGGTTGTAGTACCGATCGCATTAGGGCGTCGAGCCCTGACAGCTTATGATCTGGATCTATCGGATATACGCTGGCGTGCCCGCGGCGCTTCCGTCCTGGCAGGCATTGCATCGGTCGAAGGTGGAGGTGTTTTTGTTAATACTGTCGGCGAAGTGCAGCGCTTCGAAGTGGAGGATGGTACGGTAGTTTGGTTGCATCAATTACCAGAGGGCACGCGTGTTCATGTGAAACCACTGGTTTATGATGGATTGGTGATTGTTGTGGGTGACAGTGGGATGGTTAGGGCTTTGTCCCTCAACGATGGTACTGTACAGTGGTCTGCTGATGTTAACTCACCACTGTATGCTGCTCCGGTTGCATATGACAAACAATTACTAGTATCGACCACACGTGGAATTTTGTTGTCGATGGACGTGGATACGGGTGAAATTGTATGGAATGCAGCACTAGAGGATGAAACGGTTCACTTTTCGTCGCCAGCCGTGGACGATGAGCTTGTGATTGCAGGGGCTTCAGATGGAGTACTGCGGGCCTTTAACATTGATACGGGGAGCATCGAATGGACTGTACAATGCTCTGATGCATTAGTGGCTCAGCCGTTGATTGCAGGGGGCGCAGTATATGTCGGTAGTATGGGCAACTGGTTTTATGCATTTGATCGTACTAGTGGAGAACTACTTCAGGAAATTGAGCTTAGAGGGCGGGTAAAGAGTGCAATCGGACTGACCTCCGACGGGTTAATAGTTCTAACAGAGCCTCGTTATGTCGTCCGTCTCAGCCCTGTAAAAACAGACGATGAAGTTTAGCAGTCGATTGATTATGACATTATGGGGCGGATTGTTTGCCGCTCTTCCGGGCGTTAGTATGGCTCAGCCCCAAGTTCTCGTCCACATCGAAACTAACGATGTTAGTGCGGCGACCTATGCTGATTCTACGTATCTGGGGTTGGCGAGTGGGAGCCCGTACTGGGTAGACCATGATGTCGGCTTTATTCGGCTTTCGACACTTCGTGCGGCGGCTTGGAGTATGCCCCCATTGAGTGAGCAACTGATAGCAAGGCCGGGGGATACCGTACGGGTTACGCTGAACTTCCCAACGTATCATCGAATCGAATCTTATCCCTTTGGGGCTGAGGCATGGCTTCAGGAGGGCTCTGAACGTAGACTATTGGGGCTGACGCCTATTGTATTTGCGTCTCCCGGTATCCGAGACGGGATGTTCCATATTGAGATGGAGGGCTATGCCCCGGGTGCAGTTATGCCCAGGTACGATCTATGGAATCGTTACGAGGTCTCGCTCACAGCATTGAGTGAAACGGGAGATGCAGCAGGAATTTCCCGTAGAGTGAGACGCGATCGAGCCTGGATTGATTGGGGTGCAGCAACTCTGGCTATGATTGCGGGCGCGGTAGCTGTACACTACAAATTTCAGGCGGATCGGATTAACGATGATTATTTGGCTACAGGCGATCCGTCGTTGCGTCCACGCGTAGCCAGGCTTGATGATCGCTCCGGGATTGCTTTGGGAGTAATGCAGGCTGGTCTAGTTACGTTGGCCGTACGGTTTGCACTTAAATGATAATCGTATCATTTCCGTAACTTTCCCAGTGTCGTTATCGTAGTGCGTCAGTATGAATTGGCTTGATGTGGTAATCGTAGTTGTGTTGGGCATGGGTGCTCTGGTAGGTGTCAGGCGCGGGCTTATCCGCCAAGTTTTTGGATTGGCAAGCTTGCTGATTGCGTTTGCATTGGGATATTCCTTCATGGAAGGAGTCGGGGGATGGCTGGAAACCAGAATAGGTGTACCCACAGAATTTTCTTCACTCGCGGGCTTTGGTCTAGTGTTCTTAGGCTCTCAGGTATTTCTTGTGATTATTTCACGCGGAATTGACAAGATCGTGAGGAATATCATGTTTATTGGTACGATAAATAGACTTTTCGGAGGAGCTTTTGGTGTGGTCACGGCCTGTTTGGCATCTAGTCTGGTATTGTACGTTTTGGCTTCTGTTGGATTGCCTCCGAATGAAGTTCGTGATTCTTCTGCGCTTTACGAAGTCGTATACCAATTTCTACCCCAGACCTGGGATTTAGCGACGGCAAAGTTCCCGGCGTTGGCAGAGTTGTCCGAACGGTTCAATACCGGGCTCTAAGCCGAGGTGGTAATCTCGCTCTAAGCGACATGGCCATGTCCGTGTTCTTTGCGTTTATTGTAACGAAGAGAGCCAATTCAGAGTCCCGGTCCATCATCTTTTGTTCTTGTGGGGGAGTGCTCCCCATGCCTGCGGAGGTTGTAGAGTCTTTGTTTCAGGCGTATGTGAAGCAATGGTTGGCGGGTGACCTCGGGGAGACACGGATGTTGGCGGTGGAGATGGCGACGGAGAGTCTGAGGGCAGTGGTCTATGCACACATTAGCCTTACCAGATTTTCAGATGCTCAACAGCTTCTCGTTGTTTCTCGAACTTGCCTCGGTTCAATAACGGGTAAAGATGGCAACGGAAACGGTTTCTTCCTTCTGGCTTCCCACGCACGACTCCAAAATCGTTGAAGCGAAACGTCCGATCCCCAAATAATCTTGTAATCCAACTATCAATTCTCCCGGCATCAACCGATCCAACGCCCCTGTGCTTCTCTTTCCATGTCTCGAATCGTCTCAAGCCTGAAAGAGTTCGCAACCTGTCTTTGCATCTTTTCCGCCCACTGCCGCACTACGGGGGTTGGGTGCTCCCCAAGCTGTTGGAAGATTTTCTTTAGGCGGGCATAATGGTCAGCACAGGAATCAATCCAGTGGTAGGGATGGATATGGCTCTCCAAGGCCCTATGTACATCATAGCGTTCACCGAACTCGTCCAAAAGTCGGAACATAACAGGATGGAGGCTTGCGTCATCTGTATCGTCGCCTCCTTTGGACAGAAACGGGGCACACTGGGCCACAAATGCAGGAGCACTCTCCGGGTTGGCATGACACCATGCAAACAGCATGTCTTCGGGAACTTCCAGGATCGGTGGTATGAAGTCACGCTCAAGGATGTACGGCTGTCCCAGAACATACTTCATGCTATTCGCGAACTGAGGATTCTCCACAATAGCACCTCCGATAATTAGCCAAACGGTCTCTGGAAAACCTTTCAGCATTCTGCGAAGCACAGAAGCCGGTTCGTCTACGACCAAATAAAGCAAATCAGAATGGTGTCCGTGAACCAGAGTTTGAGCGAGTTTCAGAGCTGTTTTGCGAGCATCAGAATCCTTTCGACCTCTGGCCAGCATCCTCAGCACAATCGCTTCGAAGTGGTATTCGATAACGTCCCTAGAAATCCCACATTTCTCAACCCGCGGAGAAGACTTGGATTTCGGCCCGCTCCAACGACCGACATCCTGGACCATCTTTAGAAGTTGTGGCCGAAAGTCTGCGAGCTTGAGAACGTACGGTTTGGATCTTTTCTTTTTGTTATTCTCATCATCTTCATTGTAGAGAATCCGGCCTAAGATGGTAACTGCAAGCGCAAAGGACGGGGCACTGTGGTCAAGCATTGCGTCAAGCAAAAGCGCAACCTTGTAGTGTGGGACCTCCTCAAGCACCCAGGTGTAGGCCCAATGGTGCAGATCCCGTGGCGCCAAAACACCTCGATTCAGAGCGTCTATGGCACGGTCAATGTCTCCCGGCGTGAGACCGGCCCGCCTACAGATTATGGGAACAGCCGGTGCAAGTTTGGATGACTCAATCGCATTTTTTTTGAATTCCTCAACCTTATCACGGAATTTCTCTGGGAGTCCTGTGATGAATCCTACAAGCAAGTCATAATTCCGGTCAATTTCAGGAGGTACACCTTCAATGGCTTCAACTATCGGCCGTAACAACGTAATCGGTGATTTCGCGCACTCAGCAAGCGACTTTCCGAGTTCATCGGCCATAAATTGTCTTCTTCTACTGAGTTCAGGAAGAATTTCTGTAAGGGTCTGTGGATTCTGCAAAAGCTCGTCAGCCAATGCTCGGGCGATCACACGACGATGCTCAAAGTCCTCCTCTGCTGACCGTTTTTCGTCCCCTAACTCCCGCATCGGAGGTTCTGTAACTTGAAGATAGATACGCTCCCGGAGGTTGGTTGACTCAAGTTTCTTGATCAGAGACCGAATCCGCTGGGATGTGTACTCATCCATTCGGCTGGATTTAGCGGCAAGGCGAGCCTTCAATTGTCGAAGTATCATGGTCCGAGAATGGCCCTTACGAATAACCATAGAGACAATTTTTTCCACCTCCTCAAGGAATCCGCGATGAACCAGAGATGAAATTGAGTGGCCGAGATCCGAACGAGCCTTCTCTCCCACATCGTCGTTTCGAATTGCTAGTTTCCTGAGACGGTCAACGCATCCAGCTATGTATGTGGACCATTCCTGCTTTGAGATCGGATGCCATGAATCCAACGCTCTTCGGGAACCCTGAATTTCGGGACCTAACATGCGGAAATACTTGTCCATTATCGTGCTGCCTTCATCCAGAGCATCAACTACAAATTTCAATTGTGCTAGGTCGCTCGTTTCACAGGCCTCATGAATTAACTCATCAAGAAACAGGAGTCGAGTTTTGCCATCTGCTTTAGTACCTCCAAGCACTGGAGAAAAGAGTTCTGCGAAAGCACATGAAACATCTGGAGGCCAAGAGGGCTGTTTCGCAACCTCTAACTGGAGCAGAAGACGGGCACCAATCTTGAAGGTTTCAGAGTGGAAAGCAATCTTGCTCGACATTCGAACAAGAATACTACGTACATTCTCTCCAAGCAGACGCAGATCATCCAAGCGGTCTAAGGAACGCTTAGTACATTCCGCGACAGCATATGGATTGATCTCGGCGAGGGCCGACAGCACTTCTGCACGACCAGGAAGATCAATGCTATTAACCTGATCGAAGAGGCCATCCGTCCGACACATATGTCTCACCACACTTTGGGCTATCTTCGTGGTATTCAGTTCAGCGAGGCGTCTGGCCGCAGAGACATTGAGGTCTGAGCCGATGTCACCTGTTAGCACCCGATCCCACTCCTCTTGACTCCAGTCCTTCCATTGCCGCTCCGCAAGCCTGACGGCGATGGAGCGCGGCTCAACCGTCCTGAATCTCCCTCTACGCTTTACGATGCCTCGCTCCACGAGTCCCTTGTGTCCTTCAATTAGTTTGTACAGATCGTCAGAGTTTAGTTGGTGGCTAAGTTCTGCTATTTTCGTGAGATGATCTCCAGATGAAGGTTCTTTTCCCGCAGCATGATGCCCTTTTTCTGCAGACTCTATTCGTATTGTTCCAAATACCGCGAATAGTTGAGCTGACTGAAGCAACTGTTTATTTTCCGTTGAGCTTCGACCGCAGACGAATTTATCTATGAAATTGTCATCGACCGGATCAGTAAGGTGCTGCCCCACGTCAGGTCCCCTAGCGATTCGGATTGCAACTTCAGGGAATCCCTCCGACAGACGTGCAAGGCGGTCCCGATCTACGCTTGACATCGTTTTGGCGACATGGTCAACGATAGATTTTATTACGGTCGTCGGGGCATTATCAATTTTGATGGTGTTCGCATTGATTCGTTCGGGAATCTCGTTGTGAATGGTAATCAACGAGAGATGGCAGTCAGAGCGGAATACAATCCTGTCCAGTTTCGCATGCGTTTGTAAATCGCAGTCGTCCACAACCACGATGGCACGCCCTCCAGAGAGTGCCAATTTCTTGACGATCGGAATAATCGCATGTGGTCCTACTTCAGGCTGTACTGCATACATGACAAAGTCTCGAAGCGGGCGACCAGAAACTTCGTCTAACATATTCAGAGCTTCGAGGCAGAGTCGGGATTTCCCGATCCCCGACAATCCGACTACCCGAAGGGTTGCTTGAGGCTTGGTCACCATGCTCTGAAGCTTTTCGCCAAGTTTGCCCAGGCGGGGATCGTCTACCCAGGTAACAGAATGCTCGCTTTGGCCACTCCAATGATTCCAAGTAGCAAAGCCGCCGAGTGTCCCAATTCTTGCCTTTTCCCGAATCCAAAGAGCAACCGATGGATGAAAATTCACCCATACGGCGATTTTATCGGCTTCCCAGAAGCTGACTCGGTGATCCACATCCGCTAATCCGGCCTCGCTTAGAACATTGCAGATGGCACGTTGGCGTTTCTCCACCAACTGTTGGTTATATCGCTGTGTGCAAAGCATAATGTAGTGTCCACCATTCTTGAGAACCGACCGAACCATCGGCTTGACATAGCCTTTCCGAGTGACAACATCCTTGGCTGCCTGACTTGGCGATATCTTTCCAGCCTTCAATTGGAATTGACAGTAGCGGAATGGTAGGAATCGAGTTCGCTCGAAACCGGTATGCCATGAAATTCGCCCATCTTCACCTCCGTCAGGAGCATTAATATTGTTGGGGACCGAGATTCCATCTATTGGAAGATTGAACTCTTTCGCTTCCGCAATCAGGAGTCGTCGCAACAGCTCTGGCATTGATTCTGGATTCAGGGAAGTAATCTCAGCACCTGTCACCTCAAAAGGGGTAGAGCTGTGATCCCCTGACGGGCCGTCTCCCTTCAGAATTGAGAGGGTGTCTGGATTAACTTCCAGTATTCGGAACAGATTGATAACCGCAGCGCTTGGCTTCAGAGTTCCGGCTTCGTACTTCGTGAATGCACGTGGACCTCCTCCCAAGAGTCTGCCAGCTTCCTCCTGCGAGAGGTTAAGATTTTTGCGAATTGCTCGAATACGCTTTGGCGTAAATGATTTAGATTGCTTCATGCTTATATTTGTGGTCAGTTAAATTTTTAAACACCTTAATGGTGTACAGCTTATGTTAAAAAAGGTTTTACTGTGCAATTTCATGCAAAATTGTTGGCCTCGTGCCAATTAGAGATGCAGTTGGCATCCGGGTGACACTCACAAATACGCTTCCAGTGATACTCTGCCGCTTTCCCAGGGACCGTTTCGCCGTGATCCCCAATATGTTGTCTAACGACAATTCGTTTGAAAAACACGGCCCCACTGAACACCGCCTCCAGTGCGTTGGCAACCGACATGACTCTACGTCGTATTGGGGGTGGCACGCAACTAGATTCCCGTAATGCCTGCTTTCACATCGGCGAGAGAGAAACGCCTCTGGGCCTGGACGCTGGTCGTCGTGGTGGCCATCTACTCTACCCTAGGGCTAGCACGAACCCTGGTCGACGAGTTGGGGAGCGACTTCTTGTCGGTCTGGCTCTTTCTCCTCGGCTGCATTCTGGTGCTCGCAGCCGTGATCACGCAGGGCCTCAAGGTTCGACCGAGTGGCATGGAGATCGGCGTCGCTCTTGGTGTAGTCGCCGCCTACCTCCTGATCGTCGTTCGGATGGCGGTGCCAACCGAGCGCTCCCATCTGGTCGAGTACGGAGTAGTGGCTGTCTTCGTCCACGAAGCGCTTTTGGAGCGGGCCGGCCAAGGACGGCGTGTTCCCGTGCCGAGTCTGCTTGCTATCGCAATCGCATCGGTGATCGGCATCATCGACGAGGGCATCCAATGGTTTTTGCCCAGCCGCGTCATGGACCCAATGGACATATTGTTCAACGTGCTGGCAGCAGTGCTGGCGGTCATAGCAAGCGTGGCGCTCCGATGGGCCCGGCGCCAGGCCAGCCACTTCATGGGCCACTAGCAGTTCACCGCACCATCCTGTGGCGCAACGGGGACGACGAGGCGTCGGACCGACAAGGACGGAGTGAACCAGCGTAAGGGGAAGTCGCTTTACCCGGCACAAAATGCAACGCTAGCGGATTTGTATGGTCCAGATCTGATACCGCTCGATCTGCGCCATGCGTACCAGAAGCTTGACCGCTCCGTGGATAAGCTGTATCGCCCGAAGAGTTTTGATTCAGAGCGAGAGCGAGTTGACCATCTTTTGTTCTTTATGAGAAGATGAAACAACCACTCCTAGAACAATAATCTGCCTGAAGCCGCAGCTTCTCAATGAAACTAGGCTAAGGGCATAGTGAACGCATGTTATTTTTCATTTCGCGCGTGACAGCTTCATTCTTTCTATCATAGTGCTTGGCAGAGAATAGGCAGTTTTTGCGATTTTTGCTATACTCATAATAATCTGGGCCCGTAATTGTGGCGTCGTTGGTGGAGTTTCGGGGGAATTAGGTGCCTTTCGGCTTGCTGAACGGTCACCGGAAGACATTTTTCGCTCTCCGATGCAGCTGGGACGCGACCATGCGTTCCAACCCGAGCTACGTCTGCCTTTCC
>MKWU01005585.1_pt1 | contig 13543 bp, 14 predicted proteins | sample 809101 | NCBI WGS metagenome assembly MKWU01 (sample SAMN05860141, study PRJNA318959) | sponge metagenome | host: Aplysina aerophoba | place: Slovenia: Piran, Adriatic Sea, Gulf of Piran | collected 2013-05-07 | reverse complement strand
CCGAACGGGCTAACGCCTGGTTGAACACCGAAACATGCCGTCCGGAACGGTTTATCCCCGCCAGCCGCGCCCCTCTCGGGTAAAGCGGCGGACGGGGACCGGCCCGGTCGGCAGGGCGGGTATAGCGAAGCCGGGGCGGCGGGTACAGCCCGGGTTGCGGCGGCGGGGCCCTAATCCGGCCGATCCGCCCATTTACTTCTACAGTGTTGCAAATCCGCAACAGGTTGCAGGCCCCGCCCTCGATACGAACTTTGCCGCCTTTATCCCGAAATCCCGAGACTTGTCTCCCCGGACGGAGCGCAGCGACGATCCGGGGACCAGAGCCACGGGCTGAGGCCTGTCGGGTTACCCGCCGCCGACATGAACCTTGCTGCCTTTATCCCGAAATTCCGAGTTTTGTCTCCCCGGACGGAGCGCAGCGACGATCCGGGGACCAGAGCCACGGGCTGAGGCCTGTCGGGTCGTCCCTGGGCCCCGGATCAAGTCCGGGGCGGCAAAGGTGTTGAATTTTCGGGATGAATTCCGGAACTTTACGGATTCCTGCCGTCGATCAGTCCGGCGTACCTCACGGTGAAGGTGCGGTTGTGCCACTCGATCTCTTCGATCGCGACGGTCAGTTCGTCGTTTTCTGTGGCGGGCAGGTGGAAATCGCAGTTGGCCTTGACGGGGCCGATCCCCTTTGCGCCCAGCCGTCTGCACAAGACCATGTGGCCGCCGCCCCGCCCGGACAGGTAGGTGTGGAAGGTTCGGTCGAGCCAGGCGAAGAGATTGGGGTAGTACACGATCCCCGCCGGATCGCAGTCGCCGAAGCTGACGCGGTAGGTGGCCTCGAAGATCGCCACGCTCAGGCCCCCGCACCCCGATACCGGCCCGGGGCCGCGCCGGCCGAAACGGGCATCGCGCTCGAACCCACATCTCCCGGCTTGCAGGCGGCGCAGCAGCGCGTCTTCGGAAGCAGCCGGTCGTATTGTTCGCCATGCGCGATCATCGCAGCAGGTCGCCCATACGGCATCGCACCCTCAGCCTGTTCATGCGTGTGCGGCGCCGATATTCACGGCGATGTCACCGAGGGACCGGCCGGCCGCAGTCATGGCCGCCTGCCGGCCCGCTGCAATCTGTTTGAGTGGCGGCGGAATCTGCACCTCCCTGCTGAAGTCGTCACGCCCGTTCAGACCGTTGAACCAGGCGCCGACACGAGGATGGGCGTCGTGCAGGGGGTAACCGCAGGCCAGCAATCTGGCACTGTAGACGTACCAGGCGATGTCGAGAACCGAAATCGCGTCGCCCAGCAGAAAACGGCTTTCCGTGAGGCGGGCCTCGATTTCCCGATAGGCCGTGCCAAATCTTTCGGCCGCGGCCCCGGCGCGGGCGTCGGAAATGCCGCCATGCTCCCGAACGTCGTTGAAATAGGCGACTTCGACCCCTTTGTGCCGGTCCGCTTGCCCGCCGACAGTGCCGGACCCGGTTTTCTCGTACGCGGCCAGCACGTCCGGGGGTTTCGTTGCCGCTTCCAGCGGGAACAGGTAGCGCGCCGACAGGGCGCGCAGGTCGAGATGCAGGTCGTTCTCCTCGGCGAGCCTGTGCAGCGCCTCGCCCTTCATGCCGGACGGAATCATCGCCGGGTCCGGGAAGCGCTCTTCCAGATATTCGAGGATATCGTTGCTTTCGATGATGACCGCGCCGTCATGCACCAGTGTCGGGACCAGTCCGCGCGGATTGATGCCCATATACCAGGTGCCGTAATTTTCCCCCGAAGGGATATCGACGGGATGCGATGTCCAGTCGAGTCCCTTGAGGTTCAGATAGACCCGCAGTTTCTGCGAGCAGGACGAGATGTGGTAGTGCAGCAGGTGGAGGCCCTTCCAGCCAAGCACCTCCCGGGTCTGAATCTCCTCGTTCAACATTCGAACCATGACGCCATCATCCTGCGGCTGCGAATAGAATGTCGCCGGCTCCTTTGCTTGCGGTCACGCCAGACCCGAGCGCGTCAGCGGGATGGACGACGGTGAGACCTGGCAGGCGATGCCCGCCCCAAACGCAGGCGGGAGAAGCTGCCGGACCGTTTGAGAACGCTAGAAAAAAATATATTTTTTGTAAAGAAATTTTTTTGTGCCAGTTACAGGTATTCGGTATATTTTTACGCTTCGATTCCAACGCGTGGGAGAGCCTGATGGCCGTACGGAGCCAGACACGAATCACTTACGAAAGCCTCCGCTCCGAGCTTCTGGATGGACAGTATCAGCCCGGTTCCAGGCTGAAAATCGACGATATTCGCGAACGCTGCAAAGCAAGTCCCGGCGCCGTCCGCGAGGCGCTGTCGCGGTTGACGAGCGACGGACTCGTCGTCTCGGTGCCGCAACGCGGATTCACCGTCGCCCCGATCTCCGCCGAGGACCTCAAGGACCTTACGAGCGTGCGCATCGACATCGAGATCCGCTGCCTGCGCCAGTCCATCGAATTCGGCGACCTTGCGTGGGAAGGGCGCATCCTGGACACTTGGCACCAGCTCAAGCACACACCGCTTACAGCGAGCGCGGACAGCAAGACGATCAACCGCGCCTGGACGGAGGCGCATGCCCATTTCCACGACTCGCTGATCGAGGGCTGCGCCAGCAGGTGGTGGCTGAAGCTGCGCGATCAGATGTTCATCCAGGCCGAACGTTACCGGCGCATTCTGGTTTCCGTTGCGACGGGCGACCGCGACGTAGACAGCGAACACGGCGCGATCGTCGATGCGACATTGGCGCGGGATGCCGATCGGGCCTGCACGTTGCTGGAGGGCCACCTCCAGAGAACGACGAATGACCTGCTGTCCTCGGCTACATCGCTCCTAGAAGCGGACAACCAGGCGTAACGAGGGCCCGGCGTCTCCAAACCGGCGTCGCAAAATCTCTATAATTGAAAAAAATATTTTTTTCTTGATTCACACCTTTTTTGAATCAATGAATGAATTGGCGGCGAATGCCGGGTCTCGGCCCGCGGCGTTGTCCCGACGAGAATGTTGAGACGACCGATCTGCAGCCGGCGCACGGGAATACGCGACCTGAGGGATCAACGATGGGCGTTTCGGAGACGCTGAACCGGGACGAGTTGAAGACGCTTGTGGACGATGCGAACAGGCGCCTGACGAACCGATATGCCAACAAGGTCATCAGCGGCAGGCCGGGCGCGGCACCCAGGTTCGAACTCTATCACTGCTCGTTATCGCTCTGTTCGCACAAGGTGCGGACGGTGTTGGCCGAAAAGGGCGTACCCTACATCTCCCACGCGATGACGATCATGCCCGCGGGCAGGATGATCCCTCAGAACTACCGGCCTGAATATGTGCGCTTGCGCCTCAAGGGGTTCCGGAATCCCAAATTCGTCAACGGTTACAACGGCGCATCGTCGGTTGAGACCCAGGGCTTCGACCCCTGTGTTGTCCCGACGTTGGTCGATCATCGGGACTGCCGCGTCGTCGTCGATTCCAAGGAAATATGCGAATATATCGACGCCAACGCCGACGAAGGCGAGAAATTAATCCCCGGGGAACTGGCGGAAGAGATCGAACGCCAGACGGAACTGGTCGACCGCGCGGCCCATGTGGCGCTGCTCTACGGCGCTCACCCTGACGACGACCGGCGGCCGGACCGGTTCGCTGGCGCGATCGAAGGCGTTCACGCACGGAAAATCCGCGCCCTCACGGCGGTCCTGGCGCATATCGGACCGGACAACGCTCTGCGCGCGGCCTATGACGCCAAAGTCGCCAAGGAATCCGCCGCCGGCGAGTTTGTGATCGACGCGGAAGCCATGCGCGACGCCCACCGGCAGGCCGCTGCCCATGTTAGGGATCTGGAAACGCAACTGGCGACGCATGACGGCAACTGGGTTTTCGGCGATCGATACACGCTGGCCGACATCCTCTGGACCGTCAGCCTCTATCGGCTGAAATGGTTGGGGCTCGAGCGTTTCTGGGATTCGGACAGCGGCAATGCCCGCGTTGCCGAATATGCCGAGCGCGCCATCCGGCGACCGTCGTTCCGGGCGGGCGTTTCGAACTGGAAATATTCGCATGGCCCGTCTCCGCACGTCGAGGAACTGTCCGGCGGCGGCGCGAAGCTTGGCTTTGCGATCCACATGATGCGCGAAGGCAGCGTCCTGGAAAGCATGTTCGGCTCGGACATCCCACTACCGAAACAATGAGATAGACGGACCGGCAACACTGGCCGGGTTCAAGGCAGGGACATCGACAGATGCGATTGGTGACGTTCACCTATGACGGCGACACGCGGCTTGGTGCGGTGAAGGGCGATGGGATTGTCGACCTCAACGCGGCCGACGGCAACCTGCCGACCGACATGCTGAGCCTGCTGGTCGGCGGCGATGCGATGATGGACGGGGCCCGTGCGGCAGTTGACACGGCCGGGGCCTCGGTCGCGCTGGCGGACGTGAAGCTGGAAAGTCCGGTCCGGAACCCCTCCAAGATTCTGGCGATCGGGCTGAACTACCTGGACCACTATTACGAAATTCCCGAGAAGATCCGGGAATCCAAGGGCATCGGCATCCCCACTGTTCCCGTGGTCTTCAACAAGCAGACCATGTCGGTGAACGGGCCCTACGAGCCGATATTGCTGCCGCAGGAAAGCGAGCAGCTCGACTACGAGGCCGAGCTTGCTGTTGTCATCGGCAAGAGCTGCCGCCGTGTCCCGGCCGAGGACGCCGCTAGGGTCATCGCCGGCTACACGATCCTGAACGACGTCACCGTGCGCGACTGGCAGATCGCCTCTCCCACCATGACGATGGGCAAGTCCTGGGACAGCCACTGCCCGATGGGACCGACGATGGTCACGCCGGACGAACTGGCGGAACCGGAGAACCTGAACGTTTCGCTCGCCGTCGACGGGATTGAACGTCAGTCGTTCAACACGAGCGGCATGATCTTCAAGATAGCCGACCAGATCGCCCACCTCTCGACGGCCTTTACCCTGCTGCCCGGCGATATCATTGCTACCGGCACGTCCGCTGGCGTCGCGATGTTCCGCCCGGGCCGCCCCTGGCTCGAGGCAGGCCAGACCGTGCGCATCGAGATCGAGGGCATCGGCCACATCGAAAATCGCGTCGAACCCGATCCGGGCGTCAGCTTCATCCGTTAGACTGGAGCGCTCCATGACCAGCATCAAACTCTACTACTGCCCGCGCGCCTGTTCGCGTGTGACCATGACCGCCTTGGAAATGGCGGGGCTGGCGTACGACGACCAGATCGTCAACATCTTCAAGGGCGAGCAGAAGTCGCCCGAATACCGGACGGTGCATCGCAGCGGGAAGGTTCCGGCGCTGGTCGTGGATGGCAACCCGATCACCGAGAATGCCTCGATCTTGATGATGCTGGACGCGATGGCGCCGGACGCGGGCATCCTGCCCAGGACGGATGCGCAGCTCGAGAAAGCCGCCCAACGCTCCGATCTCGTCTGGTGCTCGGCCACCATGCACCCGATTGTCCGCCAGATCCGCATGCCGATGCGGTACACCGACGGCGAATCCGACGGGATATACGCAAACGGCACCGCCCAGCTGAAAGACGCCCTCAGGGAAGTCGAACGGCGGGTCTCGGACGGCCGGTGGTTCTACGGCGACGCGCCTTCTATCGTCGACGTCTATCTGCACTGGCTGGTGACGACCGCGGCTTCCGCCGGCTTCCCTATCCACGATTATCCGGCGATCGTCGAGCACTGCGCGCGGGTTGAGGAAATTCCGGCCTTCCGGCGGGCGATGGCACGGGAGGCCGAAGGCGTGAGCGATTCGGGGATTCAGTTGCCGTAACTGGCCTTCCGACCTGCGGTTCGGCTCCGGCGCCTCACGAGAAACGGGCCGGCAGCGCCGCAAACCCCTGCATCACGTTGTTTGCCAACGGTACCAGATCGCCCACTGCGATCGAGTCGACGTGCTGCGCCATGGCGCGGGCGAGCGCTTCCATTTCCAGCCGCGCGAGGGGCATCCCGGCGCAGATTTGGGACCCGTGCCCCCACCCGAGATGATCGCGCGGGTCGCGGTCGACAACGAACTCGTCCGCGCGTTCGTAGTGATCCTCGTCCCAGTTCGCGGAGGCAAACAGCATGGCGGCGCGCTTGCCGGCCGGAATCGTTCCGTCGGCGGTCGCATAGTCCGCCACCGCCAGCCGGGTGAATTCCCGAACCGGCGAGGCGAGCCGGACGCTCTCGTTCACCACACTGCGCGCGCGTTTCGGATTCGCCTTCAGCGCCGCGAAGGTGCCGGGGGTCGTTGCCAGTCGCCACAGCATCTGCGCGGAGGCGAGGATTGTCGTATCGAGACTCGGCGCAACATAGTCGACCGCCATCATCGCGGCCTCGGGCGGGCTCAGCACGCCGGTGGCCACCTCGGCGAACGGCTGCTGCGCCCAGCCCCGCCGAGTTTCAGGTTCTTCGGTCGCAATGTCCTGACGTATTCGACCAGGCCGAACGCGGTCTGCAGCGCCTGCCGGGTCCGCGCATTCATCGAGCCGAGCGCGTTGAACGCCGCCGCCACCCGTTCGAGCATCTTTCCGCTGACGTTCTCGTCCAGGCCCACAAGATCCGCGACGATCGAAAGCGGCAGGTGAGACGCGAAGTCCCGCACGCCGTCGAACGCTTCGCGCGCCGGTAGGTCCTGGACGAGCGTATCCGCGGTACGGTCGATCCGGTCGCGGGTTGCGGATCATCCCTTACGCCCTTCGGCAGCGGCAAAATTCGGGCGGCGCTTCTCCAGAAAGGCGGCGACCCCCTCTTTCGGCCCGGCTGAGCCAAGCACCTCGACCAGCGTATCCATTTCCAGGTCCAGATGGTCGGACAGGGCGTTGTGCCTTGCGGCAACGAGCAGTTTCTTTTGCTCGGACTGACTGTGCACCGGCCCGCGCGCGAGCTTTCCGGCAAGCTCGGTCGCCGCCGCTTCAGCCGTGCCTTTGGTGACAACCTTGTTGATGACGCCGTGCCGGAACAGCGTCTCGGCATCCACAACCGATCCGAAAAGGCAGAGTTCGGCAGCCAGGGCGTGCGGCAGGCTCCGCGCCAGGAACCAAGACAGTCCGCCGTCCACGGTCGCACCGATCCTGATATGCGCCGCAAGGAAGGTCGCGCCCTCGTCGGCCACGATGAGATCGCAGGCCAGCATGGTCGAAAGGCCGGCGCCCGCCGCGCCGCCGTTCACGGCCGCGATCACCGGCTTCGGGCAGTTGCGAATGGCCCGGATGCTGTCCTGCAGCGCCGAGATCAGCAGTTCTCTCTCTTCGCGGCTGCCTTCGACGGCCCTGTTGAGCATGGAGAGTTCGCCGCCGGCGCAGAAATAGCCGCCGCGGCCGGCAAGGATCACCGAGGCGATCCTTTGCTCACGCTCCGCCATGGCCAGGGCATCCTGCTGGGCCGCGTGGTAGGCCGGCGTCAGCGTGTTCCTCTGCGGCGGGTTGTCGATGAAGACGACGAGATGATCGCCCTTGTCTTCTATTCCGAACTGATCGGCCATGACGGTTGTTCCCCGGCTGCTGCCGCGCGGATCGGTGGCTTTGGCCCAATCGTGGCAGAACACGCTCTGTTGGTCAAAAAAAATAGATTTTATCTGAAAAATATAGTTTATAGCGTGCGATGCGCGCATGGGGAATTTCTGCGCCTCCCATTCGAGAAAGGAGCCTGCAAATGCGTGACGCTCTTGTCGTGTCGACGGCCCGGACGCCGATCGGCAAAGCCTACCGCGGCGCGTTCAACGCGACAGCGCCGCAAACGCTCGGAGCCCATGCCGTATCGAACGCGGTGATGCGAGCGGGCGTCGATCGCGAAGAGGTGGAGGACGTGGTGCTGGGCACCGCCTTTCAGGAGCGGAAGGCAAGCCTCAACCAAGCGCGTCAGGTCGCTTTGAAAGCGGGCCTGTCCGACAAGACGGCGGGACAGACCGTGGATCGTCAGTGTGCGAGCGGCCTGATGGCTATTGCGACCGCAGCCAAGCAGGTCATGGTGGACGGCATGGACGTGGTGGCGGCCGGCGGTTGCGAAAGCGTCAGCCTGATCCAGGACCGCGAATGGAAGATCTTTCCCGATCCCGGTCTTCTCGACATGGTGCCGTCGCTCTACATGCCGATGCTCGAAACGGCGGAGATCGTCGCCGAGCGGTACGGGATCGATCGCGACGCGCAGGATGAATATGCGCTTCGGTCGCAGACCCGGACCGCCGCGGCGCAGGCGGCGGGCCGGTTCGACGACGAGATCGTCGCGATGACGACGGCCATGAGGGCGAAGGACCGGGAAACCGGCGCGGTCTCCGAACGCGAAATCACCCTCAAGAAAGATGAGTGCAACCGCCCCGGCACCCGGATCGAGAACCTGAGGGCGCTCGATCCGGTCTTTGCCGGCGGCACGGCGATCGCCGCAGGCAAATGCGTCACCGCCGGCAATGCCAGCCAGCTATCCGACGGCGCCTCCGCGGTCGTGATCATGGAAGGCAAACTTGCCGAGAGACGCGGCCTGGAGCCGCTCGGACGCCATCGCGGAATGGCGGTCGCCGGATGCGCGCCCGACGAGATGGGTATCGGCCCCGTTCATGCCGTGCCGAAACTCCTCGAAAAACACGGACTGAAGGTCGACGATATCGACCTCTGGGAACTCAACGAGGCGTTCGCGGTGCAGGTGCTGTATTGCCGAGATACGCTCGGCATCCCGGACGAACGCCTGAACGTCAACGGCGGCGCGATCTCGATCGGTCATCCCTATGGCATGTCGGGCGCCCGGATGACCGGCCACGCCCTGATCGAGGGCAAGAGGCGCGGCGCCAGGTATGTCGTGGTGACGATGTGCGTCGGCGGCGGTATGGGCGCAGCCGGCCTGTTCGAAGTCCTGTGAGCCGGCCGCGGCTTCACCCGAATGATCGGATAGCTCCGGCAGGCTGGCACCCTGTTCGAACTCGCGAGAAAGAGGCTCGAAGACATGTGAAATACGGCATCGCTCCACCCGTCGTCCGAAAAAATAATTTTTTCAAAAAATATATTTTGTTGTCTTTTACCTGCCCGTGTGGTCGAATTGACTTCGAAAAGATACATCTCGCGGGCGCCGGGAAGCGGCCGGCGTTTTCAAGGGAGAAACATCATGATCACACTCTCCGGGCGGGTATTGTCGACCGCGGTCGGCGTCGTGGTCCTGGCAACCGGCTCGATCGCCGGACCGGCGTCCGCGGACACCCGCAAGCTTATCTTCGACGTCTTCATCCCGTCGCGCGCGCCGCTCAACAAGGTCGGCATGGGCGGGTTCGCCAAGGAGGTCGGGAAGCTGTCTGGCGGCACCTTGGAACTGTCTATCCCGACAACGCCCTTGGGGCCACCGCCGCGCATCTTCGATCTCGTCGAGGATGGTGTGGCGGACTTGGCGCTCGCTCCGGTCATCTACCGTGGCAACAAAATCACGCTGCCGCTGATCAATGACCTTCCGTTCCTGGCCAAGTCGGCGGTTACCGCTTCGGTCGCGACCTGGAAAACACACAAGAAGTATTTCGAGGATGCCAAGCAGTGGGGTCCGATCATGCCGATCGCCATCTTCACCCACGGCGATGAGCAGTTCGTCATGAAGAGCAAGGCCGTGAAGGCGATCGCCGACCTGCGCGGCGTCAAAATCGTGGCACCCTCCCGGCTGCATGCTGCGCGTATCAAGAGTCTGGGCAGCGTGCCGGTCGGCGCTCCGGCCATCAAGATGTTCGAGCTCATCAACGGCGGCGTGGCCGATGGCATCATCGTCCCGCTGGGCCCCGCATTCTATCAGGGTCTGGTCGGCGTGGCCAAGAATGTCACGCTCGTGCCCGGCGGTGTGTCGCGACCGGCATTTTCCGTCATTATCAATCGCAAGGTCTTCGAAGGCCTGACCGCAAAACAGCAGAACGCCATCATGGTGGCAGGCGGCGAGAAATACGCAGCCAGGCTCGGCGGCATCACCCAGGCGGAAGGCGAATTCGGCTTCGGCAAGTTCAAGGAGGCCGGCGCCGGGATCGCCGCGGCCTCGCCGCAGCTCATGGCGGAGATCAGGAAAAGGCTCGCCTTCATCGAAGCCGACTGGCTGAAAAGTGCCAGGAAAGCCGGTATCGACGGCCCGGCGGCGTTGGCGCACTACCGCGGAATCGTTGCGAAGATGGAGAGCAAATAGCCACCGAATTCCGGAGATGAGCCCGGGCCGCCACCATGAGCGGCCCGGGGTTTCTGTACGGAAGCGGACGCGCCATGGACCGAGAGCCGGGCATACCGGAAAGCGAGGACAGCGGCATCGTCGACACGATGATCGGCGTCATGCACCGCCTGGCGGGGCTCTGCATGATGGGTCTCATGGGCCTCGTCTTCGTCTCTGTGATCTTCCGCTATTTCCTGAACGATCCGATCACCGCGGTCGAAGATATCATGTCGGTCCTGCTGGGACTGGCGATATTCGCGGCCTTCCCCTTCGTCACGATGGAGCGCAGCCATATCCGGGTGGACCTGCTGGTTCCCCTCTTCAAGCGCTCGAAGGCGCTGAACCGGATTCGCCTGATCGTTATCGATCTCGGCATCCTCGCCATGGTCGCCTTTATCGGCAAACGGATCTTCGACCAGGCCGTCAGGCATTACGAGCGGGAATCGGCCACGCTAGCGGCCGATCTGCCGCTGTGGCCGTTCTCGACGGCATTTGCAGTGCTGGTTGCGCTCGGTTTCCTCGCCTTCGCATTCGTTGTCCTGCGCAACTGGCGGAGAGGGAAATTCGGCGATGAGAACGCCTCGTGATCGAGCTCCTGATCGCGATCGTAGTGCTTCTGCTGATCGCCGGCGTTGGTTTCCCGCTCGGCCTCACGCTGATGCTCGTGGGCTATGTCGGCTTTGCGATAAGCCATTCGCGCGGCTTCGACGCGGCCGGCACGGTGGCCGGACAGCAAATCCTGAGTCTGGCGATGAGCCACCAGTTCACCGTCCTGCCGCTGTTCATTCTGATGGGCGTTCTCGTGACCCGGTCCGGCATCGCCGACGACATGTACGATGTCGCCAACCAGTGGATGGGTCACATGCGCGGCGGGCTGGCGGCCTCGACCGTCGCGGCCTGCGGCGGGATGGCGGCGATTTCCGGATCCTCCGTGGCGACCGCCGCGACCATGACCAAGGTCGCCATTCCGGCGATGCGGCGCTTCAAGTATGACGACGCCTTTTCCGCCGGCACCGTCGCCGCGGGCGGAACCATCGGCATCCTGATCCCGCCTTCGATGGCGCTGATCATTTACGGCTTGCTCGCCGAGGTGAATATCGGCCAGCTGTTCATCGCCGGCCTCGTACCGGGGATAATTTCGATCCTCATCTATCTTCTGGCGATCCGGGGCGTTTGCATCGTTCTGCCGAAATGGGCCCCGCCCGGCGAGCAGACCGGCTGGTCGGGTCGCCTCAGGGGCGTTTATCGAATCTGGAGCGTCGTCGCGCTGTTCCTTCTCGTCATGGGCGGGATTTTCTTCGGCGTGTTCACCGCGACCGAGGGCGGCGGCATCGGCGCCGGCGGTGCGCTCCTGATCGCTGTGGCCCGGCGCCGGATGACCGCGAAAATCTTCTTCGGCTCGCTGCTCGAAGCCGGCAAAACGACGACTGCGGTCTTCACCGTCGCCTTCGGCGCCCTGATGCTGAACCAGTTCGTCAATATCGCCGGCGCGCCGCGCGAGGTGCTGGACTTCATCACCGGCATGGGGCTCGGCCCCTGGGGCGTCGTGGCGGCGATGCTCGCCTGCTTCCTGGTGCTGGGAATGATCATCGACGGGCCAGCCATGATCTTTTTGACGGTGCCGATCTTCGTGCCGCTGGTCACGGCGATCGAGTTACCGATCCGCCCCGACTTGGTGCTCGTCTGGTGGGGCATTGTCATGATCGTGGCCGTGGAGATCAGCCTGATCACGCCGCCGATCGGGATGAATGTCTTCGTGATTTCCTCGATGCTGCCGGACGTGTCCCTCGGCCAGGTTTACCGCGGGATCGTTCCCTTCTTCCTTGCTGACATTGCGCGGATCCTGGTTTTCATCTTTTTCCCCACCACGGTCCTGTGGCTTGTAATGCTGATGGGCTGACGTGAACCGGCGAAAGGCTCTGGTCCTTAGCGCGGCGGTATCTCGATTGCGCCGACATAGGTGCTTGCGGTCAATTCCACGTCCCGATCGACCGGGTCGCCGCCGGCATCGACGCGCAGGACGTAGCGTTCGCCCTGCCCGGGCAGGGCGTCAAACTTGAAATCCCCGAATGCGTCCGTGGTGGTGGAGGCCAACTCGGTGCCATCGCGCCGGAGCGAGACGGCGACGCCCTCGGCGCAGTCTTCGAGGGCGTCGTTCACCGAGAATACCGTCCCGCCCAGGAAGGAGCTTTCCACGCGCCCGAAATTCCTGACGTAGAAGCGCGGACCCGTTCCCCGGTCGGGCTGCATCACGGACAACTCGCCGCTTTCGGTTCGCCGATCCATTTCGGCGTCATCCGCCTTCCCGGCCGTCAGGGCGCCGGTGGGGCAGACCTGCGCGGGACGCGGCTCCTTCCATCCGGCGTCGAGCAGATGGGCGTCCCAGGTCCATTTCTGCGGGATCTGCAGCGCCTCGTTCCAGAAGATCTGCCCGTACGGGCACATGCCCACGATGTCCCTGCGCCCCTTCGCTTTCTCCGGGTCGATCAGGACAATCCCGTCCTCCCGCTGCGTGACGACGCCGGCTGTCTCGGCATTCACGCAGGCCGGCTCGCGGCAGTTCATGCAGGTCTCGACATAGTGGGAGACATCCACCATGGGCTGTGCGCCGCGCTCCTTACGTCTGACCGTCAGCCAGAGCGTACCGTGCGCCGGCATGGGGGCCGAGTAGCCGGGAAAGGCGTTGCCGACATACTCGTCTTTGACCGCCAGAATGCAGTTGTTGCAATTGTTGCAGCGGTCGGCGTCGAAGGTCAGATGCCACGTGCTCATCGCTATGCCGCCACCCGGAGCGCAGCCGGTCCGCCCCATTTTTCGATTTCGACGGCAGCGAGCGAGCCCGCCGACGCCACGGTCCGCTCCGCCTGCATCCGGCCCGGCGCGAGCAGGTTCATGCAACCGCCGATGTCAGGGGATTCGCCCGGCGCGCCGAGGGGCCGGTAGACCGCGCAGCTCTCGTAGGAATGGGCGGTGCCGCTGGTCATCCGGCTGGTGACCTCCGCCGCGCAGATCACTTCGGCGCGATCGTTAAAGACCTTCACCAGATCGTGGTGGGCTATCCCGCGCGCGCGGGCGTCGTCCTCGTTGATCCGGACGATCCAGTAGTAGTGGCCGTCCACCAACACCCGGTGATCGGGAAGGTCACTGATCGTGTCGGCCTTGCCGTCCTGCGCGGTATGGAAACTGAAGCGCTGGTGCGGGGTGACCAGCCTGATCGGGTATTTCCCGTCCACCGCGCCGTCGTCTGTCTCGAACGGTCGGGTATACTGCAACAGCGGCGGCCGGTCGGCCTGCGGCGGGTCGAGCCGCTCAAGCGAGTTCGGCACGAACTCGAACTTGCCGGACTGGGTCTGCAGCCCGTGCAGGAACCGGTCGTT
>MKWU01005583.1_pt1 | contig 13553 bp, 13 predicted proteins | sample 809101 | NCBI WGS metagenome assembly MKWU01 (sample SAMN05860141, study PRJNA318959) | sponge metagenome | host: Aplysina aerophoba | place: Slovenia: Piran, Adriatic Sea, Gulf of Piran | collected 2013-05-07 | reverse complement strand
CAAGGTTAAGGCTCGGCCTAAGCCCCTGCCATGAAAGTCGGGGTCGACCCCAATCACATAAATCTCACCTAGGCGAGGTTTGCTGTCACGGTGGATTTTCGTCCAACAAAAGCCCATCAAACGACCCTCCTCGTTGCGCGATAAACGAAAACCGTCAGCATTGAACCAGTCTTCGGCTAGCGTCTTTTGCAGTGCCTCAACGGTTAGTCCACCCTGCTCGGGATGCCAATGAAAAGCCCGATTGTTGACCGACACGAAGGCAGCTATGTCGCTTGTTGTGAAGGCCTTTGTGTGCAACTGCGATGGAGCTTGGGGTAAGGAACAGCGCAGTTGCCAGAGATCTCGGTAAGGCACAAACCCTAAGTCTTTGGCGACCCGCTCGGTTGGTTCGTCCAGATGGCGAATCCACAGTTGGGCAGGTTCATTTGGGTGTTCTTTGAGCCACCCGTTGAGCGCATCGCCAACTTCGTCGGCTGAGCGATCCTCGTTCACTGTCAGCACCCAACGAAACTCTTTTGAGTTGGATTGTTCACACGTCAACGTCACCGCGTTAGCGTATCTTCTAATTTATGGCTAAACCTAGATCACCTAAGGGGCGTGCCCGTCTCACTCATGAGCGGCTAGCCCTTGAGTACCCAGAAGCTTATTGTGAACTCGACCATCGCAATGCTTTTGAACTTTTGGTGGCAACGATCTTGTCGGCTCAAGCGACCGATGTGGGTGTCAACAAAGCCACGCCTGCTTTGTTTGCTGCATTCCCAGACCCTTGGGTGCTCGCCGCGGTTGAGGCGAGCGAAGTTGAGCCATACGTCAACAGCATCGGGTTGTTCCGCCAAAAGTCGCAGAACCTAGTGAAAATGGCTCGCATTTTGGTTGCTGAACATCAAGGTGAAGTCCCTTCGACAATGCGGGATTTGGTGCGCTTGCCGGGTGTCGGCCGCAAAACAGCCAATGTGGTGCGCAGTGTGGCTTTGGGGTTGCCGGGGTTGCCTGTGGACACACATGTCACTCGCTTGTCGAACCTGCTGCGTCTCACCGACGAAACTGATGCGGTGAAGATTGAGTATGCGCTAAATCCGCTGGTGCCGGCGGCGCAACGCGGCGAGTTCAGTTTGCGCATGATTTTGCACGGCCGCCGCGTTTGCATTGCTAGAAGACCTCGCTGCGGCGATTGTGTGCTCAATGATTTTTGTCCTTCGAGTCAACTCTGAGGTTTTATATCTGTAAATGGCGAAAACTGCGTCTGGCCAGGTGTAACAGCAAACTGTCACTCATGACCTGTAGTATATCGAGATGAACAAGATAAAAATGAAAGCACCAGGACAGCACATCAACGGCACGGGGAGTTTTTGGGCCATGTTGAAGCGAGGGTATCACAGCACCTTCCACCCGATTTTCGCCGACCACTTGGACCGCATGTGCCCGAATTCTCGTATCGCCACAACGCGAGGCCGCTTGATATATTTGCCGAGCAGGGTAAGCTGGTTTGGGGGTGGGACAACAAGCGACTGACGCAGGCGAAATTGATCACAGACGGGATACAGGCCGAACGGAGAATGGAGATGGCGGCATGACAGAGACGAGTGTGAGGGGCAACGGCACCACGGTGTACGACGAGCGCGGCTATGCCGTGGCCAGCGTAGCGGAGGCCAAACGGATAGCGGGCGAATACCTATGCGATCTAGACTTGGGATTTGCCTACGGGTTCGGACTGCCCGAAGTAGATGACCGCTACCACATTTGGCGCGTGCCCGTCATTTCCGGCGAGAGCGCCGTGGGCGAGATTGCCATAGACGGACGCACGAGCTTGGTGCAGGAAAGCCGCTCCACCGAACCGGAGATGCTACGGTCGCGCCACCTGTCCGATGCTGGCAAGCCCATGTCCACGAAGAACAGCGGCAGTGGGGTGATCGTCCGCTCCGAACTCCGAAACACCGTCCTTCGGGGGGACTCGGAGTCTACGCTGGCCGAATTGCCAGCGGGGTCCGTCGATCTGGTGTTCACGTCACCGCCCTACTTCAACGCTCGCCCCGACTACTCGGAATACGCGGAATACGAAGACTACCTGGCGAAGATGGGGCGAGTCATTGGCCAGTGCTCAAGGCTGCTGGCCGACGGCAGGTTCTTCGTCATCAACATCTCGCCCGTGCTGCTGAGGCGTGCGAGCCGCAGTCAGGCATCGCGGAGGATCGCCGTGCCCTTCGACCTGCACTCGGTCATCGTCAAGCAGGGCTTCGACTTCATTGACGACATAATCTGGGAGAAGCCCGAGGGTGCCGGCTGGGCCACGGGCAGGGGCCGGAGGTTCGCCGCCGACCGTAACCCGTTACAGTACAAGGCCGTTCCCGTGACCGAGTATGTGCTGGTCTACCGCAAGCACACCGACAGGCTCATCGACTGGAACATCCGCAAGCACCATGACCAGGATGCCGTAGCGAGATCAAAGGTGTCCGACGACTACGAGAAGACGAACATCTGGCGGATTTCCCCGTCGTCAACTAAGGACCATCCAGCGGTGTTCCCCGTGGAGTTGGCCGAACGTGTCGTCCAGTATTACTCGTTCTCTGGTGACGTGGTCTTGGACCCCTTCGCGGGCATAGGCACGGTGGCTAAGGCGTGCATCGACAACGACCGCCGGTTCGTCATGGCCGAAGTCTCCGACGAGTACATTGGCACCATGAAGCGGAATCTGGCCAAGTGGGGCGGCAGCGGCGATGTCCATTGCATCAACACCGATCCGATTAATGACGGCGCGCTGTTCTAGTGGAGATTGAGGACCATTTCCCCGAGTCGGCCAAGCACCTTCTCTCCGTCAGCGGAAGGGAGTTGCTGCGACAGTTGGGCATAGCGGCGTTGGAGAGCGTGGTATGCGACGTGCTCATGGGCGTGAACATCCGCAAGGCCACGGAGAGCCTGACAAAACGCAGGGTGGGCCTTCTGAACGGAGCGCTGGTGAAGATGTACGCGAGCCTCTACGAGAGCGGGATAGAGCCGCTTGAAATCCCCGATCTGGTGCGCGGGAGGCTTCTGGAAGTCAAGGACAAGGACACACAGAGGATTTTGCAGTGGATGGTCGGCATGACCCAAAAGCAGGTGCAGAACGTCCTCCGCTCCGATGAGTCGGAGTGGCCGTCGTACATAAGCTCGCTGCAAGATGGCATCTCGGACACCGCTGAAGAGGCCGAGGACATGTACGGCACGATGCCGCTCCAGGTGCTCCACAATCAGCCGTCGTGGGAGTGGGCGCTATCGCTGATGATGGCGGCGGGATCGCAGACGCTTGCGGTGCGTGGCTCGGAGAAATCGCTCTACGGCAAGTTCTTCGAGAAGATGGTCCTGGCCGCGGTGCTGTCAACGCTCGGTTTCTCCTACACCAAGCCGGGCCACATCGGACAGCGCTCGTTCTGGCTGTCGGAGCGACACGACAAGCGCGAAAGCGATGCCACGGCCATCTGGAGGCTGGGGCAGGGTGTCCGCTTCGACATAGGGTTCATCGGGACGGGCAATTCGGAGATCACGCTGGACAAGGTTTCTAGGTTCGAGCGCACGGTGGAGATGAGCGGGGTCAGCCACTACATGCGGACGTTCATAATCGTGGACCGCGTGGGCACAGGAAGCCGGGTCCCAGCGTTGGCCGAGGAAATCGACGGCACCATAATCCAGATGAGCGCCAATGACTGGGCGCTCACGTTAGGAGACGAGTTGGAGGGCTCACTGGACGGCTACTTGTCGCCGCTGAGTGGAATGTCACATAAGCATTACGAAGCAGCAGTGCAGATCGGAGTGCGGAACGCTCCGCTGGTCGAAGTTCTGGGTCACCACGTTTGAAGGATATGACCATGCCGCTAGAAGAGATATCGCCCGAACTGGAAGACCTCTATTACCCGGACGAAGTGTTGACCTTTGATGGAACGCCTGAAGACCTGGTCGACGCGCTGTTCACGGTCTCGGAGTGAGCGTTTCGCACTTCTGGATATAAGTCCAACTCTGAGAGATTTTTTGCTGATTCTTGGGTGACGCACAAACAAAGTCGGTAAGGTAGTTCGCAGAACACCAGTTTGCCAGTGTTGGCCGAGCACTTTTTCGCTTGGCCGGATCGGCGATACGAGGGATCCGCCGCCCCGTGTCGCCTTGCGGTGGCCTCCGTGCACGGAGGCCACCGCTTTCTTTATCTTGTTTTCAATCCAAATTTGTCGCTGCCGAGCGTAAACGGCGCTGAATCGTTGAAAGCGAGCTTTCGAGTTCGTGTAAACGCGAAAGAACCGGGTCGTCAGGGTTGACTCCCCGGCGTTCAGCCATCTCTGATATTCGTTTAGCAACATCAGCAATGACGGTTGTGAGCGATGATAGTTCGGCTGCGTCTGAGTCCATCTTGGCAGTATGGCAGAAAATCTGCCAAGCCACTTATCAAGACCGCTAGCGTGTTGTGGTGCTTGAACGGATCGACCTGCGTAATTTCCACGGTGATTTTGCGCAACGCTTACCACGTCCCGATGTCTTTTCTGTCGGACCGGTTGCTGCCGTTGCTGAGATCGTCGGTGAGGTGCGCCAGCGCGGCGACACTGCGCTGCTTGAATACACGCAGCGTTTTGATGGCGCGCACCTCGAGTCGCTGCGAGTGCCTGAGGCCGCGATTTGCGCTGCGCTAGAGCGAATCGATCAACCGACTCGTGATGCTCTAGAAACTGCCGCAGAGCGCATTGCCGACTACCATCGAGCGCAGCTACCTGCCGATGTGCATCTGCGCGGCGATGGCATGGAACTGATGGGACGGCACCGTGCGGTGCGCCGTGCTGGTTGTTATGTTCCAGGTGGGCGTGCCGCGTATCCTTCAACTTTGTTGATGACGGCTATTGTGGCGCGTGTCGCTGGCGTGTCCGAAGTGGTTGTCTGCGTACCTCCCAGCGCCGCTGGGGAAGTGACGGACGTTACCTTAGCTGCGGCAGCGATCGCTGGTGTGGATGAAGTGTTTGCTGTGGGTGGTGCACAAGCGATCGCGGCGATGGCTTATGGCACCGCTACGATCAACGCCGTCGATGTGATCGTGGGCCCTGGCAATACCTACGTGGCGTTAGCCAAACAACAAGTAGCGGGAGTAGTCGGGGTGCCATCAGCTTTTGCTGGGCCCTCGGAAGTGGTTGTCGTGGCAGACGGTTCGTTACCGAATGAATTCGCGGCGATTGATTTGCTTGTGCAAGCTGAGCATGGACCTGATGGTTTGGCTTGGTTCTTGACTTGGAGCGAAGATTGCCTGAACAAAGTAATCGAGGCAGTGAAGCGTCTCACCACCCAAGCGGTGCGGCGTTACGAAATCGAAGCAACCCTGACGAATTCGGGTTATGCGGTGTTGTGTTCGGACGCGGCACAAGCCTTGGCAGTTTCAAACCACATAGCGCCGGAACACCTCGAGTTGCAAACCAGTAATCCCCACGCGTTGCTCAACTTGGTGATTAATGCTGGTGCGGTTTTTTGTGGTGCTTACACGCCGGCATCACTCGGCGATTATTTGGCCGGTCCGAGCCATGTGTTGCCCACGAATGGCACGGCACGGTTCGCGAGTGCCTTGACCGTTCGTGATTTCATGAAAGAAATGCACATTGTCAGCGCAGACGAAAATGCTTTCACCGCGCTAGGTGTCCATGTGGCGACATTGGCAAACGCCGAGGGACTAGATGCTCACGCTGAATCGATCCGTCTACGCCAGCGGGCACTGCAATGAAATCTCGACCCCAACCTCGCAACTCTGTAGCTCTTATGCAGGGTTACCATTCACCACAAGTAGAGGTTGAGGTTCGCCTCAACACGAATGAAAGCCCTGAACCACCTCCCGAGGCATTCCGTGCCGCGCTTGCACAAGCGATCAATACTGTCGATTGGCATCGTTACCCTGATCGTTCGGCAGAACATTTGCGTTCACGTATTGGCGAGCTTCACGGGGTCGGTGCGGAGCAGGTTTTTGCTGCTAATGGTTCTAACGAGGTGCTGCAAACACTCTTGCTCACTTATGGGGGAGCGGGTCGCAGTGCGGCTATTTTCGAACCAACCTATGCATTGCATGCACACCTGAGTCGACTAACCGACACTAGCGTTGCACTTGGTGAACGCGGCTGGGGTTTTTGCCTTGATCTCACCGAGGTGGCACGTGTCTTGGAGCAACGCAAACCCGATGTCACATTTTTGTGTTCACCAAATAATCCAACCGGTGTGACCGACACGTTGGCTGATGTTGCGGGTGTGCTAGAGATGGTTACGAGTTCTGGTGGCGTGTTGTGTGTAGATGAAGCGTACGGTGAGTTCAGCACGCAAAGCACCATGTCTTTGCTTGGTGCTGAAGTGCCTTTGGTGGTGGTGCGAACTTACTCAAAAACTTGGGCCATGGCTGGTGCGCGACTTGGCTACCTAGTTGGCCCGGCGTGGCTCGTGAGCGAACTTTTGAAAGTTGCGTTGCCTTACCATCTTGATACTGTGACGCAACTTGCTGGTATTTTGGCACTTGATTATTCAGATGAAATGGCTGCACGAGTTTCTTGCCTAGTGGCACAGCGCCAACGCCTTGAAGCAGAAATGGCTGCTATGGATCTGGAAGTCTGGCCTAGTGGTGCTAACTTCGTGCTGTTTCGCGCCAAAGAAATTGCCGGTGCAGACCTTTGGAACCAACTGTTGGAGCGTTCAGTGCTGGTACGTAACTGCGCGGTTTGGCCACGCTTACAGAACTGTTTGAGAGTCACCGTGGGCACACCCACCGAAAACGACCGTTTTTTAGAAGCGCTAAGCGAGGTACTGAAATGACAAAAACCGATCCATCGCCACACCAAAGACGCGGCTCAGTTAGCCGCGTCACCAAAGAAACGGCCATTGAGATAACACTCACACTTGATGGCACCGGCAGCACCGAAATCGATACCGGATTGCCCTTTTTTGATCACATGTTGGATCAATTGGGTCGACACGCGGCGTTCGATCTCAAGGTTGCGGCTCAAGGTGACATTCGTGTGGACGCGCACCACACGGTTGAAGATGTTGGCATTGCCTTGGGGGAGACTTTTGCTGCTGCGCTTGGGAGTAAGCGAGGTGTGCGCCGTTTCGCGTCCAATGTGGTGCCCTTAGACGAAGCGGCTGTGGAGATCGTTTTAGACCTTTCAGGACGACCCTTTTTGCACTACGAAGTTGAGTTCCCTGGTGAAAAAATCCTTGGCGATCCACCGTTTGATCCCCAACTCGCCGAAGAGTTCTGGCGTGCCTTTGCGATGTCGGCGGATATCACACTTCACGTTGTGCTGCGGCGAGGGAAAAACACCCATCACATTGTTGAAGCCACCTTCAAAGGAGTGGCCCGCGCATTGCGCGATGCGATACGCATTGAGGGTGAACGCTTACCCACCACCAAAGGCCAACTATAGCTGATGGCTACCATCCAACAAGCGCAAGAAGCTAAGCAAAGGCCTCTGATCGCGGTTGTCGACTACGGTATCGGTAATCTGCACTCGGCTCAAAAGGGATTTAGTCATGTGGGTGCTGATACACGCCTTACTAACGACTGTGCGCTTATTCGTGATGCCTGTGGTGTGGTACTTCCGGGGGTGGGAGCGTTTGGCCCGGCTATGCGTGCCCTGCGAGCAAGGGGTCTAGATGAGGTGGTCGTTGAACGGATTGAAGCAGGTGTTCCGTTCTTCGGTATTTGTGTTGGTATGCAAATGCTTTTTGCTGGTTCGGAAGAAGAACCTCAAGTCCGTGGCCTCAATGTTTTCTCACAAATGGTGCGTTTGTTGCCCACTTCACTCAAACTCCCACAAATCCAGTGGAACAAACTCAACATTCACCGCGATCATCGCATGTTGGCTGATCTCGGTGACGAACCTTGGCTCTACTTTGTGCATTCTTATGCGCCGGAGCCGAGCGAAGATGTGATCGCCACGTGTGACTATGGTGGGGCGGTAACGGCTGCGGTAGCCCGAGGAAACGTCTGGGCGGCGCAATTTCACCCAGAAAAGTCAAGTGTGTGTGGTTTAAGAATCCTCTCCAACTTCGTTGCCTTCGCAAGCCACAAACTACCGTCCGAACTGTGATGGAACTGTACCCAGCGATAGATATCCGTGGTGGCAAATGTGTTCGGCTGCGCCAAGGTGACTACAACGCTGAAACCGTTTATGGCGCAGACCCGATAGAGCAGGCTTGGGAGTTTGTAACTGCCGGTGCTAGCTGGCTGCATGTGGTCGACCTTGATGCCGCGCGCAGCGGCATCGCTAGCAACCGCGAGGTTGTTGCAGCCATCGCCCAAGCGGTGCCGGTGCCAGTCCAAAGTGGTGGCGGCGTGCGTAACGAAATGGCCGCGCAAGCTCTTTTTGACGTTGGTGTGGAACGGGTAGTCATCGGCACAGCCGCATTGAAAACCCCTGAACTCGTGGTCGCCTTAGCACAAAACAATCGGATCGCTGTGGGGCTTGATAGTCGTGCTGGGGAAGTAGCCACCGATGGTTGGTTGGTTGGTTCTGGGCGAGACACCGCCGATGTTGCTCGCGCATTTTCCGGTAGCGGCGTTGATGCTTTCGTGGTAACTGACATCGTTCGAGATGGCACCCTTGGTGGGCCCGATCTTGCAGGTTTACAAGAGATGCTTGCGGTTACCGACAAAGACGTGATCGCCAGCGGGGGAGTCGGCAGCCTTGATGATTTGCGGGCATTGGCTGGCATTGAAGCTCACGGGCACCGCCTTAGCGGAGTTATCGCGGGAAAAGCGCTTTACGAGGGCCAATTTGATGTGGCGGCTGCGCTTAGTGTGCTGAGCGAGTGAAGATGCGTGTGGTTCGGGTTATTCCGTGTCTTGATGTGGATGCCGGCAGAGTAGTCAAGGGAGTTAACTTTGTGGATATCCGTGATGCCGGTGACCCGGTTGAACTTGCGGCGCTTTACGATGCGCAGGGTGCCGATGAGTTGGTTTTCTTAGACATAACCGCCTCATCAGAGCGGCGTGACACCACCGAAGCGATGGCTCGTGCGGTTGCTGAACAGGTTTTCATTCCGTTTACCATCGGTGGCGGTATCCGGACCCTCGAAGATGCCCGCGCTTTGTTGAGGGCCGGTGCCGACAAAGTAAGTGTCAACACTGCGGCTGTCAAACGTCCTGTGCTTGTACGCGAAATCAGTAGTGAGTTCGGAGCGCAATGTTGCGTTGTGGCTATTGATGCGCGGCACCGCGCGGTCTCAAAGGACGAGGGTTCTTTTGAGGTTTACACACACGGTGGCAGGACTCGCACCGGCCTTAACGCAGTGCAGTGGGCTTGTGAGGTGCAACGCCTTGGAGCAGGTGAAATCTTACTCACCTCAATGGACGCGGACGGCACCAAAGACGGTTTTGATATCCCACTAACCTCCGCTATCACAAACGCCGTTGATATTCCAGTTATTGCTAGTGGGGGCGTGGGGACGTTGCAGCACCTCGTCGAAGGGGTACTGCTTGGGGGTGCTGATGCGATTCTCGCGGCGAGCATCTTCCATTTCGGTGAACACACCATAGCCGAAGCCAAACAAGCCCTAGCCTCCCAAGACATTCCCACCCGCCCATAGAAACTTACTGGTGTGCGTCACCGTAGCGTCTCAACGATTGTTCTTTTCTGCGGCGTTCGGGCTGGGTAGTGTGCAAATTGTGGGCATGGTGCGTAGTCTTTTCTGCTAATGGATGTGCCTGATTTTCGTGCTGTGTCCGTTGAGCGGCTCGCGGGCATGGTGCGTGAGCGGGTGGTTAGCGCCGCAGCGGTGACTGAGCATGCGTTGGAACGCATCGCCGCGCTGAATCCGCGTATCAACGCGTTCGTAATGCTTGATGCTGATGCCGCCCGCTCTCAAGCAGAAGGCATCGATGAGCGTCTTGAGGCTGGTGAAGACCCAGGCCCCTTGGCCGGTGTACCTATCGGTGTCAAAGACCTCGCCGATGCTGCGGGTTTGCCCACCACCAGAGGTGCGATGCATCTGCGGGATGCCCCTGCGGCGCGGCATGACTCGGTAGAGGTGGCACGATTGCGGGCCGCGGGCTGTGTGGTGGTCGGGAAGACCAACACTGCTGAGTTCGGTTGCTTGGACGACACCTACAACCCTGCGTTCGGCGCCACGCTCAACCCCTGGAACCTCGCTTATTCACCTGGTGGCTCCTCGGGAGGAACCGCGGCGGCTATCGCGGCCGGCATGATTCCGCTCGGCACCGGGTCAGATGCCGGGGGGTCCATCCGTACTCCTTCGGCGGCATGCGGGTTGTCTGGGATGAAAACCAGTCAAGGGCGAGTACCGGCCGGGCCACCTCCTTTGGGGCTGCTCGACTTGTGTTGCGTCGGCCCGATGGCAAGGCGGATTCGTGACGTTGCGTTGTGCCTGGATGTGGTGGTAGGCCCGGACCCGGTCGACCTGCGCAGTTTGCCTGCGCCGACACACCCTTGGAGACGAGCGTTGGATGAGCCTCAACCGCCAGTGCGGGTGTTGTGGGCACCGTCATTTGATGGCGGCCCAGTGGACTCTGAGGTAAGGGCAGCCTGTGCCGCCGCGGTGGAACTTCTGGCCACGGCAGGTGTGGAGGTAATCGAGGCCGGTCGGCTATTGGACGCGGGGATGGATCTCCAAGACGAGTTGTACAACGGCGGCGGGCTGGTGCCGACCCATCAACCACTGTTCGGCACCGAGCATTGGCCGAATGTCACGGCAGCTATCAGCGGGATTCTGGAGCGCCACTTCACCACCGCTACGGTTTCGTCGCAATACCAGGCACGCCTGCAAGCGTCCGCACTGTCTGTTCAGTTGGCGGAGGCAATGACCGGATTTGATGTGATGTTGACGCCCATGTGTGCCGGGCAACTGCCCTTGTCTCGCCAGGACGGCACGATCAACGGGGAGTCGACCGCCAACTGGTTGCGTTTCGCTTCCTTGGCGACATTGACTCGCCGCCCCGCTGGAACGGTGTGTTGCGGTTTCACGCAGCAGGGCGTTCCTGTCGGAATTCAAGTGATCGGGCACCAACTAGACGATTTGGGCGTGTTGAGCGCACTCGCTGTACTAGAGGATCTGCTTGGCCTTGGCCCGGTTGCCGATCTTGACCTGCCCTAGTTCAAAGCTGAAAAATTGCAACACATTCACCCCACCCACGGCCGACCCTGACACACCGCAAATTCCTGACCTGATGAGAAGATACGACATAAACGACAACAACAACATGATTGATCTAGCCGATCAGCCAACCGTCCGAGTTCCGCGGAGATCACCGAGTTTCCGACCGTCACCGGGCCAGCCCTAACGAAGGGAATTATATACCAGGGTTGACGAGTGTCATACCTACCGTGTGTGTCATACCTCCCCTATATGCTGAAGGCTATGAACACCGACGTTAACACCCATAATGCCCCACGCAAAAGCCACCGTACCGGGATCAGCCTGCTGGAGTTGGCGACCAACTTCCCTCACGAAGACTCGGCAAGCTTTATAGGTGGTTTGAGGCGATCTTCTGGACCGGCGGTCGGGTGTGCCCGAACTGTGGATCAGACGACACTCACGAAGTCGCACACGCCAAGATGCCTTACCGGTGCCGCGGCTGCAAACGCTACTTCTCGGTCAAGACCGGAACGGTGATGGCGCAGATCACCGACTCGGCGGGCGCGCCGAACTTCCTGAACCGGACTTTGTGGATCGACGACAACCTGAAGGTGCTGAGCGGCATCAACTCGGAGTGCGTCGATCTCAGCTACCTCGACCCGCCGTTCAACTCGAAACGAATATACCACGCGCCTTTGGGCAGCAAAGCCGCGGGTGCGTCGTTCGCTGACACTTGGACGCTCGACGGCGTGAAAACGGATTGGGCCGATCTCCAAGAAGTCGCCGACCCGGCGGTCTATCACACCGTTGTCGGTGCTGGATTGTCGGCGGGCGAGTCCATGCAGGCATATCTGACGTTCATGGCTCCGAGGCTGCTCGAACTCCATCGGGTATTGAAGCCGACCGGCAGCCTGTATCTGCACTGCGACCCGACCGCTTCACATTATTTGAAGCAACTCATGGACTGCATCTTCGGACGGACGAACTTCCGCAACGAAATCGTCTGGTCATACTCGGGTGGTGGTGTCCCGCGCGGAGCATTCGCTCGCAAGCACGACATAATCCTTTTCTATGCGCGCTCCAAGGACACCCCGTTCAACATCCTACGTAGGCCCTACGGGGAGCACAACAAGACTGGTCGCAGGGCAACCGATAGGGGCGGAACGCGGAAACTGGATTACCACCCAGACGGAGCCCACATGACGGCAGTGTGGGGCGACATCAAACCGTTGGTCAACTGGTCCAGCGAGCGTACGGGTTGGCCCACCCAGAAGCCACTCGCTCTACTGCGTCGAATAATTGAAGCTAGCAGCAATCCAGGCGACGTTGTTTTAGATCCGTTCGCTGGCTGTGGCACGGCATGCATCGCAGCTGAGCAACTCAACCGTCAATGGGTTGGTATTGACATAGACACCAAAGCCACCGAAGTCACAATGGATCGGCTCGCCCGCGAATGCGGGGACAACACCTACACCATCGGAGACTACGAGCCGCGGCAGGGCAAGCTCGCTCTAGCAGACGGCGACAATCGAGTGTTCGTCAACCAGAATCCGCCGGTGCGAACCGACCCCGACCGGCCCACACGATCACCACGCATACGCACAATCCGCTGGCACGAACTCGGCACCGGCGAACGGCGACCCTGCCCCGGATGCGACCGCCCCAAATACTTCGACGACTTCGACCTCGACCACATCCAACCCCGCGCCAAAGGCGGCTTAGACACCGACGACAACCTTCAACTTCTCTGCTCATCCTGCAACCGCATCAAAGGCCAGCGGTTTACCATGACCGAACTTCGACAACGACTACAAACCGAATACCTACGAGAAAGAACCAACACATGAACACCACCCCGACAGCCATCCCCGCCGACTACCGCGATTCCACCGCCGAAGGGGATAACAAAGGGGTCACAAGAGCGCAACCCACCTCAGCGGTACGTTACACGGCAACGCGATGTATCACCGAAGTGCTCGACGAGGACCGCGGATAACACTGCACGTCGAGACCAGCGCGTTGCTGAAGCGCTATTTCTTTGAACACGACTCCGAGGTGGCCGAATCGACTTGAAGACTATTCCTGAGGTAACTCGGGCGGACCTACCCGTTCGGCAAGTGCTTGAGTGGTGCGGTCAAGGATGACGGCCATAATCAGGATCGCAGTCCCCACCTCAAAACCCAAACCAACTTCGCTGTTTTTCACAGCCGAGATCGTCTCGAATCCCAATCCACCCCCACCTACAAGGCCAGCGATAATCACCATTGCTAGCACCATCATGATTACTTGGTTGATTCCAGCCATAATGGTCTTGGCAGCCAGAGGGATTCGCACACCGAGCATGGTCTGGCGAGGTTTGGCACCGAATACTTGCGATGCTTCAATGCTCTCTTCAGGTACTTGCCTTATGCCTAGGGCGGCAATACGGATGCCGGGCACGCAAGCGTACAACACCGAAGCAATGACACCCGGTACAATTCCGA
>MKWU01005582.1_pt1 | contig 13554 bp, 7 predicted proteins | sample 809101 | NCBI WGS metagenome assembly MKWU01 (sample SAMN05860141, study PRJNA318959) | sponge metagenome | host: Aplysina aerophoba | place: Slovenia: Piran, Adriatic Sea, Gulf of Piran | collected 2013-05-07 | reverse complement strand
AATATGCTGCATAGCATATCTTTCTGATTCTGACTATCATCGTTCATTTTTTATCCAAACTTCTTACTTTTCACAATTTGCGACGCCGTAGGAAAGAAGGGATCAAGCATTCAATCTTCCAGATCACAGAGACGGCAAGACTCGTGCACATACTTAATCCTCAAGCGCAATAGGAGATGGCTCACGTCTTTCTGCTTCAAATAATCATCAACATCCTTTACTTCTTGATGAGGCCAAGACTGTTCTGATTACTTCTTGAGTAACTCTATCTCCGCGGCGAGATTTGTCTCATTATACGGGTTTTTTAATCGGTGTTTTCTTATCTGTGAGGATTTTTATTCATCGTGACGCGTCTGCAGTTCAGAAAGAATTTTTTGCTAATATTTCGGTCATTCAATATCTAAAAACACAGCACAACGCAGAACAATCCTCTCACCTTCAATGGAGGCGATCTATCCTGTCTATTTAAACCATACGAATATCAAATCCACACAAATAAAATATCTCTGTCATTACCTATATATTTTTAACAATCACTTGTGACTCCAGCACAAAATAATATTTTATTGAAAAACTTTTTTCTGGCAGATAATTCCTTAACTTTGTCATTCAATCTTCCTTTTTTGTGTCCTGCTTGTCAACCTTTGTACCTATCAGATCAGTTGAAGACTAGGCGAACTTGTTTTCGCCACTCTTCTCTTATCGTGTCTCGCAACAATTGCGTTTGCATCTGTGCCGCGTTTGCTCGCTCTCTCAATGCTATCAAATCTGCGTCTAGCATCTTAATCTCTTGCGTCAGTCGATCGCGATAAAGCACGTTTTGTGTTTGAGCTGCTTTGCCTACCAACTTGTCGCGCTTCTGGCGTTTTTTATCAGCGTGGTACATAGCTTGAGATCCTACATCCTGCAGTTCGCACATGATTTTTTCAATTTCTCGATCTTCTCTTAACTGCGCCTTTTCCTCTTGCTTGTCAGCATTCAAAATCCGCTTTGGTTGAGAGTGGGATGTGGTCGAGACACTCTCTATGTTCGATTTTGGCACTAACACATTATCACACTCACTCTTTCTAGAATGATCAGAACAACCACCAAGTTGAGAAAAGAGCTCACACAACGTTGGCAAACGTGCACCCTGCCTTAACTCCCATGACTCGACTGCTTGCTTTAATCTATCTAGCGCTAGCACCACATCTCCGTTTTGTGCACTTTGCTCTAAAGCCCATGATTTTAGCGCTTGCTCTATATCTAGCGTTAGCACACTTCCGTCTTTTTCACCTTGTTCTAAAGACCATGAGTCTACTAGGTGCTTTAATCTATCTAGCACTAGCACACCACTGACTTGCATCCATTCTTCACACAATGCCAAATCACCATCCGTCTGTGTAGTGCAAATGCTATCATCGCTCATATTGCCAGTCTCTAAAACCCATAGCTCTGTTTGATTGAGCATTAGCGCATCACTGACTTTTTCGCATTTCTCCCATACTATAGCATCAGCATTCTTTTCAGCTAAATCTAAAGCATCTAAAATCCATAGATCGTCTTGATTGAGCATTTGCGCATAACTGACTGTCTTCCACCCCTCCCATGCCATCTCCTCGTTATATGGCTCAAAGCGCACTTCCTCTCTCTCCCGAAGAGATTGTTCAGCACACCATTCATCAACTCTCTTATCTTCTGCGCCGTGCAACACAAAAGCACACAGTAACAATCTTGGTATATAAAACATAATATTCATAAATTTATACTACATTTTCTTAGCAAAATAAGCCACACAAATCTCATGGCCATATGGACTCCAATCCTGTTTGAGCTACATTACTCTCTAGGCGATTACGATGATTTGAAAGTACAAGATTGACTATTTAGTATCTCCGTGAACAAGAAAACGGAGTTACTCTATCTTATCTGTTTGGACTGCATGCCAACTAAGCCGTCATGACAAAATATAGTTCTCATTGCCTATAGACTTTTCATAATCATTGTTCACCCTATTACAGGTCACTAACTTCCACAGACCCAGGATATATGCCAAAACACTTTACTCTGAATTCAAGAAATCTACAAGAGCTTGCAGATTTGCTTCACTCAAAATTCTTAGTAGTAGCAGAGAATATTAGCGCAAAACATCAATGCCTCATTTGTGTGCTTGGACTTTTGGAGGCCCTGGATTTGTTGATCGTTTGTTGTTTGAACGAACTAGTGACTTTGCCTTGCGATTGCGCATACTCGCACAATCCAACTTCAACTGCTCTGCACTCTTAATGTGTTTGTTGCCCGCCTTAGTCTTCATATGAGCAATCGCACACATCAGAAGCTGAAGTTCAGCATCCATTTTTGCGCTCTGTGATTGTTCCGCCCACATCTTGGAACTCTGCATATCCTGAATTGCAGCTTCTATCTCCTCAAGCGAGGCATTCTCTTTTTCATGAATACCAGCAATCCCAAGCCTTCTCGTTCGCAGCAAATTCTTATGCGTGGAATCTAGCTGGGATAAATCCATTTCTGTTGCACCTTTGACAGTCAATATGCTTTTTTTCCTACCCATATATAGCCTTACGGTACTCACAATCGAAGATTGTAGTTTGTTCATCTTAGACACCGCATTTTGCAGACCCTTAAGTTCCAAATATATTTGTCTATCCTCTTCTGTTGCTTGCATGCTCGAAATTATACTTGCAATAGCAGATTCTATATCATCAAGCGAGGCATTTGTGCCTTTAAGATTAGTGATAATCCATAGACTTATTTCCTTTTTAGGATATTTCGTTTCCGCCGTCATTGTTGTTTCATCTCTGCAAAATATTTTTTTGCCCTCGCTTACAAATTGCATTACTCTTGCCCTAATCAAAGCGCCTAATCTCACGACCTCATCAGAAGAAGCAGGAGATTGCACAAGATCAATGGGATTTTGGGAGGTCGAGCGCTGTTTTGATCTTTGCTTTTTTGCACTCGCGATACTTGTTCTCTGACGATTTTTCAGAGTCTCACACTCCAAATCCAACTGCGCTGCAGGTGTAATATCGTTATTTTGCGCCTCAATCTTTATCTGAGCAATCGCATGCATCAGAAGCTGAAGTTCATCATCCGTTTTTGCGCTCCGTGATTGTTCCGCCCACATCTGGTAACGCTGCATATCCTGAATTGCAGCTTCCATCTCATCAAGAGAGACATCCTCTTTTATATGAATATCAGCAACCCCACGCCTTCTAGTTTGGATCAAATAGCAGAATGTAGCGTAATCGTCCTCACCCATTTCTTTTGGATCGCTAACAGATAATTGTCTTTTTTTTCTCAATATATATCGCTTTATGGTATCCACAATCGCAGATTGTAGTCTGTGCATCTTATACACCACATTGAGCAGAGCCTGCATTGATCTATCCTCTGGTGTTTCTGCCAATTTCCTGCTCGACATTAGAGTTTCAATTTCAGCTTTCATATCATAAAGCGAACACTTTGTTCTTTTAAGAGTAGTGAAAATGCATTTCCTGATTTCCTCTGAAGGATATTCCGTTTTCTCTGCTATTGTTGTTTCATCTCTAACAAATATTTGTTGGCGCGCGTTTACATCTTGCCTTACGATCTGCATAATCGCATCAGGCAATTTCATTTCCTGATCAGAAGAGCAAGGAAAGGGCGCAAGATGCATGTGCGCATCGTGAGATGGCAGCATAAATTGATTTTTCAACAAGTCTGGTGCACTTGCTACAGTCACATCAGAACACTCTTCCGTGACACAAAGCTCTTCCTGCACAGCAGGAAGATCATGATCCGTTGTGAGCACTGTAGGTTGATAATGATTACTGCTTACAAAGCTAGCAGATGAATGAAAACTTTCAGTAGGTACAGAAAAATGATAATAATGATCATACTGTCTTGCATGCATGAATTCTGAATGATTTTGCAAACCTTCGGCACCCATATTGAGCACTGCTTGATTCAATGCACCTAAATTTAGTGAAGAGTCTAGCAATACAGAAGCTTCAGGTGTTTCCCACTCATCACAAGGCATGTGCGCGTACTGATATGGCGGCATACTTTGATGCCCCGAAGCATTAAGAGCCTGCTGCACAGGCAAAGGAGGTGCAGGTGTTGCCCACTCATCACAAGGCATGTGCGCGTACTGATATGGCGGCATACTTTGATGCCCCGAAGCATTAAGAGCCTGCTGCACAGGCAAAGGAGGTGCAGGTGTTTCCCACTCATCACAAGGCATGTGCGCGTACTGATATGGCGGCATACTTTGATGCCCCGAAGCATTAAGAGCCGTTCCGTCAAGTTCATTCAGCCATTCTGCTAGAGTCATCGCAGAATCATTCTTATCAGGCACAAAATGAGCAGATGCTGCCAATCCATTCTGATATGGAAAACCTGCGCCGTGCAGAATAAGCGCGCACAACAGAAAAAAGCTTTGCATGAACAATACATTTAGCACATCTTTCAATTGTAATAAACCCCACAACACACGTCAATAGATATCATCTCTAGTATAGCAATTAAAGGTAGTCGGAATTCAGTAAAATACTGAGAATACAAGAAAATAAACACTCTCTAAATGGAGTGGCTCCATTTCATCCTATTCATCCTCATCAGTATCATTTTCCATATCAGACGATTGATAAATAAGTGCTTTATGGTGCAATTTCTTACGATTATTTCACTCTTTATTCCTCACACTCTCATCTTCCACCAAAGCATCAACTGTATTATCTTTGTTGATCGCTTTATCATTTATACTCTTATAAGCCGCTAAGCATGTCTTCTTTCTTTTAGAAATTATCGCTATAACTTTTAATCCAATCTTAGATCACTTTTTCTTACTAAGCATTCTTCTCTAGAAAATAGATATCAATGGCTCTCATTGTTAAAATTTTCTAAAATAGCACAAATGATAAATATAGTTTACATACAAAGATTATTACTGTTGTGTTCACTTGTTATGCACAGCGCAGGAGGCATCATTAAGAATTCAGAGCCTCCAATGCATATGGATCATGCCCAATAAGCCTTGCTAATCCTGTGGGTATAGTCATCATAATCTTATGCGTGCAAAACCTTTTGATAAGTATTTGTTTTTTTATAAATTTATCATTTAAAAATATAAACATTAATTGATTAATTACCAAAAAATGCTAAAATACTTAAATGAAAACAACAAGATACATACAAAGATTATTACTTTTGTCTTCCCTTGTTCTGCAAAGCGCAGCAATATGGCGCGAGGATACAGAGCCATTTTTTCTATCAAATGATGAGGACAAACTGCAAAAAAGCATTGCTAATACTACAGATATTGCTTATGGAGAAAAAAATGCATTAGTGACAGATCTCTTTAGTAGAGATAATTTGCTTCCTTTTTTTCCAGAAGATCTGATGCCGCACAATCCATTCGATCCTAACCATCTCATGCATCAAGACACATTTTTATCTTTTTTGGACTCTCCTGTTCTCGGGCCGCTAGATAGTGAGCAATGCACACCTTCTTCTGATGAAGCATCTAGTGTCGCGAGAGCAGTAACACATTCTCATAAGGAAACTGAACCTCAAAGCCCCAGAACTGGACAGCGGCGAGAGCAGCACAATGCAGGCAATAGATTATACCGAGAATGGCTAAAAAAAAGAAATGAGCTCCTCAAGATAATACAAAAACACCCCACTCTTCTTGCTTATATGCAAGATGAGATTGATCGTATAAATCAAACTCAAGGAGAAAATTTTACCTTTGATAATATGAAAGATGATCTTAAGAGTATGGTGCGGGCAGATCTAGAAAAAGAAGGCTTTACTCTGCATTATATCCAAAATGTGACTCAGAGGATGATGCAGCAAAGGAAAACGACTACTTCAATTAATGCTGTAATGGTCAGAGAATCTGATATGCACAGAGCGTCCTGTAAAAGGTGGTACCAGAATCTATCAGAAACAAAAAAACGTCAGCGCGTTCAACAAGCCCAAGAACGCCGCGCACAAATGACAGAAAAGCAAAAATCGCAGTTCCGTCAAAAACAAAACGATTATAAAAATTCTAGAAGAGCGCAAGCAACAGCAGCAACAACAACTGATCGCCTTCAAAAAAGAAGCACTTCTCAGAGGCAGAAAACCGCAGAAGAGACATCAGCCTCACCTGCAAAAAAGAAGCGCTGCTCAGAAGCGTAAACGCAAAGAAAAAAGAATCTGCGAAGTGCATGATGGTGCTAAGGATATGCTTGCATCTTCTTGATCACGCTGTCTTGCAAATCACCCATATAAGCCCATACCACTTCCTCAGCGTATCCATTGACTACAGTTCTCAAAGCATTTGCACTGCAGAGCTCTCAACGCGCTCTTGATTTTGAGAAGTCAGACAAAAGGGTTGCTGTTGGCATAAATATTCTTAATCACAGGCAAGTATTACTTCATAAAATCATGCTTTGCTTCCATTACACTCCCAACTTACATCCGCTATGCGCAATGGTTTGCTTTGTGCCGTGAAGCACAAGTGCAGAGAACAAATGCACATACAATGAGACAAGCACAGGTGTATAAGAAGCTCTTGTCTCTACATAAATTCAAAATCCTTACCTCCACAAGTAGCAAAAGTATTTGTAAATTTTGTAAATAAAATATACTGTTCATAAATCAAGATTAGAAAACATCACTTTTAGATATAACAGCTATAGCGCTTGATATAAATCACACGCCTTTTTTTGTACTAAACATTCTGCTTTAAAAAAATATAGCGCACCCAAAATAAATGGACATGTTTTGAAAAAACAGCTAAATTTAATATGATCACTATGATTTATATACAAAGATTATTACTGTTATGTGCGCTTGTGCTACACAGCGCACGCAAGACAGGTGAAGATACAGAGTATTTTTGGGTATCATCGCCTTTAACTCTTAATGAGGACAAAGCTATCTGGAAAAAAGTGTCTACTGATCATATGCCAGATGATCCAAATGATAGCAAATCGATAGTGCAGAAACACCAAAAAAGCGCACAGCTTACATTTTCTGATATGCCTGATAAGATTCAGAAAGTACAAAATACAGATTGTTCTGAGCCTGTTTGCACAGATTGGACTGCTGTAACTCTCACTTCCCTCACTCAATATGAAGATCCGTATCTTCCTAAATGTTGGGATACAACATTTTTTGCACTCACAAGCGATCTGTCCACACCTCCTGATACACAAGACCAGGATGGTGAAGAACAATTGGGTGATACGTTGCTTCCTGATTTTTTTGATCCTTTTTTTACACAATCGACTTCTGTACACCCAAGTCACTGCACTCTAGAGGCAGATACATATCTTACTTCACCCTTTTACGATGATACGTCTGAACAAACAGAAGATTTTATTGAAAGCAGCAGAAAGCAAAAGGCCATGATGCAGAAACGGGCTACCTTCATGGAGTCTTTTTTGCTTAACATTCACGCAAAAACTGATAGGGATGTTTCTGCATCGGAATCTGATGCTTTTGTCACAAAGTCGAGTGCTGTAGACCTAGATCACTTCACTCTAGAGGCATATACACCTCTTCCTTCATCCTTTTTGGATGATACATTATCTGCACAAACAGGCGAGAGTTCCACACCTCCTAATACACAAGAGCAAGATGGTGCAGAACAAAATGATTCTGAGGAGAGAGAGGAAAAACAAGGGACAATGCTTGTTTCACGACCTATGCCTTTTGGGAATGCAGTGCCCCAAATTCTTCAAGAAAGAGGTGTTAAGCCAACAGTTTTAAGCACGCCTGTGAGCTGTCAGAGGAGGGAGAAATCTACCAAGAAATTGAAATCTAAGAAACAAGGGAAAGCTGGCGCGCAACAAAATGATTCTAGAGCAAAGCGTAAGAAAACAATACCACCTCGTTTTGCAGCGCTTGCAACACTCCTGGAAGCAAAGGAAAACAACGTAACAGTTAGTCAAGAATTGATAAACACGCTTATGAAGATGTGGGATCGCTACAGTATGAGCAAAAAAAATCAGGCTGCAAGACAAAAAATCCAAGCAGAAGGATATGTATGGCAAAGCGTAGGTCTCGAGGCAGTATCTGATCTCTTATTGGATGAGATGGCGAAAAACGATCACAGCACAGATGCGTCCATATTGATAGAAGCCTTCGCAGTTGATCAGGTTTGGGTAGTTAAAACACGCGCTCAAGCGGAGATATCTGAGATTAAACGGAAAAGTAAGAAACAAGGGAAAGGTAGCTCAAAGAAAGCAGTGGAAGGAGATGCTCTTGTGAGCTCATCCTTTCCTTCTCCTCATCTCTCTTTTGCTGTAAGTAGAAAACGTACACCCACACCTTCTTGTGCTACAAACAGCAAACGTTCTTGTAGTGCAGATTGTGATGCACCACGAGATATTGACCAACCCGCACCTGATAAAGAGCAACAAAATTCTACCCGTTCTGTGATGCCAAATCGCACCAAGAGAAAGAGAGGCCCACTCTCTTCACAAATAGAAGATGGGCTTGAAAGTCGCATAAAACAAGAGAACAGAATCAAGCAAAGGGCTGTCTCACAAATAATAGATTTGCTTGAAAGGCGCAAAAAGCTAAAGATCATAATCCAGAAAATGCGCCCCTTTATTGACTCTTTTTTGCACAAAATTCAAGAAAGACCTGATATGGATGGTGATGCATTGGAAGAGGCAATTCCAATAATCGATCAAAAATCATAAACATTTGGGTGTACACTTACTGTTAAAGTACAAGCCGAGATTCAAACATGAAGACCACCTTAAAAATCAAAGAAAGATAAATGATAGAATGCGCCAAAATGCACGAGTCAAACTGCAACAAGAAAAGCCAAGCAATCTCTATATAATGCGCACCAAAATCTTCTCAATGGAGTGGTTCGATCTCAAACATCTATCACAAATACAATATATTTATCAAGTCCTATCGTGATAAGCAATCAATGCAACACTCGAGAAGAGGCATTCTATCTTCTTTTTCTCTTCGCATCATTCTCACTTTCAGATTCATCACTGTCAGATCTCTCTTTAAGAGGCACTGACGCATTTTATAGCGCGTTACGCTCTGGACATCTCCTCTATCTTTTTGCTCTATTTTGGGTGTCGCCCTACAGCCAACTTACAAAACCGTTTCTGCATATCATCAAGAGCTTCTATCAGTGAGGGATTAACTTTGCTGAAAATTGACATGAACATAGATAACGCTCTTCTTATTCTGATGATGCAGATCCGAATATTGCTCTTCTGGTGACAGAAAACACAAAACATCACGATAGAGACAATAATAGCCAAAAATCAGACGCTACACGAGAAAAAAACACACTCTAAATGGAGTTACTCTCTCTACGCATGATTTTAGAAAATATCTGACCCAGGAATGTTTTTTCTGAAGATCCACATCCTTTATTACATAATCAAGCATTCCTCAAATGCGCTCATCAGACCTCAGCAAGATAGCTTGCTCAAAGACTGTTCCAATCAGCAGCTGTACCTGAATTATTGAGTAACGCATAATATTCCTCTACAACTTTAGAAAAACCTCTCTCATATGCACTGTGAGTACGCGTCTAACTCAGAAGAATCTTTTCTCTTTTTTTTATCTGAATCTCTATCTTCTTGGCTGCTACATTAATACGCCCTTTTTTTATCTTTATTAAGGCTCTTACGTTCTTTACTAAGCTCTTCAGCTCATTTTCTGATTCTAAAAATTATTTCTTCAGCGCATTTCTCTTACTGGTTAGGCCTTCTTCTCTTTCTCGCTGAACACAGCCCTGCCTCGTCAGAATCAGCATCAGCAGGCATGCTGCCATCTCCCAAGGGTTCAAGAATCATCAGATCTTGCTTTGCTTTTTCATTTAAGCACTCTATAATCTTTGGCAACTTTTCTACATTCATCCTTGATACTTCTAACTCTGTAGCATCCAGAGGGGCTGCGGCACTATCGCCTTCTCGGTTCACCTCAGCATCAGAAGATGTGTTGCCCATATGTTTTCACAAGCAGGTCGCAAATCCTATCCACACCCTCTCTTGCCTTCAGATCCTTCTCTGGTGCTGCCATTGCCCCCCAAATAGCAACTGATTCCTGATGCGGAGAACTTCTTTGAGGCATCAATGTCCGCAATAAACTGTAACTAGACTCTGTTTTTTCTTCATCAGCAGCACCCTCTCCTGCAATCACACAATCTAATTGTGTATCAACACTCAAAGAGGGAGGCATACGCACAAAGGATTCATGCTCTTGCGCTGCTTCTGCATTTAAGCAATCTCTAACCTTTTGCATATCTTCTGTATGCATACCTGAGACTTCTGACTCTTTTGGGAAAAATCTTACTACACTTTCTTGAGTCATATGAATATTATTCAGAGGATCAGCAGTCAGAGCAGCCGAGTCGCTCTTCATACTTGATACTGACAAGAAGACATCATTATTCGCAGTACATTTTCCACATTCATCACCTCTTCTTGTAACATCAGAGGGCGTTAACACACTTTTTTCTTTATTAAGTGCTTCGCACTTTTGTCTTTTTGCGTTCGCTGCTCTGGCACGATTTTTATTACGCCTCTTTTCTAGGAATTGCACCTCAGCATACAATGCGCTTTTCAATACTTTACTATTTGTGACTGTGACTGCAGATCGCTTCAAATCCTGCTGCGACAACCACTGATTGATCTCTGCCTCAAGTTGCTTCAATGTCTTCAATTTTCCGATTCCGCGCCTCTGATCTCTGAGCGTTGCATTGCGCTGCACCATATCTATGAAATTTTGATCAAAAACATCCGTTTGCGGATCATGCTTTATACATAGCTTCATCTCTCGCTCAAGTAAATTAAACGCATCATAGAGCCAAACTCTCGGGACATCCACTGGCTGGTAAGTCACTTTTTTCTTGTACATGTTATTCAGCCCCTCCTGATGCCACCATCCCCCTAAAAACTGCATATCCTGTAATAAACGTGCATTAACGCATTGAGCATTTTTCTCGAGAATCTTAAGCGATATAAATCGGATAGCTTTTGTCGTGCTCGTCTGTTGATCCATCTCTGGTTCTATTGCAGCCGCACTACCACTGATATCCTGATGCGGAGCTCTTCTTTTAAGCGGCAATACCCTCAACAAACTTTCATTCAACTCATTTCCAACATTTCCCATACCTTCCACAGTAGACTCTTCTGCACAATCATCCATAGTAGTGCTTTCTGTAACCACACTCTCTTCATGCTCACCAAAGTCATTTACTTTACTCACCTCATTCACAGAATGCGGCGCACCATCACTATAGCCTTCTCTTTTTTTCTCAGAGTCAGAGGGTGTGTCACAATGAGCATCAGTAGGCATCCTGCTACCCACACAAGGTTCAGCTGTCCACATTAAGAGATCTCTAATATTTGAAAAATTTTCTGCATTCATCAATGGGGATTCTGAATTCTCAAGGGGAACAACACTCTTATCTTCCCTTAACACGGAATCTGTAGGGCTTAGTAAATATTCTATCTGTGCTGCTGTCAATTGAGACAGATCTAATGCTACTGGCTCTCCATCTATCGCCTCTATTGCGCTGTGTAGCACAAAAACACACAAGAGCAATAATCTTTGTATAAAAAATATAGCAAACATTCCGCAAGAATTTTAACACATTTTAACAAGCTTGATAATAGCATATACCTATACCGTTATCTAAAAATATTTTCGAGCAAAACATTCAAGTCAGAAGAATCAACTCTCCTTCAATCACACAATCTAATAGCTAATAGCATGACCGCACTCTCTCCAGAGAACGGAATCCAAAACTCTTGGTAAATGTGCACCACCCTCTAAAACCCGTGTACCTTCTATACCAAAGTGCGACATAGCAATGCTAGAGTCTTCAGCCGATTCAGCCTCAAAAGAAACTTTTTCTACATCACTTTTCTTTCCTTTTGCAGATTGATTGGATTCATATTCTTGCAATTCATGCAAAAATTTAGGAGGCTTTGCAAACTTCCCTTTACACCTCCCTTTGCAATAATCTCTCCAATCAATGCGCTCAGTACGAGCATCTCTTCCTTCACTGCCCTCCTATATTCAAGGTATGGGCTTGCAGGCACTCCACTGCATAAATGGCAAGAAGAGAAAAAGATGTTCGCCGTAAAAAAGAAAACGATGCTAAAAGGGCAAGAAGAGAAGCAGTGACCAAACAGCATCTACAAATACTCCGGGAGCACTCATATTCATCTTGGATCGTTTGAAAGTCCTGTGAAAGATTTATGCTTTCATTGTTTACCAATTTCTCCAACTTCTTCACAAGTGGAGTCCAGCACTATATACTGGCATGACTGTTTGTTCCTCAAGATCCACACCCTCTATGAGACTACAGAGTATCTTTTGAAAGTTATTAGCATCCTGTAGAAGACCGATCCTAAAAAACTATATCCAGATACCTTTCTTGAAGACTCATCCACGCAGCCGCTGAAGCGCCTGGATGCTTGAGTAACACACCATGGTCCTGTGCAGCTTTAGCACAATCGATCTCATATAAACTTACAGCACTCTCTCACACTTGATATTTTGTTTCACGCATTGTGCTTCAAAATCTATCACGTCTTTACTCTTTTGAACACTACCTAATCAGAAAAATCCATATCAGCAGGCATTCTTTTTCTACCTCTACTCACTCTGGTCAATGTGCGCCTTTTTACTGGGGAACAGAGCGTTGCGCTACGCTTTCTTGTTTGTGGAGCATCTGTTGCAACAAGAGACCTCTCTCCAGTCATGCAGTCTTCCATCTGTGCAGTCAATGTTTTTCTTGTCGCTCTCTGTCTTACCTTACCTCGTTTCTTTTGTTGAGAGCTCACACCGGATCTAATTCTCTTTCTCTTACTCCGCTCTCTATAGCGCAATCGTATATTTGCCACCCATTGCACCTTCTCTTGATTTTCAAGGCTCAATGCATTATATTGTTTTTGGATATTTTCTGGAAAACGCGCAGGGTTCATAGAATGATCTCTAAATGCGTCTATTATTGCTTTGTATTGATCATAAGTAGTATCGTATCTTGTCTTCAGATCTTGATCACGCTGACCGTAATGCTGTAACTTTTTCTCCTCATAAATAAGTATCTCAGCAACAGGCGCCTTGCGGTCTTCCCATTTTTTGAGTAAATTATACACCGCTTTTCGCGGGATTTGCGTGCGTTTCGCTTTTTCTATCATAGAATTCGTCACACCTATTGGGCGTATCTTGCTGCTGTTTGTCCTGTGGTTTTGCAAAAATCTCTTTGCCTTGAAAAGTGCGTGTAGATCCAAAAATTCTTGCCAAAAGCTTTCACTAATTTCGCCATTTTTGTATTTTAACTGAAGCATATTAAAGACTGCATTGCGCTCTCTTCTACTATTCTTTTGAGACGTTGAAGGCTGATCAATATCATCTACACGCCTCTCAGCATCAGAAGAGATATGATCAAAACGAGGGGATACACGATACCCATCATCGTCATCACCATTATCTTCAGAACTACTTGTATAATAATGAAGATCATTTGCTGGCCTCTTTAATTTCTTCTTCCCGGCAATCCGTTTACTCATCCTCCTAGCAAGCTGGCCAGAA
>MKWU01005581.1_pt1 | contig 13559 bp, 16 predicted proteins | sample 809101 | NCBI WGS metagenome assembly MKWU01 (sample SAMN05860141, study PRJNA318959) | sponge metagenome | host: Aplysina aerophoba | place: Slovenia: Piran, Adriatic Sea, Gulf of Piran | collected 2013-05-07 | reverse complement strand
CGAAGCGGATCAACCCGAGCTGGGTGCCGCCCTGCACTGGTGGCCGGCCCATCAGCTCTGATTCTGGGCCACCGCCGTCGTTGGTGACGTCGACGATGTAGGGGGGCAGCCAATCGCCGCGGCCCCGATTGCGATGGAAATAGAGTCCGCCGCTCATGGATATGGCGTCGAGCGACCAGTCCGCCTTCAGGTAGGCCAAGGTGTTGTTCCGCCGGGTCTGCCAGCCGGGCCGGTAGAACTGATTCAGGTACGGGACACCCGGCCAGTCGCCGACTAGGCGGTCCCAGCGCGGGTTGGCCCGGAAGTCGCCCTCGCTGTAGAGCCGCTGGTAGGTGTCCTCATGGATGCTGTCATACGAGATATGGCCGGTGAGATCGAGGTGCCCGTGCGACGAGACCAGCTTGGCGGCCACGTGCTCCCGTTCGTTCCGCGCCGAACCCTGCACCCAGTCGGTCGCCTCCTGTCGGACCACGGCGATCCACGCGTGGGCCTCACGGCCGGACAGCGGCCCGGTGTCGAGGCGCATGTAGAGCCGCTGGCCTTCGTTCTCGCCGATGGTCGTCGATGCAGTGTAAGTCCGCTCAGCCGCCGGATCGTCTGTCAGGTAGTTGAAGGTGCCGCCCAGCGCCTCGACCGACCGGGAGGCAATGTCGGCCGTCCCCTGGGATACCTCGACGCCGCCGAGGTTCATTGGGTCGATGAACCGGTTGGCCTTGGCACCGCTGAAGTAGTCGGATGTACCGTTGGGGAACCCGTCGATGGTCGTGCCGATCTGCGCCTCGCTGATGGTCACCTGAAAGCCGCGCACGGCGACGTTGCTCGACCAGTCGTCAAAGCCGTACGCATCACCCTCCTGGATGGATACCCCGGGCAGGTTGTCGACCACCGACGTCACGCTGGTGATGTTCGACTGCTGCAGGATCATCGGCTCGGCGACAACATTGCTCGCGAAGATCCGGGGCTCCTCGGCAACGACGCTGATTCCCTCGAGCCCGACGACGCTCGGTTCCAAACGAACATCAAGCGTAGTGACGCCCGGACGTATCGCCAGTCGCTTTGGCCGGAATCCCACAAAGGAAAAAATTAGCATGTCCTCCGGCGACCGAAGGTCAATCGAATAGGCTCCGTCTTGGTCTGTCATCGTCCCGATGGATGTGCCCTCAATGACGACCGTTGTGCCCGGTAAGGTATCGCCGGTTTCATCTGAAACCACGGTGCCTGAGACCGCAATTTGCCCATGAGCATCTTGAGCTAGTTGTACAGCCAGTATGACGGCAATGGTGCGGACGAATTTCATGGGACCTCCTGCGATTAGGTGACAATACCTATATCTATAACAAATTTGGCAGGACGGGTGAAGCGGTCAAACTAGCAAGCACCAGTCTCTCATTTGGCCGAGCGCTGGCCCGTCAGCGACGCGAGGCTGCCCAAGTTTCTCAGCGAGGGGAAAAGGCCCGTCCAAGCGGCGACGACCAGCAACGTGCCGGTTCCTACGATTCCCTGGGGCCAAGACGCGATGAGAACCGTTCGAGGATTTTCTCGGAGATGTGATGAGGATTATTGGTGTGGATGCACCGTGCCGTTTCAAGGGCGCGGGAAGCGGAGAGGCCCCCTGCCGAAACCAGATCGAGCATGAGCTCGAGCCCCCACTTAGTTCTGACGCTGTGCTCGCCACAGAGCCGACGAAGGAGCCTGTCGTTGGTCACGCAGATCCAGTCGTTCTCTCGGCACACTTGAAGCGAAAGACGATCGTAGCGTGAGAGCCTTCGTGGAAGCGTCGCGAGTTGGAGAAGGACTTCCGGTTCAACCTCGATTACAGTCAGCCCGAGTTCCCCACAGCGCTCGAGGCTCAGGTCATCCACTTCGTCGACAACGTCTCGGACGACATGAACCGGTGCCAAGTGCTGAACGACGAGGGCGAGAATCGATAGGTCCGAGTCCCGGTAGTCGATAAGTACGTCCGCGTCCGACAGAAGGACCCTCGGGCGATCAGGCATCTCATGTGGCCCATTCGGCGGCTAGCTGGCGCATATCCATTAAGGGAATGCGGAGAATCTCGGCACCTCGGCTGAGCGAGATCTCGTCGCTCTCGATAGCTCGGCGGACCAGACGCCGCAGCCGATCGTCCAGACAGTCGGCGTCGGAGAGACGATCCGGCTCTAGGCCTCGCTTTTCGTTGAACTTGCTTTCGGTCAGTGGCTGAGGTTCGTCGACCTTTTTCAAGGTCTGGCCGAAACGTCTTCGATGCTGCACCTGAAAGGTCCGGAATACGTCCCTTGGGGCCTCTTCCATCTGTACCAAACGGATCAGCACGGTCTTATAGCTCACGTGAAAGATCCTCTTGACCTTGATGACGCGCTCGTAGAGGGGGTGTCCTCTCGAATCCTGCCACTCCCGCTCGAAGGAGTCGTGGGGCATCAGGAAGAAGCTTGCGAACTCATCGGCTTGTTTTTCCTCTTCTTCGGGTTCCTCCTCCTGCCTGTGGTCATAAGCGCCGGGGTGCAGCAGCAGGTGCCCGAGTTCGTGCGCGGCCGAGAAAATCCAGCGCTCAACCGAGATCCGCTCCCAGGTGTTGATGACGATCGCCGGTCCGCCGTCGTTTTCCTTGACCGAAAGGCCAAAGAACGCATCGGTTGCGCGGGGTAAGTGGAGCACCTTGATGCCGCATTTTTCCAAGATCCCACAGATGTCGTAAATGGGCTGGTCATCGAACTGGAGGGTTTTCCGCGCCTTTGCCGCCACAGCCCGTGGATCGAGCTGCCGACTAGGGCGGAGGCTCCGCAGTTGAAAGGAAGGGGAATCTTCAAGCAGTTCTTCGAGGAAGCTGTAGTCGTCGAGCCAATTGGAAACCTCGGCAAGCAACTGCTCGCGCTCCCGGACGCGCTTTCGAGCCCGAAAACGCACGGTGTGCAGCGGTCGCGCCGGGGTCGCGAGTTCAATAGTCGAGACCCCCAACGCACGCGCTAACACACGCATGGTAGCAGCGCGAGGCAGCGTTTGGCCTCGCTCGATGTTGGCCAAACCAAGACGCGATAGCTGCGCCCGCTCGGCAAGGGCCTTCTGGCTTATCCTCTTTGAGGTACGTAGCCGCATCACGTTGGTGCCGATCACATTCTTGGTGGACATAGGGGCCTCTCCCTGGATGTGATTTCCCTAATCTGGGAGGTTATTAAAAGTTGCCCTCTTGACAGGTCGTCGTCAATAAGTATATTTTATGTGCCGATTTCGGGAGGCCTCCCAAGAGAGAGGTGTTGAAGGAAGTCGCTGTTTTGGAACAGATGGACTCGATCCTCCCACAAGTTGCAATTCCAACATTAACGGATCTCTAGCTAGATCGAAAGGACCATTCAAAAATGTCACTACTCGAAATATCCCAAATCGCAAACACGGGCGAACGCCGTTGGGGCGTGACCCTATCTGATGATGAAGGTAAGCACATCCTTCAAACCGTTACGCCACTAGCCAAGGGCGAGACGATTTCCATCGCCAAGGCGCTCAAGCATAAGGGGCCTGACTCCCCTCTACTAGAAAAAGGAAGTCCAGAGGAGTCGAGCAAGCCTGCATGGATCCCTGAGAAGGCGGATGGAGAGTGGTCGATTCGGTTCACTTTGGTCACTGCAACGTCGTTTGACCTTCTCCTGAAGCTGGAGGACGGCAGTGAAGCAGAGCAGAACATTGCGAAGGCTGTCGAGGTCGTCAAGAGCGTCCTACGTAAAGCAGAAATCAAATGGAACCCGCCTGAGGCGGATCCGGCTTATAAGGAAAAGGAGTCGGACGAAACCGTGACAACCGGCATTCCAGGTAGCTAGTGATGGAGCTATCACCACAGATGAAGGATGCGCTCGACCACCGCTTCAACTGGAAGCTGACGAACGTGTCGGAGTTGGAGAACCCCGTCCTTGCCGTATTCGATTATAGTCCGAGTGATTGTCAACGTCCTGTATCCATTGCATTCGACTACTCAGGCGGACCGAAGTGCTGGCTGAGCGAGTTGTCGGTGCGGGAGATTGATAACAATGGTCCCAGACATCATCTGAAATACAGGGAGTTCGTTTTAGAAGGGCGTCAGTTCCACCCTACTCGATTCAGGCTCTTCCAGGGACTATCTTTGAAGATATAGACGAGTTCGTATCGGTCTGCCAGCGGCTGTACCGGCACGTCGAACGGAGTTAACCAACGATGGGGATGGATGACCGAACAGAAAAAGCATTGGGCAATGACGTAATGGGCCAGTTGAGGTCGCTCGGATTCTGTATAGTCGGATGCGGGGGCACGGGAGCCAATTTCGCCGAAATGCTTGTGAGATCCGGAGCTACTCGACTTACCCTAATCGATGGAGACATGGTCAAAGATACGGCCCTGAACCGGGTCTTCAGCTTCACCTTGGCCGATCTCGGGAAACCAAAGGTAGAAGTGTTGAAGAAGCACCTGGACTCCATACGTCCTGGGTGCTTGGAAGTCTGCGCGTTGAAGGACAGTTTCAGAAAGCCAGAGGAAATCTTGGAGGACCATCCGATAGGGCAGCAAGTCAGGGACGCCGTCCACGACGCAGATGTCGTGTTCGTTGGGACGGACACGAACACATCAAGGCTGGCTATTGAGAAGTTATGCCGGGAGAAGGATGGTGGCATGCTGCTCTCGTGCGGTGTGCGTGTGGACCGGAAATCTGGGGTGTTTGAGTTCGAGTGTACTTGGGCACCCAAGACGCCCATTGAGCATGAGGACGCGCATGGATACGGACCGGAGAATGCGTCGTTCGCGTCAATTATTCTTGAAGCGACTTCCGTTGCGTTTACGATGCTACTCAGCCACCTGAAGTGCAAGAACAGCGACTTCAGGTCGTACAGGAAAAAATATGGCGCAAACTTCCAACCAGTCGAAACGATTGAGCGCGTGCCCTGTTGAAAGGTTGTGGATTCAGGAAGACGCCGCAGCGCATAGCCTGAAATAAGTGATACTCTCAACGCGCCCGTAATCCTTATAAAACCGCGCACAACTGCCCCGTCAATGATGTCCATAGCCGAGTTATTATATGCCATCCGTAAACTCACGGATCGCGTTTGGGTCTGGCTAGGAGGCAGCCACCTCATAGCCCCCACCACGATAGGTGGCGGGGAACACGACTGCGCGTTGGTCTCCCTCTACTGGGCCGCACCGTGGTTTCCTGAAGACCAGATATCCGAAGCTTTCGAGGTTTGTGCAGAGAATTGGCCCTATGGCGGGGTTACGAACAAAGAGTTCGCAATTGCGTTGGCGTACCTGCGTGCCAAGGCCCACTACTCTCCTGTCACGGAGACGCTAGGAGCGCTGCTGGACAAAAAGTCAGGCAGGTGTGTTGCGCTTCTACACGGACACTTCATCGCGATCGTTGACGGGAAAATCGTCGGGCCCGACGCCCGTTTAGCTTGGAGGCCTAGCACGAAAGTTTACTGCTGTTGGACCTTTTCACCGTAGGCCGTTTCCCCGCCTCGCCTTGGCCGTAGATGCAACCTCGGCAACCAATCTGGGCCTTGCCGCCCGCGCTCGGTCGGTAATGGACGGCGTAGAATGAGTCTTTTTGGCGCAGAATAGACGGCGCGAGGATTTTAAAACAGTCTCTTATAACACGGGCGGCAGAAAGGCTTGGCATAGGTCGTATTCCTTTCATTGCCGCACCCGTGACAGTAATTCTCTTTGTAGTCGGGGTCCTTGTACCTACTCCACATCCTGTAACAGCCGTCGCACAGAGGCTTTTCGTCATCAAAGTCAATTGACTGGGCACATCGCACACAGTAAGCCTTGATCGTCTTTGGCTTAGTCGGTGTGGCTCGCGTTTTGGCCATCTGAGGAATACCCAACTTAATCAACTCGTTAGCATACTTCCTGATGTCCTCTATTAACGCCTTGTCCCTGATGAGAACTGCTATCTCTTTTGAATTGGTCACAGATCCCTCAAGAAGGTTCATGGACGTTATAAGCGCATCCGTTTCGTTGAAGTATATCTTTGAATGAAGTCTTTCGACCGCATAAACGTTTACGCCCTGCTCAAGGTCAAGGAGCCAGTCAATACTTTCTTTACCGGCCTCTAGCTGATCCTTACGACAGACGAATTCAACTCGGATGTTCCGATTAGTAGCTTGATTTATTTCGTTCTTCAGATGATTCCAGAATTTGTTGTAGGGAGAGACGATTACAACCTGTTTGTTCGCCTCCCGAATTATCCTCTGGATTTCGTTTGAAATTTCACCATCCGTAAGAATCTTTGTCTCTGTTGTGTTCACATGTCCTCCAAGTCAAACTGCGATTATTGTTTCGGAGACCTATCGAAATAGTAAACCAGTCGAACCCAAAAGAGTCAAATGCAGCAGACAAGACGCTTGCGCATCAAGGCGCACAACCGCACGAATCGGCGCAGTGTCGATTTGGTTGCTTGATCGAGTTGCAGAAGCCGGCCACTGGACCGATAGCCAAACGACTGTCCACTACACCCGATAGCAGGCCGCGGACTAAGGGCGTTTTGGCGATTCAACCAGAAACTCAGTAGTTAAAAACAAGGCCGATAGAAAGCACCAATCTCTCATTTGGCCGAGTGCTGGCCCGTCAGCGACGCGAGGCTGCCCAAGTTTCTCAGCGAGGGAAAAAGGCCCGTCCAAGCGGCGACGACCAGCAACGTGCCGATGCCGCCGCTGACGACGGAGAAGACCGGATTGAAAAGCTGGGCCACCAGCCCGGACTCAAAGCCGCCGATCTCGTTGGATGCACCGACGAAGATGGCGGAGACGGCCTGGACCCGGCCTCGCATCTCGTTGGGCGTGCCCATCTGCGAGATGACGCGGCGGATGACCATGCTGACGTTGTCGAAGGCACCAGTCAGCGCCAGCATCAGCAGCGAAAACCAAAAGTTTTGCGAGAGGCCAAAGAGAATGGTCGCCGCCCCAAAGCCAGCCACGCACCAGAGGAGGGTCTTGCCAGAGCGGCGAATAGGCGGCAAATGAGCGATGGCCAAGGCGGTGATGGTGGCGCCGATGGCGGGGGCCGCGACCAGCCAGCCAAGTGCGGCTTCGGGTGCGAGGCCGACGGAGCTGAGGTCGATGATTTCGCGGGCGAAGATGGGCAGGAGGTACACTGCGCCGCCTAAGAGGACGGCGAACAGATCGAGCGAGATCGCGCCGAGGAGGAGCGGCTGGTCGCGGACGAAGCGCAGCCCAACGGCGATTTGAGCGAACATCTTGCCCCCTTGGATGCGCGGGGCGGGCGGCAAGATCATGGTGCTGAGGAAGAGGATGAAGGCTGCGGAGGAAATGGCGCTGAGGACATAGGCGACTTGGAGATTGAAGGCGATGACAAAACCGCCGATGGCTGGTCCGGCAATGCCGATGATCTGCTGCAAGCTGGTTGCCCACTTGGCGGCGTTTTCAAAGAGCGCGTCCGGCACCAGCAAGGGCGCGATGGCCCGTTGTGCAGGCCAGCCTAGGCGGAGGAAGGACGAGTCCAAAAAGAGCAGCAAGTACATCCAGTGGATCGGCATTTGGTACCAGCTAAAGATGGCCAAGGCCAGCGAAGAGAGTGTCGCGCCGGCTAGACTGAGCATCATCAGCTTGCGGCGGTCGAAGACGTCGGCTAGATACCCGGCTGGCAGGGTCAACAGCAGCATGGGGATGGCTTGGACGAGGCCGACCATGCCGAGGGAGAGGGCTTGCCCGGTGCGATCGTACACCTCCCAACCGATGGCCAAACCTTGGGCGGCGGTACCCATCCGCACCAGCGAGGAGGCGATGAGATAGCGCCGGAAGAGCGGGACGCGCAGACTGGAATAGGGGTCGTGTCTTTTGTGCAAATCAGTAGTGGTGTTAGTTATAGGCGGAGTGCGAGTTTGCTAAATTACCGGTGTCCTTCTGACTAGCGCCAGTGGCTCACCGTCGAGAAAGGAAGTTTGCAATGTTGGCAATAGAGGGGGGACCCAAGGTCCGCGAGACGCCATTTCCCAAACGGCATCTGTTCGGGGATGAGGAGCGCGATGTCGCGCTGCGGCTGTTTTCTGAAGCGCAGGAAAGCGGCAATGCAATTGGCTACAGTGGGCCAGAGGAATTGGCCTATGAGCGGGAGTTCGCCGCGTTCATGGGGGGTGGGTACGCCGACTTGGTCAACTCGGGGACTTCGGCGCTTTACGCGGCATTGGGAGCACTCAAGCTAGAAGCGGCTGGCGAGGTGGTGATTCCGCCGATTACGGATCCAGGTGGGGCGATGCCCGCGGCGCTGTTGTGCCAAGTGCCAGTGGTCGCCGATGCCGCGCCGGGGTCGTTCAACGCCGGTGCGGAGCAGGTCGCGGCGGTGCTGACGCCCCACACCCGCGCCATTGTCGTGGCTCATATCGCTGGTGAACCCGCGGATATGACGCCGATTTTGGCGTTGGCAGAGGAGCGCGGCATACCGGTCGTCGAGGATTGCGCTCAGGCCCACGGGGCGCGCTATAAGGGGCAGCTAGCGGGATCGTTGGGCGCGGTGGCGGCCTTTTCGACCATGAGTGGCAAGCACCATGCGACGGGTCCGCAGGGGGGAGTGGTTTTTACCCGCGACGAGGAGCTCTGCTGGGAGGCCAAGCGCTTTGCCGACCGGGGCAAGCCCTTTAATACGGAGGCGACCTCCAACTTGCGCGCCGGGCTCAATCTCAACGGCAACGACTTGTCGGCTGCCATCGGGCGAGTGCAGCTAAGAAAGCTCGATGCGATGATCGCTAGGCGACGGCAGGTAGCGGCGCAAATCGAAGAGGCCATTGCCGAGCGCAAGGCGGTGCGGTTGGGATGGCAGGTCGCCGAGTCGGAGGGGGTGTACTGGTTTATGCGCTTCCACGTAGATGCGGCCAAGCTCCGGGTGGACAAAAACGGCTTTGCTCGGGCAGTGGCTGCCGAAGGCATTCCGGTGACGGCCGCGTATCGCCATATCCCCTCCGAGGCGATCTGGTTTAGGGAGCGGCAGGTCTTTCCAGGTAGCGACTATCCGTGGGGATTACCGGCGTATGGGGGCGACCGCAATGCAGAGTTCCCTTGTCCCAACGCCGTCGCCTCGGTTGAAAGCCACTTCATTATGTCGATTCACGAGAATTTTGCCGCGCGGGAGGTGGCGGATATTGCCGAGGCGTTTGCGAAGGTGGAGCAGGCGTATTTGCGGTAGAAAACTAAAAACGAGACGACCGGCGAGCTAGCCCCTAGTAACGCCGGCAACCCATCGGCAAGCCGATCCGGGTTCCAGTGAAATGTTTCGGAAACCAACCGGTCACGCGGGGATGATGTCATCCACCGCTACCTCAAGGACATCGGCCAGCTTGCGAAGAGTGTACACAGACCCGCTGTTGCGTCCCGTCTCGATCTCGACGATCTGCACTCGGTTGACACCAGAGGCGCGCGCTAAGGCGGATTGAGACAGTCCACGGTATTCACGCCACACCCGCAAAGGAGATTCTCGGTCGATGAGCCGGTCGGCCACATGCGCCGGTACGAGTTCTTCCACACCGCTGGCAATCCTTGCCTCGACGGTCCGCGCCGCCACCATATCCGCGAAATCTTCTTCTATAGCACACAGGCGCTCATACTCAACCTTGGGGATCGTCACAGTTTCGTTCATGGCTTTTACTCCCTGTAGGCGCTGCCTCGGCTGGTCACGTACAGAACCTGCAGTACGCTTTCGTCCTTCATCACGACGCGCCAGTCTCCCACCCGAAGCCGCACCAATCCATCTTGGCTCTTCAGGCGTTTGACGTTGTTGGCCAGCGCCGCCGGATCATCGGCGTAGATCCGGATTTTGTCCCGGATGCGCTCGGCCCAGTTGCGGGGCATCTGGGTCAGAGCCTTCAGCGCTGTGCGGCTGTAAGCGATCTCTCTCACATTGGATATGTAGTGTAAAACTACAAGGTCGTCAAGGCTACCGATAAGAGACGGGCCACCAAAGAGGTCAATATACCGAGGCGTTTGCGAAGGTGGAGCGGACGTATTTGTAGTAGTATACTATTAGCGTAATGCAACCCTCCAGCAAAGTGGGGAATATGAGAAAGAGCAAAGTCTTGGACAAAGTGCGCACGGGGCGGTGCGCCCGCATTTGTGGCCTCGGGCATTATCTGCCGTTCTTCGTGCGCTATGCCGCCCACAACGGCTATGACGGCATCTGGCTCGACTTGGAACACCGGGCGATGGACCAGCGCGAGGTCCAGGGTTTGTTGGCCTTGTGCCGCGCCTGCGATATCGATTGCATGTTGCGGGCTCCGACGCTTGAGCGCACCCGTCTCTACCGCTATCTCGAAGACGGGGCGACCGGTCTGATGATGCCGCTGGTTTCCGATGCGGACTTGGCGCGCCAAATCGTCGCCGCGGTGAAGTACCCTCCCTTGGGCAATCGCGGTTTGGATGGGGCGGGTTTGGACGGCGATTTTGGTCTCGACGTATGGCATGAGGGCAGTACCTATATCGACGACGCCAATCGCGAGACCTTCGTCGTCTTGCAGATCGAAACCCCGCAAGCGTTGGCCAATGTCGAGGAGATTGCTGCGGTCGAAGGAGTAGATGGGCTGTTCGTGGGTCCGGCGGATTTGGGGTTGCGACTCGGTTTGGACGGGGGGGATGTCGATCTCGATCAGGCCGTCGCCAAAGTCGCGGGGGCGGCGCAAAAACACGGCAAAGCTTGGGGGATACCTGCTGGCACGCCCGAGTTGCTGGCCAAATACCGCGCGCAGGGGGCGCAGATGCTGGCGTATGGCGGCGATTTTGCCTTGGCGCAGGTTTTGGCCGATTGCCGCCGGGATTTTGACCAAGCGCTCGGTGAATGAGATGACGATGAGATTGCCTTCCGGCCGCATTTGGCCGCATATAGTATGCGATATGTTGGGGTTAAATCTGACCCATCCCCGTTTTGTGATCGACGATATTGACTTGGGCAAAAAAGACGCGAGTACTTGTCGCGGCGACTTTCCCAAGTTTGCCGAATGGGGAGTGGGAGTGGTGATGTGCAAGGGGGGAGCGGCCTACTACGATGAGAACTACAAACCGCTGTGGCGGCAGGCGTCGGAGTGGCGTCCGGGCCGCGGCAGCGAGGATATGTTCTTGAGTCTGGCGATCAAAAATCCGACCCAACTGGTGCTGGGGGTGCTCGACCGTTTTCTGCTAAACGTCGAAGCCTATCCCGAGCAGGTGCTGCTGGTGCGGACGGCCCGGGATTTGGATGCTGCGCGGGCAGCGGGCAAGGTCGCGGTATTGATGGGAGCCAATCGCAGCGACTGGTTTGGCGATGGCCCCGGCATCCTGCGGATGTTTGCCCGCCTCGGGCTGCGGATGATCACCTTGGGCCAAGCGACCCGCGAGTTGGGTTGGGATGCCTCCAATGAGACCCGTTCGGGCGGGCGGATGACCGAGTTGGGGGTGCGGATGATTGCGGAGCTGAATGCGGCCGGGATCCTCATCGACCTGGCCCATAGCAATGACCCCTGCGCTCTCGATATCATCGAGGTATCGACAAAGCCGGTGGTTGACTCGCACTCGCATCCACGGGCGTTGGTTGATGAGCCTAGGGCGGCACCCGACGAGGTTATGCGGGCGTTGGCCGAGCGCGGCGGCGTATTGGGGATCCCGCCGCCGATCACCCGGTCGCCGGGAGACGCGCCCTATCAGGCGGTCGCGTCCGAACAGTTGGAGCAGACCTTGGTGCAGGTTCGCTACGCCGTTGATGTGATGGGTGTAGAAGGCGTGGGGGTCGGCACCCATTTCAACAGTGCGGTATTGCCTTGGGTGGTAGAGGGCTTGCTGGATGCGGGATTTACCGAGGAGGACACGAGCAAGATCTGCGGCGGGAATTACCTGCGGGTCTTGCGCGAGGTGCTACCCGCTTAACTGCCTAGAATATTTGCGTCGCGTGGACTGACGGATAGATCTTGTGTGTGTCAACATTCCATAAGGTGTAAGGAGAAGCAGGCCGACAATGGACGAAGCGGAAAAGTATCTCTTTGAAGTACATGGCTATCTGGTGATCGAAGGCGCGCTTTCGCCGGAGGAAGTGGCGGCGGCCAATGCGGCGATTGACCACCACGCCGATCAAATCGGCATCCGCCCCAATGACTTGGCCCACGAGTCGGAGACGCTCAAGGGCACGCAGGGACGCGGCGATTTGGGCGGGATGCTGACGTGGGACAAACCGCATTGCGATCCGTTTAGGGCGATGATTGCCCATGCGCGGTTCAAGCCGTATCTAGAAGAATTGCTGGGACCGGGTTTTCGCCTGGAGGGGTTGGGAATCATCACTATGGACCAGGGGGCCGAAGGCTTCTGGTTCCACGAGGGCGGCGAGCCGCTCGACCGTTCGCGGGGTTTTCTCTACCGCAATGGCCGGATGTTTTGCGGGATGACCAATATCGCCGTGCAGTTGGCGGATGTGGGGCCGGAGGATGGGGGTTTTGCCTGCCTGCCCGGCAGCCATAAGGCCAACTATCCCTGCCCGGACGAGATCCGGCTGTACGAGGCGCACCAGGATCGCATCGTGCAGATCCCGGCCAAAGCGGGCGACGCGATCCTTTTCGTCGAGACGCTGATGCACGGGGCTGTGCCGTGGACGGCCAAACACCAGCGGCGCTCGGTGATTTTGCGCTACAACCACGGCGTCCAAGCTGAATCGCTGATGGGGACTTATACGCCGCCGGACTTCTACGCCGAGTTGACCGAGGAACAGCAGGCGGTGATTACGCCGCCGCAGTACCGGAGAGAAGACAAGGGGTCGCGGCTTTACAAGCCGAGCTAATACACGACAGTAGGGTTTCACTTGGGAGCGCGGGCGTCTCGCCCGTCTGCGGGCCAGAGGCCCGCGTTCCGAGAGCGACACCAGAAAACGCGCACTCAGGTTAGGGGTCGTGTACTAAGCAAGCCGAGATAAGAAGTTCGAGTTGAAAAGCCCTCAACCTTAGGAGGTTAGACGATGCAATGCTGGATTTTCGTTTTCAATCCGCTCGAACGCTACATGGCCAACTACAAGCACATCTTCGACGCCTGGGAAGAGGGCGGAGTGCGCGGCATTGTGGTAGGGCGCATGTTTTTTATGGAGGACGACGGCGGTCGAATCCCCGCCTTTCCACAAGATCCTAAAGCCTATGCCGACTTGGGTCTGGAAGCGCCCGAGGAGCAGCCCCGCAATCTGGAAAAGGAGCGGGGACTAAGCGCGATGCTGGATGACGCTGCCGGGCGCGGCTGGCATATCATGGTATTCGACAGCGGCACCACGGCCCACGTGCAGAGCTTGATAAACCGCTATCCTCAGGTCAACGGGGCGATCATCGACGGGCCGGGCGAGAACCACTACGAACTGGCTTGGCACCACGGCGGCGAACTCTTTGAATTGCGCGACGGTGAGCGCAGCGAGTTCGCCAACTTGGGCTTTGATATTGACCGGCTAGAGCGCGGCATTGCCCATATGCGCCAGCGTTTTCACAACCTCACCCCGGATCTCGTGCGCTATTGGGCACCGGGGGGGACTTTGGCCGGTCTGAATCTCTTTGATATCAACGAAGACGTCCTGTACTGGCTGCGGGCGCGGGCGGAAAAGTCGCGGCG
>MKWU01005580.1_pt1 | contig 13563 bp, 10 predicted proteins | sample 809101 | NCBI WGS metagenome assembly MKWU01 (sample SAMN05860141, study PRJNA318959) | sponge metagenome | host: Aplysina aerophoba | place: Slovenia: Piran, Adriatic Sea, Gulf of Piran | collected 2013-05-07 | reverse complement strand
CCCATCCCCATCAGCACGACGTTGAACGGGCGGTCGGCGAGCGCCAGGTCGTGCGCCATCACGCGGACCTGACCGGCGATCTCCCCCGCCGTCAGGTTGCGCGCGAGCCCCATTCGGCCGGTGAGGCAGAAGCCGCACTGCATCGCGCAGCCGACCTGCGTCGACACGCAGAATGTCTTGGCCGGGGTGTCCGGGATGAAGACCGCCTCCACGCCGCGGCCGTCGCCGAGGCCGAGCCGGAACTTGACGGTGCCGTCGGTCGACCGCGCCCGCTCGAGGACCGAGGGCGTCGGGACCGCGAACGCCGCGGCGAGGCGCGTCCGGAGCGGCAGCGGCAGGTCGGTCATCCGCGCGAAGTCGGTTACGCCCCGCCGGTAGACCCAGCGGTAGATCTGCCGGGCGTGGAACGGGGGCGCGCCGAGCTCCGTCAGGGCCGCCTCGAGGTCCGGCAGCTCCAGGTCCGTCAGATCGCGCGCTCGGGATGCCTCGGGTGCGCCGGGTGCACCGGGAGCGCCGGGAGCGTCGGGTGCGCCGGGAGCGTCGGGTGCGTCGGGTGCGCCGGGTGCGCCGGGTGCGTCGCCCGGCGCCGAATCGGACCCTGCCGTCGCGGACATCGCGGCATGGTACTACCGCCGCGCTGTGCTATGATCACGGTTCTGGTTGGCTTCCGGTAAACCACTCCTTTGCAACCATTTGCAGGCCTGCCCGTACGGGTCGGCCCACGGGTGGCGGTCAGTGTGGCTGCGTCGATGATCGAGCGCGCGGTGTTCGACAACGGGCTCCGGCTGCTGACGGAGAGCATGCCCGACGTCCGCTCGGTCAGCCTCGGGGCCTGGCTGACCCGCGGCTCGCGCGACGAGGACACGCACCACCCGGGCATCGCCCACTTCGTCGAGCACATGCTCTTCAAGGGCACGACCTCCCGCAGCGCCGAGGCGATCGCGCAGGAGGTCGACTCGCTGGGAGGTCACCTCGACGCCTTCACGGCCAAGGAGTGCGCCAGCTACTACGTAAAGGTGCTCGACGAGCACCTTCCGCGCGCGCTCGACATCCTCTCCGACCTGCTCCTCAACCCCGCGTTCGACGCCGGCGACATCGCGCGCGAGCAGAAGGTGGTGGTCGAGGAGATCAAGATGGTCGAGGACACGCCGGACGACCTCGTGCACGAGCTCTACACGGCGAGCTTCTGGCCCGACCACGCGCTGGGACGCTCCATCCTCGGCACCGCGGAATCGGTGGGCGCCCTCGACGCCGCCGTCCTGCGCGACTACTTCGGCCGCACCTACACGGCCGGCAACCTGGTGATCGCGGCGGCCGGTCACGTCGAGGCCGGCGAGCTCCGCGACCTGGTCGGAGACGCGTTCGGAACGGTGGCGGCAGGCGACCCGCCGGCTCCGGCCCCGGCCCCGGAGGTCGCCACCCGGCTGCTCGTGCGGGACAAGGACCTGGAGCAGAGCCACCTCTGCCTCGGCACGCGTGCTTACGCGCACGATCATCCCGACCGCCACGTGACCTACCTGCTCAACACCGTGCTGGGCGGCTCGATGAGCTCGCGCCTGTTCCAGAACGTGCGCGAGAAGCGGGGGCTCGCCTACGCGGTGGCGAGCAGCCTGGCGGCGTACCGCGACGTCGGCGCGCTGACGATCTATGCCGGCTGCGACGCAGCGGCGGCGGCCGAGGTGGTCGACCTCGTGGTGGCGGAGCTGCGGGGGATGAAGGCGGCGCCGATGGAGGAGACCGAGCTGCAGCGGGCCAAGGACCACCTGAAGGGCAGCCTGGTGCTCGGCCTCGAGAGCACGGCGAGCCGCATGTCGCAGCTTGCCCGCTCGGAGATGTACTTCGGTCGGCAGATCGGCATCGACGAGACGCTCGCGGCCCTCGACCGGGTGACGGCCGGCGACGTGCAGCGGGTGGCGACGGACCTGTTCGCGAACGGGAGTCTGGCGGCGACCGTGCTCGGTCCGGTCAACGACCGGTCGATCTCGGAGTCGCAGCTCGATCTCGGGTGACGGCCGGGCTCGATCTCGGGCGACAGTCGGGAAGGAGACGCCAAAATCGCGGTCCGGCTCACGGTGCTCGCCAGCGGCAGCGCCGGCAACGCTACGCTCGTGTCCGACGGGACCTGCCGGGTGCTGATCGACGCCGGCCTGAGCTACCGGGAGCTGACGCGTCGCCTGCAGCCGCTCGACGTCGACCCGGCCGCCGTGGACGCGGTCTTCATCACCCACGCCCACGGCGACCACACGCGCGGCGCGGGCCTCCTCTCCCGGCGCCACGGCGTGCCGGTGCACGCCACGGCGGCAGTCCGGTCGGAGTGGGGCGCGGCCGACATCGCGGTGTGGCGGACGCTACGGCCGGGGCGGGCGCGGACGGTCGGGAACCTGCGCTTCGTGCCGTTCGCAATCCCGCACGATGCGGCGGCGATCGGATTCCGCGTCGAGACGGCGGAGGGCGCCATCGGCTACGCCACCGACGTCGGGGCGCTGACGCCGCCGATCGCGGCGCGGCTGCGGGACTGCCGCGTGCTGGTCATCGAGTCGAACCACGCCGCGGAGCTGCTGCGCGTCAGCCCCTACGCGCGGGCGACCCGCGAGCGCATCGCCAGTGCGGAAGGGCACCTGTCGAACGAGGCGCTGGCGGACTTCGTGCGCGACGAGCTGGCCGACTCCGTGCGCTGCATCGTGCTGGCGCACGTGAGTCGGGTGAACAACCTGCCGGAGCTGGCCGAGATGACGTGCCGCGAGGCGCTGCGCGCGGCCGGGCGCCGCGACGCCGACGTCGACGTGCTCGTGGCGCGCCAGGACCGGCCGACCCGGACCATCGACCTCGGTGCCTGGCCCGCGGCGCCGGCTCCGCCCCCGAGCCGCGCGCAGCAGGTCGCGCTGCCCTTCTGACGCCCGACATGATGTGACCCTGCGATGATTCCCCGCTACACACCCCCGGAGATGGGTCGCCTCTGGAGCGACCAGCAGCGCTACGAAACCTGGCTGCGCGTCGAGATCGCGGCGGCGCGGGCGATGGCGGCCCACGGCGTGATCCCGGCCGACGCGGCCCGCGACATCGCCGAGCGCGGCAAGGTGGAGGCGGCTCGCGTCGACGAGATCGAGCGGACGACGCGCCACGACGTCATCGCCTTCACGACCGCCGTCGCCGAGCACGTCGGCCCGTCGGCCCGCTGGCTGCACTTCGGAATGACGTCGTCCGACGTCCTCGACACCGCGCTCGCGCTCCAGATGCGGGGCGCCTGCGACCTCGTCCTCCAGGACCTCTGCGCCGCGATGCGGGCGGTCGCGGCGCGGGCCCACGAGCACCGGCGGACGCCGATGATCGGCCGCACGCACGGCGTCCACGCCGAGCCGATGACCTTCGGACTGAAGCTGGCCCTGTGGCACGCCGAGCTGGGGCGCGACCGCGAACGGCTGCTGCGCGCGCGCGAGGGGATCAGCGTGGGCAAGCTCTCCGGCGCGGTCGGGACCTATGCGCACCTGGCGCCCGAGATCGAGCGGGCGGTGTGCGACGAGCTCGGCCTGACGCCGGCGCCGGTCGCCTCGCAGGTCGTGCAGCGGGACCGGCACGCCGAGCTCGCGAGCGCCCTGGCCATCACCGGCGCTTCGCTCGAGACGTTCGCGGTCGAGGTGCGGGGACTGCAGAAGACGGAGATCGGCGAAGTGGCGGAACCGTTCGCACGGGGTCAGAAGGGCTCGTCGGCGATGCCGCACAAGCGCAACCCGATCGGCTGCGAGCAGATCACGGGGCTCGCCCGGCTGCTGCGATCGAACGCGATGGCGGCGCTCGAGAACGTGGCCCTGTGGCACGAGCGCGACATCTCGCACTCGTCGGTCGAGCGCGTGATCCTGCCGGACAGCTTCGCGGTGCTCGATCACATGCTGCGCCGCTTCACCGCCATCGTGCGCGATCTGGTGGTCGACCCCGGCCGGATGCGGGAGAACCTCGACCGGTCGCGGGGCGTGGTCTTCTCCGGGACGGTCCTGCTCGCCCTCGCGAGCCGCGGCGTCTCGCGCGAGGACGCCTACGCGATGGTGCAGCGCAACGCGATGCGGTCGCACGACGAGGGAGTCGACTTCCGGGCCCTGCTGCAGGCGGATCCGGACGTGACGGCGGTGCTCTCGGGCGAGGAGATCGACGGCGCCTTCGACGTCGACGCGCAGCTCCGGCACGTGGACACGATCTTCGAGCGGGTGTTCGGCGCCGCGTCGGCGGACGAGGCGGCTTCGCGGGGCGCTCCGGCAGGGCCGACGGCCTCGGCTTCGGCCGCCTCTTCGTCAGGGGCGGCCCGATGAAGGCGCGGGTCTTCGTCACGCTCAAGCCGTCGATCCTGGATCCGCAGGGCAAGGCGATCCTGAGTGCGCTCCACGCGCTGGGCTACGACGCGGTGGAGGACGTGCGGCAGGGCAAGTTCTTCGAGATCGAGATCGCCGCGCCGGCGGCCGGAGAGGCGCCGGCCCTGGCGGCCGAGATGGCCGACCGCCTGCTGGCGAATCCGGTGATCGAGAGCTACCGGGTGGAGGTCGATGACTAGCCGGGGGGGCTTGCGGGGACCGCGCCGGGAGCCGCCGGCCATGGGAGGGCAGCCGGCCATGAAGGTCGCGGTGGCCGTCTTTCCCGGCTCGAACTGCGATCACGACGCGTACCACGCGCTGAAGCACGTGATCGGCTGCGACGCGGCGTTCGTCTGGCACAAGGCGGCCGACCTCGGCGGCGCGGACGCCGTCGTGCTGCCGGGCGGCTTCTCGTACGGGGACTACCTGCGGACCGGGGCCATCGCGCGCTTCTCGCCGATCATGACCCGCATCGTCGAGTTCGCGGCCGCGGGCGGGCCCGTCCTCGGCATCTGCAACGGGTTCCAGGTGCTGCTCGAGGCGGGGCTGCTGCCGGGCGGGATGCGGCGCAACCGGGGGCTGAAGTTCCTCTGCGAGCAGGTGCACCTGCGCGTGGAGCGGACCGACACGCCGTTCACCGGGCTGGCGCGCCCCGGGCAGGTGCTGCGGATGCCGATCGCGCACGGCGAGGGAAACTACTACGCCGACCCGGCCGCCCTGGAGCGGCTCGAGGCCGAGGGCAGGATCGTCTTCCGCTACACCGCACCGGACGGCCGCCTCGACGAGCGCTGGAACGTGAACGGCTCCACGGCGGCGATCGCCGGCATCTCGAACGCGGAGGGCAACGTCGTCGGGCTGATGCCCCATCCCGAGCGCGCGTGCGAGGCGGCGCTCGGGAGCGCCGACGGCCGGGTGGTGCTGCAGTCGCTCGTCGAAGCCTGTGGCGCGGAGCGGGGCGGAGCGGGAGCGCGCGGAGCCGCGCGGACAGCGCCCGCAGGAAGCGGCGGCGCGGCGGCGCGCGGGGGAACCGTGCGGCCGGGAGCGGGATGAGCGACACCAGCCGCGAGGGCGTCGATCGGGAGCAGGTGGCGGCGCACGGCCTGACGGAGGAGGAGTTCGCGCGCATCGTCTCCATCCTGGGGCGCCGCCCGAACCTCGTCGAGCTCGGCATCTTCTCGGTGATGTGGTCCGAGCACTGCAGCTACAAGAGCTCGCGCGTGCACCTGCGCCGGCTGCCGACCGCGGGACCCGGCGTGCTGCAGGGCCCGGGCGAGAACGCCGGGGTGATCGCGATCGACGACGAGCTGGCCGCGGTCTTCAAGATCGAGTCCCACAACCACCCGTCGTTCATCGAGCCCTACCAGGGCGCCGCCACCGGCGTGGGCGGCATCATCCGCGACATCTTCACGATGGGCGCCCGGCCGATCGCGCTCCTCGACTCGCTGCGCTTCGGCCCGCTCGACGAGCCGCTCGCCCGGCGCATCCTCGAGGGCGTGGTGGCCGGCATCGCCGGCTACGGCAACAGCATCGGGGTGCCGACGGTCGGGGGCGAGGTCGGCTTCGACGAGAGCTACGCCGGCAACCCGCTGGTCAACGTCTTCTGCCTCGGCGTGGTGCGGCGGGACCAACTCGTCAAGGGTCGCGCCGAGGGCGTCGGGAACTCCGTCTACTACGTCGGGGCGAAGACCGGCCGCGACGGCATCCACGGCGCGACGATGGCGTCGGCGGAGTTCGACGACGCGTCGGCGGAGAAGCGCCCCAACGTGCAGGTCGGCGACCCGTTCCAGGAGAAGCTGCTGCTCGAAGCCTGCCTCGAGGCGCTCCGCCGGGACACGATCGTCGGGCTGCAGGACATGGGCGCGGCCGGGCTGACGTGCTCGGCCTGCGAGATGGGCGCGCGCGGCGGCGTCGGGATCGAGATCGACATCACCGACGTCCCGCAGCGGGAAGCGGGCATGACGCCGTACGAGATCATGCTGTCGGAGTCGCAGGAGCGGATGCTGTTCATCGTCCGGCGGGGCGGCGAGGCGGAGGTGGAGCGCATCTTCGCGAAGTGGGACCTCGAAGCGGTGCGCATCGGGACGGTGACCGGCGACGGCCTGCTGCGGGTCCGCCACCGGGGGGCAACGGTGGCGGAGATCCCCAACCGGCCCCTCGCCGACGAGGCGCCGCTCTACGACCGGCCGGTCCGCGAGCCGGAGGACCTCCCGGCGCGGCAGGCGCTCGACCGGGAAGCGCTCGGCGCGCGGCCTGCCCCGCCCCCGGCGGAGGCGCTGCTGGCCCTGCTGGCGTCGCCGTCGGTGGCGAGCAAGCGCTGGATCTCGCGCCAGTACGACCACATGGTGCGGACGAACACGCTGCTGCCTCCCGGCCGGGGCCCGGGGGTGGTCCGCGTCAAGGGCACGGGCCGGGCCCTCGCCTTCTCCGTCGACGGCAACGGGCGGTACTGCTATCTGGACCCGTACCGCGGCGCGGTGCTGGCGGCGGCGGAGTCGGCGCGCAACGTCGCCTGCGCCGGGGCGCGCCCGGTGGCGGCGACGAACTGCCTCAACTTCGGCAACCCGGAGCGGCCGGAGATCATGTGGGAGCTCGCGCGGGCGGTGGAGGGGCTGGGCGACGCGTGCCGGGCCCTGGACGTGCCGATCACGGGCGGCAACGTGAGCCTCTACAACGAGACCGAGGGCCGGGCGATCCTCCCGACGCCGGTCGTGGGCGTGGTCGGCATTCTCGACGACGCCGACCGCGTGCTCGGCGGCGTCTTCCGACGCCCGGGGGCGGTCATCGTGCTGCTCGGCGCACCGGGCGGCGCGACCCTCGGCGGCAGCGAGTACCTCAAGCGCATCCACGGCTGGACCCGCGGGATGCCGCCCGCGGTCGATCTCGCGGCGGAGCAGGCGCTCCAGAGGCTGGTGACGGCCCTCGCCGCCGACGCCCTGCTGGAGTCGGCGCACGACTGCGCGGAGGGCGGGCTGGCCGTCACCCTGGCCGAGTGCTGCTTCGGCAGCGGAGGCATCGGGGCGGACATCGCGCTCCCGCTACCCGCGGGCGGCGACCGGATGGCGCAGGCCACGGCGCTCTTCGGCGAGGCGGCCACGCAGATCGTCGCCTCGGTGAGGGAACGCGACGCCGACACGGTGCTCGCCCGCGCGCGCGCCGCCGAGGTGCCGGCGCACGTGCTCGGACGCACCGGGGGCTCGCGGCTGCGCATCGCGGACGGCGGCGCGGCGCTGGTCGATCTGCCCCTGGCGGACGCGGAGCGCGCCTGGACGACCGGTCTCTCGCGCTACTGGGAACCCTCCGCGGCTTAATTGGGGACAAGCAAGTGTCTGACGGTTTCCGCGACGCGTGCGGCGTGTTCGGCATCTTCGGGCATCAGCAGGCCGCCTCGATGACCTACCTCGGCCTGTACGCCCTGCAGCACCGCGGGCAGGAGAGCGCCGGCATCGCCGTGGCCGAGGACGGCCGCCTGCGTCTGACGCGGGCCATGGGCTACGTCTCCGATGTGTTCGACGAGCGGATTCTGGCCGACCTGACCGGGCCCGCCGCGATCGGCCACGTGCGCTACTCCACATCCGGCGACAGCCGCATCGCCAACGCGCAGCCGATCCTGATCGACTGCGCCCACGGCCAGATTGCCCTCTGCCACAACGGGAACCTCGTCAACGCGGGCGAGTTGCGCGCCGACCTGGTGCGGCGCGGGAGCATTTTCCAGACCGGCAGCGACACCGAGGTCGTGCTGCACCTCTACGCGAAGTCGAGGGCATCGTCGGCGGCGGACGCCATCGTCGAGTCGGTGTCGCAGGTGCGCGGCGCGTTCTCCCTGGTCATGCTGACCCCCGAGCACCTGATCGCGGTGCGCGACCCCCACGGGTTCCGGCCGCTCGCCCTGGGGCGGCTGGGCGACGCCTACGTCGTCTGCTCCGAGACCTGCGCGCTGGACCTGATCGGAGCGCGTTACGAGCGCGACGTCGCCCCGGGCGAGGTGCTGGTCATCGGCGCCGAGGGCATGCGGTCGTTCCGGCCCTTCGCGCCGGTTCCGGCCGCCCATTGCGTGTTCGAGCACGTGTACTTCTCCCGGCCCGACAGCTACGTGTTCGGGCAGAGCGTCAACGAGGTGCGGACGAACCTCGGGCGCCGGCTGGCACGGGAGGCGGCGGTCGAGGCCGACGCCGTGGTGCCGATTCCCGACTCGGGCCTCTGCGCGGCGATGGGCTACGCCGAGCAGTCCGGCATCCCGCTGAAGATGGGTCTCATCCGCAACCACTTCGTCGGTCGGACCTTCATCCAGCCGCAGCAGTCGATCCGGGCGTTCAAGGTGAAGATCAAGCTGAACACCGTGCGCAGCATCCTCGACGGGCAGCGCGTGGTGCTGGTCGACGACTCCATCGTGCGCGGCACGACGAGCCGCAAGATCGTCTCGATGATCAAGGCGGCGGGCGCGGCCGAGGTGCACATGCGGATCAGTTGCCCGCCGACGGTGGCCCCCTGCTACTACGGCATCGACACCCCGCACCGCGACGAGCTGATTGCGGCGCGGCGCGGCGTCGACGAGATCTGCGAGTTCATGGGCGCCGACACCCTGGCCTACCTGAGCATCGACGGCCTGCGCGGGGCGGTCGGTCCGCAGAGCGGCGACTACTGCACGGCGTGCTATACGAAGGACTATCCGGTGAGTCCGCCGCGCGACGAACGGGCCTACATGCAGATGGTGCTCAAGATGGCGGGCACCGGGGAGCCGCACGTTCAGGATCGATGATTCGGCCGCGCAGGCGGCCAGCCGCCCGGAGTGCCGAGGGCGGGCGGCGCGCGCGGGCAAGGAACACGCGGTCGGAGGATGGACTACAAGGGAGCGGGCGTCGATATCGACAGCGCCGGCGCGCTCGTCGCGCGGGTTCGCGATCTGGCGCGCAGCACGTACACCAGCGGCGTGCTCTCGGACATCGGGGCTTTCGGCGGCGTGTTCCGGCCGGAGCTCGCGGGCCTCGACGATCCCGTTCTGGTGGCGAGCGCGGACGGCGTCGGCACCAAGCTGAAGGTGGCCTTCGCCGCCGGCCGCCACGACACGGTCGGCGTGGACCTGGTCAACCACTGCGTGAACGACATCCTGGTGCAGGGGGCGCGGCCGCTCTTCTTTCTCGACTACCTGGCCACGGGGGCGCTGCGCCCGGACGTCTCGGCCGCGGTCGTAGCCGGCGTGGCCGACGGGTGCCGGGCGAACGGCTGCGCGCTGCTCGGCGGGGAGACGGCGGAGATGCCGGGGATGTACGCGGCCGGCGAGTACGACCTGGCCGGGTTCGTGGTCGGCATCGCGGACCGGCGGCGCCTCGTCGACGGGCGCGGCATCGTCCCGGGCGACGTGCTCATCGGCCTGCCGTCGTCCGGCCTGCACACGAACGGCTACTCGCTCGCGCGGCGCATCGTCTTCGAGACGCTGGGGTTGGGCGTGGATTCGCGGGTCGACGAGCTCGGATGCACGGTGGGCGACGAGCTCCTCAGGATCCACCGCTCGTACCTCCGGGCGGTGTGGCCGGCCGTCGAGGCGGGTCTCGTCAAGGGCCTCGCCCACGTCACCGGCGGCGGCCTCACCGACAACCCCCCGCGCATCCTGCCCCCCCGCCGCCACGCGCCCATCCACCCACGGGCCCGGCGCGCGCCCCCGCGCCTCCCCCCCGCCCCCGGCGGCGCCCCCACCGACACCCTCCCGCGCATCCTGCCCCCCGGCTGCAACGCGCACATCGACCGAGGGGCCTGGCGCGCGCCGCCGATCTTCACGTTCCTCCAGGCACGGGGCGACGTCCCGACCGCCGACATGTACCGCACGTTCAACATGGGCATCGGGATGGTCCTCGTCTGTGACCGAGGCGCCGAGCCGGAGCTGCTGGCCGCGCTGGCCGGGGCCGGAGAGGCCGGGGCGGTCCGGATCGGCACGGTACGGCCGGGGGCGCCGGGCGTGGCGTACCGCGGCGCGGACGGCGGGCCATGAGCGCGCCGTCGAATCGCCGCCTCGGAGTGCTCATCTCCGGTCGCGGCAGCAACCTGCAGGCGATCATCGACGCCGTCGCGGAGGGCGTCCTCGATGCGCGCATCGCGGTGGTCATCTCGAACCGGGAGGGCGCGCCGGGCCTGGAGCGCGCCCGACGGGCGGGCATTGCGACGCGCACCATCCGGCACACGGACTACGACTCGCGCGAGGCGTTCGACCTGGCCGTGGTGGACGAGCTCAAGCGGTGCGGCGTGGGCCTCGTCTGCCTGGCCGGGTTCATGCGCCTGCTGAGCCCCGCCTTCATCCACGCGTTTCCCGAGGCCATCCTCAACATCCACCCTTCGCTGCTGCCGTCGTTCCCGGGACTCGACGCGCAGCGTCAGGCGTGGGAGCACGGCGTCGCCGTGAGCGGCGCCACGGTGCACATCGTCACCCCGGAGCTCGACGGCGGGCCGATCGTGCGGCAGGCGGTGGTGCCGGTCCGCGAGGGCGACACGCCCGAATCGCTCGCGGCCCGCATTCTCGAGGTGGAGCACCGCATCTACCCGGAGGCGATCCGGGCCGTGCTCGACGGGGGCTGGCGCATCGAGGGGCGCCGCTTCGTCACCGCGGAGGCGCCGGGGGGCGTCCTGTAGAATCGCCCCGATGACGCCGGACGAACAGTACGCGTACCTGACCAAGGGCTGCGTCGACGTGGTGCGCGAGGGTGACCTGCGCAAGAAGCTCGGCGCGGCCGCCGCGACCGGCCGCCCCCTGCGCGTCAAGGTCGGCTTCGATCCGACGGCGCCCGATCTCCACCTAGGCCACACGGTGCTCATCCGGAAGATGAAGCACTTCCAGGACCTCGGCCACACGGTCGTCTTCGTCATCGGCGACTTCACGGGGCTGATCGGCGACCCGACGGGCCGCTCGAAGGCGCGGCCGCCGCTGACGCGCGAGGAGATCGACGCCAACGCCGAGACCTACAAGGCGCAGGTCTTCAAGCTGCTCGACCCCGTCCGGACGGTCGTCGACTTCAACAGCCGCTGGCTCGGCGCGCTGGGCAGCGAGGGGCTGATCCGCCTCGCGGCCCGCTACAGCGTGGCCCAGATGCTGGAGCGCCGCGAGTTCCGGCAGCGCTACGACGAGGGCCGGTCGATCTCGATTCACGAGTTCCTCTACCCGCTGGCGCAGGCCTACGACTCGGTCCACCTCGAGACCGACGTCGAGCTCGGCGGCACCGATCAGCTCTTCAACCTGAACGTCGGGCGCGACATCATGCCGTCCTACGATCTGCCGGCCCAGGTCGTGCTGACGACTCCCCTGCTCGTCGGCCTCGACGGCGTCGAGAAGATGTCGAAGTCGGCCGACAACTATGTCGGCATCGCCGAACCGCCCGACGACATGTTCGGCAAGCTGATGTCGATCGCCGACCCCCTGATGTGGCCCTACTACACCCTGCTGACCGACCGCACGGATTCCGCGATCGCGGCGCTCCGGGACGGCGTGGAATCGGGCTCCGTCCATCCGAAGCAGGCGAAGGCCGATCTCGCCAGGCTGATCGTCGCCGACTTCCACGGCGCCGGCGCCGCCCGCGAGGCGGCTGCCGAGTTCGAGCGCCGCTTCGTGCAGAAGTCGCTTCCCTCCGCCATGCCGGAGCACGCCATCGCCGTGCCCGGGGACGGCCTCCGTCTCACCCGCGTCCTCGTCGACTGCGGGTTCGCGCCGTCGACCGCCGCCGCCGGACGGTTGATCCGCCAGGGCAGCGTCCGCCTCGACGGCGAGCGGGCCGACGACCCCTGGCGGACCGTCCCCTCCGGCGCCCCACCGTTCGTGCTCCAGGTCGGCAAGCGCCGCGTGGCCCGCATCACCCCCAGCCCCACGGGCGCCGCCGCTCCGCGCCCCGCCCGCGACCCCCTCGCCATCTCCGACTCCTAGCCCACCATTCGTCGCCTCACGGCTCCGCCTGGTGCCCAACCAACCCTGCTAGGAGTCTGCACCGTTCTACGGCGCAGACTCCTAGGACTCCCGGCTCGCGCCCGGCGCCAGTTTCCCGCCCCGTGCGATTTCCCTGTTGACAGCCCCCGGCCGCCCTTGTATGATTGCCGGTCTGTGCTCATGGTGGGTGAGCCCACCGGAGCGGCAGGACGCGGGTAATCGACTCGCGGCCGGGTTCTTTGAAAACTGGATAGGACGTCGACGTGGGCACACGTCGAGTATCAGCCTGACACGCAATTCGACAACGCAAGAGCCAATTCGGTTCTCGTGTTGAACGTTTTGCCGACGGCCCCTCGGGGCCCGAGGCGCACGCTTTCAACTTGAGAGTTTGATCCTGGCTCAGAATCAACGCTGGCGGCGTGCCTCATACATGCAAGTCGAACGCGAACGCGGCCTTCGGGCCGCAAGTAGAGTGGCAGACGGGTGAGTAACGCGTGGGTGACCTGCCTTCGAGTGGGGGATAACCTTCCGAAAGGGGGGCTAATACCGCATAACATCCCGCCCTTGGACGGGCGGCGATCAAAGCCGGGGATCTTCGGACCTGGCGCTTGAAGAGGGACCCGCGTCCGATTAGCTTGTTGGTGGGGTAACGGCTCACCAAGGCGACGATCGGTAGCCGGCCTGAGAGGGCGGACGGCCACACTGGGACTGAGACACGGCCCAGACCTTTACGGGGGGCAGCAGTCGGGAATTGTTCGCAATGGGCGCAAGCCTGACGACGCAACGCCGCGTGGAGGATGAAGATCTTCGGGTCGTAAACTCCTGTCGAGCGGGAAGAATGACCCGCGAGCGAATACCTCGCGGGTGTGACGGTACCGCTAAAGGAAGCCCCGGCTAACTCCGTGCCAGCAGCCGCGGTAATACGGGGGGGGCTAGCGTTGTTCGGAATTACTGGGCGTAAAGGGCTCGTAGGCGGCCGCTTGTGTCGGTTGTGAAATCCCTCGGCTCAACCGAGGAACTGCGACCGAAACTGAGCGGCTTGAAGCCGGGAGAGGGATGCGGAATTTCAGGTGTAGCGGTGAAATGCGTAGATATCTGAAGGAACACCCGTGGCGAAGGCGGCATCCTGGACCGGTCTTGACGCTGAGGAGCGAAAGCTAGGGTAGCAAACGGGATTAGATACCCCGGTAGTCCTAGCCCTAAACGATGAATGCTTGGTGTGGCGGGTATCGATCCCTGCCGTGCCGGAGCTAACGCGTTAAGCATTCCGCCTGGGGAGTACGGTCGCAAGGCTGAAACTCAAAGGAATTGACGGGGGCCCGC
>MKWU01005578.1_pt1 | contig 13564 bp, 8 predicted proteins | sample 809101 | NCBI WGS metagenome assembly MKWU01 (sample SAMN05860141, study PRJNA318959) | sponge metagenome | host: Aplysina aerophoba | place: Slovenia: Piran, Adriatic Sea, Gulf of Piran | collected 2013-05-07 | reverse complement strand
TAGCCGGCATTCCGCTGGTTGAAGGGCCAGTCCGCGTGCCATCCACCGCGGTCGTTCCCCGGCTCGTTGATGGTAGCCGTGGTGAAGGAGATGCGGAAATGGTGTCCGAGCAGCGCCTCGACCAGGCTGAGGAGCCGCCGGTCCGCGAGCCAGGGCGCCAGCGACTGGTCGTATTTCAGGAAACCGCTCACGTGGCCGATGTTGGCAGGCGCGTCGGGATTCCGGTGGCGGTTCGTCGAAGCGATGACCCGGCCGCGTACCTCGTCCAGCCGGTCCCCGGGAATGATGTTGTCCAGGACGCACCAGCCTTCGAGCTGCATGCGTTGAATCTGCCGTTCCAGCGCCATGACCTATTCGCCCTGATGTTATTCGTTATGGTTCGACGGACCTGGATTCTCTCAATCGGGATTGGTTTGACCGGGAATTGGCGGGCCATTGTTTTGTGATCGCAACCCGGCAGGGCACGGAACAACTTGACCGGGAATTGGCGGGCCATTGTTTAGTGACCGCAACCCGGCAGGGCACGGAACAACCGGCGCTACAGGTCGTCCGTGCTCAGCGTTCCGGCCTCCTGGTGGCGGCTGAACACCTCCCAGGTCTCCCTGATCCCGTCGTCCAGCGGCGTGTAGGGAATCTCGCCCACGTCTTCCTGGATGGCGCGGTCATCGAGGTCCGGCGCGATAGGAAGGTTCATGTCCAGATGGGAGATGAGTCCCTTCGAATCGGGAACGACACGCTCGATGGACGCGATCACCTCGCCGATGGTCACGACGTCGCCACGTATGCTGTAGGTCCCGGCGCCTTCGGTGGCCGCCTCGGCGCAGCGGATGAACGTCCGGGCGGTGTCGTTCACGTACTGCATGTTGTTCCGCCCGCCGTATCCAATCACGTACGGCCGGTTCAACAGGGCCGCCTTGACCGCCTTGGTGGGATCGGAGGTCAATCCGAAGTCCCGGCCCGGTCCGTACACCGTCCACGGCCGCAGGCCGATGCTTGAAATGCCGTGATCGAGAAAGTACACCCGCGCGTTGGCTTCGTTGCACTGCTTGAACACGCCATAGTGGGTGACCGGCCTCAGCACCGCGTCGTTCCCGACCGGTCCGGAGTCGTAGTCGTCTTCCATTCCGTAGACGGCCGCGGAACTCGCGTAGACGATACGCCGGACGATGTCGTCGTGGGTTCTGGCCGCTTCGAAGACGTTCAGGGTGCCGATTACGTTGACCGTAGCGCCCTTGATGGGGTCGGCCTTGCACACGGGCACCTGCAGTCCGGCCAGGTGGATGATGCGGGAAGCGCCTGTTTCACCTACCACCCGCGTGAAGTGGGTTCCGTCGGCGATGTCGCCCTCGATGAACCGGACCCGGGCGATCTCTTCCTCGTCCATGATCAACGCCATGCGGGCGGTATGTTCCACCAGGTCATAGATCGCGACATCGTGCCCATCGTCGATCAGGTTCTTCACGATCCACGAACCGATACAGCCATATCCGCCGGTGAGTAGATATTGCATGGCGACCTTCCTTTGTACGGAAAACCAGGGGGCTTAAAACCTCGGGCATTGTACGGCGCGCAAGGGCCGGTGTCAAGGGAAACAGCCGCCTGCCGGCAGCCGTTTTAGTCCTTGCTGAAACCCCGATTTGAAAATACATTGAGCGCATCCCGGGAAACCGCGGAACATCCTGAAATACCGGTAGTTTCAATCCCTTCAGAAGTACATTTCCATGAGTGTTAAAGAGCGGACTCCCCCGTCTGCAGGCAGGCCGGATTCCTATCCTCCCGATGCAGGTTCTCCCGGCAGAACCGGTGGCCTCGCTTCGGGCATGACTCTTCGTGCCGTGGGGCTCGGACTCTTCCTCTCCGCGGTTATGGCTTGGTGGGTCGTGCATTCCGCCTTCGAGGCCCATTCCTCCTACCTGTCCATTACCCACATGCCCATGGCGGCGCTCTTCCCCTTCATGCTGGTCGTCTTCGTCGTAAACGGCCTGTTGAAGCGGTTCGCGCCTTCACGGATATTCACGGCGCCGGAACTGATCATCATTTTCTTCATCGTGTTTACGGCCTCGGCCATACCGGGTTGGGCATTTACGACCTACTGGGTCGCCATTCCATCCATTCCGCACTACTATGCCAACTCAGAGAACAGGTATGTCGAATTGTTTTTCGAGTATCTCCCGACCTGGCTCATCATCCCGGATGAACGGCGGGCGGTGCACTGGTTCTACGAGGGGCTGCCCTCCACCGGCGTCATACCCTGGCGGGACTGGGTCATCCCCATGAGCTGGTGGGGCACCTTCTTTCTGGCCCTTTTCTTCGCCAGCGCGTCGCTCATGGTGATCCTGCGTAAACAGTGGATCGAGCGGGAACGCCTGACCTTCCCGCTGGCCCGCGTGCCCCTGTTGCTCATCGAAGATGACCAAAGCGGCTCCGTACTGCCCCGGATCGCCCGGTCCAGGGTTTTCTGGTACGGATTCTCCATCCCCCTCTTCATCATTCTCTGGAACATCGTCTCGTACTGGGACGCCGTGCCGGCCATCAGACTGGGCGGGGATTACCGCATACCGATCACCCTGGCCGAATCCTTCCCGCCGATCCAGTTCAAGATCAATTTCGCCTTCATCAGCATCGGATTCTTCACGAATCTCAACATCCTGTTCAGCATCTGGGTGTTCTTCCTGCTGGCCACGATCCAGATCGGCATCATGAGTCGATTCGGCATACCGAAGACGACCGAGATCGTCACGGCCCAGCACCTGGGCGGGTTTTTCATGTTCACCCTGTTCGGGCTCTGGATGGCCCGTCGCCACCTCTACGACGTGGTGAGAAAGGCGATCGGCCGGGGAAACGACATCGACGATTCGGGCGAGTTTTTCTCCTACAGAACCGCCATGTGCGGCGTGGTGATCGGCATCGCGTACATGTTCTTCTTCCTGATCAGCATGGGCATGTCCGTCGCCGCCGCGGCCACGCTGCTGGCCACCTGCATGCTCCTTTTTCTCGGAGTTACTCGCGTGGTGGCGGAAGCGGGTCTGATCAATCTCGACCTGCCATACAACGCCCATGACTTCACGGTGTTCTCCTTCGGATCGGCGAACCTGCACCGCGCGGACCTCACCATCCTGACCCTGTCGCAGACCTTCTCGCGGAACTGGCGCACGCTGGGCATGTGCGCCATGGCCCACGTCAACAAGATGGGCGACGAGATTGGCGGCGCCCGGCGCGGCATCTTCCCCGTCATCGTCTCGGCGCTGGTCATGGCCGCCATCATTTCCGTGGTCTATACCGTCTTCCTGGGTTACGAAACCACGGGCGCGGATGGGTTCAGGGACGCCTTCGGAAACGCGAAGGCGGGTTACAACACGCTGACGACCTGGATCAATAACCAGACCCAGTTGACCGGCGGCGAGTACCTGGGCCTGGGGGTCGGCGCCTTCATTGCCTGGCTGCTGATCCTGGCCCACCATAATTTCCACTGGTGGCCGCTGCATCCCATCGGCTGGGCGGTGGCCAAGACCTGGGGAATCGGTATGATCGCCACGTCGATCTTCCTGGTCTGGTTCGTTAAGGCCATTATCCTGAAACTGGGGGGCACGAGATTGTACCGCGAGACGCAGCCCTTCTTCATCGGCATGTTGGTGGGTTACGTATTGGGCGTTGCGCTTTCATACAGCGTCGATGTGATCTGGTTCCCGAACTCGGGCCACATCGTGGAAACATGGTAACGAAAAGAAAAGGAGCTTTATATGAGTGTGGATCAGGTCATGCCCGACGAAGCGGCCAGGCTGGTCGAATCCGAGGGCTACGTGTACATCGATGTCCGGTCCGTTCCCGAATTCGACCAGGGACACCCCGCGCCGGCGGTGAACATCCCGCTCCTGCACGCGGACGAGCAGTCCGGTCAGATGACGCCCAATCCCGATTTCGTCCAGGTGGTTAAAGCAAACTATCCGGAGGATGCCAAACTCGTGCTGGGCTGCCGGACGGGCCAGCGGTCCGACCATGCCGCCCAGTTGCTGCAGTCCATGGGATACCAGACGGTCGTGAACATGCGATGCGGGTTCAGCGGAGAGATGACCCCATTCGGCCAGGTGGTCAATCCGGGTTGGGAGGAAGTGGGCCTGCCGGTGAGTCACGATAGTGGCGAAGGAGTGAGTTACGCATCGCTGGCGGGGAAGCCTGAGGGTTCCTGACGGGCGGCCGCAGCTACTGAACGGTCCGGGCGGGTCCGGGCGGGGCCGGGCGAGTCCGGGCGGCCGCAGCTACTGAACGGTCCGGAGAGGTCCGGGCGGGGCCGGGCGGGTCCGCTGGATTCCGCCGCGGGCGGCTATCCGCGCAATATCTCCTCATAATAAGCCTCATACTGCGGGACGACGGCCTCATCGGCGAAGTTGTCCAGTACCCGTTGGCGCGCCTGCCATCCGATGGTCTGTCTGTAGTCGTCATCGGCCAGCAGTTCCGTGGCGTGACGGGCCATCTGATCGATGTCTCCCACCTCGGTGATGAATCCCGTCACCCCGTGGCGCACCAGTTCCGGCAGGCCGCCCGCATTGGCGCCGATGACCGGTACGCCGCAGCTCATGGCCTCCAGGGCCGACAGGCCGAAACTCTCCTGTTCGCTGGGAAGCAGGTACAGGTCGGAACAGGACAGGATCCGGTCGACCCCCTCCTGCTCGCCGAGAAAAACCACGCCGTCCTGCAGTCCCAGTTCGCGCACCAGTTCCTGCATCGGAATCCGTTCCGGTCCCTCCCCCACCAGCAGCAGCTTGCACTTGACCCTGGTCCGCACCTCCGCGTACATGCGGATGATATCCCCGATGCGCTTGACGGGCCGGAAATTCGAGACGTGGACGATGACCTTCTCGTCATCGTCGACGAAATTGCTGATGTCGCAGTGACCGTCCCCCCGGCGGAACCGGTTCACATCGACGAAATTGGGTATTACGCGGATATCCGTGTCGATCTCGAAGAGCGACTGCGTATCTCGCTTGAGGGACTCCGAGACCGCCGTGACCCCCTGGCTTTCCTCGATGCTGAACCGGGTGATCCGGTAGAAGGACTTGTCGCTGCCCACGAGGGTGATATCGGTTCCGTGCAGGGTCGTGATGACCTTGATGTCCCGGTCCCGCAGCATGTGCCGCGCCAGGAAGGCGCAGGTGGCGTGGGGAACGGCGTAGTGCACGTGCAGGATGTCCAGTTCCGCTTCCAACGCCACGTCGGCCATTTTCGCCGCAAGCGCCAGGGTGTAGGGCGGATACTTGAACAGCGGGTAGGGCATGACCTCGACGTTGTGGAAGTAGATGTTCTGGCTGTATTCCTGCAGGCGGAATGGAATCGAATAGCTCACGAAATGGACCTTATGTCCCTTTCGCGCCAGGGCCTGTCCCAGTTCGGCGGCGATGGCGCCGCTTCCTCCGTAGGTGGGATAGCAGGTGATACCGATGTTCATGGGATTCTGCCTCCGCCCGTGAAGTGGGCCAGGGGATCGTCGATCGAAAGGTATTCGCGGACGACGAAGGGCTCACCGTACCGCGCACCAATCAGCGTGCCGTAGTAACGGCTCTGGGCCTCCACTTCATCGAGGAACTCCGGACGGCTGATGTAGGTTTCCTGCTCGCTGGAGTCCGGGTCATGGAATTGGGAACGGTGGGCCTTCACGGCTTCGATCTTCCGGTTGAAGGCGGAGGATATGTCGACGATGAAGGAAGGTTTGGGTTCTTGATATCGGTGGTGCGTGAGGTAGAGAACCAGTTGCCGGGGCCGGAAGGCCGGGTGGTCCGTTTCGATTTTCTCCAGGCCCGCCAGGAAGGCCGCGTCCCTGGCCAACCGGGCGGTCGCCCCGTGATCGGGATGGCGGGCGACTTCGTGGGGAACGAGAAGCAAGTCCGGTTGGAACCTTCGTATGGCGACGACGAGGGCGTCGCGGTGCGACTCGCAGGCCGCGATGCGGGAATCCGGCAGTTCGAGATTCAGCCTTTCGGACAGCCCGAGCACCTTCGCCGCTGCCGCCGCTTCCCGCCTTCGGTCGTCGACCGTGCCGCGGGTGCCCTTCTCGCCCAGGCTCATATCGACAATACCGGTGACGTATCCCAGGTCGGCGAAACGGACCATCAGGCCGCCGCAGTGCAACTCCACGTCATCCGGATGCGGGGATACGGCCAGGACGTCGAGTTTCATAGCGGGGTTATCCTGTGTCTGAAGTCCGATTCGTCCGTGGCTTCGAAGAGTGTCTTCATGACATCGAATCCGTAGAGGGCGACGTACTGCCAGATGTTGGCCACCCGTTCCTGGAGATGACCGTTGGGATAGATCATGCGGTCCGCCCGCATGATCTGGCCGCGCATGACTCCGTCCGCTCTCTTCATGGCCCGGAGGGTCTTTTCCTCCAGCTTGCCCAGGGCGAAGTTGGTCTTTCTTTCCGAAGCGTCCACGATCCGGCTCAACCCGGGGTCGAGCGCCGTCACGTGTCCTTTCAGGTTCCGGTAATGGGCTTCCACGTCGCCCCGTGCGGCACGAAGTCCCTCGGTGATATGTACCGGCATGTCGTCCCGTAGCTTCCGGTCCACCACGGTCTCGATCCCCCGGACGAAATGGGAGATCGTGAGGCCGTGCTTCTCCAGTATCCGGGCGGTCCTGGCGCCCACCAGCGTGTGAGAAGCGCGGGGATAGACCACGGGAAAGGGCAGACCGAACTGGCGATAGACACCGCCAAGCTGGCCGTAGTAGGCGATTTCCGCCGGACCGCCGATATAGGTCAGCGTCGGAAACAGGCTGTCCTGCACCAGAGGACGGGTGATGACGTTGTGGGTGAATCGCTCGGGCGCATCCTCGAGCGAGCGCAGCAGGTCCCGGTCCGAAAAGGACAGGCTGCCGTCCCGGTTGCCGAACCGTCCGTTCCCATAGCTCAGGGCGTTCCGCTGTCCGTCCTGGTAGAGAAACAGGTTTACCGCCTCGGGGAGACGGGAGACCTGGGGATCGAACCCGGCGTCGGCCAGTTTTTCTGAAGCTGCCAGGACCGAGCGCGTGGACGCGAGCGGTTCGCGGATTTCCTGTTCGAACACGGGGCTCATAAGGGGTTTCAGCGCCGGGTCGGTGGGGTCTACGAGAACCAGGCCCGTTCCCTGGAAAAGCAGTGTCATGAGCCGGGCGAAGGCATCGGAAAGCGAAGTGCCGGCGGTACAGTGCTGCCGAAGCGCGCCGATGGCGGAGGAGCTGTATTCCGAGTCGGGCAGGGCATCGGCGAACTGCTCGAGCAGCGCCGCGATTTCGGGTCCAAGCAGGCGGTCGCTCGCGGAACGGCGGTCATTGGGGTCGTCGGGACTCAGTTCAAAGCGCAAGGCGTCCCCGTCCGCCTGGCATACGTGGACATGGTTGATCTCGGCGTAGTCGTGGTCGTCGGCGGCCATCCAGAAAACCGGCACGGCCCGCACGCCGGTTTCTTCCGATACCCGTTTCGCCAGCTTGACGGCCGTGACGGCCTTGTAAATCGTATAGAGCGGACCGGTGAATAGTCCGGTCTGCTGACCCGTGGAGATCACGAAGGTATCATCGCCGCCAAGGGCACGGGCGTTTTCGAGGACGCTTTCGTCCGCCCCGTAGCGGCCGTTCTGCGCCTCGAGCGTCCGGGCCACGGCCCTTCTCGGCGGGGGATTCGACCGGGATCTTACTGCTTCGATCGCGCGCGGCCAGACGTCCGGGTCGCGGGGATCGTAAGTATAGAAGTGCCGCAGTGACTCGAAATCGTCGAGAAAGGTATGCAGCAGGTGATCCGGCAACACCTGGCGGTAGTCCACTGCATGAAGGTTCATGTAACCGGCCTTGTTCGACTCATTTCCGAACGGCAGGGCTTTTAGAAGTCGGTCTCAAGCGGCGTGGACCGGACTCCGCGTTCCAGGCGCCTTGTTCCCCATCCGCTTTTCCATGATGAGCAGATAGGCGGGCAGCGCGACCAGGGCCGTCGCCAGCGTGGCGATCTCTCCCACGTTGGCCATGATGCCGAAGGAATGCAGGCCCCGGTTGGACGTGAGCATGAGAGAAGTGTAACCGATCAGCGTCGTGGACGAACACATGACCAGGGCCGCGCCTGTATGCTGTACCATATTACGTATGGAACCGCGTCCGTCAAGGCGGTAGCGTTGATACAGGTTCACGCTGTAGTCCACGCCGATCCCAAGCGTAGTGGGTATGACGATGAAGTTGAAGAAATTCACCTTGATGTCGAAGACGGCGATGACGCCGCCCATGACCAGCATGCCGCCCAGCAGGGAAGCCAGGATCACGACCGACGCGTGGACGCTTCGGAAGGCCAGCAAGAGGAGTGCGATAACGCCCACGAAGCAGGCGACCGTGGCAATGGGGCCGTCGCGGTCCACGGCCTTCAGCATGTCGGCGAATACCACGGCCTCACCGGAGGAATAGATGACTTCATCGTCGGGCAGGCGGTTGGAACGGACGGCTTCCGCGAACCGGATCAGGTTCCTGCCGTTCCAGAGTCCGGCGTCCGACCTCGGGTAGACGTAGACGAGCCTGCCCACTGTCCCGTCCCGCTCCTCGAAGGGACGCGTGAGCGCCTGGGGCAGGTCGTCAACGGTGATTTCATCCAGGCTAAGGTTCTCTCGGAACGCGTTGATCCTTTCGAGCTGGTCGGGCGGGATGCCAAGTTCGTCGGGCGGATTGGCGTCCAGCATGTAATCGATGTCCCAGAGCACGTCGATCTTGTCTTCCTGGTCCTCCGGCAGCAGGTCGAAGATGGTCCGCACCCGGTCGATGGTCGGCCTGGGACCCTCTTTCTCCGCTTCTTTCTTGTCCAGCACGGCGCGCCGGATGCCCGGGACCTGGTCCAGGCGGTCCGCGAGGATTACCGCGGGAGACTGCGATATCCCGAACAGGGCATTTACGCGGTGGTTGAGGATCCGCTCGTAGGTATCGCCCCGCGGTTCGTTTCGCAGTTTCGAGAAGTCGTATTCGAAGGAATTCGGAAGCCACCACACCAGGAGGGCGGTACCCAGCACGACCAGGGAGATACTCGTGCCCACCACGGCCTGCGGCGCTTTCTGCACCAGGTTGGCGAGATGGGTCAGCGACCCGCCCCGCGAGACCTTCCGCGTCCAGGTCTTCCGCCCGAAACGGGTGCGGTCCCACAGCATCAGCAGCGCCGGCATGATGGAAAAGGTGGAAATCCAACACAGCAGCATGCCGAGGCCACCGATGAACCCGAAGTGATTGAAGCCGCGGAAATCGGTGATCATGAGCGTGCCGTATGCGAGGCCCGTGGACGCCGCGCTGGTGACCGTCGCGGTAATCGTATTCCGAAAGGCGATCTGCACGCCTTCAAGGGCGTCCGCTCCCTGCAGCCTTTCTTCCTTGTACCTGGCCATGAGGATCAGGCCGTAGTTGATGCCGTTCCCAATGATGATGGCGCCCAGGAAGGCGGTCTGCATGTTAAGGTAGCCGATGCGGAAATAAGTCAGGCAGAACGTCCAGAGTATGCCGACGACCACGACCAGCGTGATGTTGATGACCGGGACGATGGTGCGGAAGTAGAGGAAGATGACCAGGGCCACCAGGGTCAGCGTGAAGGCTGCGGACGAGAAGATCTCCCGCTGGACGGAAGAGTACTGGTCAAGGATCAGGCGGTACTTGCCGGTGAGGCCCACTTTCAGCGATGGGTGGTATGACGGGGGGTCGAGCCCTTCCACGATGGCGAGTACCCGTTCGCACAGGTCCCGCGAAAAGGAAACGCCGGTCGACGAACCGAAGGGTTTCAGGACCATGACGAGAAACTGCCCCTGCTCGTCGTGTCCCGTGAAATACCCGTCGACCCACTGGTCCAGCTTCTCCCCCGCTTTCTTTTCGTACTTCTCTTCCAGGTCGCTCAAGGTAAACGGCTCGTCTTCCGTTTCCAGCCCGAGGTCCTCCTCGGAAACGAAGAGGGGGTTCTGCTCCAGTTTCGTCTTCAGGATCTGTCGGCTCAGGCGGCTCTGGATCTCCTCCAGGTCCTCCAGGTCCGCATACAGGTACTTATGGCCTTCGTAGAAGCGCTTCTCCTCGTCCACCCGGTACTCGATATACCGGACATACCCCTCGGGAAGATCGGAATGGATCCTGCCGGCGAGGTCGTCGGCGAACCGCTGTGCCGAAGCCAGGTCTTCCGTTTCGATGACGACGGTCAGGTTGCCGATGCCGCCGACGCGCTCCGTGATCCGGTGAATGTCGTCGACGCTCCGGTAGCCTTCCGGGAGCAGTTCCACGAAGTCGGTTTTGAGCTGAAGCCTGGATGCGAAATGCGCGGAGAGCAAAGCGGTCAGCAGCGCGCCCAGGAGGATCTTCGCCGGATGGCGGCAGATGAAGGCGATGTACCTGTTCAGCAAGCGGTCTATGGCGGCTCTCGTTTCGGCCTTCACTGTAATCCCCTCGTATGAAACGGGTACATCTAGGTATGGAAATATCCCCGCAAACCGGAATCGTGTCAACAACGAAAAGGTCTGGCCGATGGTGGTTCAGGACCTCGAAGAACATGGTTTTTCTTTGACATATCCCGTCAGCCATTTTACATATTCTGGACCCGCAGACCAGATTCATTACCGTATTTCAGTCACCGCAAGTATCACAATCCGGCCCTTTCCATGGCCTCAGCCCAGCAAAGTGTATCCACTTCCGCCGGTCCGACGACCGCGACCCGGATCATTACGCCGAGATCCATCCTCCTGGGCCTGACGAGCGTCGTCCTGATTTCCCTGATCGTCCCCTATTTTCAGTACACCATGGCCTCGTCTCAACTCGGCGCGGACCATCTTCACATCGGGGCGCTGTTCCTGGCCTTTGCGTATCTCATCCTGTTCAATGTGATTCTGGCCCGGTGGAAGAAAGACTGGGCCCTGACGCCCCACGAGTTCGTCATTCCCCTGGCCATGGGCATGTCGGCTTCCGGGCTGTCGACCAACGGCATGGGCGCCCCGTTCATTTCCACGCTCATGGCGCCGAATCTCCTGGCGACGCCCGAGAACCAGTGGGCCGAGTACTTCTATCCCTATTTGAAACCCTGGGCGAACGTAACCAACCAGGGCAATGCGCTGACTTGGTTCGTCGACGGTATCCCGCCCGGCGAGTCCATACCCTGGAGCGTGTGGGGCATTCCCCTGTTCTGGTGGCTGACCTTCATCGTCCCGATCATCTTCATGGGGCTGTGTCTCGTGGTGATCCTCAGAAGACAGTGGGTCGAACACGAGAAACTTGTCTTTCCCATGATGCAGATCCCCCTCGCCTTCACGCGAGGCATGGAATCGTCGGGACGCATCCCGGAATTTCTGACCGAGAAACGTTTCTGGATCGGCTTTTCCATCCCTTTCTGCGTGATGATGTACAACATTATCGGGTACTTCACACCGGTCGTGCCCCAGTTTCCCTATTTCGGGTCGGCCCCGCCCATCGTCTTCGGCGAAGGATTCCCTCCGCTGGAGATCAACTTCCGGCCAGCCATCCTCGGCATTTCCTACTTCGTCAACCTGGACGTGCTGGCCGGGTTCTGGGTGTTCTACATGATCGGGATAATCCAGGTAGGCATCGCACAACGGATCGGTTACGACATCCCGGGCAGGGACAACTACACATCGATCCACCCCATGCTGGACTGGCAGAACATGGGCGCCTTCATCCTGTTCGTAGCCTGGGGGCTGTGGCGGGCCAGGTTTCACATCCGCGCGGTGTTCTCCCATGCGTTCGGCCGCAGATCGGACCTGGACGACTCCGACGAGATGCTGCCCTACCGGGTCGCCGTCTTCGGCTTTCTCGGCGGGTTCGTCTACGGGATCGTGTGGCTGAACCAGCTGGGCATGAGCGTGCCCATTGCCGTGTTCCTCCTCGCGGGCGTCTTCATCATCTATATCGGCGTCTCCCGCATCATCGCCGAAGCCGGGCTGCCCTACGTGCGTTCGCCCATGATCGCCCAGGTGCTCGTATTCTACTCGGTCGGATCGGCCAACCTGTCCATGTCCACCATGACGGCGATGGCCCAGACCTATGGACCAGTCAGCGAGATCAAGTCGACCTTCATGCCCGCCTTCATGCAGGTGGCCAAGCTTTCGGAGATCGGCGCGCGCTGGCACCGTGGACTGGGCTGGACAGTCCTGTCCGCCGCGGTGATCGGCGTGGTGATCGCGCTGGTCTGGACGATCTACCTGGGATTCGACCAGGGCACGCGGCAATTCACCAACGGATGGTGGTTCGGAAGGATAGGATCGACCATCCCCTACAACGAAACGCTCACCAAGATGCGGGATCCCTTCGGACCGGATACGGCCCGTCTCATGTTCTTCATGGTGGGCGGCTCGCTCATGTTCCTGCTCATGACCCTGAGGGCCCGGCTGCCCGGCTGGCCGCTCCATCCCCTCGGTTTCTTCCTTTCATACTCGTGGCCCGCACGCGCTATCGTGTCGTCCATGTTCGTCTGCTGGGTCATCAAGAGCATCATGATGTGGGTCGGCGGTATCGAGCTGTACCGGAAGGGACAGCCCTTCTTCCTGGGCCTTATCTTCGGCGTGGCCACCGGCGTGGTCATCTCCATGTTCGTTGATTACATATGGTTTCCCCACGCGGGGCATCATATCTACGGGATAGACTGACGTGTATTCTCGGATATTCGGAACTTTCTTTCTTGTCGTGGGCGTCCTGCTCTTCCTCGCCGTGGCCGTGGCCGGTCCGGCCTGGGTCACGGAGCACGTGATCCTGAGGTTCGTCTCGCTTCCCGATGACGTGACTCCCAGGCCTCTCGAAGAAGCTCCGGTAACCTGGGACGAAGTCTCCGAAATCGTGACCGAGGAGGGTGTCGAGGCACACGTCCGGTCGATGAGCGCACATCCGTCGCGCGTCGTCGGCTACCCGGGGAACCGCGCGGCCATGGAGTACGTGGTCGACGCGTTCCATGCGGGAGGACTGTCCGAAGTAACTATCGATACCTTCACCGTTTCCTCTCCGGTCGACCACGGTTTTACGCTTACCCTGCACGATTCCGTGGAAACCGAAATCCCGGTGTACCAGTTCTGGCCCAACCTGGTCCGGCTGAATTCCTTTCCCGACGGCATCAGGGGTCCACTGCACTATGGACGCCGGGGCGAATTCCAGGCCTTCAACGGGAAAGAGATCGAGGGAAGCATCGTCCTGGTCGATTTCGACGGGCGCGACCAGTATCTCAACGCGCGGATGCTGGGCGCGCAGGCCATCCTGTTCTACGACAGCGGTCCGGGCGCGGTGACCAACAACCAGGCCCAGCGCAAGATCCTGGACGTGCCCGCGGACGTCCCGCGGTTCTGGATTCCCGATCCCCACGCGGCGAAGGTGCTGCAGACCGCCCGGTTTGATGGGCCCGGCAACATCGACGTGACGATCCGGGGTCGCATGTCGTGGGAACGGGCCGAGACCTGGAACGTCATGGGGTGGATACAGGGCCGGGACGAACCGATTCCCGGCGGCGACGGGACAGAAAAGTGGAAGGACCGCGTCGTCGTGTTGTCGGCATTCTATGACGCCATGTCGGTCGTGCCCGGACAGGCCCCGGGCGCCGAGAGCGCGGGCG
>MKWU01005577.1_pt1 | contig 13565 bp, 17 predicted proteins | sample 809101 | NCBI WGS metagenome assembly MKWU01 (sample SAMN05860141, study PRJNA318959) | sponge metagenome | host: Aplysina aerophoba | place: Slovenia: Piran, Adriatic Sea, Gulf of Piran | collected 2013-05-07 | reverse complement strand
GTGCTGCTGGTCCATCAGCGCATCCCAGCGCAGGCGCTCGTCTGGCCGTATCAGGCGCAACGTCACCTCCTTGACCACCGGCACTGTTGCGGAACCTCTCTGCGCGTCCATACCCTAGGCATACACGAATGCGCGGAAAATAGCCAGCCCCTTGTCTAACTTCTTGAGCCTGAGGTTACCCCATCCAATAAAGAATCAGCCGTGCCTCGCTTGCCTCCCCTCGCCGTTGGTGAGCGGAATGCCCTGATAAGATGGGATTTAGCCATGGATTACGATGTCTTGATCGTCGGCAGCGGCCCGGGTGGGTACGTTGCGGCGATTCGCGCGGCCCAGTACGGCCTAAAAGTCGGCGTCATTGAGAAAGACCCTCACCTCGGAGGCACTTGCCTGCATGTCGGATGCATTCCGACCAAGGCGCTGCTGCATTTCGCCGAGGTCTACGAGGCCACGCTGCACGGCGAGCAGATCGGCATCCAAGCAGAAAACGTCTCGATCGATCTTGAGGTGATGGGCCGGCGCAAGGGAGAGATCGTTGCTAAGCATGCCAAGGGTATCGGCCAGCTCTTCAAGAAACACAAGATTGACACGATCGCAGGGTTCGGCACGCTTCAAGGCGGCAGCGCGGTGCATGTTTCCGGCCCGGACGGCGAGCGGAACATCAAGGCGTCGAATGTGATTCTCGCGACCGGATCGGAAGCCCGCATGCTGCCAGGGATCGACCTCAGTTCGGATCGCGTTCTGACGAATGTCGAGATCCTCGACCTGACCCAGGTGCCGAGTTCGCTCGCGGTGATCGGGGCGGGCGCCGTGGGGGTGGAGTTCGCTTCGATGTATCGCAGCTTCGGAGCCGAGGTTGCTGTCTTCGAGATGCTTCCGCGGATCGTGCCATTGGAGGATGAAGACGTTTCGGCGGGATTGCTGAGGGCGTTCCGCGCCAAGGGTATCGAGGTCTTCGCGGGAACCGCCGTGGATGCGGTGGAAGATACCGGCAGCGGGGTCCAACTGACATTCTCGGACGAGCGCGGGGACAAACAGGAGCGTGTTTTCGAACAACTCCTGGTGGCCGTCGGGCGGAAGCCAAACACTGACCGCATCGGATTGGAGAACACCGCGATCGAGACGGATCGCGGCTTCATTCCCGTGAACCCCTACATGGAGACGTCAGAGATGGGCGTCTACGCGATCGGCGATATTGTGGCGGGCTCGCCACAGCTCGCCCACGTGGCCTCTGCCGAAGGCCTTCTGGCCGCCGCACGGATTGCGGGCAAGCCGGCCGAGCCGATCGACTACAACCTCAATCCCAATTGCACGTACTGCGAGCCGCAGGTCGCCAGCGTCGGACAGAGCGAGGCGCAGGCGCGCGCTGCCGGTCGCCGGGTCGTCGTCTCGAAGTTTCCGTTTGCCGCCAACAGCAAGGCGTCGATCCTTGACCAACACGCTGGCTTCGTCAAGATCGTGGCCGACGAGGAGTTCGGTGAGATCCTCGGGGTACACATTCTCGGACCGCAGGCCACGGAAGTGATTCATGAGGCCGTCGTGGCCATGCAAAGCGAGGCCACGGCCGAATCGATGCGCGCCGCGATCCACGCACATCCCACGTTGTCGGAGGCGGTGGCCGACGCCTTCAACGGGATCTACGGGCAGGCGATCAATGCCTGACGCCGGTGCCGCGTCCGCCGGGAGCGTTTCCGCGTCCGCCGCCGATTTTCCGCCTTGCCAGGTCCGCGATCTTGAGCGATTCGGCTATCGAGAGGCCTGGGACCTGCAGTTGGACCTTGTACGGGAGCGCAAGGCAGGAAGGATCTGCGATCAACTGATCTTCGTCGAGCATCCTCCAACGATCACCTTGGGGCGCAACGCCGACTCGGCGCACGTTCTGGAAGCGCCCACGCGGCTGCGCGACCTTGGAATTGCCGTGGAGGAGACTGATCGCGGCGGCGATGTCACGTATCACGGTCCCGGCCAGGTTGTGGCGTACCCGATCATGGACCTGCGAGCATGGCGCCGTGACGTTGGCGCTTACTTGCGAGCGCTCGAGGATGTCATCATGGCAGCGCTCATGGACTTCGGTGTCCGCTCCCGGCGGATCGACGGGATGACCGGCGTCTGGGTCGGGGGCGAGAAGATCGCAGCTATGGGCGTCCACTTGAGCCGCTGGGTGACATCGCACGGGCTCGCCCTCAATGTGAGCACGGATCTCGACCACTTCGCCCTGATCGTGCCTTGCGGGCTGGCCAAGCCCGTCACCTCGCTCCAGCGTGTGCTCGGTCGCGTTCCAGGCCGCGGTGCGGTGATTGAGGCCTTGAGCCGGAATTTCGGATCGGTGTTCGGCCGGGCGATGACCGGTGCGGCGAGAAACTAGAATTGCAAGTAGGAGCTTGAAAGCGAGGACCGGCCGACATGGGTGAAGTCGTCATGCCCCAGATGGGGGAGAGCATCGTCGAAGGGACCATCACCAAGTGGCTCAAGAGCCCTGGCGACACGGTCGAGCGTGACGAGGCGCTATTCGAAATATCCACTGACAAGGTTGACTCCGAGGTGCCGGCGCCCGATTCAGGCGTGCTGGAAGCCATTTTCTTTCCCGAGGGAGACACGGTCGAGATCAACACCGTAGTGGCGTTCATCGGCGACGGATCCAAGGTCGGCAAACACGCTGTCCCCGCCGGCGATCCGCCGCCGCCCGAGCCGGCATCTCCGCCAAAGCCCGCCGAGACACCTCCGCCGCCGACGGCCGAGCCGATCGCACCGGCGGAGCAAGGCATGCGCATTCGGAGTTCTCCGCTGGTTCGCCGGATTGCCAAGGAGCACGGAATCGACTTGGCTGCATTTGGCAGAGGCACCGGGGCAGGCGGCCGCATCACCAAGAAGGACATCCTCGCGTACGTGGAGAGCCAGCAGCGCGCGCAGGTGGCCGCGCAACCGATGGCCGCCTTCCCGGCCGCGCCCGAGTCCCGCTTCGGCGAATTCGATGTGGAGCCGCTGAGCAAGATGCGTCTCAGCATTGCCGAGCACATGGTGCGGACGAAACGGGTTTCCCCGCATGTCTCGACCGTGCATGCCGTGGACTGCACTCGAATTGCAAAGATCCGAAGCGCGGCCAAGGAACGCTTCCTTGAGCAAAACGGCACAAAGCTGACCTTCATGCCGTTCTTCCTGCAGGCTGCAGCGTCCGCCCTGAAGGCTTTCCCGGTTGTCAACTCCTCGCTTGACGGCAAGGACCTGGTCAAGCACAGGGACATCAACATTGGGATTGCCGTGGCCTTGGACTGGGGATTGATCGTGCCGGTGATCACCGGCGCCGACGAGCGCAGCGTGCTTGGCCTCCAGCGTGCCGTCAACGACCTTGCCGCCAGGGCGCGGTCGAGGACCCTCAAGCCCGACGAGATCGCTCGGGGCACGTTCTCCGTCTCCAACTATGGCGGCTACAACTCGCTGCTCGCGACTCCGGCGATCAACCAGCCGCAGGTGGCGATTCTTGGCATTGGATCGGTGACGAAGACTCCGGTTGTCATTGACGACGCGATCGCGATCCGGTCGATCTCGTACCTTACGCTCAGCTTCGACCACCGCGTGATCGACGGGGCCGTCGCGGACCAGTTTCTGGAACACATGCGGAGGACAATCGAGAGCTGGACCGCTCCCGTCCTGTAGCCCGGGCGATTGACCACGACCGCTATTCGATCAGCAAACTGGCGATGCGCATCCTGGTACCGAATTTAGGGTCCACGTCCCTGAAATACAAGCTGCTGGAGTTCCCCGAGGAGCGGGAGCTCGCGGCTGGCCGCATGGAACGAATCGGGCAGCCGCGGGGCGACGCGCCCGGGCACCGGAAGGCAATTGAGCAGGTACTGCGGGATGTCGGGGCGATCGACGCGGTAGGGTTCAAGGCGGTTCACGCCGGACCGCGCTACCGAGGCACATATCGCATTGACGACGCTCTTCTGGCCGCGCTTGCGGAGTACAGGGACGTGGCGCCGTTGCATAACGGGATCTACCTGGAGGGCATCCGCGAGTTTCGCGAGCAGCGTCCGGATCTGGAACAGGTAGCCGTCCTGGAGACGGGATATCACGCCACGATGCCCCCTTGGTCGAGCAACTACGGCGTGCCTGCCGAGTGGCGGAACAAGCACGGCATCCGCCGCTACGGCTTCCACGGGGCCTCGCACCGCTCGGTCGGGGAGCGCGTGCCGAAAATATTGCGAAGCTCGCCTGACGGCCTCCGGATCATATCGTGCCACCTGGGCGGCAGTTCGTCGGTTTGCGCCATCTGGGACGGGCGTTCATACGACACGACCATGGGGTTCTCGCCCCAATCGGGGCTTGAAAACGCTACTCGCCACGGGGAGCTTGACGCCTTTGCGGCGCTGTTCCTGATGGACCGGCTCGGTCTTAGCCCGAGCGAGATGCGCGTCCGATTGGTGAAAGAGGGGGGCCTGGCGGGCATTTCCGGAATTGCGAGTGGTGACGTGCGGGACATTGAGCAAGCCGCAGCTAGCGGCAGCGGGGACGCCGAACTCGCCCTTGAGACCTTGGCGTATCAGGTGCGCAAGACGATTGGCGCTTACGCCGCCGCGATGGGCGGGATCGACGCGCTTGCATTTACCGGGGGGATCGGCGAGAATTCCGCGGAATTGCGCCGGCGAATCTGCCGGGGGCTCGAATTCCTGGGTCTCGAGCTGAGCGACCAGCGAAACGCATCTGCCGTCCCGGACTGCCGGATCGCCCTCACCCGTAGCAACGTCGCCTGCCTGGTTCTGACCGCCCAGGAAGAGCTGGTGGTCGGTCGCGAGGTGTATCGCTTGCTTCGTGCGGGATAGGGCTCCGACCGTGCCGCTGGGCCGCTACTGCCTCCCGGCCGCTAAGCGGATCAAGGCAACCATAGAATGCCCTTTGCTAGGGCGATGAGGGCGACGACGACAACGGCAGCCACGGCCAAGCCGTTCAAGTCGGTTCGGAAGCGTTGGTAGAGCTGACCGATGCCTTGCCCGAGTCGCAGGTCGAACAGGTGAACAAACAGCAGGTCCTGGCCGGGACACGAGTCTTCGACCTCGCGACCGGCTGCGTCATCCCAGTGCGAGACCCGGTCCAGCCTGTCGTAGAACAGCTTGAGGCGTTCCCGCGATTCCGGTGCGGTCGCGAGGCTGACCGCTGCCAGCGATGCGAAGCCTGCCAGCAGGGCAATGCCGAAATTGGCCGCCTCCCATTGCAGCAGGACTTCGTGCTGCCGGTAGGTCAGCCAGAAGAACACCAGCGATGAAACCAGCAAGCTCGCAACAGCCCCCCAGCGGTTGGACCGGCGCCAGGAGATTGCCCCGAACATGCTGATGCCCATGAACGCAGCGATGGTTTCCGTGAACAGAAACGCCTGCAGCACGTTGCCCACGAAGAGACCGAACACGACCCCCAGCAAGGTGATCGTGACACCGGCAAAGCGGCCGGCCCAGAGATAGTGGCGATCGCTCTTGGCCTTGACGAGGAAACGCCGGTAGAAGTTCTGGGTAAACAGAGCGGCGCTGTCGACCATGAAAGCAGAACCCGTGGACATGTTGGCAGCGAGGACGCAGGCGATCATCAAGCCCAGGCCGCCGGGGAATAGCAGCTCGCGGGTAGCGTACCCGAAAGCGTCTTCCGGATCGGCGAACGGCGCCTGACCTCTCTGGATGAGCAGCGCGGCGACAATCACCCCGACCAGTGCCCAGCCGATCGTGCAGAAGCGCTTGATGAAATTGCCGTAGGCCATGCCGATGCGGCATGAGCGTTCGTCCCTGCCCGTGCCGACGCTAGCCAGGATGTGAGGTTGCGCGACGATGCCTATGAGCCCATTCAAGGTGAGCATGACGATCGTGAACACGCCGACATCCCCGGGCGTGACCATCGAGAGCATATTCGGGTCGAGCGTCTCGCGGATTCCCGTGAACCCGCCCGTCTCGCGCAAGCCGATCGGGATCAGCAGGAAGCTCAGCGCGATGATGAACAGGCTCTGCACAAAGTCCGTGTAAGCGGCCGAGACAAGCCCGCCGACGAAGCTGTAGAGCAGGAATGTTGCGGTCATGGCCAGGACCACCGTGTTGGCCGAGACGACATCTCCCGACGCAACGCTGACCAGCTTTCCGGCACCCTTGAGCATCGCCCCCATGTTGAACGTGAAATACGCCAAGGCAAAGACGCTGTAGACAGCTCCCATCCACTCGCCGTAGCGGTCCTCGTAGACTTCGCCGGTGGTTGTCCGCCGAAAGCGGCGGAACAGCGGGGCCAGGATCCAGTAGAACGGCGTGATGAAAAGGTTCTTCCACTGGTACCAGATGCCCGCATACCCCGATTGATAGACTTTGCCGGCCAATGAGACGGGCATCTCGGCGTGCGTGCCCACACCGAGAGCCTGGCCGATCACAAGCCAGACATTGAAGCTCCGGTTGCCCAGGAAGTAGTCGGAGGTCTTCTTCACCCTTCGAGCCGCGTACAGCCCGACGGCGACCATCATGGCGAAATAGAGAGCGATGACCGCCCAGTCGATAGCTTGCAGACTTACTTCCACGGCGAGAGCCGTCCATTATACGGGCTGCTGCCTGGGCGGAGAGAAAGCCGCTGCTGCGAAGACCGCCGAGGCGGCCGCGATTCCGGCGGGCACGGGGCCGGCCCAACTGCCGATGGAAGTTGGCGCGAGCTGCGCCATCGCGGCTGCCGCCAGCGAAGCGCCCATTGCGGCCAAGGCCGTCCCTTGACCGGGACGCCTCCAGAACAGCCCTGCCACGAGAGGCACGAAGAGAGTGATCGTCAGCAGGCTGTAAAAGAAGCTCAGCGCCGTCAGGACGGACTGGAACCAGTGCGCTAACAGGATGCCTGCCGCTCCCGCTGCCACTGCCGCTCGTCGCGCCAGCGAAAGCAGCGCCGCATCGGTGACTTGCTTGCTCGACAGCGGCTCGATGACATCGCGCACCACCGATGTTGTGATCATGAAGAGCACTGCATCCGCCGAACTGATTTCCGCCGAGAAGATGGCGGCCAGCATGAGCGAGCCCAGCCATGGCGGTGCGGCCTCGTCAAAGAGCTTGATCAAGGCCATGCCGGGCTCTTCCAGCTCCGGAAAATAGATCCGAGCGACCATCCCGAGCAGGACTGGCAGGAACGAGTACCCAAGCAGGGCCGCGCCCTGCAGTCCCACTCCGAGGCGCACCGCACGCTCGTCACGAGCGCCGTAGAGCTTTTGCACGAGTCCTGGCGACACTATGAACGCCGGAGCGAGCATCAGGAAAAGCTGGAATGTCTCCCCGGCGCTTGCGCCGCCAACCGACAAGGCGTGCTCACCGGGCGCCGCTGCAGCGATCGCGGGCCATCCGCCGCTCGCACGGACCATCCACGGCACAGCGACAAGGAAACCCGCGATCTTCACCGCGACCTGCAGAGTGTTGACCCAAGCCGCCGACCGCAGGCCGCCCATCGCGAAGTACAGGGTCGCGATGGCGCCGCCCAGCAGGGTGCCCCAGATCTCGGGAAGGCCGGTTGCCACTCGCAGTACCAAACCGACCGCGATGATCTGGCCTGCCAGGATGGCAGGGGCGCCGCAGAGCAGGATCACGGCCGCCACTCGTCGGGTCGCCGCGCCGTAGCGGGCTTCGAGGTAGTCGCCGACCGTGTAGAGGTTCCGGGCTTCTGCGATTCTCCACACGCGAGGCCCGACGACGAATGCCAGTGCCAGCGAGCCGATTCCGGCAGAACCCACCCACCACCACGCGGGAAGGCCGCTCGTGTAGCCGAACTCAGCGGCACCAACCGTGCTGCCCGCGCCGAGATTGGCTGCGAGAAGCGTCGCGCCCAGCAGGGCGGGGGACAGGCTCCGGCTGGCAACGAAGAAGTCTCCCGCGCGGTGTACTGAACGGGCCGCCCACGCCCCGACCAACAGGAGCAGGAAGCAGTAGGCGATAAGGACGAGGAGCACGCCGAAGGGCCTCGTCAACTCTAGCGGCTCGGGCTAGCGACCGCCGGCATCTGCCGATCCTCGCGGCCAAGGGCGCAACCTGAAGACTTTGGCGTCCCCAGCGAACTCCATCTTGATGAAACCGTATGGCACTCCCAAGCACCTAGTGTACACCCTTAACTCTCGCTGAGATCGCCGTAACTGCTTGATTTTCAGTCCCTAGTCGACCAGTCCCTAGGCCGCTGCCGTGGAGTTTACGTTTCACGGGGTTTCAGGTAGATTTGCCGGGTGCTACGATCAAGTGTGGGACGAAATGGAGGGTAAAATCGTGGCATCGCGGTATCCCAACAAAAGGCGAAACTGCCTGACGGCCGGATTTGTCCGGCACGCCGGGCCGGGAAAGTACTACGACGCGGACGGCCTGTACCTGCGCGTCGACGGCAGCGGAGCCGCGCGCTGGGCCTGGCGCGGCACCGTCCACGGCAAGCGGGTCGACCTGGGACTGGGCAGCACGCGCTTCCTGACGCTGTCCGGGGCGCGGCAGAAGGCGTTCGAGTACCGCAAGCTGGCGCGGTCCGGCGGCGATCCGCGGGCCCTGCGCCCCGCCCAGGCCGTGCCCACGTTCGCGGAAGCGGCCGAGACCGTGATCGGCATTCATGAGCCGGGATGGAAGGACGGCGGCAAGACAGCGGCCCAGTGGCGATCCGCGGGCCCTGCGCCCCGCCCAGGCCGTGCCCACGTTCGCGGAAGCGGCCGAGACCGTGATCGGCATTCATGAGCCGGGATGGAAGGACGGCGGCAAGACAGCGGCCCAGTGGCGATCCAGCCTGCGGGACTACGCCATGAATCAGCTCGGGAAGCGTCGCGTGTCCGAGATCGACACGGTTGACGTCATGGCGGTGCTGCTGCCGATCTGGACCACAAAGGCGGCGACGGCGAGAAAAGTCCGGCAACGGATTGGCGCGGTCATGCGCTGGAGCGTCGCGCAAGGCTACCGCAGCGACAATCCCGCGGGCGACGCGATCGGCGCTGCCCTGCCGAAGGCGAACGGGATCAAGAGGCACTATCGCGCACTGCCGCATTCCGAGGTTTCCGGTGCCATCGCGACCATCCGGGCGACGCGCGCGCACTGGGCCACCATCGCCGCGATCGAGTTCCTGACCCTGACGGCGGCACGGTCGGGAGAGGTGCGGCACGCCCGGTGGCCGGAAGTCGACATCGAGAGCGCCACGTGGACCGTCCCCGCCGAGCGCGCGAAGACAGGGCGCGAGCATCGCGTCCCACTGAGCCGACGGGCGTTGCAGGTGCTTGCCGAGGCTCGCAGGGCCACTGGCAGCACGGGCCTGATCTTTCCATCAGTCACAGGGAGAGCGCTGTCCGACAACACGCTCTCGAAACTGCTACGGGAGAACGGCATCCCGGCGGTCATCCACGGCATGCGATCGTCGTTTCGTGATTGGTGCGCCGAGTCGGGCATCTCTCGAGAAGTCGCCGAAGCCAGCCTTGCCCATGTCGTGCAAGGCGTCGAGGGCTCCTACTTTCGTTCGGACCTGTTCGAGCAGCGGCGCGCATCGATGCAGTCATGGGCGGACTATGTTTCGGAGGGCAGTGTCAACGGATCAGGGCGGCGGTGATTGCCGAAACCCTCGGGCGCGGGGGCGTGCCGCCCAGCAAGCACTCTTGCCGCGTGGAGAGTCGCTCAAGCGGCTTGGCTGGCCGGGCCAGCAAAGAGCCGGCCGCTGTCATTCAACACCAACTCGCTGGCAGGATACTGAGAGCCGCGCCGGGAGGGCCGAGGGCAGCGGCGTACTGGTCCGCAGCTGCTCCCGACCGGGCCGAGTTCGTTTAGCAGGTGTTGGAGTTTCTAGAGACATTTCCGCCGCGCCCGAGCGACTGCAGTCCAGCAGGGGTGCGCACTACAGCCACTGCGATCGCAGGCTTGCCTTGGCCAACGCCATCGGCTTGCCGGGATACCTGGGTATGGAATCGACAACGATGAGTCGCCAGCAATACCCGCGAATTCTGCCAGAGTCCGCAGCCGTGAGAGAGGCGATCAATGCCGCCGGTAGGCTCGACGAAGTGCCCCCAAGTGTTACGAATGACGTAAGCCGGAAATAGCTTGCGCCGACTTGGTCGCGCTTTCCTGCGGGCGGGTCTTACAAGGTTCACCGCCCAACGGACGCCGATTAGATCGTGCCGGTTGCACCGGTTTGATTGCGGCCCAGTGAAGGTCCGGTCAGGTGAATCGAAATCTCTGTCAGCAGACCTCTCGGTGTTCCGGAGGTCCGGCCGGTGGGTTGCGAGCGAGGCCGGAAGGATCCGTCGTCGGCCCGCGCGGCACTCACGAGCCCCACTGCTCAGGCGGAGGCGAGACAGAGACGGGCGTCACCCTTGGGGGGACTTCGTCTGACTCTGGCGGTTCCGCAGGCTGGCGGTCGGGATAGCGACGTATTGGAAGTGACGCGACAGGTCGCAACCTGTCTCAGGCATCGGTCATGGGCGCCGCATCCCCGTTTCAGTTCACGTTCGCCTTGCTGGCCCAGCGGCCGGCAAGAGCCACCTGCCAAGGTAGCAGCGTCGAAATTGGCGAGGCCCCAGCGCTATCGCGCGGCGTCCTGTGCGCAACCGTGCGTAACACGCGGCTTGGCAGACACCAGGCGGCGAGGGCGTCGCGACTGATGCCAAGACGCAGCAAGATCGCAATTCGGTCTATGCCTCGAACCGAAGCCGCACTCCGCAGGCAGAGGCGATCTTCGTAACCGTCCCGAGTCTGGGATCCCTCTTACCCGACAAGCCTCGCGAAAGGCCCACACGGTCGATGTCGGCACGACGTGCGAGTTCCGACACACCGCCCTGCGCCGCCGCCACGTTTCGGAATGCCTTCATCAACAGTCGGGGGTCGCCCTCGAATTCTTCGATCGCGGCATTCAGGTACGCGGCGATGTCTTGCGGCGTCTTGAGGTAGTCGCTCGCTCTGTGTTCCTTCAATGGCATTTTCGTTTCTCCTGCTGATATGCCCTCCAACAGGCATGGGCTCTTGCAATGTCGCGGGCCTGCCGCTTCCGTAGCGGCAGCTCTCGTAGAATTGATCGTAGGAAATCTCGGCCAGCTACCTCTCGATCTGTGCGATCAACTGATCGGTGGCCTTCCTCAGTTCAATCTTCGAGGGACGTCCGCGCCGCAGGCCCTACCGGAATTCGTCGAAGTCCGCAGATGCCTTGTCGGAATCCCATTCTAGGCCCTCATCGCAACCTCTATCTGTTACGCCGACAACGTTGAGACTACCGCCGTCACTTCCAGCCACTCCAACGTGCGCACGCTCTCCGGCAGCACGTTGAGCACTTGTGAATCCATCGGCCGGGTCGTCCGTCCCTCTGCCGATACCGTTGCGTACCAGTCGCAAGGGCAGCTTCATGTTCACGAACGCCCTCCGTCCCGACCGCGAGTCCACTCAATGTGCTCGGTACACCTCCCACAGTCGGCCTTGACTACAAGACCATGCCGCTCCGTTGCGAAAAGCCGTCTGATCTTCGGCCCTAGTGCGCAATCCATCGGCTCCTCGCCTGCGTGGATGGGCTCGGCCCCAGAGTCGGCTCCCAATCAGAAGTCGACTACCGATCCGCATGGGCACTCAATCACCTGAAATTGATTGGTGTACCACCTCGAGTTGAGTGCATTGGGCACGCATGTCGAAGGCCTCCGCAGTCGCTTTCGGGCCCAGTGCCGTGGGGGCTGGAGGCTCTCCCTCAGTGGAAACTATGCGACTCGATACGTAGCGCGGGTGGCCGGAGGGATTTCAGAACCTCGGTCTTCACTGCGGCCTTCCCGTCGGTGTTCTGCAGGGTCCCTTCCGCCACCAGGAAGGTCTCGTTTGCCACGAGCCGATGGGCTTGAAATGCCTGCGGCGAATGTATCAGGTTCGACACTCCCGTCTCGTCCTCAAGAGTTACGAAGCAGACCTTTGGCTGTGCCCGGGCGCTTGCGCCGTGGACGGCCAGCGTGTTCCCATCGCGGCGGGGGTAATCGGTGCCATCTTCTGCAACGTGGTGGGCGACTCTTCAATCTCACCAATTGAAGTATTGAATCAATCCCACAGTCAGATTCCAAACAGCATATAGTGCCAATAATGATGTAGAGGCGTAAAACAACACTCGCGGAATCATCAGCTCTACCGAATCTAATCTCTTCCTTACATTATACCCATTCCCTAGTTCATTCTGTTCAATCTCGAAGGCGGGAAAACAAAAGTCTTGCTCCAGTTGCTGAAGTACAGTATACTTAACATTTTTCAAATTATGAAAATTCTGCACCCGCAGATACCAAGTCATAGTGATCAGAAATATAAGAAGAAAAGGAAGTAATGAGTCCATTGTTTGAATTGAGCTTGTGACAGTTGCTACAGCCAATAGCATGCCAAGGTATATGACTGCCGCCCGATGGCAACGATCTTCAATCGCTGCAATTGTGGCTACATATACCTTATAGATTTCAACTTTCTGAGTTGCCTCGTCCATTTTCTTCAAATCTCGGAACGCCATTCGCCACACTCACCGTAGCCCTACCAGTTGTTCCACGAATCACTTCGACGATCTGATGCCCACTATACAGTATTCGCTGGATGAAACCCGGTGCTGCATCGGGGAATGGCGAAGGTGATCGCCGAGCGTCTGGTTCGAACCGATCCTTGTGCGTGCGAGTGCTCCAATCGTATCGAGCGCCCGCAAGCGCGCCACGCTGCTTACGGAGTCGAATGCACGTTGACCCTCCCTCCCCAAGACTTGGGCGCGGTCTACGGGCGCAGGCCCCGGTATTCAGCTAGGCTCGAGTACACGCGACCAGACCGGACTTGGTTCGAGGGCGGTCGCGTGGCGTGCCGACGAAATCCACGACTGGATCGCGAGTCGTCCGCGCTCACTGGGCTGGGCGGGCGAGCAATAACCAGGGAGTCTTCGCCATTGCTGCCAATGGACGGCAGCCTGGGCTCGAAGAGCGGCTAGCTCGGCGGGTCCCGGCCCAATCCCGAGGCCTCAGGCACCGGTCCCGGACCCGGCAGGCGCACCGCCTTCGTTTATGGATCGTCCGGAACAGCTTGAGTTGCGACCCGAGGGCCCAATCGCCCAAACGCTGCTTCAGATCATGCCGCCTCATGATCACAATGCGCATCGAGCGCCCCAGTACACCATGTTGCCAATTGAAATGGTCCGCGCCGGTTTGGTCGCGCTTTCTTGCCATCAAGTCATCCCCAGTTTTCGGCCACGATTCCGTGCGGGTTTAACGCGATGCTGGGCCAGATCTAGCCGTGTCGGTCACGGCAAGAGGCTCAGCAGCTGTGGTCCGCGGGTGTGGCGGGTTACCCGTGCCCGGATGCCGGTGCTGAGGCCGTGTCGAGGTGGACCGCACGGTCGTAGTCCTCGATGGCCTCTTCGTGCCTCCCGAGTTCGGAATTGACGTGGCAGCGCCCGAGGTAGGCCGCGGCATGAACTGGGTTAAGGCTGATCGTCCGGTCGTAGTCGGCGACGGCTTCCTCTTCCTCCGCCACGAATATCTTGTAAGTTATTGAATATAAATTATTTAATTAGGGATCGGGGGACTCGTTATCGCTTGAGATACCACTTTGGGATTTGACAAAATGCCAGTGTTTGCGAGGTAG
>MKWU01005576.1_pt1 | contig 13565 bp, 8 predicted proteins | sample 809101 | NCBI WGS metagenome assembly MKWU01 (sample SAMN05860141, study PRJNA318959) | sponge metagenome | host: Aplysina aerophoba | place: Slovenia: Piran, Adriatic Sea, Gulf of Piran | collected 2013-05-07 | reverse complement strand
ACTTTTCACTCCTTGGAATGTGGCCAATTTACGGACGCCATTTTCCAATAACGGTGATATGCGCTAATCTGCGATTTCTACTGGCGACGCTCACATATACGTATATATAGTGGCATGACTGCTACATAACTCGCGGCATCCAACAAGGTAAGGCTCTTTCTATGATACTCCACAGTGCGTGGCTCTACCTCTGAAAGGTGCTAAATTTTTATAAGGATGTCATAACCTGATTTCTGCACCAACAAATATAAATTCCACCAAAATTTACTTCGCTTGTTGTGGAAGTGAAATCACCAAACATTCGGGCCTCAGTCTTTTTGGCAATACATCATAATTTGTACGTATCCCATGTTAAAATGGAGCATTTGCCGTAATCTTGGTCACCTTCAGTATTCTCAGAGTCATTCCATATTCAAACACAATTTGTAGTGGCTATTTGATCTCTGCACCATTCCAAATAGGGTGTTTGTTTTGCTGGACTAGAACACTGGACGGTATCACTGGACTACACTAGTCCTGTGAGCCGGTCCCTCACCCAGGGAAGGGTTTGGTGAACTTGTGTAACATCAGTTTTGGGCAGAGGAATGAAATAATTTCGAAATGTATGGACTTGTTCCTGCTCTGCTCTCAGAGAGTATCTGAGCAAATCCACTATGTGTACAACAATGTCCTGCAAGCCATGAGCTGCCATTTTGCATATTATCAGATCTCAATCTCAATCTGAATGGCACCAAACCTTTCCATGGGCAAGGGGCTGACTCACGAGACTATGGACTGGACAACTGTACATGTGTAATTTGATTTTATACTCTTGTGCAGATGGAAACATACTGCATTAGCCTAAGGAACTATTGGATGTTTTATGGACACTAGAGATAGTTTTGTGGCGAAAAAATAGCCTGTCAGTAGACAATACTAACCACTGACACTATCCAATCATCCCTATGCCTGTTAATGATCTCGACAAAGGCATAGCATCTGAACAAGCGAAGAAGGCATCTTTGCTATCTATGCTCTTTCTATCTATATGCAACTACATCTAACAAATAATGATCAAAATTATTACGTACTTTCTGTCTGATATGCCAAATATTTTAACCTATATATAAGAGCAGAAACTAAATACAGGAAATTTATCAAAATTAGAATACGCAAAATAGTTGTTCTTGACAAAATTAGAAATGAAATTTTCAGAGCAGTACTTGTGGATTACGTACTGCAATATAAACCAGGGGTGGAATGCATGCTGGGGTGTCAGGTATTTGCAAAACGAGATTGAACAACCAAAGTAATTGCAGTGTTGGGAACACTCCTACACCAACAGTGTGGTTCTTTGCCAAAACAGGACGATGAATTCGTAGAAAAGAGAGAGACACACTATGCCAGTGACCACAAGCTCGAAGGACAGGTTCTCACTATTTGGCTGTCATTTGACAATGTCTAAAGCCTTATCTCCACTAAAAGGCTGACATCTGCCAAACATTCAGTGGGAACCTGCATTCTCATACACATTTCACACAAGCTTACAGTAATGGCTGGTAATAATCACATACATAGTTATGTGCATATAGCACACCTTTTTTGCTGCCATCAGGTTTGGGCTTCTTTGCTGGAGGTCCATCTTCTGTGTCTGTGCCATCTGTGTCTGATTCTTCTGTGTCTACACATATTAGAAAGCATGCGAACTAAAATGAACGCCAACACTTGTACTGTATACCCATTAGCATGCATGTACAATTAAAGCAATCTAAGGTCCATAGACAGCCTGATGGGTGGTGAGGTATGCCCGTATACAATATTTTCACCAGATATGTGTACTGGAATCGTGGCACATTTGCTGGCTACTGTTGTATCAGAGTGTTGCATAGCAATTCACGAGCCAGATCACCCAGTTACTAGCTGTCTATCTGCTTCACAACACATAGTAACTAGAAGACTCCCCCCAAAGTTATCACAGAGATGACAACCAATGTAACTGAGATCAGTCAAAAGGTACTTACGTACGTACCTCTGCATACACCATTTGATCCCATGAAGGGCACAACAAGAGGACTTTGTGGGATCAGACGACACCACCTCCGTTGCACCCTTCATCAAATCAGATGGTGTTTGATACTATTACGGTGGAGATACATTGCATTTGCATAGTTGCAGTGATAACACAGGGGATAGTCCAGCCAAAGCCCTTTCAATTATTATTATTTTCTCCTGCATGAACCAACTTTCCTCTGTATTTCAAATGATGCAATGATTAACATTATCAGCGTTTCAGGAGTTGCTTGCCAATCACATACAAGTGATTGCTTGGTGACGTCTGGACGCTCTCAGACCAGCGCTGCTGATGAGGAGTGGTATTCTCCAAAAAGACCTTCAGCGCAGTGGCAGTTCAACTAAGAGTGAACAGTGTGTAGAGGTAAGTACCTTTTTTTACTACTATCTTATTCCTCCTAGACCAAACTACTTTTAACGTGCCACCTGTTGCGCCCTTCGTGGGATCAGACGGTGTCCACACCACCATGGTGGAGATTCACTGCACTTTTTTAGTTGCAGCATAGATTTTATATAAGTACCCAGGATAGGCAACTACTCCACTTTCGGGGCTCCCACACTCGTAATGCACCTAATCAATGACCTCAACACCCATCAAATACTTGTAGACAGAAAATGTATACACAGCCATAACACTAAACCACACAATATTATTGTATACTTCAATACATTCCAATGGTATTCATTTCTATAAACATATTCACAGTTACATATTTTGAATGCACCCAGCCTGTCACTTTCAATGGTTTTGGACGTTTTGTAGCCACAACAGACAGGCAGCTGTTTTCAGCACATAATGGCTGACAGTGAGGCACGGTAAGAGTGAAGCTGTGATTTGGTGCAAAATTCATCAAATTCGGCTAAACCAGTGCAGAGAAATAAGGGACATAAGAAATGCAAAGCAACAAGGCAGAATCAGGATAAATCGGCAAATCACTGATAGCAGAGGGTGAATGCACGAAAACAAACACTCCAGTGACACAGAGCAGCTAAACCTCTTAGTACCCGATAGCCACATATGTGGCTCAAACCCTGAATACTCTTAAGTACCGCGCACAATCGAAAATGTGCAATCGGCAAACAAAACTATACCATTCGGTAGGGCAGGGCTACGTGAATAAATGTGTAGAATTTGAACATGATACACTTAGGTAGGAGTCCTATAGAGCCCTTCAAAGTTTGAACATTTAACGTGAGTGACCATCGTGTCACGCAATTATACGAACTAATTTACAGAGATAAACAGAAATAAAATGGCTGTCGGTAAAGTAGTCACACAGTACAGTTAGGAACTTCGACTCGTGGAGTTTCATGTGGTATATTTTGCAGCAATCAACCGGGCAAAGAGCAACAGGTCGCTCAGGACAGCAAGTCTTACAGCAAATTCTTGTTCGGTGTCTCTCCATGCAAACCTTACACTGCTGAGGCTTGTCCAAGCGATCCGGGAAGTTACAGAAAAACACCTTGACACCTCACCTTATGGTCACCAAAGGAAGCGCCGGATACTACAAGCTTCTCAGAGTACGATACGATTGTGCATATGTGGACAATGTTCAAAATATCTCAGAGGCAAAGTTGTACAGACTCTACTTTCAGCCAACTTCCCTTCATTGAAAAGTCACCAGATGTGACCACACTTTTATCCAGAGCTAGGGAAATGCATTAATTGATTAGGGAGCAAAGAGGACTCCTGAAACAGGTTCATCCACAAAGTTGGACAACATTTGTCTCTGCCATTAGCCGTGAATCGTTACAAGCATGGGTACACTTTCGTTCAGCTCACGTGATAAATTGTACGGTAGTAATGACGTTACAATATATTATATTAATATGCAATACTCTGTGTTGCCTATCACAGGTACATAGTATATAAAATCTATGGTTGCAGTGACAACGCAGGGGTTAATCTAGTCAAAGCCTTTACAATTGTCACTAATAGAGAACACATTGTTCGGTTAGGAAAGAATTCGGTCATAAGCAAGAGGTTACTTTCCAAAAACATCACACACCAGATCAGTCTAGTCTGGCTAGCTGCACCATACCAAGTGTGTGCATGTACCTTCCTTGCCTCTCTGTGAGAGTGAAAACGAGATGGGATGGTTTGACAAGTCGGTTAATACTGGACTGCCTGATACTCATTTCTTTCTTGTGTCCATCTGGTAATTACAGATTCTTCTTCATTCTGACAAATATAGACCCTTTAGAAAGATAGTCAGAGTTGCCCAGGAGGTAGTTGTAAAGGTGCCACTCATGATCAAATGAGCAGTGTATACCAAATAACCTGGCAGAGGCAATGCAGTTCGATTGTCTTGAGCCATACCTATCTCCAGTGAGACTGGCTTAGTCATTTTCAGTTAGATTGGGAACAGGTCCAACAAATCAGTACATCGACACTGGAGAGCTTGTTGGATAGCAAGAAATTGTTCACACCAGGTCTTTGCACACTCAAGGAGTTTCTTGCCAAAATTCACATCTACCCATTGGCAGCTCCTAAGTTTTGCAAAGCCAGGCCAGTGCCATATGCTATGCGTTCAGAAGTGGAGAGGGAGCTACGTAGAATGCTTGACGAAGGAAGGCATTATTGAGCCAGTAAAGTTTGCAGATTGGGCAGCACCCCATCGTCCCTGACTTGAAGCGTGACAAAGAGACACTGTGCATCTGCGGGAATTACAAGCTCACAGTGAACACCCTTAGGTACCCCATTCCTCATGTCAAAGATCTGTTTTCAGCCATTTCAGGAGGCAAGTATTTCTCAAAGCTGGACATGAGTCAAGCATATCAGCAGATAGAGCTGGATGAACATTTCAAGCAGTACGTGGTAATAAACACGCACAAGGGTCTCTTCCAATACAATCGCTTCCCGTTCGGTGTATCAGGAGCTTAGGAAACTTCATGCATTCCAAATGAAGTGTCTGCAAGAGAGTGTTGGTGTGATGCTATGGGACAGGAGGAGAAATGCTGACATCCTGGAAGAAACTGGTGAAGTACTGGTAGAAGAACAGCTGCACCATAAGCGGTTGCAGTGGTTTGGTCATCTCCAGAGAATGCCAGAAAACCGGCCACAGAAGCAGGTTCAGAGATGCTGACCACATGGAAGGAAGCATAAACCAGGTCTTAATGGCGATCCATCATTCAACAGCCTCGTTAGCCAGCCAGCTGACTGACAAAAGATGTTTGTATACCAAGATCTTGCCCAACATCCAGCCATGGACAAGAAGTTCAGAGGTGTGTGTGTGTGCGCGCGCATGTGTGTGTCTTGCGTGTATCGGCGTGTGTTGTTGACTGGTCAATTGGATTTTGACTATTTACAACTATGGAGAGTTTGCATAAATACTTGTGTATGATACAGACCTGAGTGGCTATCAATCAATCAATCAGAGTGTTCAAACACTCTAAGTACAATGAAAAGCACAACTGGTAGTTACTAGTAAACTCAAGTACATTTATAGTTGACATGCTATTTTAGTTACTTAGTCATTGACATTGATATTGTCTCTCAAATTCTTGAACTTCATCACTAGCTTGCTGGTAAGGTCTTTGATCTGCTGCTTCCAATTGTCACTGATAGCTGCGATACTCAAGGACCATTCCTGGTATGTAGGCAGGTCTGCAAAAGCCAGTGCAGCCTTCAGTGTGTCAGACCATCGCTGATGAGGGCACCCTCTCTGTCTCTCCCACAGGCCATCTGATTGTGCATCACGACCCAGGGTAGCCTTGACTCATCGTAGTTGATGATTGTGGCAGCTCATGCTAGGTTGCGTCTAACTAGGAGCACTCTCAAAGGTATCATGCCTAGCTCCTCATATGCTCTCGTCATTCGGACATGGTCCATTGGTTTGGCTCCTAGCATGTAGCGTGCTAGCCTGTATTGAGCATTCTCTAGCTGCTTGGTTTGTTGCTCCTTTCTAGTCCATGTTCCAGCACCGTACAGTAAGGTGGATGACACCACAGCATTGAAACCTCTGGTCTTGGTAACCTTCCGGATACCACGCTGATTCCATAACCTTCTGGTCAACTTGAAGAAAACAACACGTGCCAATCCAATTCGCATATCAAACTCCTCTGTCATGTCATTGTCTGGTGTAAGGATGCTGCCAAGATATGGAAAGGAGGAGACATCTTCCAAGGGGTGGTTCCCTACATAGAAGGGGGGCACAGGGAGGTTTTCTTGCATAGCTGGATTGAAGCACATTGATACGGTCGTCTGTAGGCTCATGAGTAGCCCAAACTTGGTAGCTGTTTGAGCAAACTGACAAATGATCTCCTGCATGTCCTCAAAGCTGTCTGACACAAGTGCGGTATCATGAGCATAAATGCAGTCAAGGATTCTGATGAGAGTTGGTCTCTGGAATCTCCTCGCATCAGTGATGTCACCTCCTGCAACCTCTAACTTCACTCCCATCTCGCTACGGAACCTGGAGTTGTCAGGGAAGGCTACCTCAATTATTGCTGCTAGGAAGAGTATGAACAACACTGGGCCCTCAGTGATCCTTGTCTTACTCCAGTGTGGATGGGGGGAACTTTGAGGAGAGCTCTCCACAATAGGCAACCCGCCCCTCCATATTGGTGTGCAGGTTCCTGAGTGCAGTGAGACGCTTTGGCGGCACTCCAAACTTAGTACTTCCCAGAGCAGTCCTCCGTCAACAGAGTCGAAAGCTTTGCGGAAATCTATAAAGATGGCATACATTGGGGTGTTTTTCTCCCGTGCCCTCTCAAAGAGCTGCCTGAGCACATAGATCAGATCGTCCGTTGACCTGTCTGGCTGGTAGCCATACTGAGATTCAGGAACCACATCAGGGACCAGGACTCTTTGCAACCTCCGTGTCAGGACCGCACTGAAGACTTTGCCTCCTGTTGACAAAAGGGCAATTTCACGGTAGTTGTCAGGGTCATTAGGTGAGCCTTTCTTGTAAATCGGGGTGATTGTACAATCTACCCACTCTTTGGGGACCTCGCCTTCAAGAGCATGGTTGCAAACGTCTACCAGGTAGTCTGTCAGTGCACCGCCAATCTTCCAGATTTCGTTTAGGCAGCCCATCTTCTCCTGGCGCCTTGGAGTTCTTCAGCAACCTTACTGCTTCATCTACTTCTTCTTGTGAGATACAGTTGTTAAGGGCTTCATGCACAGATCGCTGTGGGAGACGTGATAGGATGAAATCAGGATCAACATTCCTATCCTAGTTCAGAACCATCCCAAAGTGCACTTTGAAGGCCTCAGCAGTCTCCTTAGTCATCTTGGATGTCCCACCCCCAAGCATGGGGAGGGCAATGGCCTTCCTCTGAGTGGGACCACAGACTTCCCAAAGCAGCTGATGAACCACCTTTGTGTCTCCACTTTCTGCAGCTCTCTGTAGACGGCTAGCACAGTCATTCCACCAGGCATCCTTCAGGGCAGCAAAAATCACAAAGGACCTGGCCTTTATCCTCTCAGTACCAACCACAGCTTTGGCCATATCATAGATGGCCTTAGAACCATCTGCCCACCTTAGGCCAGTCAAACTCGGAGTGGACATTGCATCTGCAAGCTGCTGTTGCAAGCCCTTGATGACAAGCTGCGGCCTAGCATTTCTGGGACCTTTTCGCGCCTTCCTCACTGGTGGATCTTCCCAGAGCATCAGTATGCTCCTGACAAGGTGGTGATCTGCAGAGAGAAAGAGCTTCTGTGCCCCCCAAAGAACTGAGCTCTGACATAGGGTGTACATACAGCCTTTGCCTTTGTAAGTAAATATGTCCTTCGTTTTGATGTTGTTCAGAGTGTTTGTTAGCACGAGGCCAAAGTAGCCACCAGGTCGAGTAACCGAAGGCCATTATCATTGGTGGGTCTTTTCCAACAGCCGTATGGTCCCACAATTGCCCCATCACTGGCACCATCCATTGGGTTGATGTTAGCATTGAAGTCTCTAAGTAGGATAACCTTCTGATTGACATTGGCCCTCGAGAGGACATGCTGGAGCCCATCATAGAAATCATCCTTCACACATTCATCACTATCCTCGGTTGGAGCATATGCTCCAACCACTAGCATTGTTTCCCTGCCATTTTTCAGCCATCCAGTGATGATTCTATTGCTGAAAGGCTCCCACTGGCCACCCAATTCTGCCCAAAGTGTAGCTTTAACCGCCAGGGCAACTCCATAATGACTTCTTTCCCCATTTACTGGACCAGCAAAGACAACCTATACTCCGTACCACTGACCTCATATTCTTCCTCGTAAGAGCCGCCGCGGTGTTTCATTTCTGTCAGGATAGCTAAGTCGATGCCATAGCGTGCAAGGATGCTGAGCACCTCGTAAGTCTTTGGCTCTGCATCTCGAACAGATCCCGCTGATGTTCCACGTTGCAAATTTGTACTTCATCTTGCTACCATTCGCTATTTGCTATTCCTTATACCAGTTGTACCAATCATTGGTATCGGGCAATCACAAAAAAAGCAGGCGCACACCTGAAAAACTACCTGCCGTTGATCGCAGCCGCTATCTTGACAGCTCATCGCATTCTGTGTCAATAGTGGCTATAGGGAGACTCATTTCGATCTATCTGTTGCACTAGCCAGAACACTTTAACAGAAATTCAGACGTTTCGGCAACCTATGGCTGCCTTCAACAGTGACGCTTGAATTTCTGTTTCAGTGTTCTAGCTAGTGCAACAGATAGACCGAGAACTACTTGTGTAGTTGTCTTAGCACCTTCCCACAAATTCTCTCCAATTCCAACAAACGTTAACAGTTGAAAACACTTTGAAGACTTCTGAGTGGCTAGGAATCATTGTAGCTAATACATTTCTTCTGGAAACTACTCTAGCCGATGTAGAGGTCCAAACAGATGATTCGGCCCCAATCCAGGGGTCCTCATCGGGAATTAAAGATTACAAAACAAGGCTGGGCAACAATATATATGTGCGGATAGGGTGGGAAAGTGTGACTGAGGAGGGCAAACAGGCGGGGGCGGGAAATGCAGGGACTGGTGGGTGCAGGACTGAATAAGAATTCTAGTAAAGTAAACAATCCAATTAAAGTAAGAAACAGTGGGTGTGCTAGTGGGTGTGGGAATGAATAGCAAATCTTAGTAATACAAACAGTTGTAAGTCAACCATGCATGGCGTAGGTCATCTAGTTGAAATTTGGCGGCAGCAGGGAGGGACACCAGCCTTATCTCTGCACCTGCATGGCCCTCTCAGTGCATTGGGGTACTGATCTATGAGGTTGCAAGACCCATGAGATGAGGTAGGTGGGCTATGGCCTTGAGTGACGGCATCAGAATATCGTCCTGGACTCTTGCCCACAAGATTCCCCACCTCTACCTAGTCTCGTGTAGCCAGACCGCTTCCGCCCTACTTCGCAAAGGGGAGGAAGCAGTTAGTCACTTCTGCTAACGACAGCGGTTAAACCAGTGAGCGCTCGCAAGGTGTCGAGGGCTAGCAGCAATGTATACTACAGAGGCTTAGATGCTTTCCCTGCATGTTTGTGGTCCCTGCAAGTATGCATCTTGTCCGCTAGCCAAACTCTTCATAGACGATCCGTGGTCAATACACAATACCATATTAATATGAATATCATTATTTCCATGGTAACTACATATTAATGAGCTGTTGAGTTCCGGTGGCTGTGTACGAAAACAGTATAGGCTGTTGACCAGACCCTTCCTCCCCGACTGATGACGTCAGTATGTAAAAATGGAGGGGAGGAAGCGGTATGGGTACGCGAGATGTGAGAGGTGGCTATCATGTGTTGCACAATCAGTGTCACTGATAAGTGCTCTAGTACCTAAGTGAAAAGTTACACAAGTCTTTACTCTTCCCAGTGGTGTGTGATTCACAAGTATGGCTAAACTTGTAACAATTATTACAAGTATTTACAAGTATAGCATACACACACCACCACCACCACCATGCACTGCAGACACACACACGCACACGCATGCACACACACGCACGCACGCATGCACCTCTTGCATTGCAGAGGTGCTTTGCATTGCTAGCCACACACCGAGTGACAAGAGTGATGGCATGAAATGTGGCAATTTCTTGACGGGCTTTGTCATCAATTTCCTCTGCTGTCTCCTCGCCAAATACCACGGACTTGGCTGGTTCATTCTTGTCAGAGCCAGCATAATCAGAAATGCCTTTAACTACAGCCACTTTTGTTGTGTCCTTCAGTGCCGACCCGTTTACTGTGGTGTACACCCTGGCACCTTCCATCTCAATGCCCGCCATTTGACAGTTATTTCCACGATAGTTGTTCCCAACCTCCTCCGACTGGATGACTAGTGGTCCAGACAGGTACTTGTCAACCCTCTCCACAGGAATGTTTCTCTGGCTTTCCTCCCCATCTGGCTGGCAAATGGATTTATCAGACAGCCAGTTCACCCAGTCCCCACACAGGGTGTAGGTTCGGGGCTTTGGTAGAAGTCTGCCCTCTTCTGCCTTTCCAGTGTCAAGGTAATTCTCCATCTGGTCAGATAGGAGCACAGTTCCACGCCAGTTCTTCTGCGTCTTCTTTGCATCACTCATGGACGCCCCACAGCAGCCAACCACAAATATCACTTTCAGTGGCCACTTCTCTTCACTAGCCTTATGCAGCAGGGCAGAGGTGGTGGCTTGGGCACTGTCGGGCCCGATCCTGGTGCACTTTACATGAACACCCATCACCTCGCCAATAGTAAACATGTCATAAATGCCTACAGGGTCATTAGCGGTAGGTAATCTTCATATTCTTCTTCTTCAGAAATGGGTCTTTCTCCCATTCATAGGCCAAAATCTGCTTACATACACGCCCATAGTCACCAAGTTTAAGATAGCGTTTCACCACATTTTGCACCGTTTCCTTGGCAGTGATGATTGCAAACTGTGGCTTTGGCTTCACAGGGCTATCAGTTTCTTCCTTATCTGGAGTTGGCAAATAGATGTACAGTATACAGAAAGTATTTGAAATGGCACACACAATTTATGTGCCATGTTCCTGGTCCTAGTTTTGCAACTGCATAATTTAAGGGTTGCAAAACACTCTTTATGCATTTGCCCTTGCCTGTCCAGCACCCTTTTCCTACACAGTGCCTATACACAGTATGTGCCAAGTGGTTGGCTGTACTGTGCAGTGTGGGCTAGATGGAGCAGCTACTGACCCACACTGCACTGCATTGAAGAGATCAAATTGAGGGAAGAACAGTGCCATGCAGAAGGGCTATTACACAACATCAACAGTGATTATTGTCGATAGTTAATAATTGCTGTGTGTTTGTGATTTCGAAAGAATCTTAGCTTCATCACAGCATAGGGAGCCTGATAGATGGGGCTCACCCAAGTCCGAAAACCAATAGACCCTTTCAAAGTTAGTCAGAGTTGCCCAGGAGGTAGGTGTAATTGTGGCACATCATGATTAAATGTGCAGTGTATACCAAATAACCTGGCAGAGGCGTATATGCAGAGGCGTATATGCGTATCTCCAGGTTTTAGCTGACATTTGACAATGCCCAATCAAGTGCCACCTGATTTCATATACGCACAGGTCACACATATGCATTAGAGTAAAGGCTGGTACCAAACATAGATTTAGGTATAGAGTACCTCTTTTGCTGTGATCACGCTTGGTCTTCTTCGCTGGACGCATATCAGCTGAGGACCCTGGTTCATCTGTGTCTGCACGCATGAGTGAAAGCATGAATACAGAAAATGAACACCAACACAGGTTCTGTACACCCATTAGCATGCATATGTAAAAAAAAAAATAACCAGAACCATTCAGTCATTTAAATCCTGCAGTCATTAATGCATTTGCTCAGTCCTGTTTACATTAACAGTCATCCAAATGATTATCAAGCAGGAAGCAAGCCACGGTTCTACTTCATTTGCAAGTTCACATGTTAGTGTCTTTCGTTTCTCGTTTCGTTTCGTTTTTCGCATTCGTTAGACGCATGTCAGCTGAGGACCCTGGTTCATCTGTGTCTGCACGCATGAGTGAAAGCATGAATACAGAAAATGAACACCAACACAGGTTCTGTACACCCATTAGTATGCATATGTAAAAAAAATAACCAGAACCATTCAGTCATTTAAATCCTGCAGTCATTAATGCATTTGCTCAGTCCTGTTTACATTAACAGTCATCCAAATGGTTATCGAGTAGGAAGCAAGCCACGGTTCTAACTCATTCTCAAGTTCCAATGATTCGCTCCATTAACAGTACACCAGGATAGAAAAATTTTTAGGTGAAAGCCAAGTCATCTGTTGAAGGTGGCTGTATAGTCACCTGAACGTCTGAATCATTGTGAAAAATCTTGGGCTAGTGCATACCAATAGATCATGAATCATCTATTATTAGGGTTTTCAGTCACACAGTACATAAGAGTACGCAAGAGATAGGAGTATGCAACCGCGTATACTAACCCATAACAGCAGTTTTATAAAATGACGCAGTAACATGTCATGCGTTGGAATGGTCATGCATTAATATTCTGATGCAATGGCGATGGCTGTGTAGCTATGTATAAAAAGTGGTGAAGTGACACCTACTGAAGACAATTACGCCAATGAGTTCTACCAATGAGTATGAGCCCAAAATCTGCTGCATAGACACTGTGAACATCTGAGGAGAGAGTTGCAAAGCCATGGATGGCAGTAAATGCTCCCGAGTGGCCAAATCAGCGTTTCCAAATCTTTGCAAAGTTTCTCTCCTCACAGGCATTGCATGGGTTTCCTAGGCATCATTGCAACTCCTGACTAGCAAACAGAAGAGCTGAACAATACATACATTGCAACGAATCATAGGTACACCCGAATTGGTGAGTGAGTAAAGAATTCATGCATTACATCTGAATATTAATAGTGTTACCATGCCCACGTGTGACATGTTACTGTGTTATTTTAGAAAAATGCTGTTATATGTGCGGGAATACGCTGTTGTATACTCTTATCTACTCTTGATCACACTCAATAAGCCATCCCAGGAACAGGTGTCATAGCCCGTGCTTGCTTAGTACATAGTCACCCCAGTGAAGTAAACAAATACGCTACTAAAGAAAGACTGAGCAAACAGGGTCAACATCCTATTTACAAAAGGTATCACATAATAGTTTTGAGGTGGCAGACCACAAAAACACTGGTGCAGAACTTTTGTTACTGTGCATATTCTGTTAAATTCTTGGTCCAAAGACCACCAATCACACATTTTACTTCTGTTCAAACATCTGGAGAAGCTGGCTGCAGAAAATGCCATGATCTGAGATGCATTTCGCACTTAGTGATAATATCGAAAGAAAACTATTTCTCTTTCATTGGGGAATGGAGATGATTGAGTCATAAAATAGATTACTACATTTGCACAAATTTTAGCAGGAGGTAAAATGCAAAAGTCCTCGAGAGTGTACTGGGTGAAGCCGTCTCAATGGAATTGGATAAAGGTACGGTACGGTGCATAGAAAACTTTATGCTACCCGAAAACCGTTACGGTTATTGTCGTTTAAAGGTTATCAAACGGTGAATCGCGAAATGATAATCGTTAGCGAGTGACGGTTAATCGTTAGC
>MKWU01005575.1_pt1 | contig 13568 bp, 5 predicted proteins | sample 809101 | NCBI WGS metagenome assembly MKWU01 (sample SAMN05860141, study PRJNA318959) | sponge metagenome | host: Aplysina aerophoba | place: Slovenia: Piran, Adriatic Sea, Gulf of Piran | collected 2013-05-07 | reverse complement strand
AGGCGCTCTGGCTGGCGCCACTGCTGCTTCTGCCTTTCCTGCCCGAGCTTCCTGACGTTGACGGACCGCGAGAGACAGTCCGGCTGGTCCAGCCCAACGTTCTCCCGGACGAGCCTCGATCGGGAGGATGGGACCATGCGCGGCATGCGCAACACCTCGAGCGCATGGCGCATCTCTCCACGGGAATCGCTGTCGAGAAGGATTCGACACCACCGGCGCTGGTCATTTGGCCCGAGTACCCGGTGCCGGCCTACTACTCGATGGATGCGTCGATCCGCGACTTTCTCCGTAGACTGGCGTCGAGCGTCGATGCTCCCATCATCTTCAATTCCGTCGAGCGGGGAGGCGTGGACGGCAAGCAGCCGCTGAACAGCGCGTTGATCGTAAACGAGCGTGGCGATGTCGTTTCGCAATACGACAAGATGTTCCTCGTTCCGTTTGGGGAGTTCGTGCCGTGGCCGTTCTCGCTATTCGTTGAAAAGATCACGCTCGAGGCCGGCAACTTCCACCCTGGCAGCCGCGTCGTTGTGACCGAGGTCGGAGGGCATCGCGTGGGCACGTTCATTTGCTATGAATCCGTGTTCCTGCGCGGCGTGCGCGAGTTCGTGCGCCAAGGGGCGGAGGTGCTGGTGAACATCTCGAACGACAGTTGGTACGGCAGCAGCGCCGCCCGCCACCACCATCTGCTGATCGCTCGCATGCGCGCGCTCGAGAACGGACGCTGGCTGCTGCGGGCGACAAACGACGGCGTCACTTCCGTGATCGACCCGATCGGTCGGGTTGCGGCATCGCTTCCGTCGTTCGAGCAGGACGTGCTGGTTGCACGTTTCAACTACCGAACGGAGCTGACCCTGTTTACGCGCTGGGGCCAGTGGTTCCTGTGGCTCTGCTGGCTTGCGGCCGGCGGAGGTCTGGTCGTTTTGTTGCGAAGTCGGCTATCTTGAAAACAGAGGAACTTGATGACATTAGACGAGCTTGACCGCAGCTTCGGCAACCTTCGTCCCCGTATCCAGGGGATTCGGGGGTATCTTTGACGCGGCCGCCAAGAAATCCCAACTCGCAGCCATCGAGAAGCAGACCGCCGATCCCGAGTTCTGGAACAACTCCGCAAAAAGCCGATCGGTCATGCAGGAGCGCAAGCGACTGGTGCAGGCGATCGAGTCGGAGAAGGAACTTTCTCAGCGCGCCGCTGACCTGGAAGCGTTCTTCGAGCTTGCCGCAGAGGGCGAGAGCGTCGAAGACGAGATCGCGGCCGAGCTGAAGTCGCTCGAAGAGCGCGCGGACCAGATCGAAACCGAGGCCCTGCTGTCCGCGGAGCACGACCACTCGAACGCCATCGTCGTGCTGCACTCGGGGGCGGGCGGCACCGAGTCGCAGGACTGGACCGAAATGCTGCTGCGCATGTACGTCCGCTGGGCGGAGCGCAAGGGGTTCAAGACGGAGCTGACCGACTCGCTTCCTGGTGAGGAGGCAGGCCTCAAGTCCGCTACCTTCACCGTCGCCGGAGACAACGCGTACGGGCTGATGCGGTCGGAGATTGGCGTCCACCGGCTGGTGCGGATTTCACCGTTCGACTCTGCGGCCCGGCGGCATACTTCGTTTGCATCGGTGTTCGTCTACCCGGAGATCGATGATCAGATCAAGGTGGACCTCCGGCCCGACGACTTGCGCATCGACACCTACCGGGCCGGCGGCGCAGGCGGGCAGCACGTCAATATGACGGACTCGGCGGTCCGCATCACTCACGAGCCGACCGGAATCGTGGTGCAATGCCAGAACGAGCGTTCACAGCACAAGAACAAGGCGAGCGCGCTGAAGATGTTGAAATCGCGTCTCTACGACCACGAAATGAAAAAGAAACAGAAAGAGATGGACAGGCTCGAAGCTTCAAAGTCGGACATCAACTTCGGCAGCCAGATCCGCAACTACGTTCTGGCGCCGTATCGGCTGGTGAAAGACGTGCGCACCAAGCTCGAGCAGGGCGACGTCGATCGCGTGCTCGACGGAGACCTCGACCCCTTCATGCACGCATTTCTGGTGCATGCGAAGACCGGAAAGACGGCCGGCGAAGACCGTGAAATCGAATAAAAGGGGAGAGTTTGCTACTGGCTGGCCGGGGAGGATTCGAACCTCCATTCCAGGCTCCAAAGGCCCGTGTCCTGCCATTGGACGACCGGCCAGTTTGCAGATTCAGAATAACATGCGGGTCTCGGAACCCTGCCGCGGACACATGACGAGTCCCTGAACCGTCGCAAGGGGTGGCAAGCAGGAGCGCTGAGACGAATCGCGGCGGCTTCGGGGAGAGGTTCGACAGCCTGGGCCGGACAACACAGGGAGACGGAGTGGGCGGCGCCGGGTTCCTCACCGCCCACGACCCTCCAACAGCGGCTCAGAGCACCTCCTGGCTCACCTTGGTTCCGCCGGTTGCCGCCGCCGATTCAGGTGTTCCGAGTGACGGCAACGAACGTCCGGTCCGCCTGTCGCCACGCAAGAACAGCAGCCTTCATCCTCCGAGGCTGAGGGCCGACTGACCCTTCTTTTGTAGATGCGCCGCTGCGATTTGATCCTTGAGCGCTAGCTGCTTCATTTCGGCGCTTCTTCCGAGAGGCTCGACATCTTGAGCGGCGGTTCTTCTTGCAAAACTTGTCCGCAACATCGCCATGTCTCGCTCTTTCGCCATCTGCGCCTTGGCTACCTGCTCTCCAGCCCAGCGTTGTAACCACAAATCGGTCTGAGACTCCTGGATCTCCTTCAGGTGGCCGATCAACTCGTCGTGCAGTTCTTCGAGCTCCGCGATCTGTTCAGCCACCTCTTTGCGCACCCGCAGCGGATCGCGTTGGGGCGCCTCCTGATCCCGAGACGACCTTTCCGGCGACGGGCGGCTCATGCCCCAGCCATAGTTGACCCGCACGTAGAAGTTCGTGCCGTTGAACCCGAAGGGCGAGAACTGGCCGTATTGATTGCCGACCGTCATGGCGCCGTACTCGTTCACCTCGGGGTACGTATTCAGTATGTTCTCACCGCCGATGGCCACAGCGACGTTTTCTCCGATCGGGATGCCCAACTCGACATCGAGCAGCGCCTTGCCGGAATAGGACGGGTACATCACCGACGAGGCCACGACACCCAAGTCAGCGTTGTTCCGCGCATCCTCGCTATCCCAGAACGCACCGAAGTAGTTCAAGCGGCTCATGAAGTTCCAGCGGCGGGCGTCGTGATTGACGCCGAAGCTCCACCGCGTGTTCGGCAGCCCCCGTTCCAGCGTATGGATGCGGAACGCGTCGATCACGGAAGATTCGACGTTCTTGACCGCTGTATCCGTGTAGTTGAAGACCGCACTGATCGTCGTGCGCCCCTGCACCAGCGTAGAGATCAAGTCGATGCCCTGGGTCGTCGTTGCAAAGTCGTTCAGGAAGAACCGGAACACGGGAAAATTCCGTGCTTCCGGGATCCCTTCCGCTAGCAACGTCTCGATCTCGTCGTCCGACAAACTGATTTCCTGGGCCAGGGCGACGCGGTCGTCGATGTCGATCCGGAAAAAGTCCGCAGTGAAGGTGAACGGGCCCTCCTCGAGGACGACGCCCGCGCTGTAGTTGCGCGATTTCTCCGGTTGGAGCTGGCCGCCGCCCCGCGCCAAGGCCACGGCCGAGGTAGCCGGAACCACACCCTGGTTGGTCAGTTGCCCGCCGATAAAGGCCGTCGTCACGTTGAACGCGTTCTGCTGCCCCGGCGTCGGCGCCCGAAAACCGGTGCTGAAGGCGCCTCGCAGCGCGGCTAGGTCGTTGAGCTTGACACGCCCGGAGACTTTGTAGTTGATCGTCTTGCCGAAATCGTCGAAGTTCTCGAACCGGAGGGCCGTGCCGAGCGTCCAGCGGCCCGCTTCGCTGAACTCGATGTCGCCATAGACCGCGATGTTGGTGCGGTCCCAGACTCCCGCCGTCGTGTCGGCCCGGTAGCCGTTGAAGCCGTTCGAACCGGAACTGAAGCCCTGTGCGGCATAAGGCCCGATCGTCCACGACGCATCATCGCCGGCGCCGATCGTGAACTCCTCCCTCCTCCACTCCGTGCCGGCGGCCAAGTGCACCATATCGCTGACGGGGTAGGAAACGTCGAAGTTGAGATGGGTTTCCTCCTGCCGGTAGATGCCGGGCCGGAACTTCGTCGGGGTGTCGAAACCGAGCGACGCATTGACCGTATCGTTGATGAACTGATCGATCTCGCTGATGCCGATGCTGGCGCTCGCGTCCCAGGTGAAGCCGTTGCTGGCGAACCCGCGCAGGCCGCCCACGACCGAGTAGTCGATCAGGTCCCCGCCGAACTGCGGCGTGAATCCTCCAGGAAACCGGCTGTAGAGGGTGAAGCAGTTCGGGTCGGCCTCGACCGCGGAGAGAGCGGAGGCGTCGGGGACGTGGCTCATGATCGGTATCGTGGGGCAGTTGCCGGCCTCCTGTACACCGCTGTTCGCCCAAGCTTGGTCGCCCACGAGGAGCGACGAAATGCCGGCTTGCCCGGGAAGGTTTACGGCTTGGCCGTTGGCGTCGTAAACGATGGCGTCGCGGTGATCAGACTCGGTCGGGTCGAGCTCGTTGGGGTCGGGGAAGTTCGTGATCTCTCCGTCGGCGTTGTATACCCTCAGCAGAGAGTCGGGGTGAAGTCTGGGGCCTCGAAAGACCCCGCCTCGCGTGTGCGGATTCCGGAAGTAAAAGCCGCCGGTCACCTTGCGGGACGCGTAGTTGCCGTGACCGTAGAGTTGATAACGATCGTCGAACAGATGGCCGAAGTTCGCGAACAGCTTGAAGTCGTGGTTGACTCTCGGGGACCCCCAAACCTGGGCCGTGTCGCGCAGATTCGTATTGCCCGCGTTGATGATGTTCAACGCGTCCTGGCGCTGGATGGCGCGGTTGGTCGGCTCGGCGGTGCCGTACTCCAGGCTGATGTTGCCGAAACCGTTCTCTCCAAGCGGTACCCCGACGTTGCCGGCCAGGGATAACGTCCGGCCGTGTCCGCCGATGCCGTTGCAGGAGTGCTGGATGTCGCCGATGACGCCCGAACCGCACGTCCCCGGGTTCCCCATGTTGGAATCGCGGAAGCCCCCGGTCTGGACTTCCAGGCTGCCTCCCGAGGGATCGTCCTTCAGTTGGAAGTTCATGACTCCGGCGATGGCGTCCGAGCCGTATTGCGCCGCCGCGCCGTCGCGCAGCACTTCGACCTGCCGAATGGCGATCGAGGGAATGATGGAGATGTCCGGCCCCTGCGAGCCGTCGGCGATGCCGTTTCCCAGCCAGGTGATGACCGCCGCGCGGTGGCGGCGCTTTCCGTTGACCAGGACCAGCGTGTGGTCGGGCGCCAGGTTGCGCAAGTTCGCCGGACGGACGACGGTCGCCGCATCGCTGATCGGTTGCGTGTTGATGTTGAAGGAGGGGACCACCGTCCGCAACTGGGTTACCAAGTCCCGGCTCCCCTGTCTGGAGAGGTTCTGGGTGCTGATGACGTCCACGGGCACGGTGGACTCCGTCACCGACCGCGGCTCGGCGCGGCTGCCGACGACCACGATGGATTCGGTGACGGCGGCCAAGGCGAGAGTAAAGTTTCGCTGGACCGATTCGCCGGTAACCGCTTCGACGCCATCGGCGATGCCGATCTCGAAGCCGGGATTCTCTGCCGTGACCGTGTAGGTCCCTGGCTCCAGTGTCAATTCGTACTCCCCTGAGTTATTCGTCGAACCGCTGACCTCGTCTCCGGTGGCGTTGTTGCTGGCCGTTACTCTCGCTCCGGGGATGACTGACCCGCTATCATCGGTTACCTCTCCGCTCAGGGTGGACGATTGCTGAGCGTATGCTGCTCCTGAATTCCCGATCAGGAGCAGCGCTATCATGACAACAAGCTTTCTTGAAAGCATAAAGGACTCCTAAAAACTAAAAACAAAAAAGAAACAATGTGACTTACCATTATCACACTCTGCAAAGACAAACCGCTACCTCCGAACCGCGTATTGCAGACCTCCATCGGCATGACTCCCGAACATTGCGGTCAGGATTCTGGACGGGTACGCCGGGGTCCGACCGTACCGGCAGCCGATGAGGATTTCTGTTCGACGATCGACTGCAAGCCGTGCGAGTTGTTGTTGCCGACGGGTTTGCGTTAGGCGTCAGAGCCGGCAGTGGCTTCCACCTACTGACACCCGGTCTGGCGTGCTGGGAAAGGCACATGGATTCCAGCTAAGGCCATTGCGAATCGAGTGTTCACATGCCAGCGGCCCATGCGCTTTGGTGTCGGTTGTCTTGTGCATGCCAAGGAGTGGGAAATTTATGGTCTAAGTTATGCGCGAAACCTGTGGAGTCATTGCAGCGAACGTTGCGCTGCTGCTGAGTTTATCCATCAACACGTTTGCCCAGGGCGGCGCAGCATTGCGTGGAACCGTGACCGACAGCACTGGAGCATTGATTCCCGGTGCGGAAGTCACCGCGACCAACGACACGACGGCGATTTCCGTAAGGCAGGTAACGAACGAAGTCGGAAATTTCGAGTTTAGCGGTTTGCAACCCGGGCTCTACACGCTCACCGCGGAGGCGGCCGACTTTCAAACCGGGATTCACAGCAATGTCGAACTGCGAGCGGGCCAACGTGTCCTGCTGAACTTCAGCCTCGAGGTGGTCGTGGTGGACACGATCGTCGTGATCGGTTCGCGTGCGCGGCCACGTTCGGTGACCGAGTCTACGGTACCGATCGACGTCATCTCGACCGAGGAGATCGTGAGCCAAGGCGACACCGACTTGAGCAATCGGTTGCGGGCGATCATTCCGTCCTACAACGTCAATACCCAGCCGATCGGCGACGCCGCCACGATCGCCCGTCCGGCGAACCTGCGCAACTTGGCGCCCGACCACACGCTGGTTCTGGTGAATGGCAAACGGCGCCACCGCTCGGCGATCATCACCTGGCTGGGCAATGGCGTGTCGGACGGCGCGCAGGGGCCGGACATCTCGCCCATCCCGACGATCGCTCTGCAGCAGGTGGAGTTACTTCGCGATGGAGCGGCGGCGCAGTACGGCTCGGACGCCATTGCTGGTGTGCTGAATTTCCTGCTCAAGGATGACCGGTCTGGCGGCAGTGTCGAGTTTCTCAGCGGGATTCACCAAGACGGAGGAGCAGGATACACTGTCGCCGGCAATGTCGGGTTGCCGCTCGGCGCAACCGGCTTCGCCAATCTCAGCCTTGAATACGGCAACTCCAATCCGACCGACCGCAGCATTCAGCGCACCGATGCGGCGGCGCTGATCGAGGCCGGCAACAACCATGTCCGCAACCCGGCCCAGATCTGGGGTTCTCCGGACATCGACGATAATTTCAAGTTCTTCGGCAATTTCGGCTACCTGTTCGGCAACGGGTTGCAGTTCTACGGACACACGAACTACGCCGGCAAGAGGGTGGACGGCGGCTTCTTCTTCAGGAACCCCAACACCCGCGGCGGCGTGTTCAGCGACGACGGCGGCCAGACCCTGCTCATCGGTGACGTGCTCGCCGCGCGCGGCGAAGGCTTCGCCAACTGTCCCAAGGTGACTGTCACCGACAACGTACCCGATGCGGCCGCTTTGCAACGTGTCACGGACGATCCGAATTGCTTCTCCTTCCAGGAACTCTTTCCCGGGGGCTTCACTCCGCGGTTCGGCGGCGAGGCGACCGATGCATCGGTGGTCGCCGGGCTGCGCGGATACACCTCCAGCGGCTTCATCTGGGATGCCAGCGTCAGCGTCGGCTCCAACGAAGCGGACTTCTTCATCTACAACACCATCAACGCCTCCTTCGGTCCGGACACGCCCACGTCATTCGATCCCGGTCTCTATGGTCAGCAGGAGATCGGCGTCAACTTCGACGTCTCCTATGCCGTCAACGACATGATCAACCTAGCCGCCGGCGCCGAATGGCGTGACGAGAGGTTCGAGATCGGCATCGGCCAGCGCGAGTCATGGGACTTCGGCCCTTTCGCAGCACAGGGCTTCAGCGCCGCGTCCAACGGCTTCCCCGGCTTCAGCCCGATCGCAGCGGGGAACTGGAGCCGCAGCAACGTGGCATTCTACGGCGATGTCGAGCTCCGAGGCCGGAAAGAGCGATGGACGCTCGGCACGGCCGTCCGGATGGAAGACTTCGAGGACTTCGGAACCACGATCAACGGCAAGCTCTCCGGACGCGTTCAGCTTAACCGTGACGTCGCGCTCCGCGCGGGCGTCAGCAGCGGGTTCCGCGCGCCGACGCCCGGACAACAGAACGCCTTCAATGTGTCGACGCAGTATGTCCCGGAACTCATGGACCTAGTGAACCGAGGCACCATCCCGTCGATTTCCGCACTCGCTCAACAGTACGGCGGGCGGCCGCTGCAGCCCGAGACATCCCTCAACTACACCGTCGGGACGGTAATCGATAGCGGCCCCTTCACTTTGACGGCCGACTATTTCCGGATCGATCTGTCCGACCGCTTTGGGAATTCGAGAGACATCAATCTCTCGCCGGACGATGTCGACATCCTGGTCGCGGAAGGAATCACCAGCGCCAGGAACCTGCGGAGCTTCCGGTTCTTCATCAATGACATCGCGACGAGAACGCAGGGGCTCGATGTGGTCTCGACGTACACGCCCCCGGTGCTGGGCGGCGACACTGCGTTCAGCGTCGCCTTCAACCACACCGATACCAAGGTCACGGACTTCAACCCGCAGACGCTCTCGCCCAACCGCATCCGTCGACTGGAGGCGGCGCTGCCAGAAACCCGCTGGTATTTCAGCGCCAACCAGCGCGTCGGACGGCTGAAAATCCTCGGCCGCCTGAGCTACTACGGCGGCTGGTATGACGACGACGACCCGGCGTTCTACGATGGCAAGCCCATCGTTGATCTGGAATGCAGCCAGCCTCTCTCCGAGGCCGTTACGTTGAGGTTCGGCGTGCAAAACATGTTCAATACCTACCCGGCCGTAAACCCCAGTGCGTTGCGAACCGGGGAACGCTACAGCGAGTACACGCCGTGGGGCTTCAACGGCGCCTACTATTTCCTCGGCCTGCGCTACTCCTGGAAGGCGTCACCATAGGTCGTGCTGCCGGCGCCAACAGTCCGAGGCTGGGTTACATCAGCCGCATGCTAAAATCCGCCTGAATAGCTATGTCCATTCACAGCCCTCGACACGAGAACATTAGCCTTGTACAACGCCTTTTGGTCCTTGGATTGGTTGCCGCGGCAGGCCTTGCAGCGCAAGTCATCGCACTCAAGAACGTCCGCCTCATCGACGGCACGGGGAGCCGCGCCATCGAAAACGCAACCCTCGTTCTCGCCGGCGGCAAGATCCGTAACGTCGGACCGGCGTCCAAGATCAAGATGCCGGGCGAGGCCGAAGTCGTCGACCTCACGGGCAAGACCGTCATGCCGGGCATCATCAACCTGCACGGGCACGTCGGCATGGTCAAGGGCTTGAGCCAGGACATGGCGAACTACACACGCGAGAACGCCGAGGCGCAGCTCAAGACCTATGCGATGTACGGCGTCACAACTACTACGAGCATGGGTACCGACGCGGAGCTGATTCTCGACATCCGCGACGAGCAGCGTCGAGGCAAAGTCAACGGCACCCGGGTCTTTACGGCATTGCAGGGCTTTACGACCATCGGCGGTTACCCGACCCACGCGCCCGGCGTCAAGGGCGTGGCTCAGGAAGCGGCGACCGCGGCCCAGGCCCGAGCATGGGTCGACCGGCTCGCCGACAAGGGCGCCGATGTCGTGAAGATGTGGGTCGACGACCATCACGAGACTTTCGAGAAACTACCTCCGTCCATCTACTCGGCCATCATCGAACAGGCCCACAAGCGAGACATGCTCGCATTCGCTCATCTCTATGAGCTGACTGATGCCAAGGGCCTCGTCAACGCCGGCCTCGACATCATCGCCCACAGCATCCGCGACGCAGAGGTCGACGACCAACTGATTGCCGCCATGAAAAAGAACAAGGTCACGTACGTCGCGACCCTCAGCCGCGAGCAGTCAACATTCGTCTATGCCGACTCGCCCGCCTGGCTCGACGACGCCTTTTTCCGCCAGGGCGTCGATGATGCCACTGTTCAGGCTGTCAAAACTACCCTCAAGGACAAGCAGGCCAATGACCCCGAGCGCGAGATCAACATCAGGGGCCTTGACATCGCCATGAAAAACCTCAAGAAGCTCTCTGACGCGGGCGTTCGTATCGGCTTCGGAAGCGACACCGGCCCGCCGGCTCGATTCTCCGGCTACTTCGAGCACTGGGAAATGGAGCTGATGGTCAAGTCCGGTCTCACGCCGGCGCAAGTGATCACGGCGGCGAGCAAGACATCCGCCGAAGCTCTGGGCATCGCCAAGGATTTCGGCGCCCTCGAAAAAGGCAAGGCCGCCGACCTGATCGTCCTCAACAGCAATCCGCTCGACAACATCCTCAACACCCGCGACATCCATTCCGTGTATCTCGCCGGCCGCAAGTTCGAGTAGTCTTGGCGCTTGCCTGCCTGTAAAGGGCGCCCGGGAACACCCGATCTCTGAATCACCGAGGAGCCAGCGCAGTCATCTCTTCCCCGCCCCTTGCACATTCTTGCCGCCGCCCAAGGCATCGAAGGCATTCTTCGTTGCCAACTCATCCCCTTGGGCGCGTTGGGTTTCGACATGCACACCCTATCGAATCCGTCAGACGAAACCACCCGGTTCACCGCCGCCGGCAACACCTCATACATCCCTGCGGCGACATGCTGAGGGGTCGATCTACTCTCGCTCCGGCAGGACTTGCAGGCGGATCAGAAACCGCAATTGCTCTCGAGGCGCCTTGGGCGCCGGGGCTGCTTGCCGGGGAACCGCAGGCTATGCGAGGAGCTTGTGGACCACTTCCCCGTGAACATCCGTCAACCGAAAGTCGCGGCCGGCGTGACGGTAGGTAAGTTTCCTGTGATCGAGACCCATCAGGTGCAGGATCGTTGCGTGCAAATCGTGAAAATGCACCTTGTCTTCAACACCATAATATCCGTATTCATCGGTACGACCGTAAGAGAGCCCCGCCTTGACGCCCCCGCCAGCCAGCCACATCGTGAAGCCGTGCGGATTGTGATCGCGTCCGTCGGCATTCTCCGCTGTCGGAGTTCGGCCGAATTCACCTCCCCAGACGACGAGCGTATCCTCCAGCAGTCCGCGTGTTTTCAGGTCGGTCAGCAGGCCGGCAATGGGCTTGTCCACCTCGCCGCATTTCTTGGTGATCTCTTCTTTGAGCTTGCTGTGATGGTCCCAGCCGTTGCTGTTGCACTGCACGAATCGCACGCCGCGCTCACAGAATCGGCGCGCCATGAGGCATTGCCGTCCGAAGTCTTCGGTCAAGGGGTCGTCAAGGCCATAGAGGCGCCGGGTCGCACCCGTCTCCGAGCTGATGTCTTGCACGCGCGGCGCTTCGGTCTGCATCCGGAACGCCAACTCGAATGTGGCGATGCGGCTTTCGAGCTCGCTTTCATATCCCACTCGGTCGAGATGGTGTTGCGAAAGGCCGCTCAGCATATCCAACTCGAGCCGCTGCAGGTCCGTGCGCCGTTTGCCGTCACCGATAAACGGGAACCGGGCGTCCTTGGATTTCGTGTTCCCATACCCGAGAGGCGTTCCCTGGTAAGCCGCCGGGAGAAACGCGGAACTGTAATTGTTGGCCCCACCCTCGGCCAACGCCTGTCCCATCGTGATGTAGCCCGGCAGGTCTTGATTCTCCGATCCGAGCCCGTAGGTCAGCCAAGACCCCATCGCGGGTCGTATGAATGTGTCGCTCCCCGTGTGCCACTCAAGAACGGCTCCGCCATGCCTTGGATTCGAGCAGTGCATCGACCGAATAATGGCGAGGTCGTCCACCATGCGCGCCACGTTCGGAAACAACTCGCTGACCCAGGCGCCGCTTTGCCCATGTTGCTTGAATTCGAAAGGCGAACCGATCATGTTGCCGCCGCGGCGCGGGAACGAAATCACGCGGGGCTTGGCGAACGGCAACGGCTTGCCGCTGTCTCGATTCAGAAGCGGCTTGGGGTCAAACGTATCGATGTGCGACGGCCCCCCGAACATGAACAGCATGATCACCCGCTTCGCTCGCGGTGCGAAATGCGGAGGGCGTACGGCGAGAGGGTTTGCCGCAGCTCCCGGGGATTCCTCGGCCAGCAACGCGGAGAGCGCCAGGGCGCCGAACCCCGCACCCATCCGGCTCAACCATTCTCTTCGCGACAGTCGCCGCATCGGATTCAGATCCATCTTACTGCGTACCTGACTACATCACATACACAAACTCATTGGACGACAGCAGCACCCGGCACAATGCCTGCCAGGCCCGCATGCGCCGATTGGCCGAATCGCCCTCGGTGGTCGCCGCAGCCTGCTCGTAGCGTTCCAGGAAATCCTTCCAGCGGTTCGACTCCTCGCGATCGGGCGGCCGCAAATGCACCAAGCGATACACGGCATCCAACCGCCCGGCATCATCAGCGTTTTCCCTTACCACCCGCTCCGCCACGGCCAGCGAGGCGTGCTCGATCAGCCCGCTGTTCATCATGAACAACGCTTGAGGTGCAATCGTTGTCGTCGATCGCCTGCCGTTGGCCGTCGAGGGATTCGCAAAGTCGAACGTTTCGAACATCTCGTAAAGCGCGCTCCGAAGCACCGGCAAGTAAACGCTGCGGCGTTCCGAAGCGTAGACCTCGGAATCGCGCGATTTTCCATCGTTCAGGTTGACAAAGCTGGCGTGGGGCAGGGTCTTGCCGCCAATATGGTCGTCCAGGTATTCTGACAGCGCCAGAAGCGAATCGCGGATCACCTCAGCCTCCATGCGGCGGCGGTGCATTCGCCAGAGCAGTCGGTTCTGAGGGTCGATTTCCGCATGACGCGGGTTCGGGCTGCTTCTCATGCGGTAGGCGCTCGAGAGCATGATCAGCCGGTGCATGGCTTTGACAGACCAGCCATCCTCAACAAATCTCAGCGTCAGCCAATCGAGCAGGCCGAGGTTGTCGGGCCGCTCCGCCAAGAGCCCGAAGTTGTCCATCGAGCGAACGATGCCCTCTCCGAAGTGACCCTTCCAAATGCGGTTGACCATCACCCGTGCGGTCAAGGGGTGCTCCTGCCGTGTAAGCCATTGGGCGAGCTCGAGCCGGCCGCTGCGGTCGCTCCCGATCACGTGATCGGCCCGGCCTTGAAGGATGTGCGGGAAACGGCGCGGGGCGGTCTCCCCCGGCGTGAGATGGCTGCCCCGAATCATCACCGGCAAGTCGGCGATCTCTCCCTCACCCACGGCCATCGCCTTGGGAATCGCTTCGTACTGCTCCTTGGCGAGATCGATCGACTTCTTGTGCTCTTCGAGCACCTCCTTGGGCGTGGTCGCCGAGTTGGAGTTCGTGACGAAATCATCGTGGAAATCAAAAGAGTCTTCAATTTCCGTCAGGCGCTGTTCGTCTCTTTCGCTCAGCAGGGCGGTGGCATTGAGCTTGGATGTGACTCGGTAGCTGAGGACGGTTTTTGTGCTCGTGAAGATTCCCAATAGGGAATAGTAGTCTTCGGTCGT
>MKWU01005573.1_pt1 | contig 13574 bp, 15 predicted proteins | sample 809101 | NCBI WGS metagenome assembly MKWU01 (sample SAMN05860141, study PRJNA318959) | sponge metagenome | host: Aplysina aerophoba | place: Slovenia: Piran, Adriatic Sea, Gulf of Piran | collected 2013-05-07 | reverse complement strand
CACGTACACACACAAACACACACACGCACACACACACGCACACACACACATGCACATGCATACACGCACAATGTGCACTGCACAGAATACCCAGCCCAGAGAGTGCAGATATAGAGTTGATGGTGTTAGCTGACTATGTCAGCGAGTCAGTGGAAGGCTTGCAGCAGAGACTAGAGGTGGGTAGTGGGTGGGATACCAAAGTTTGGGAAATATTTATTAGAATACGTATTTTCATGTTTCACTCAACCCCATAAAAAAATTATCACACAAGCATTTTTGATAATGCATAGTAATGCATACAATCTAACAGCATATGTAAACAATCTGGTGACCCAAGCAGCTGAGTGTTGCCAAATGGCTCCATAAGCTGTTATGCCTGCAGTGCAAAGATTGCTTACTGGACCCAAAAGGCAGTATGCAATCGTGGAAATAAATGGCGACCACGAGATTCTGCCTTTTGATGTTGTTATTGATTTTCCGAACGAGAGGATTAACTGTCCCCTGGAAGCCCTCACTACCACCCACGGAGGTATCGTATTCTCATCAAGTCACCTCCTGGTGAGTGGCGTTAGCGCATCTGTATTTGTCGGTGCCTACAGGGAACGCCCGCACCTCTGCCCGCTGTGTAGGCAGCGTAGGCACTAGTCTACCCTTCCGGCCATCTACTGGCTCCTGCTGCTTTCTGGAGATGTTGAAGCAAACCCAGGCCCCCTTGCTTACTGCCCCACCGCTGCCTGCGCACACGCTGTCCAGAACAACCAACGTACCCCAAAATGCTGCTCCCTATACACAAGGAGCTTAGTGAACAAGTCCTTCGACCTACAGCCCTACCTCCAGAGTAACTCTTTAGACGTCCTCGCTGTTACCGAGACCTTCTTAAGTGCAGAGATACTGGATGGTGAGATAGTAGGCAGTGGCTACACGGTTCACAGGAGAGACAGAAATTGGCACGGTGGTGGTGTGATGCTCATTGTCCATGACAGCATCCCATCAACGAGACGACTGGATGTCGAGACTGAATGCGAATTGTTGTGGGTTGAACTCACCTTGAACTCTACAAACCTTCTCGTAGGTGTCTTCTACAACCCTCCAGGACCAACCAGTGGCCCCCTCACACACCTACGGAACTCCCTCGCCATCACTTCACAATCCCCCCCCCAATCATACTACTAGGTGACTGTAACCTACCCAATATTGACTGGAGTAGTGATGGTCCAACTCCCCCTACAGGCTCTGGGAATGTCACCCTAATGTGCAACATTGTCAACGACTCGTACACACCTACAAGGCAACAGAACATCCTGGATCTAGTCCTGACTAGTAGAGTTGACTGTGTCAACAATGTGGAGGTATCAGCTAGCTTACCTGGCTCCGACCATGATGCTGTTCTCTTATCAGTCTGCCTTAGTAAGCGCAAGTTCTTCACCCGAAAGCGCTGGTCATACATCTTCAAAGAAAGCAGACTTTAGTGCCTTCAATGCTCTGTTAAGTAAGGCCCCTTGGGAACGTTGCTTTCTCAGTAAGCCTGTTGATGATTGTTGGATATGCCTTAAGGATATTCTCTTCTCCATTGCCGACCAATGTATACCCAAGATTACCCTCTGTCCGCGGAGGAGTAAGCACTGGTTATCTAATATCTAATAATACCCTCCAACTGATTCACAAGAAACGGCGAGCCTACAAGTGAGCAAGACGTACCAATGACCCTCGTCACCTGCTCCTGTACAAGACTATCAGCAACCTAGCCTATAGCCAAACCAGAAAGTACCACACTGAGCTCTTGAACCAGAATACATCCAACCTACTCCATAATCAGCGACCCTTCTGGAGATGGCTCAACAACACCAGAGGTCAGTGGTTTTAAATCCCCAACATTCATCATGCCGGTAAAGTTCTATCTACTCCCGCTGAGAAAGCCAGTGCCTTCAATCACCACTTCACATCTACTTTTACAAGTGAGAATACATGCAATCTCAGTGACTTAAGAAGTGACTTACGGAAATCCTGGAGCAAAAACAGCGTGGCAGACATCTCTATCTTCCGAGACGAGGTCTGCGAGCTATTGAGTAAGCTAGATGTTTCTAAATCTAGTGGCCCTGATGAAGTCCCAGCGCTTCTACTGAGAGAGGGTGCACCCTGGCTTGCAGACCCCATTTCTAGTCTCTTTAACCTGTCTTTGCAAAGGGGTTGCCTTCCCAGAGACTGGATATCTGTAAACGTTGTACCGGTATACAAGAAAGGATGCAAACACTCAGTCTCTAACTATCGCCCGATCAGTCTAACCTGTATTGCGGTTAAAGTTTAGGAGAGGCTTGTGGACAACCATCTCGTTCAGTTCTTGACCACTGGAAACAAGCTGAGCCCATTCCAACATGCTTTCGTAAAGGCCACTCTTGCCAAACCCAACTCCTGGAGATGGTACACGAATGGGCACTGAGCCTAGACAGAGCCAGCAGCACTCACGTCATCTTCACTGACTTTTCTAAAGCATGTAACTCAGTACCCTACAAACGCCTCGTACTCAAGTTAGACAGTGGTGGACAAGAAAGCTGCTAATCCAAGCATGAAAGTTCCCCTTGATGCCTACCTCCTCAAAGAGTACTACTTGATGGAAGTACCTCTGGATGGACTGAAGTGACATCAGGTGTACCACAGGGCTCCATTCTGGGACCCTTGCTGTTTATTATCTACGTCAATGATATCCTCAGCAACTTTTCCTCACCTACTCATCTATTTGCTGATTTCTATGCTTTTAAACGAAGATCACTTAGATCCCACACTTATTCCCTCTCAATTCCCAAGTCCCGTATTAATGCCTTTAGATTCTCTTATTTTGTGAATGCTCCTTTTGTCTGGAACCGATTACCACCACTTATTCTCGAATCAATATTCCTGTTCGCTTTTAAATTCAGCCTTAACAAGTTGCTCCTGAATGTATCTTAGTTTGGTATCACTTGATCTTTCTCCCCCCTTTCCCCCGACCACTTTAATCCCATGATTTTCTTAATGTGTCTGCTGTAATTGTATGTTTACGGGAGCACAATCATAGGCACTGCCTCTCATGCAACCCTTTCCCTACGGGGATAAAATTCAATTCAATTCAATTCAATTCAATTCAATTCAAAAGGCGGACTTATGTTTGTCTGTAGCAGGGTGCAATCACTTGTGCAAACCAGCAAGTGCAGGCAGCATTGGGATGTACCTATCTCCTAGTGTTTCCTTGGTTTCATTCACAAGGACGTCTCCAGCAGCTGACTCCCACGGACAATCAAATCCCTTTTGTAGTCCTCATTTTCCTCAGTTTTATTGTGTAATGTATGCATTTTGTATTAATGCAATTTTCATGAGATAGCCCAAGGGCATGCAAATATTCAGTGCAATTTTTCCCATGAGAACTTTCACCCAAATTTTCAAGATATTACAGTGGCCCAGTCATGCCCTGGGTATGCTGTACCTCACTAGTAACTGTGTAAGTATGTTAATACTGCATAAAATTGTGTTGGTTTGAGTTTATTGCTACGTATGTACCTCCCCCACTTCCATTTGCCAGGTGTACCAGTTAAAGTGTAGTGAGCTAGTGGGGAAGCTAGACGAGACGTCCAAAGAGAACACAGACCTGAGGTTAGACAGCACTAACTGAAGCACACTTGATGTGTGTCGTACCTGGCCAGCCTACTGTATGTGTGGATGTGTTGATTTCTGCTACTAAAATGATACAGGATCCTATTGGGTGCTGTTCAGGTCAAATTACATATGCATTAACAATTTTTGGCATCTCACTGAACATGATTGACGATCCAACTTGGAACAAGGCCAACTCGCACTGTTCTGACGTTGAATGTTTCTGAAACCAAACTAGTGCATGATTGCTATTATGCCTCGATTTGGTACAGAAGCAATTGTCACTTCACCCACCATATTGTAGCTAAATGCAGTTCAACAGCAACCAATAGTTCAGCCAGAATGTTTTTGCCATAACAACGTTTGCAAATTTGCTTCATTTGCTCAGTTTATTATTGATGGCAAAATTTCTGATATGCATTAAGTCTCATCTGTGTAGGCACAGGCATGACATTGGTAACTCCTTTTTGTGATTTAAATTTGGATGCTCAATTCTGATAGGAGCATTACATAAAGCTACCTAACATGAAACTTCTAAAGATTCCTTCTGCTCATGGAGCTGGTGGTCATGCCTCAGAGATAGTGATCGTATTACAGAGCTAGCAGGAATGCCGGTAGCGGTCATGCTCTAAAGTTAGTGATCATGCCTCAGAGCTAGTGGTCGTGCCAATGAGATACGGAGTGGTCATGCCAACAAGATACGTACGTAGTTGTCATGCCAACGGGATACATAATTGTCGTGCCAATGAGATACAGAGTGGTCATGCCAACGGGATACGTAGTTGTCATGCCAACGGGATACATAATTGTCGTGCCAATGAGATACGGAGTGGTCATGCCAACGGGATAGATAATTGTCGTTAATGAGATACGTAGTGGTCATTCCAACAAGATACGTAGTTGTCATGCCAACGAGATACGTAGTGGTCATTCCAACAAGATACGTAGTTGTCATGCCAACGAGATACGTAGTTGTCATGCCAACGAGATACATAGTGGTCATGCCTTGGAGCTAGTGTCATGTCAGTGGTCATATATATATGTGAGCGTCGCCAGTAGAAATCGCAGATTAGCGCATATCACCGTTATTGGAAAATGGCGTCAGTAAATTGGCCACATTCCAAGGAGTGAAAAGTGGCATTGAACAAAATAGCAACGGACTTTAAGTAGTTTCAAAGAATAAGTGTATGTCTTTCACATTATTTGAAGAACAACGCACACGTCTTAATAGTCAAAGCCTATCTTGCTTCGCTTCTTTTTAACTGCACTCACTATTCGACGCTTCGATTCTTCGCCAACGGAATCAGCTGTATCAACTCCCCGACATGTTATTCTACGATATTCTTCGTAATATCCACAGCCTCACCATTTGTAATTACCTGAAAGGCAAAAAAACAGCTTTTCATGTCAACGACATTATGCAAGCCGCCATGTTTCCTATACTACGCGTATAAAGAGTGGGTCACTTCAAACGGCGATTTCTCTCTGAAAGAAGCTACATTCAACTTGAAACTTGCTGAATGTATGCAGAAGACCTGCGGCAACCTAAATCCATGGTTATCTGAAAATCAATCTAATGCGCTAATCTGCGATTTCTACTGGCGACTCTCACATATACATATGTCAGTGGTGCTCCTTATAAATATTTCAAAATGACACAAAACTCTTGACATTTCTAGGAGCTCACCTCCAATGCCACTTATGTTTCTTACTGTACCTGTCAGTAATTGTTATGCAAGCTGGTGTAACTTGTACAAGCTTTTGCTAACTACACAGCTTGAAAGTGGCTCTGGAGAAAAAGAACCACGACCTGGCGCCCGAACTCGTGGCCTACGCCCTAATGCGGAGTTTCAGCCATGCGAGCCACCATTGTGGCCACGATTCTTCACCTCCAATCGCCGTATATACAGTCACAGGTGGGCCACAATACCTCGACCACTTAAAAATGCGCTCAGCGGGCAGCTAGCATGTGCATGTGTATGAGCCTGCGAGCCAGGGATGGATGATGGTGCACAGTTCCCATCAGCACGTAGAGATAGGAACGCTGCACCATCATCCATCCCTGGCTTGCAGCTGAAACTCCGTGTTGGGCACCAGGTCATGGTTTTTTCTCCAGTCGCCACTTTCAAGCTGTGTACTTAGCAAAAGCTTGTTACCGTACTTGTGTACACTTCCCCTCTCCCTAATGTGGAGACACCTACATACAAATGCAATCTTTCCAGTCCCTCAACTTCAATGCATATGTGGTCCGTCCCTTCCTCACTTCCTTCCCTCCCTCATCCATTCCTTATTACTCCTCCTCTATTTTATACCAGATCTGCTTCACTTAAACTGAAGGATCAGTTGAAGCAAAAGAGTGAACTCTTCAATGCAGAACAAGAAAAGCAGGAAGCATCATTGGTACGCCATGACTGCACAACATTGTTTGCACATAATGTATATTGAGTGGAACAAGAAGTGTACATATCATACTATATAGTGGGAAAATCTTGCGAGGTTTAAAGTTCGCAAATTTCGTGATTATTTAGCCAAATTCACCAAATATCCATTTCATGATACGTTCTTCCCTAAAGGTACAAGGCTGATTTTGAACAAAATCAAACAATTTTAACCGCAAAATTTTTGGTTTTGAATGAAATTGTGAAATTTTCCTTCACAAAATTTTACTGCTATGCAGTATGAATTATTATGTACTGTATATGCTGTACTACCAGGAACGCCTGGCAAAGTTGGGCTTGCCTACTATAGATAATAGCACTTCATGTGCCAGGAGTTCTCACATCCGTGACTTCCATGATTGTTGACTGTTGTTAATTGGCACAAACTGCATTGATACAGTGAGTACCACGACAAGAAGATGACATAATCAGGCGTCTCTTCTGCCCAATATTTTGAGACTTGATGCTTTTCTCGACATATTTTCACACACACAAAACCTCTCTGGGCACTTCCCAGGTGATGTTCTGTAGTGCGCAAGAAATTCCAGACATGTTGTGCATTGACGGTGGCAACATACCATCCGAGATGTTATCTATGACCTGACCGATGGTATAGCCTCGTACCCATTCTCTATTTCCAATTCCAGCTTTCGTTTGAAGGGGAAAAGGACGATTTCTCATTTTCTCCTCCCAACGATCCTACCCCGACCATTGATGGCAACACACAGTACAGTAGCAGCAGTATATCTCCCTGACCATCCTTAGTTCTGCAGCAGATGGACTCCCCAGATGGCAGTTCAGCTACGGAGACGGCAGCATGCAGATTGTTGACGACCATCCTTCTTCTATCTTCTCACGGTGCACCGACAACGTAATATATAGGTAATGAATAACAAAAAATATGCCACCAGAAGACGCGTCTTGAGATTGCTCGCAGTCAGTTGCTTGCATTTTAATACTAGTAATTAGCTTGTAAATAGCTAGCTAATATGCCATTCGAATTTCTGAAAGCTGATTATGCACTGTGATTTTAGGTGACTCATTAGACCTTGTTTGACTACAGGTGTGACATGTAAATATGTAGAAGGAAGAGGCCAGTTGCTGGAAAAGAACAAGAATGAAGAATATTTTAGCATTTTCAGTGAAACTTGTTCTGCACCGCTGGTTCAGTGTACATTTGCTGCAGATCATCTGTCCATTTGAGCCTGACAACTTGGTCATTATGAGCAGATCCAAGCTCACTGAATACAGTAGCTTCTATTTGCTGAATACCATGTACGGTGGTTATTGAGTCAGTGGTTGGGACACATTGACTGGTGTTGGCTTGACCAACCAGACCTTTTGCTATGATTAAGGCTGATGATAACGTGGCTGGAAGAGTCATCTGAAATGAATGTGGACATATTTGCCGACAATCAACAAAATAGATTTGGTGTTTTGGCAATGTATGGCTGCCTTTGTCATTTAACGTATTCACTGATAAAGGCAGCCGTAGGTTGTGAGAACGTCTAATATTTTGCTGACTGTCAGCTAGAATTCCACAAATTGTTCCAGAGAGCTTTTGCAGTTCTGTTATCTGCACACAGTGCTCCATGCCTTGCCTTGCATTGGTATTAACCAAACCCCCTTCGTCTGAAATTTCATACAAATTGCTAGTTACTCTACCTAATACATTTTGAGAGGATGCTGATGCATGCATTAATTAACGTGTTAGTCACCTTGTTAATACTTGGTTACTAATTACATTTCTCATCTGTTGGATAGAAGTACATCAGTGCTTCAGCTTGTGTTGTCAGTGGTGACTTGTGTCTCATCTCTAGCTTGAGTTGAAGGAGAAACTGCTGCAAAAAGCTGAGGAGCTGGCGTGTGTGCAGGACAGACTAGAAAGGGTGGAGGTGGCTTGTAGCCATGGTGAGGAGGTAGCGAAAAAGACAGAGAGTGAGAGGGAAGCTGTGCAAGGGAAGATGGCCCTTCTGGCGAAGGAGAAGACACAACTGGAAGCAGAGGTAATTTGTGGTGTGTCATGGGGAGGGAGAGGGGGAGGGGGAGGGGGAGAGGGAGGGGAGGGGAGGGGGGGGAGAGGGGGAGGGGAGGGGAGAGATAGAGAGAGAGGGAGAGGGAGAGGGAAAGAGTGTGTGTGAGAGAGAGAGAACGTGCACATCATTTTCTGCTTATACACATGTTACAGTAGTATACAAAGCAAGTGCCCGTGTAAATGGTTGACCACACCACTGTTAGGACTTCTTGCATTACCTATGTTATGTAACACTCTCACAGCATAATCAAGTGTAAGGGAGCATAACAGACAGACTTTGAGTTTGGGTTATGCTGAGTTATGCAACTTCAAGGTAACACCATTCATACCACAGCCACTATCCCTTACACTTACTGTAGGTAGTGGCCGCAGACAGCCATTGACAGCCATTGGGTACATGTAATCTTGTGTAAACACACTGTTTCCACTGATTATGCAATCCTCACGAGGAGTGCACAGTAACCATTCGTAAGGGCTGGCCACATTAGACTCCTGTCCTACTGACCACTATCACACTACTGTTGAATTTGTAGAGTAACATACACATAGAAGCTGTAATTAATGGCTTGATGAAATTAATTTATCTTCACTGTCGATCAGCACTCCTGTATTGCTTCTGTGCTAGTGCTAGTAAGATGTTTGACAGTTGTCACTTGAGTTTTATGCCAACCCAGCCTTCTTCACAAGCAGTGATTCTCTCTTTTAGTGAGGCTGGTGAGTTAAAGCCCTATTGAATAGCAGCCAGTCATTTGCACCTCCCCATTCATCCTAACAAAGATGAACAAGCCACAGACACAGCTGCTTTGTCCTGTTGGTGGAGTGTGGCATACTGATGGAGCCATCACAGCATAGCACTACATTAGTGTGCCACACAGATGAGGCCCAACAGGAGTGAAACAGCTGTTTGTGTGACTCATCCACTTGGGTCAGATAGTGATTACTGGTTGCTGCCCTTCAGTACACCAGCCTCTTTGATGAACTAACTTGTGTAGCGGATGTTTCCTTCCTCCAAAGCCCTACCATCAAGTTAGTTTATCTTCTCCCTACTCTCTGCCGTATTTTAGACTGCTGGCCTTCAGGTGGAGCTTAGAAATGCTCTGGAAGCAAAGGAAGCTTTGGAAGAGCAGGTTAGATAATACACACGCTTACTCTCAATCTCACTTTATCTCATCTGGCATCCAATCTTATTGTCTCATCACTTACCTTTGTGTAGTCTACAAACCGTCATCCTGCTACTCTGCTACTGCTACTAGTTGTATGATTACACTTTGCTTGGAATCCCTTGCATTAAATTATCCAACAGCCTGCAGTATAATCATGTGTAACTTTACATAACAGACTGACACGCATGGGAAGTCTTGCACCTGGTGTACCTAACTCTATTTGGTATTATCAGACACCACACCTAGCCTCCTGTGTATACAGCACACTTCAATCGTCTTGTCTCACAACATGTATGCATGTGTCCAATGTCCAACATATGTACATACATATGTACATACTCACACGACCGGATGTTCCTATCACTTGCACATTACTACGCATATGTTCACCTGGAATCATAGCAAGTGGCACTCCAATGGATTTGAGTCCTTTATAGTCTGAAGACCAATATAGTGATGATGTCTAATCACAGACACCATCTGCTGGGCTGCTCCTCTCAACTGACCCTTGAAATGGCAATGGGCTTGAATGAAATGCCACCAGGAGTCGAACCCATGGCCTCTGGCTTAATTAAGCTGCCAGCCTCTTATCACTGAGCTATTGATACCCACCAAAGAGAGGTGATTTTTCAGTGGACATTGTAGCTCAGTTGATTGCATAAGATGAACTCTTCTCTGCACATGATAGATTTCCCATGACGACTCTTCTCTGCACACACATCCAAGAGGACAACCCCTAAACAGCTGGAGACCCATATGTGCTTGTTGTCCCTTTGTCACAACCTCTCTTCTTTATCTAAGTATCATATCCTGCATTAAATCTGGCCAGCAATTGTGTGTGTGTTTAGCAAGTAATCCACACCTCCCTCAATCCACACTGTTCATCAGCATACTCACACATAGATATGTAGGTCTTGCTGAGTGTAGCAAGCTCTTGATCAACTGCCTCTGTGCTTACTGACCAACCAGATTGCTCTGCTGGGAGAAAAGGACAAGTCTACTGTTTCAAATTACCAAAAGCTGTCTACCTTGGTGAGGAAGGAGGTGGGAAGGAACGGGTATGATGAGGGAGGAAGGGCACATAAAGTAGGTTGTAGATACGTGTAACTGCACGTTGGTATGCAGGGCTGTTCAAGGAGGCATTGCTGTTTGCTATTGTTATAGAATGATGATCTAACTGCTGAATTAGCAGAAAAGACAGCACTTGTGGATACGCTGACTGCCAAGGTGGGCTGGGTGTCAATCTCTCTGTGTGTGTGTATGTGTGTGTGTTTGTAAGTATGAGGTTGCACACAACCCATGACAAAGTTTCACAGCCTTCCAAACCCACTCAAGAGTCAGTTTTAAGTTGCAGCATGCACCCTGCACCATGCGTGCAATCACTGTTTCTCAATGCCTCTGTTTTTTTTATACTTATACTTGTACTTTGGCTTTACAAGAAGAATGCATGTCCATGTTTTGTGTGCAAGTATGTTTGCAGTTGCAAGTGTGTGACTGAACACACCAGACTATGGATTTAACATGTTCGTACATACTGTGTCTTTGCCTTGCTGCACTCTTTGTCCTGCTCTCTCTCCCATTGAAGGTGGAGGAATGCAGAGCTGAGGTGGAGCGAGTTGTGCAGGAGTGTGAGAGGAGCAGAGTGGAACATGAACAGCAGATTGCAGACTTGGCCAACACACTGCAGATGTACCAGGTCAGCATGATGCACACTTGCCCATGCATTACCTCCACAAAAGCATTGCATATTTTACCATAGTTACAACACAGATAGTAACATGCTATACAAGTAATAGTACTGTACTCTACACACTATTAAACACAGGTATACATACATACGTACGTACATACAGGTGAAAGTCCTATAGCACTAACATATTACATGCAGCGTACTGTACCTATGTACTGTACGTAGGTGGAGAACCAGAAGATTGTCGACCAAAAGGACAGAGAAATGGCATCAATGCAGGAGAAGGTGCGTACTGTACACTGTGCCTCTGTGAGACTCAGTGCATGCCTTGTACATTCGGACTGTGTGCAGAAGTATGTATGCATCATATTACTTATGTACTGTACGTATGCTACACAACTGTAAAGAAATGTGTTGGATTCTAGCTGCTCGGTGCACCATTTTCTTCACTCCTGCATACGTACCTTTCCCCTCCATCCCTAAGTTGGAGGTGGCCCAAAGTGCAGAGAACAAAGTGAAAAGCCTACAAGCTGAGCTATCCCAGGCAGTGTCAGAGAGGGATCAGGCTCATCTCCAACTGCAGAAGGAGCAGAGGAGGGTTGAGGAATTGGAGAAACAGGTTTGCTTGTGTGTGTGTGTGAGAGAGAGAGAGAGGCCGTGAGGCTCTTTGTGGACAGGCCAAGATTTGTAGGCACTGCTCAAGTGTAAGGTGTGAAGTCAGAGTAAAGTATCACTACAGTCTTGTGCACTCGCTAGGGTAGCTGTAACACTTGCTTGGAGAATCAAATGCAACTTCTAAATTCCCCACTCCAACTTCCCTGTGTCTTTCATTCCTCTGTTACACCTTGGCCTACAGGCTACCACAGCCCCATCCTTCAAAGTACCAGTGAACCCTTCCACGTGTAAGGCCCCTCCCCCTGAGCCCCTTCTCCCTCCCCATTCATCAGCTGCATGTAGTACGCCTCGAAGGAACAAAGAGCAGGGGCTTTCTGTCCACAGCCGGACGCAACAAGCTCCCTCTGCTGTACTGAGCAACAGCAGAACACAGAAGACCCCAACTGAGCAAGGGAGGCCAGGCCAGCAGGAGGTCTCTGATGGCAGTGGCGAGGAGGAGGAGGAGGAGGTGGGTGGATGGGTGTGAGAGGTGTTGGTGACAAAGGTGCACATGAACTCTTTATATATGTACGTAGTACTAAAATTGGACAGTGTATATATAGATAGGTACACTGGCAATTCATACAACTCAATAGTGTGCTCTTTACTACATACGTAGCATACATGCCATGTGCCACATCATGTCCACCACTTTTGTCATACACTAGTGTGTGATGGAGGTGAACCAAAGCCAGCGGCAGCGGTCTCACAAAGCCAGCAAGACCACACCCCCTTCCACGCCAACCTCGATCCCATTGTACCTCAGAGAATCAACCAACTACCCTCCTCCCACACGCCCCTTCACTCCCCACTCCTACTCCACCCCGAAGACATCCAGCTTTCTCTCCCACCTCAAGACACCCACTGTACCACCAAGAGCTTCCTCTGCCAACTTCCGCATAGCCCCCTCTCCCTCAATGCGAAGGGCACCACCCAGGGGTGTAGTCCCCCCACAAAGCAGCCCAGCTCAGGTAAATACGTATGTATAAGCTGTACAGTCACTCTCCCTTGAGTTCTCACGTTACCCTATACTTCCCATTCTTGTCTTTGATTATGCGTTAACTAGGTTTATATCACTAGAATACTTAATCACTAGAATAGTTTTTAGTGACCATGTGGTATTCATACACGTGATTTGTAAAATATGTCACAGAAATGCAGCTGATCAAATAGACACAGACACAGCCAAGATGTCCAGTAGAATTGATTTGCTTCAATTTGTGGGTTAACCCATGTACAATAGTTGTGTACATAAATGACAACCAATTGCTGACTGGCAATTTAGACTCTGGTGTAATATAAACCCTCAAACCTTGTGATCTGAACTGAACGGGGCCGTTGTTGAGCAATCATGTAGCAAGGAGTAAATTGGAGTGAGACGTTTCGACCTCAAGGGTCTCGTTGGTCACTCAAACGATTTTACGAAAACGTCTTGCTCCAATTTACTCCTTGCTACGTGATTGTTCAGCAACATCCCCATTTAGTTTGGCACTGTAGCAGGAGCCTCAACCACATCCTTGAGATCTGAATCCCAGAGGCACCTCTTAAGCACGGTTTAACTATTATACCGACACCTCTCTCCAAGGGACCTTGTATGCTGTCCACATTACATAGAGCTGGAACAAATCTACTATCAGTTGGGATATGCCTGTCTCTCTAAGCGACTGGCAACTGGGTTCCAATGGTGGCTACTGCAATATGTGTGATTACGTCTGGTTGTATTTATCAGCGTGTGATATGTGATTCTGTTCCCTCTATGTTTGGCATTCCACCCCACCCCCTCACAGTCACCCAGGCATACTAGGAGTAAGGAAAACAGCTTTAAGAAGCCTAATGTGAGTGTGTGCAGTCTATGAGCTGTTTAGTACATTTTCACTGGATATTTAGAGTTGCTCAAATGGTATGACAATCATATCCATGCATGCAAAGTGTAGCAGTGACATATTCGCTATACACACGCACATGTACACACA
>MKWU01005572.1_pt1 | contig 13575 bp, 11 predicted proteins | sample 809101 | NCBI WGS metagenome assembly MKWU01 (sample SAMN05860141, study PRJNA318959) | sponge metagenome | host: Aplysina aerophoba | place: Slovenia: Piran, Adriatic Sea, Gulf of Piran | collected 2013-05-07 | reverse complement strand
CTATGGGAACAGGCGACGAAACGGGTGAGGTGGCGGAGGTGCTGGTGTGGATGGGGGTACTGCGGCGCCAGTTGCTCGATCGGCTTGAGACGAGAGACGACCGGCAGGACCGGCACATGGTTGCGTTGATCGACGCATTGAAGGAGCTGCGGATGCATCCCGGCGATGCGCTTCACGCGGTGGTGTGGATCCTGGTCGCCATGAACCCGGAAAGCACGCGGGACGAACTGGTCAGGATGGCGGCGGGCATCACCGACGTCCGGCGCCGGGAGAAGGAGGAAGCCGAGACGTTTGGGGGCAGCACCGGCATGCACTGATGCCGGGGCGGACGTGCAGCCAGGCATCGTATCGCTGCGGCAAGACTTGGCAACCGGGATGGACGGCGCGCAGCTTGCCGCGAGAACGCCGAGGTGAATGGTCCCCGGCGCGGTATGATCGCCGGTGAAATGCCGCATCAAGGCCTGACAGGGAGGACGACAATGATGGCCATCGACGAAAGCACGCTCACCAAGGGGCAATTGAGAAAACTCGGCGCCTTGCGCCGGTACGTGGGAGACGAACTGGGAGAAGAAGCGTTCCAGAAGTGGTTGGCGCGGCAGGCCGTGGCGGCCAGGGTCGACCCCGTGGCGCAGAAGATCGAACAGGCGCTGGCGGGATTCGCCGGGGACCGAAAGCTCAATCTTGGCGTCTACGGGTATACGGTTCGGAAAGCCCGGGGCAAGGGCGTGAGCGGGTTTGTGGCGACGAAGAACGACAAGCCATGAGCCGGTATCACTGGAGCGACACGCTCGAACCCGTGCTCGAAGAGGGGATCGATGCCGAGGAGGACATCCAGCAGCTGGCGAGAAAGCTGCGAAAGCTGGCCGAGGAAGGCGCGGCGATGCCGGCGGTGGAGATGGACGGGTTCGTGGCCGGCCTTCAGGTGCTGCCGGAAGTCGTGCCGGCGCCGGAGTGGGTTGTGCACGTGTGGGGACCTGAAACGGAGTTCGACAATATCGAGGAAGGCATGGAAATGGAGGCGGCCCTGCGTGGTCACTACAACGGCGTGGGCCGGACGCTTGAGGAGACCCCCGATCAGTACCGGCCGCTGCTGGAGGAGGACATGCGCGACGGGGGCGTGGTCTGGAAACCGTGGATACTCGGTTTCGCCCGCGCGATGCGGTTGCGCCCCGCCGCCTGGGCGAGGATCGAATCGAGCGACGACCTGGACGTGCAGGAAACATTGCTGGTGATGCAGAGGCTCTTTGAGGCGGCGAACGGGACGAGCGGGCTGGAGCCCGAAGGGCTCGACCTGCTGGACGAAATGGCGCCGATGCTGATCTGCGGCGTGGTGCGCGAGCTGAGTTCGCTCGGGCGATCGCTGGGCGGTGCGAAGAGGCCTGAGGCGAACGTGACGGAGGTATCCCCTTCGACGGCGGAGGGTCAGGTGCCGTGCTCGTGCGGCTCGGGGCGTCCGTACCGTCGTTGCTGCGGCGCGCATTGAGAGCGCGGCCGGTATTCTTCTGCGGAGCCTTGAATGCACCGCCGCCATGGCTGGATCGAGAAATTCGCGGGATTCCAATTGCAGGCGGTCCCAACTTCTTCGAGTCAGTGGCGACGGCGCGTCAGCGCTCGAACTGGCGGCGCAGGCGTGGCAAGTCGTTGGTGTCCCAGCAAGCGCGCCTGCCTGTTCTGAGGGCATTGTTCCGGCAGCTCTCCGGTCCCTGTCGGCTGCAGCCTCTTGGCCTTGTGGAGGTGCTGGACCTGGCCGGACCTGACGAGACGGATCGCTCGAGACGATCGGGTCCATGTGGAGTACATTCCAACGCAAGTGGTGACCGAGTACTTTCGGACGGCCTTGCATGTGGAGCAGAATACGGAACCGATTGACGGAATCCTGTACCCGGGCGCCCGTAATTCCGGCCGCCCGGGTGTTGTCCTATTCGCCAATCGCACGGATGTCGTTGGAATTAAATCAGACGACCATGTGAGCCAAGATAGCCCATGGCCGGAAAGGATTGGAGTGGAGCACTTCGAGGTAATGAGGTCGTTGGACTGTAAGCGTATCGAAGTTCCGTCGTTCAGGAGTCTAGATCGTTGGATCTGTTTTGGAATGACCGGTGTGGTGTTGCGTACGGTGTTCTTGCGCGGCACCGGCGCTGAGGGGAGAGATTTCCGGGTCTCGATGAGCTGGACACGATTGCCGTTGATGTGTGAAGGCTGGCGCTCAGCGTGAATCGTGCGTACACGTTATGCGGAGTGGCCGGAGAGGGAAGTGGCGACGAATGCGAAGAGGTGTATCTGACTACGAGACCTTCCGGGACATCGTGGATCGAAAGTTCCTGGATCGGGTTTACAATGAAAAACGGCTCCATTTGGGACTGCGGTACCTCAGTCCGATGGATTTTGAGGCACGACTTGCCCGGCAATTGGCATAAATTCCGCCACGTGGTTGTCCAGTCGATGGGGTTCACTCCAATAGCAATTGAGCTTTTTGCCCAGTGTGAACTCTGCGACCAATTCCTTTCGCGTCAATCCGCCCGCAATTCAATCGATAATGAGATGCGATGCCGCATCGCCATTTTTCCATGATCGATCTCTTTGAATTCTGGGGCAAGGCGCAGCCGCTGAACCCCGGCCGAGGTCCTGCCTGGCATCCGCTCGCGTTTCATTCGCTCGATGTGGCCGCAGTCGGTAAGGCCCTGCTGACATCCGATAGGGGTCTTCGCGAACACATTTCCAATTTGGCGGGCCTGGATCCCAAGGAATCAATTCCCGTTTTCAGTTACCTCCTGTGCCTGCACGACATCGGCAAGTTCGCCAAGAGATTCCAGGCCAAGGTTCCGTGCCGGTATCCGAAGTGTTTCGGCGACAACCCGATGGAACTGTCGACCGGGTACGATCACGGCAACGGAGGGCAGTGCCTGTTCGATGCCTGTCCGGAAGCTTTCAGGTTGCCACACGGGGCAGATTCGGATACGTGGCGGCCCTTGATCTGTGCAGTGACCGGACACCATGGATGTCCGCCGGAAGGCGGGCGTGGCATGACACTTCGCGGCCTGCGTGCGGATTTCGGGAAAGTCGGCATCGACGCTGCGCATGAGTTTCTTCGGCGCGCCCATGAACTGCTCATTGTGCCGACCGATATTGCGCCGCTCGACCCAAAGCGGGCGAGACGAGTCTCCCACGCGCTTGCCGGGCTTGCCGTATTGGCGGACTGGGTTGGATCCAATCAGGAGTGGTTCCCGTATCGAGACCCGAGTGTCGACCTGAAGGTCTACTGGTGCGATGCGCAACAGCAAGCGTGTCGAGCAATCACTGAAGCTGGCCTGCTGCCCGCAGGCGTCGCCGCCCATTTGCACTACGACGATCTGATCTCGACGACCGGAGCGATGCCGGCCACGCCAAGCCCGATGCAGCACTGGACGGCAACGGTGGACTTGCCCGACGCGCCGGCACTTTTCCTGATCGAGGACGAAACCGGCAGCGGCAAGACCGAAGCGGCGTTGATGCTCGTTCACCGGCTGATGAAGGCTCGCCACGCTTCAGGCTTCTACATAGCGCTACCCACCATGGCGACCGCCAATGCGATGTTCGACCGGCTCGGTGCCGCGCATCGCCGGCTGTTTGCCGAGGATGCCGAGCCGTCCATTGTCCTCGCGCACGGTGCAAGGTCCATGCACGACGGTTTTCGGGCGGCGATGATCCGCGTCGGGCGAGGGGAAACAGCCTATTCAACCACGAATTCGGCAGGCGGGATGTCGGAAACGACGGCGTCAGCCGCCTGTGCCGCCTGGATCGGCGACGACCGCAGGCGTTCGTTTCTGGCGCACGCGGGTGCGGGGACGATAGACCAGGCGTTGTTGTCCATATTGCCGGTGCGCCATCAGTCGCTGCGGCTTCTCGGGCTCTTGCGCAGAGTGCTCGTTCTGGACGAGGTCCACGCCTACGACGCCTACATGCAGCGCGAGATGGAGCGCCTGATCGAATTCCAGGCAGGACTCGGCGGCTCGGTCATACTGCTCTCGGCGACCTTGCCGCGGTCGATCCGGAGGCGTTTGTCGGACGCCTTTGCCCAGGGGTTGGACATGGAGCCCCGCAATGAAGATTCCGACGTGGGATACCCGCTGGTCACTGTGTGCTCCTGTGCCGGTGTATCGTCCACCAAAGTCGAGGGGAGGCCTGACCGCGCCCGGCGTCTCCCGGTTCGGTTTCTTCGATCCGCAGACGAGGCGTACGCGGAGGTGGAAAAGGCCGCCAGCTCCGGTCAAGCGGTGCTGTATCTGCGCAACACCGTCGACGACGCTCTGGATGCGTATCGGGCACTGCAGCATCGTGGGCTCAACGTGCACCTGTTCCACGCCCGTTACGCGTTGGTTGACCGTCTGCGAATCGAGAAACGGATGCTGAGCCTCTTCGGCAAATCCAGCGAGCCTGCTGAGCGCGAAGGTCAGGTACTTGTCGCCACTCAGGTGGTCGAGCAGTCACTCGACCTCGACTTCGATGCCATGGTGAGCGATCTGGCTCCGATCGACCTCCTCATCCAGCGAGCCGGCAGACTGTGGCGTCACGAGCGCGAGGAGCGGACGGGCCATCCGGAACTTCTGGTGATGGGGCCGGAGCCTGTCGCGGACGCGGACGAGACCTGGTTCAGTCAGTCTTTTCCCCGAGCCGCCTACGTTTACAAGGACCACTCTCGCCTGTGGCTGACCGCCAGGGTGCTGGAAGACGCCGGGGCTATCGCAAGTCCCGCCGGATTGCGCGGATTGGTCGAGGCCGTCTACGCAAGCGAGGCCGACATCGGTGTTCCGGACGGGCTGCAGGAGGCATTTTTCGATGCGGAGGGCAGGTCGAGAGGAGATCGCAGTCTCGCGACTGCGAATGTGCTTGCATTCGGCAAAGGCTACATCCGTGACAGCGGCGCCTGGCACAGTGACCATCGCACGCCAACGCGCCTCTGCGATCAGGAACAGGTCACGCTGCGGCTTGCGCGGGTTCTGAACGGTCGAATCGAGCCTTATGCGAGAGAGTTTTCGCCGGTCGATCAATGGCGCGCCTGGCGTCTCAGCGAAGTCAATGTCGCGGCCAGGCTGGTCGGCGGTGAAGCGATTGGGCAGGAGTACGAAAAGGCGGCCCAGGCAGCCAGGGCGGAGTGGTCCCGATACGATGGCGAGAAATTGCTGGTAGTACTGCAACGATGCGATTCGCAAGACTCCGGTTGGCTGGGACGTGCGCGATCGTCCGCGTCGGTTCCTGCGGAGGTGTCGGTGCGGTATCATCCGGACCGTGGGATCGCCATCAGCGCCGATGGATAGGTGGCCCACGATGTTCCCGCGACCCGAAAGGGGTGTTTCGCGGGATGAACCGGGAATCGATTGGAGATGCCTTACCGTTCCTTGCCAACGCGAGGATTATTGGCGCAGCCAACTAAAATAAGTGTATAGATTGCAGTTGACTAAATTTTTTCATTTCGGAATAATGCAATTCCGATTTCGAGACGCCCATTGCGAGCGATGATTCCGAGAGACGCCAAGGCCCGAAGAGAGAACACCGTTCGTAAGGGGCCCGAAATGCCTGCGGGCAACGGACGACATCGCAAAGTGCGACGTGTCAGCCGGATCGTTCGACGATCGCAGACGATTGAATTTTGCCGTCAAGAGACGAAGCTCGAAGAGCATTGGGTGCGTAGCGACGAGTGAAATGTCCAACGAGTCTCCCGTGTTCAACCTGATCCATGAGCCGTGGCTGCCGGTCCAGCGGCGAAGCGGCGAAGTGGACGCCATTCAACCGTGGCGAATCACCGAGCGGATCGAACACGACCCTTACGTCGCATTCGCATGGCCCAGGCCGGACTTCAACGGCGCGGCTCATGAGTTTCTCATCGGATTGCTGGCCACCGTCGCCGCGCCGGAGGATGACTATTCGTGGAAGCGGCAATGGCTCAACCCGCCATCGCCTGAATTGCTTCGGGAGCGGTTCTCGACGGTCGCGCATGCCTTTGATCTGGACGGGACCGGGCCGCGGTTTCTCCAGGATCTCGACCCGCTCGAAGACGTCAAGGAGAAGCCGATTTCCGCGCTGTTGATCGACACGCCCGGCGCACAGACATTGCGCAACAACGCGGACCTCTTCGTCAAGAGGGGCGCCGCCCCGGTATTGTCCCGTGCGGCAGCCGCCATGGCGCTGTTCACCTTGAACTGCTACGCCCCGTCGGGTGGCGCGGGGCATCGCACGTCGCTGCGGGGCGGCGGCCCGATGACAACCCTCATCGTGGCCGAGAAACCCGGGTTCGGTGAAACGCTTTGGGGCCGGCTGTGGCCCAACGTCGAAACCGGGCAACAAATCGCAGCGCGGGCAACGCGGACGTTGCGTAAAGGCGAGGATCGCCGCATCTTTGCCTGGTTGACTGCCACGCGAACGTCGAATTCCAAGGCAAACGGCAGGACGACCACGCCGGAGGATGTTCACCCCTTGCAAGTCTACTGGGGCATGCCGCGGCGCATCCGGCTGAGTTTCGAGGAGGCGAAAGGCCGCAACTGCGGCCTCACGGCTTCCGCGGACCGCTTCATCGCAACGGCCTACCGAACGCGGAACTATGGAATCGACTATTCGGAAGGATTCAGGCATCCCCTGACGCCCTATTACCGCCAGAACGCCAAGAAAATCGCGTGGCTTCCCGTTCATCCGCAACCCGGCGGAATCAGCTACCGGCTCTGGCCCGGGCTCGTCGTGCGAAGCAGGGACGGACTTCGTGAGCCGGCCGGCGTCGTTCGCCATTGGCGGCAGGCAAGAGCGGACAGGGGCGACAGGACCAGGTTCGTCGCGTTCGGCTACGACATGGACAACATGAAGGCACGCGCATGGATCGAGAGCGAGATGCCGGTTTGGCACCTCGATAGTGACACACATGAATCGCTGGCCCCGTACATCCAACAGGTTACCTCTGGCGCCAACGCGGCCAGCCGTCTCTTGATGGGTGCGGTGAAATCGGCTCTTTACGACAATCCCAGGGAGGTCAAGGGCGACCACGGCTTTATCGCGGAACGTTTTTTTCGCCAGACCGAGGGGATGTTCTACGCCGCTCTCGAAGACGCCGTTCGCCTGATCGGGGTTCAGCCTGACCTGGACGACCCCACCGTTGACGTGCGAAAACGCTGGGCGCGCAGAATAGAGAGTTCCGCGTTACGGCTCTTCGATGAGTACGCGCCTTCCGAGGGTCTGGAAGATCGCGACATGCATCGGCACGTCCAGGCAAGGTTTCTCCTGGTGCTGGCCCTTCGCGGGCGCGGCAAGATCGGCAAAACCTTGTTCGAAAGCGACCTTGGAATCGCGGCGCCGAAAACCGCCGCGTCCCGAAGCACTGCGCAGGAGGCAGCATGACGGAAGCGAGACGACAATCCGGCGCAGAGATCGCCTTCGACTGGTGGAGGCGCCTGAATCCCCTGGACGGTGCTCAGTCCGGTCCGCACAAGGCCGCTCTGGCGCGGATCAGACGCGCGGCCACGCCCATGGAGGTGTTGCTGGTGCCCGAAGCGCTCAAGTTGGTTGCCAGGCTGCGGTTCAGCCCGGAGAAAGCTGCCGTAGTTGCAGGCGTACTCGCATTTGTGCGCGAGACCGAGGGTCGGAGCGTCGCCAGCGCGATTGGACGAAGTTCGCTCGACGACGAGCAATCCGCGGCCATGTCCGAAGGGCGTTTCCGCCGCCTCCTGCAATCGAGCGACGGGGAACTCATGGAAGCGATGCGGCGCCTCGTTCGCTTGCGCAAGGGGTGCGCCAACGTGACCAATCTCTCCAAGTCCATCCTCAACTGGAATGACCGGACAAAGCAGAGGTGGATTTTCGACTACTACGGTGTAGCCATCGGCGCCCGGTCGCGCACGCGCGCTACGCCTGCATCCGCATCAACACAGAGTCAGCCGTGACAACAGAGGTTCGCAAATGACCGACTATCTTCAGCTCCATTACTTGACGGCCTACGGTCCGTCCAATCTGAATCGAGACGACACCGGCCGTCCGAAAAGCGTCGTCTTCGGAGGCGTTCCACGACTTCGCGTTTCGTCACAAAGCCTCAAGCGCGCCTGGCGCACATCGGATGTGTTCGCCGAGCGGCTTGAAGGCCATCTGGCTGACCGTACGCAACGGCTCGGCAAGGAGGTATTCGATCGGTTGACTGGCGGTGGCATGGATGAAGAGCAAGCTCTGGAAACCGCCCGTTTGATTGCCGGCGTGTTCGGCAAGCCCAAGCCCAAGGGCGAGAAGGAAAAGAACCCTACATTCATCGAGCAGCTCGCCTTCATATCTCCACAGGAGCGGGGAAACGCGTTCGCCCTCGCCGATCGGGCTTTGAAGGGAGACGCCATCGAACCGAAGGCGGATGACTTACTCCACAGGGCCGATTCGGCCGCCGACGTGGCGATGTTCGGTCGCATGCTCGCGGACAACGCAAAATTCAATCGGGAGGCGGCGGTGCAGGTCGCGCATGCCCTGACGACCCACCGCGCGATCGCCGAAGACGATTACTATACCGCTGTCGACGATCTGAAATCCCGCGAGGAGCCGGAGGACGCCGGGGCCGGATTCGTCGGCGTCCAGGAGTTCGGCGCAGGACTTTTCTATCTCTACGTCTGCATTGACACGCATCTGCTGCTGCGCAACCTCGATGGCTCGACAGTGCTGCGCCAAGCCAGCGTGGCCGCTCTCGCCGAAGCGGCTGCGACCGTTGCCCCTCGGGGCAAGCAGGCCAGCTTCGCGAGCCGTGCCCGGGCCATCTACGCACTGGCCGAAAAGGGGTCGTCCCAACCGCGCAGTTTGGCTGCCGCCTTCCTGAAGCCGGTCGGGGGCGATGATCACGGATCGCGATCGGTTGCCACGCTGGAACGCTTTCGCGACCGCCTTGACGGCGCCTACGGAGCCTGCGCGGACAGCAGATACACCATGGATGTGCAGGCGGGCGAGGGCACATTGCAGGATCTCATCGCCTTCGCAGTGAGCTGATTCGATGCGCTTCCTGCTGTTCACCCTCTACGCGCCGCTGGGGTCGTTCGGAGAAATTGCCGTGGGCGAACGGCGCATGAGCTGGGCCCGGCCGGGCCGCTCCGCCATTCTCGGGTTGGTCGCCGCCGCCCTGGGGATCGAACGAACGGACGAGGACGGTCACCGCCAGTTGGAGGCCGGACTGCATTATGCGGTCAGAACGGATGCGCCTGGCCGTCCGCTGATCGACTACCACACCGCCCAGACGCCAAGGGCTCGCAAGGGCCGCAGCTACGCCACACGGCGCGAGGAGTTGAACGCCAGCGCCCTGAATACCGTGCTGTCGAGCCGCGAATGGCGGGCGGACGCCTGTTTCACAGTCGTTCTTTGGCCGCGGTCCGGTAGAAGCATTGACCTCGATCACATCGCCGAGTGCCTGCGGAATCCCCGCTTTGTCCTCTATGTCGGGCGCAAGTCCGCGCCACTCGGCCTGCCGTTGAATCCCGCCATAGTCCAGGCCGGCAACTTTCTGGCAGCGTTGGATGCCCGGGAGCCGAACAATGAGGAGCAGGAAATATTGGAACGCACTCGAGTCAGCGGCATCGCTGGCGGTGAGATCGCGTTTGACCACGACGCACCGGCTCCCCCTTGCGATTCTCGCCTCGAACGTCGAAGGGACGTGATTGTCAGCCGCGTGCGCTGGCAGTTCGGGGACCGGTTCGAGCGAGTCATCGTTTCTCCGCAAGGGGAGAATTGAACCGTGCGTTACCTTTCCCGTGTGCGCCTCAGATGCGATGCATCGGTCGCCGTACTGGCGCCCCTGCTGCTTGGGAAGACCGGCCGAGGTGGCGGAGGCCAACCCGGACACCACCTCATCTGGTCGCTGTTCGCCGACCGGAGCAACCGCCCTCGCGACTTTCTTTGGAGAGAAATGGCTTCGGGCAATTTCTACGTGCTCTCGGCGCGGCGCCCGGAGAATCAGCACGGACTGTTCGAAATCGCAGAACCGAAGCCGTTCTCGCCTGTCCTGGAACCCGGCGATCGGATTCGGTTCAGCTTGAGGGCCAATCCGGTCATTCGCCGTCGCGACCCCAAGCGAGGCCGTTCGGTCAAGCACGATGTGGTGATGGACGCGTTGCGCTCCCACCGAAAAGGCGAGCGAGCCGGTCGCCGGCTTGCGATCGTGCGCGAGCAGGGCCTGGCATGGTTGCAAGGGCAGGGTTCGAGAACGGGATTCACGATTCGTCCGGACGAAGTCCGCGCGGATGGATATGATCGGCACCGCATTCCCCGCCGCGGGACGGCACCGCCCATGTCGTTCTCGACGCTGGACTTTGACGGAATTCTTACCGTAGTCGATCCTGCCGTGTTCCTGGCGGCGGTGGCATGCGGGTTCGGCGCGTCGAAGGCCTACGGCTGCGGTCTGATGCTCATTCGCCGCGCATGACAATCTTCATGGATGAGCGCAACCGATTCGTCCCGGTTGCCTAACGTCTGCGTGTCAACTCAGACGTTGCGCGCCAGAATGATCGGTCTGCCGCAACGTCCTGCTTCCGCAACACCGTACAGTGCTTGTGACCCACAATGCACAGTAGCGGATAAGATTGGCGTTGGATTTCGCTTCCAAAGGACATTCTTGCCATGAGCGCCAAACCGGGTATCGCTCCTCCGCGCCCCATCCCGATCAAAGACCGGGCATCCATTATTTTCATTGAGAAAGGGCGCCTGGATGTCCTTGACGGTGCGTTCGTCGTCGTTGATCGCAACGGCGTACGAACCCACATCCCGGTCGGGGGTCTCGCGTGTCTGATGCTGGAGCCGGGCGCACGAATTTCTCACGCGGCCGTCAGCCTTGCCGCGCGGGTGGGCTGTCTTCTGGTATGGGTAGGGGAGGCTGGAGTGCGTTTGTACTCGGCAGGGCAGCCTGGTGGCGCTCGGGCTGACCGTTTGCTGCACCAGGCGCGCCTGGCACTTGATCCGGATGCCCGTCTCAGGATCGTACGCAAGATGTACGACTTGCGTTTTGGCGAGCCTGCTCCACAACGCCGATCCGTCGATCAACTCCGCGGCATTGAGGGTGCGCGTGTCAAGCGTCTGTACGAAGTACTGGCCCGCCAGCACGGCGTTCGCTGGAAGGGTCGCCGGTACGATCCAGGGAAATGGCACGCGGCCGACTTGCCCAATCGTTGCCTGAGCCAGGCGACTGCCTGTCTGTACGGTCTGGCTGAAGCGGCCGTGCTGGCCGCGGGCTACGCCCCGGCGATCGGTTTTCTGCATACCGGCAAGCCTCAGTCGTTCGTTTTCGACGTCGCTGACGTGTACAAGTTCGATACGGTGGTCCCGGTCGCGTTTCAGGTTGCGTCGCTCGCGCAACGGGGCAGACAACCCGCCAGCAGCGACCCGGTCGGCGAGGTACGGCGCCGCTGCCGCGACATGTTTCGAAAAACCGGTCTTCTGAAGCGCATCATTCCTGGTGTGGAAGAAATGTTGTCGGCGGGAGGACTCGATCCTCCTTCCGCGCCGGAAGAAGCGCAGCCCGTTGCATTTGCCGAGGAGACCACTGGCGATGTTGGCCATCGTGGTTAACAATGCACCACCGCGGTTGCGCGGCCGCCTGGCGGTATGGTTGCTGGAGATCAGAGCGGGCGTGTATGTCGGCAGCTACTCTAGGAAAACGCGAGACATGATCTGGAAACAGGTCAGAGAAGAAATTGGCGACGGTGATGCGATCATGGTCTGGGATGCGCCGAACGATGCAGGCTTTGACTTCGACACTTGGGGAACCAATCGTCGTCGCCCAGTCATCCTTGACGGCTTCAAGCTTGTTAGTTTTATGCCCATCGAAAACGATTAGATCCCAAGTACCCAAGGCATTCCCCGAACCGAGTCGAGGGATCGAAAATCTCCGCTGTACTGCAGCTTTTCTGGCATGAGTTTCTGACCGTTCTCTAACAATTTGGTATGTGAAATTTGTTGGTACCTTCAGACGATCTAATAAACATTAAGTTTTTCAGATAGTTGTATGAAGGGTGTTCCCCGCCTACGCGGGGATGAACCGACCGACACCAATGCGCCCGCGATCGACTGGACGTGTTCCCCGCCTACGCGGGGATGAACCGTGATATGTCTTCACCCTTCTGCCGGTTCGCGAGGTGTTCCCCGCCTACGCGGGGATGAACCGTCTACCGCCGTTGTGTGAGACCGACGACGCACGTGTTCCCCGCCTACGCGGGGATGAACCGGCGTTTGCCAAGTGGGGAACCGATACGCCGCTGTGTTCCCCGCCTACGCGGGGATGAACCGCTGCCGAGCACTTGATTCTCACATTGCCCAAGGTGTTCCCCGCCTACGCGGGGATGAACCGCAGATAGTATATGTGGTTATTATTACTCATCAGTGTTCCCCGCCTACGCGGGGATGAACCGTACCGGCTCAGAATCGCCCGGGTGTCCTCCGACGTGTTCCCCGCCTACGCGGGGATGAACCGCATCCCGATGATGATTGTGCGCTGTTCTATTTGTGTTCCCCGCCTACGCGGGGATGAACCGGATATCGGGCTGCTCAAGGGCCTGCTCACGGGGTGTTCCCCGCCTACGCGGGGATGAACCGCCGTCAACGCCCGCAGGTCCAGGCTGGTGACAGTGTTCCCCGCCTACGCGGGGATGAACCGACACAAAGAACGTCCACCATTGCATCGAGCGGGTGTTCCCCGCCTACGCGGGGATGAACCGTTGATCGTCAAGGCGGCGAAGGCGAAATCGGCGTGTTCCCCGCCTACGCGGGGATGAACCGTGCATCACAACGGGCCGGATACCGTTCGCCAGGTGTTCCCCGCCTACGCGGGGATGAACCGGAGAACCCGTTCGTTCAGGAGGACTTCGCGGACGTGTTCCCCGCCTACGCGGGGATGAACCGGCATCAAACGTGGTGTCGTCTGCCTTGCGGTAGTGTTCCCCGCCTACGCGGGGATGAACCGTGGGATGCGGCGATGGCGCGACTCCAGGAGGAGTGTTCCCCGCCTACGCGGGGATGAACCGGTCCGGCGGATCATCATTGAGAACAATATCCGGTGTTCCCCGCCTACGCGGGGATGAACCGTGGGCGGGCGGATCGATGCGCAGTTGGGCCGGAGTGTTCCCCGCCTACGCGGGGATGAACCGGCCCAATCGATCCACTCCGGCGCATCCACATCGTGTTCCCCGCCTACGCGGGGATGAACCGGCGGAGAAGCGGGGGGATTTTGAGACGGCCGAGTGTTCCCCGCCTACGCGGGGATGAACCGGACATCCCCAAACCCATCCGCGAGCTGCTCGGTGTTCCCCGCCTACGCGGGGATGAACCGGTGTCTGCGTACAGCGCAATTACGCTGCCTTCGTGTTCCCCGCCTACGCGGGGATGAACCGAGTCTTGAGCGCCTTGAGGGCCTGAACCTCTAGTGTTCCCCGCCTACGCGGGGATGAACCGTCCCCGGCGTGGTAGGCGGTATGGCGGAACTTGTGTTCCCCGCCTACGCGGGGATGAACCGGCGCAGGCGGCAACCGGCAGCTAGCCACTGCCGTGTTCCCCGCCTACGCGGGGATGAACCGTAGGCATAGGGTATGGCGCTAGGGCCGCTTAGGTGTT
>MKWU01005571.1_pt1 | contig 13576 bp, 14 predicted proteins | sample 809101 | NCBI WGS metagenome assembly MKWU01 (sample SAMN05860141, study PRJNA318959) | sponge metagenome | host: Aplysina aerophoba | place: Slovenia: Piran, Adriatic Sea, Gulf of Piran | collected 2013-05-07 | reverse complement strand
GACACGGACCCGACCGACGAGCGCTGGTCCGACGACGAACTCGACCGCCACATCGAGCGTGCCGTGCGCGAGCTCTCGCTCGCCGCGCCCGTCGAGGCGGTCGCGACGCTGACCACGGCGGCCGGCAGCCGCGACCTCGACGTGTCGGGCCTGGCCGACCGCGTCACGATCGACGCGGTGGAGTACCCGGCGGGGCAGTACCCACCGTCGTACGCGTCGTTCGCGCCGTGGGGCGACACGCTCACGCTCGTCGTCGACCGCGCGCCGCACGCAGGCGAACGCGCGACCGTCTACTACTCGAAGCTCCACACCCTGACCGACGACGCCTCGACGCTGCCCGCGGCGCTCGAGGAGATCGTCGCGACGGGCGCAGGCGGGTACGCGGCGCTCGAGTGGGCTTCGTTCGCCACCAACCGCGTCAACGCGGGCGGCGCGGACACCTGGCGGCACTACCACATCTGGGCGCAGGAACGCCTCGCCGCCTTCGCGCGCTCGCTCGCGAAGCACGGGCGCGAGCGCCGCGTGCGGTCGCGTCAGCTCTACCGGCCGCCGGGCGACGCCGTCGGCGCGCTCACGCCGGGCGGGTAGCCCTCGCCATGCGCGGGCTCACGGCGACGCTCGAGGCGGCCCAGCGCTCACCAAGCGCGAAGCCGTACCTGCGCGTGCTCCTCCATGACCGCGACGTCGGCGCGCTGCGGCTGCGCTGGCAGCGCGTCTACAGTGGCCCGGAGCCGGACGGTCCCTGCGCGGCTGGCGTCGCCGGTGACGGCGCGCTGCTGCGTGTGCGCATCGACCCCTCGACGGGCGCGCTCATGCGCCAGCGCGTCGCGCAGCCCGGCCCGGCGAGCGACTTCAGCGCGTGGACTCCGGTAGCCACGGTGGCCGCCGGGCCACGCGTCGGCCTCGCCGCGAACGGGACGCGCGCTATGATCGCCTCGGTGCATACCGACGGCGTGACCGTCGAGGTCCGCGAGAGCAGCGACGGCGGCGCGACCTTCGGAGCGCCGACGACAGTCGGCGTGGCGCCGTCGGCCGTCACCGCCGTGGCCTGCTCGATGGCCCCAGACGGCACCGCGGCCGTGCTCTACGCCGCCGGGGGCGTCGTCTACGGCGTCCGGCGGTTCCGCACGGCGCGCTGGCGTCCTCCCGGCGCGTGGTCGCGGTCGCTCGCGACGGTGAACGCCCTCGCAGCGTCGTTCGAGGTCGACCACAACGTGCTGGTCTCCGGCACGGACGTCGACGGCGCGGCGGGCGCCTGGTCGACCACCTACGGCGCCGGCGGCGCCTATCCGCCGGGATCGTGGCGACGGCTGTCCGAGGTGGCCTCGGCTGCCCCGGGCACGCGCACCACCTACCGCGCGAGCGGGACCGTCACCGCCGACGTGCCGCAGCACGTGTTCGTGGAGTCGTACGCCGGTGGCGGGGCGTACGACCGCGTGCACATCGTGGCGGGCGTGGGCGGCAGCCTGTACCGCGACCAGCTCTGGCGCGACCCGCGACCGTTCGACCATCGCTCCGGGTACGGGCTCGCGATCGCCGCGGGCGCGGCCGGTGCGTGGCTCGCCTCGCCGAACGCGGTGTGGCACGCGCCGTACCCGGCGCCCTCGACCGACCTCTCCGACGATGTCCTCGAAGCGACGATGATCCAGGGCCGGCGCGGCGGACGGTTCCGTCTGCTGCTCCGCAACGACCACGCCCGCTACGCCCCCGACGCGGCCCCACCGGGCCTCGCGGCCGGCGGAGAGCTGCGGCCCGCGCCCGGCTACGTGACCAGCGCGGGCAAGGAGTCCTCGAGCGGGGCGGGATTCTGGATCACGACGGTGCGCCACCGCTACGAACCCGGCAGCGCGTCCGTCGAGGTCGAGGCGGTGGACGGCTGGGGCCTCCTGGACGCCTGGACCGCGCCGCGGCAGTTCGTGTGGGCTGCCGGTGAGGCGAACCCCTCGCAGGTGCTCACGGGCGGGAGGCAGCGGGGGGGCGTGCGGCACGCGTGGCGCTCCCTGGACGCCTGGACGGCCCCGCGTCAGTTCGTGTGGGCTGCCGGTGAGGCGAACGCCTCGCAGGTGCTCACGGGCGTGATGCAGCGGGCGGGCGTGAGGCTCACGGGCGGCCGCCCCAGCCTCGAGTCCGTCACGCTGCGCCCCGCGTTCACCGTGCGGGCGGGCGAGCGCGGCTCAACTGCCGCGCGGCGCCTGCTCGCGATGCTCCCCGACGACGTGGTCATGCGCGGCCACCTCGCGTTCCTGACCGAGCCGAGGGCGGACGACGCAGCGGTCGCCTCCTTCGGTGCAGACGACCCCCTCGTGCGCCTCACCATGGAGTCGGGCGCGCCCGCCACCGGTTGGGCGCGCATCTTCGGCGCGGGCGTGCTCGCTGAGGCGATCCACGAGGCCTCGCTCGCCGAGGGCGGCGCGGCAGCCATCGTCGTCGACGAGAACATCGACGCACAGGCGCGCGCCGATGCCCGCGCGGAGACCGTGCTGCGTCGCTCGCAGCTCGACCTCGGACGCGGTGAGCTGGTGGTGCGGCCGCATGCCGGGCTCGAGGTCGGCGACGTGGTCGCCGTCACCTCGAGGCAAGCGGGGCTCGCCGAACGGCGGTTCCGCGCGTCCGGCCTCCATCTCCGCTACGTCCGTGGCGGCAAGCGGCCGGTCTACGAGCAGCGCATCGCGCTCAGCGACGTCTAGGAGCCACCGATGATCGAGCGCGCCATCCTCGAAGCCTTCGACGCGGCGACCAGCCTCGCGACCGTGCGGTTCGCGGGCTCACTGACCTCGGTGGTGCAGGGCATCCCCGTCTCGCGCGCGATCCCGGCCGCCGAGCTCGTCACGGGCCGGCGCGTGGCCGTGGCGCTGTTCGACCCGGGTCATCCCCTCGACGCGATGGTGGTGGGCGTCCACTGAGCAGCCCCCTACGGCGCGGCGTCGCCTCCGAACAGCGTCGGCTGCACCTCGCTCGACGCGGCCGAGGGCGCCTCGGCCGCGTGGTGGTACGCGAGGCCGAGGTGGTCGTACGCCATGCGGGACGCGACGCGCCCGCGCGGGGTGCGCTGCAGGAAGCCGATCTTGAGCAGGTACGGCTCGTACACGTCCATGATCGTGTCGGTCTCCTCGGACACGGCCGCGGCCAGCGTCTCAAGGCCGGCCGGGCCGCCCCCAAAGCGGTCGATGAGCACGCGCAGCAACTCGCGGTCCATCGCGTCGAGCCCCAGCGCGTCGATCTCGAGTTGCGCGAGTGCCTCGTCGGCCACGCTGCCGGTGATCACGCCGTCCGCGCGCACCTCGGCGTAGTCGCGCACGCGGCGCAGCAGCCGGTTGGCGACCCGCGCCGTACCGCGCGAGCGACGCGCGATGCCCGCCACGCCGCCTTCGTCGATGGCGCAGCCGAGCACGGCCGCCGAGCGCTCGACGATGCGCACCAGCGCCGGCTCGTCGTAGAACTCGAGCCGCCACGTCGCGCCGAAGCGCTCGCGCAGCGGCTGCGAGACGAGGGCGTAGCGCGTGGTCGCGCCGATCAATGTGAAGCGGTTGAGCTTGAGCCGCACGTCGCGCGCCTTCGGCCCGGAGCCGAGGATGATGTCGAGCGCCCAGTCCTCCATCGCCGGGTACAGGATCTCCTCGACGGGCCGCGGGAGGCGATGGATCTCGTCGATGAAGAGCACGTCGCCGGGTTGCAGGCTCGTGAGCACCGAGGCGAGGTCGCCGGCCCGTTCGATCGCCGGGCCCGAGGTGACACGAATCGAGACGCCCATCTCGGAGGCGATGATCATCGCGAGCGTCGTCTTGCCGAGGCCCGGCGGGCCGTGGATGAGGATGTGGTCGAGTGGCTCATCGCGCCCGAGCGCCGCCTCGATGGCGATCTGCAGCGACGCCTTCACGGTGTCCTGGCCGAAGTACTCGTCGAGCTTCCGCGGGCGCAGCGAGGGTTCAACCGCCGCGTCGCCGGAAGTCTGCGTCCGCGCGAGCGGACCGCGCTGCGTGTCGTTCACGCCACCCTCGATCGCACGGCTCACTGCCGCGCTCCCCACCGAGGCCTGAGTATAGCGAACGTGCGTTCGTCGCGCGACCCGCGTCGCCACCACGGGCCATGGGTCGGTATCCTCCAGCCATGGCCAACTCGAACGACCAGGCGCTCGTGGCTGCGATCACGGCGGGGCTGCGCACCTCGTTCGTGCCGTCCGTCGTCCGCCAGCTCGCGGACATCGAGGGCTTCCTCGACGCCGTCTGGCCGCAGCTCGCGCCGTCGGTGGACACGGCGGGCTTCCTCGGCAGCGCCCTCTACATGGCCGACATGGCGCTCGGCGCCGTCGAGGAGGTCTACGACGAGCCCACACTGTCGCGGGAGTCGCTGCTCGCGGGCGGGCTGACCGAGGCCGACCTCGACCAGGTGATCGCCGTGCTCGACGTGTTCCACTGGCTACAGCCGCAGCTGCTGCTCCTGCTCGCCGCGCTCGCCGAGGCCCACGACGCGCCCTCGGTCGGCGGGCAGGGTCGCCCGGAGCCACGTGAGCCCTCGGAGCGTGAACAGGCCCACATCGACACGCCGGTGGAGCTGGCCTCGCCGCAGGCGGGCCTGCTCCCCGAGGTGCCGGTCGAGCTGCAGCTCGACGCACCGCCGGACCTGTACCGCGCGATCGCTGTGTGGCCCGGCTACTTCGACGCGGTGTGGGACGAGTTGCAACACCTGGTTGCGTACCCGCTGTTCCGCCAGCGCGGGCGCGCCCTCTACTTCTACGCACGCTCCTCGTCGCGGTTCCTCGCCGTGCCGCTGCTCGCCGACGACGCGGCGATGCGCGAGGCGGGGATGCGCCCCGAGGACATCGCGCGGGCGCGGACGATCGTCGACCGTGAGCTCTCCGCCGTCTCGACGATGATGATGCACTGCACCGCGATGCGCCTCGGGCTCGGCCTGCGCGAGCGCGAGGTCGTGCGCGAAGCATGAGACCGGGCGCGGCGCACCGTGGCTGAACGCATTAGGGACCTCACGAACGCGTGGTCACCGGACGACGCGGACATCCTCGACACGTTGCGCGAGGCGAGCGTGGGGGAGCTGCGACTGCTCTACGACTCGTCGAACTACGTGTTCCTCGCCGAGCTCGAGCACCCCGAGCACGGCACCGGGCTCGCGGTGTACAAGCCGCAGCGCGGCGAGCGGCCGCTGCACGACTTCACGTACGGCACGCTGCACCGCCGCGAGGTCGCGACGTACGAGCTGTCGCGCCTGCTCGGCTGGCCGATGGTGCCGCCGACGGTGGAACGGGACGGGCCGGAGGGGCTGGGCTCCGTGCAGCTCTTCATCGAGCACGACCCGGCCGAGCACTTCTTCGCGCTGCGCGACCGCGAGGACCTGCACGAGCAGTTCATGCGGATGGCCGCGTTCGACCTCGTGGCGAACAACGCGGACCGCAAGGGCGGTCACATCCTCCTCGACGCCCGCGGGCGGGTGTGGGGCATCGACCAGGCGCTGTGCTTCCACCACCACGAGAAGCTGCGCACGGTGATCTGGGACTTCGCCGGCGCGGAGCTGCCCGACGGCTGGCGCGCGGACCTGGAGCGCGCGCACGACGCGATGCGCGACCGGGACGCCTCGTCGGAGCCGCTGCGCGCCTTCCTCACGGACGCCGAGTCGGACGCCTTCGTCGAGCGCACGGCGCAGTTGCTGGCCTCCCCGGTGCTGCCGGAGATGTACCCGTGGCGCTGCGTGCCCTGGCCGATGATCTAGAGGTTCGTGCCCGCCTACGCCTCGGACGGTTCGAGGTACAGCATCAGCGCCTCGCGCAGGTTCGCGAGTGCCTGGTCGACGGTCTCGCCCTGGCTCGCCACGTCAACATCAAGCGCCTGGGCAACGAACCAGCCGCCTTCACGAGTGACGGTCGTAACGAACGTGCGCCTCATGGCCGATTGCCTCCCGACATCGGGCTACCGCGGAATGAGGAAGCGCGCCGCGAAACGCCACAGCAGGCGCCTGACACGAAACACGACGCGTGAGCGGCGGCGACTCATCGTCTCGCCGATGCGTCCCGTCGCCTCCGGCTGCCCCATCGCGATGAACTGGCGCCAATCACGCAGCGACGGCTCCCGGTCGGCCTGCACCTCCACGGGCGCCTCGAAGCGACTGAACGCCTCGACGCCCCGGGGGCCGTTCGTCATGACGCTCAGGCCGGCCGCCTGCGAGAGGCACACACCACCGGCGACGTCCCAGATGCTCGGCGCGGTGAAGACGGCGTACTGGAAGATGCCCGCCGCCACGAACGCGCACTCGATGGCCGCCGACCCCGTGACACGGATGTCCCAGCCGCGGAACCGGCCCGGCGATCCCGCCGGGCCCGCGCCCAGCTTGCGCGTCACGCCGCTCGCCGGGCGGCCCACCGGCATCGGCTCGCCTTCGAAGTGGAGCGCGCCGCCGAGGTGCGCGTGGTAGACGCCGGGCCGCAGCGCGTGGCCCGTCGAGCACCAGACCGCCCCGACGACCGGTAGCCCGTGGTGCGTGACGCCGATCGAGACCGCGTAGAGGGGGAACCCGTTCACGAAGTTCGTCGTGCCGTCGACCGGGTCGACGATCCAGACGAACGCGGCATCGCGGTCCGGGTGTGTGTCGATCTCCTCGCCGAGGATGCCGTGGTCCGGGAAGCGCTCGGCGAGGCGCTCTCGCAGGAAGTCCTCGACCGCCCGGTCCACCTCGCTGACCGGGTTCGAGGGCGGGCGACCGTCCTTGCCTTCGTCCTTGTACTCGACGGCGATCTCGCGCGTAAGCGTCTCCATGATGCGCTCGCCGGCCATGCGCGCGAGCTCGACGGCGACGGCCTCGATCTCCCGGAGTTCGCCCTCGGGCGGAGGTGGCGGACCGCCGGTCGCAGCCGTTGGCATGCCCGCCGTACCAGCCATCAGGCGCATCCGCGCCCGCGGGAAGCGGGCAGGGCGTGGCGCGGCGTCGCGCCGTTCGCTAGCCTCGACCGCGGCACAGGCGCCGAGGGAGCAGGGGACCGCGTGGCGAACGACGACTGGGAGTATTCGACCGAGGGCGAACTCGACCCCGACCTGACCGAGGAGGCGGGGTACGCGTACTGGGATCCACCGACCCGCCGGTTCTGGACTCCGACGGTGCTGCGCATTGGCGCTGCCCTGCTGATCTTCTTACTCGTCGGCGGCCTCATCCTCGCCGTCATCTGACGAGTCTGATCCGGAGGCATAGTCGATCGCGGAACCGCCGTCGTCCGCGCCGATGATGCCAAGCTTGCGGAGCGCGTACAGAGCCGCGCCGGCCATCGCGGCCAGCACGATAATCACGCGTAGGAGTCCTCGACCTGGCACGGTGTAGCCCTCTCCCGCCATGGAGCGGGCCTCACCCGCGCCGAGCGCCATTGTCGCAGGCCGCGCCACCCGTCGCCACTCGACGACGGGCCGGCGCTATCTTTCGTCCTGCGACGTAGTTGTGGTATTGTTGAATAACGGTGGGTGGCAGGAGAACGACCCTGCGCGTGCCACTTCGCCCGCTGATCTTCCTCGCGGTCATTGCCACCGCCACTCTGACCCTCGTACAGGTCGAGGCGATGTCCGTCCCCGACGTGTCGGTGCTGCCCGCTCCCGCGAGTGTCGCGGCGCCCACCCTGCCTTCGCCCGCGCCTGACAGCGCCCCCTCGGTGACCGCGCAGCCCGCGCCCGCGCCTGGCAGCGCCCCCTCGGTGACCGCGCAGCCCGCGCCCGCGCCTGGCAGCGCCCCCTCGGTGACCGCGCAGCCGGCGCCGGCGCCCGGCAGCGCCCCCGCCGGGACCGCGCAGCCGGCCCCCGCGCGCGCGCGCGGCCCGGCCAGCCCCCCCTGGGTGACCGCGCAGCGGCCGCCGGCCCCCGACAGCGCCCCCTCGGTGACCGCGCAGCCGGCGCCCGCGCCCGCCGCGAGCACGGCTCCCCCAGCGGCCACCGACGAGACCGCTGCTGACGCGCCTGCCCCCGCAGCCCCTGCCCCCATCGAGGGACTCGACCTCCTCGAGGTGATACTGCGCATCAGCGGCACCCTGACGACCACGCCCATCGTGATCGAGGCTGCGACTGCGCTCACTGAGCCAGAACCCGCGCCTGCCCAGCCACCGGCCGCGGCGCTCACTGTGCCCGAGCCCGCGCCCGTCCGGCAGCCGGCCGCGGCGGTCACCGCGCCCGGCACGAGACCGGCGGCGATCGCGCCGGGGGCGCAGGTCACCCCCTCGGGCGGCCCGCTCCAGCCCTCGATCTTCGAGCGAGCGCAGGTCGTCTCGTTCTACGGCTACCCCGGCGTCGGTGTGATGGGCGAGCTTGGGCTGCACACACCCGCGGGCGCCGCCGAGGCCATCAAGCGCCTGGCTGCGGAGTACGACGCGCTCAACGGCCCTCGCGAGGTGCTACCGGCGCTGCACCTCATCGTCGCCGTCGCGCAGCGCCACCCCGGCAACGACGGGCTCTACCTCCAGCGCATGGACGACGAGTTGCTCAACGAGTACGTCGAGGCCGCACGCGACGCCGGCATCCTGCTCTTCGTCGACGTGCAGATCGGATGGTCGAACACACTCACTGAAGTCATGATCCTCGAGGACGTGCTGCGCGAGCCGTTCGTCCACCTCGCGCTCGACCCCGAGTTCGCGACGAGGAGCAAGGGCACCGCGCCGGGCGTGTCCATCGGCACGCTCGGGTCCGCCGACCTGAACGCCGTGCAGCACTACCTCGCCGGCCTTGTGCGCGAGCACGACCTGCCGCCCAAGGTCCTGGTCGTGCACCAGTTCCTGAACTCGATGCTCGAGGGCGTCGACCACTATGACGACGTGCCGGAGGTCGAGGTGACCATCGACATGGACGGCTGGGGGAACCCGTACGTGAAGCTCACGAAGTACGACCTCTACGCCGTCTCGGACTACTCCGAGCGGGCGGCCATCAAGCTCTTCTACCACTGGGACGTGCCCCTCCTGACGCCGGCGCGGCTGCTGTCGCTGGAGAACCCGCCGGACCTCGTGATCTACCAGTAAGCGCCACTCGCGGTAGGCTTGCAGCCGGGACGCGTGCGGGCCGCACGCGCCGGTCCACGCGGGAGGTGCGACGACCGATGGAGAACGGCGCTGCTCCGCTCGCCGTCATCGACGTCGGCTCCAACTCCGTCCGCCTCCTCATCGCGAAGCCCCTCCCGGGCGGCCACCTCGACATCCTCGACGACGCGCGCGCGACGCTGCGGCTGGCGCGCGTGGTCGACACACACGGCGCGATTCCGCCCGACGTGCTGAAGCAGACCCTCGCCGCCATCGGCGACTTCGTGCGCCTCGCCACGTACGCCGGGGCCGAGTCCGTACACGCCGTCGGCACCGCCGCCCTGCGCGACGCCGCCAACGCCGACGTGCTGGCGAAGGAGCTGCGCGCGCGCTGGGGCATCAACTTCGAGGTGCTCAGCGGAGACGCCGAGGCGCGTCACGCCAGCATGGGCGCGGTCTTCGGCCTGCCGGTCACCGATGGCCTGGTGCTCGACCTCGGGGGCGGCAGCCTGCTCATCGCGCGCATCGAGGACCGCACGCCAGTGGCGACGTGGTCGTTCCCCTTCGGCACGCTGCGGCTCACCGACCGCTTCCTCACCTCGGACCCGCCCGACGAGGACGCGATGGAGGCGCTGCGACGCCACGTCCGCCGCGAAGTCCGCGCCGCGGGCGTCCCGCGGCTCGGCAAGGGCGAGGTGCTGGTCGGTACGGGTGGAACGGTGCGCAACCTCGCGAACGTCAGCCGCCGCCGCCAGCGCTACCCGATCTCGCGGCTCCACGGCCACTCGATCACGATCCGCCGGCTACACCGGCTCACGCGCCTGCTGGCGCGGATGTCGCTCAAGGAGCGCCGCGGCGTACGTGGCCTCAATGCCGACCGCGCGGGCATCATCGCCGCCGGCGCGCTCGTCGTGGACGCCGTCGCCGCGCACACCCGCACCGACGCCGTGCTCGTCGCCGGGCAGGGCATGCGCGAGGGCATCGCCCGGTCGCAATTCATCCGCAAACTGCCGCCGGTGAGCGACGTGCGACGCGGCTCCGTCGAGGTGTTCGCGCAGCGCTTCGGCGACGCCGAGACGAACAGCGCGCACCATCGCGCGCGCCTCGCCGTCTCGCTCATCGAGCACCTCGATCCCGACGCGGGCGAGGATGTCCATGAGACGGTCGAGTACGCGGCGATGCTCTACAACGCCGGGCTGCAGGTCGACTTCTACCGCCGCGCGGGCGCCACGACGGCCATCCTGCTGGACGCCAACCTCTCGGGCTTCTCGCAGCACCAGATCGCGCGCGTGGCGGCCGCCGCGCGTCTCGCGCGCCGCCCGACGTGGGAGGTGCGCTCGTTGCGCCCGCTCCTCGACGCCGACGACGAGGCCTCGTTGCACCGCGCAGGCGCGGTCGTCGCGCTGGCCGAGGAGCTGCGCCGCCGCTCGGCGCCGAAGGGCGTGCGCATGTCCGTCAAGCGCGGCGACCTGCGCATCACGCTCCCCGGCGCGACGACCTGGAAGCCCCGCGATCTGGCCGAGCGCGTCGAAGCGGCGTTCGGCGTCGGGCTGCGCGTCTCGGGTCGCGGCTAGCGGTCGAGCGCAGCCTGCTCGGCCGCGGCGCGGAGCAGGCGCCACTCGCGCCGGAGCCCTCGATGCGTCTCGGGGAACGTCTCCCCGGCCGACCGCACGACCTCGTGCTCGCGCTCGGCCAGCCGCTCCATCGCAGACAGCGTCGACGCTGGGAGCGGCTCCTCGGCCGCCGTGCGTTCGAGCAGTGCAAGCGCGACCACCGCGTCCTGGCGGCGTCCAAGCTGTTCTTGTACCCGCCTCAGGGCCGCGACAAAGGGGCGCGCGGCCTCGCCGTACAGCTCGGCGGCGCACTGTGTCGCGTAGCGGATCCGCTTGGCGAGCAGGCGCGCACTGTGGAAGTCGTCATGGGTCGAGTCGGCTTCGAGCGCTCTCGCCACACGGTTGTAGCGCCTCCACCGCCGGCGCAGCAGGTCGGGCATCGTCCGCGCTGCGGGCGTGCTCCCGACGGCCGTCGTCTCGCCCGCGCGCACCATCCCCGTCATCACCGCGACGAGGCTGGCATAGCGTGGCGAGTCGAGCGCGGCGAGCATGCGCTCTCTCGCCTCCTCGCGCTGCCCGTCGAGCAGCTCGATGAGTGGCGTCAGGGACGCCTCCTCGATGCCCGCCGACGCCGCGGCTTCCTCGCGCAACCACGCGAGCTGCACGTCCAGGTCCCGGACTTCGCCGAGCACGTCGGCCACCCAGCCGAAGTCGGGGCGCACGGCGAGCAGTTCCGGCGGCAGCGCCCCCGAGAACACCGACACGGCCGTACGCAGCCGCCGCGTCGCCACACGCATGTCGTGCAGCGCTTCGATGTCCTCGCCCAGCCGCGTACCCGGCTCGTTGGCGAGGAACGCGGCGAACTGCCGGCGCAGCGCCGCATAGACCACGGCGCCGAGCGTGGAATCCAGGTCGACGCCCGTCGGGCCGAGGTCCGGGACGCCGGTCGGCGACCGTCCCGTGGCGGCGAGCCCGATCGCGAACTTCGAGGTGGACGCCCGCTCGAAGCCCTCGACGGTGCCGAGCGCCGCGGCGAACTCCTCGACGGCTGCCAGCGCGGCGGGGTCGGCGAGCTCGATCTCGATGCGGCGCAGCGCGTGCGGCGAGCCGCCGGCCGTCTCGACCTCGGTCGCGTCGAGGGCCACTTCGGCGATGGGACGTGACGCGCCATTCGAACTCACATCGAAGGTCCGGCGCTCCGTGCGCAGCGCGAAGAGCCCGCGCAGCTCGCCCGCTCCCACCACCGCTCGCACCCGGCGCGCGACCGGCCCGGCGGACGCCAGGAGCGCCTCGTGGCCCGCACGGTCGAGCGGCTCGTTGATCTCGCGGCGCACGTACGGACCGTCCGACTGGTCGCCGAAGCCCTTGAGCGTGGCCTCGACGGCTCCGTCGGCGTCGCGCACACGCAGCGCGAAGCTCGCGCGATGGAACGCCCAGTCGGTGGTGTCGAGGTACTCGTCCAGGAGCACGCGCGACGTCGATGGCGCAAGCGTGAGCCGCAGCGCGCTCGCGCACGCGTGCAGCGCCCGCTCCGCCGCGGCGAGGTCATCGACGCCAAACTGCCACTCGACCTCGATGCCGTCGGTTGCGGGCATGTCGGGGATCTCCAGCCCGTTACGTCGCCAAGTCTAGGGGGCGCGTCCACCGGCGGCGAACCGAACGCGCGTCGCCGGCCGAGATTAACAATGGCTTAACCGCGCGCGGCTAGCCTCCTCGCTCGTGGGGAACCAGCTCCTACCGACCGGTTCGGACATGCGCGCCTATGTGGCCGAGGCCGTGGGCACGTTCCTGCTCGTCTTCGCGGGACCGGGCGCGGCGGTAATCAACGAGGTCTCCGGGGGCGCGGTCACCCACCTCGGGGTCGGCCTCTCCTTTGGCCTCGCGGTGATGGTGGCGATCTTCGCGACGGGCCACATCTCCGGCGCGCACATCAACCCCGCCGTCACCCTCGCATTTTCGATCGCCGGGCACTTCCCGAAGCGCCACGTCCCGCCGTACATCCTCGCCCAGCTCATCGGCGCGGCGGCCGCGGCGCTCGTGCTGCGCTGGCTCTTCGGCGTCGTCGCCGACCTCGGCTCAACAGTGCCTACGGGGAGCGCCGAGCAGGCGCTCGGCCTCGAGGTCGTCATCACGACGTTCCTGATGTTCGTGATCATGGCCGTCGCCACGGACCTGCGCGCCGTGCGCGACCACGCCGCGCTTGCCATCGGCGGCTACGTGGCGCTCGCCGCGACCTTCGCCGGCCCCATCGCGGGGGCGTCGATGAACCCAGCGCGCTCGTTCGGCCCCGCGCTGCTCTCGGGCACCTGGGTGGACCACTGGGTGTACTGGGTCGGCCCCATCGCCGGCGCGATGCTGGGCGCGGCGGTCTACATGCTCATCCGCAGCGGTAACCCGCCCGCCGACGAGCACAACATCGACGAGCCCGCGGCCTGACCCGTGGCCACGCGCGTGCTCTTCGTCTGCACCGGCAACTCGGCCCGCTCGCAGATCGCCGAGGCGCTCCTGCGCGAGCGTGGCGGCGCGGCGTTCGAGGCGCACTCGGCCGGCAGCGAGCCGGCGGGGCTGAACCTGCTCACCATTCGCGTCCTCGCCGAGGCCGGCATCGACGTCGGCGACGCTGAGTCCACGCACGTCGACGCGTACGTGGGCGAGGCGTGGGACTACGTGATCACCGTCTGCGACCGCGCCCGCGAATCTTGCCCGGTCTTCCCCAACGCCGGCACGCAGCTCCACTGGAGCCTCGAAGACCCTGCCGCCGCCGAGGGCGACGACGCCCGGCGCATGGCCGCCTTCCGCGCCACGCGCGAGGAGGTGCGTGCGCGCATCGATGCGTTTGTGACGGCGGTCGCGACGGGCTAACGACACTGCCCTCACCCTGCCGCCGAGTACGGATCCGGCCCCCTCTCCCTCGGGAGGGAGAGGGCTGGGGTGAGGGGGTCCGGCTCCTCGATTGCTGGTCTGCGCCGGCAGGCCCCGCAGACCCCCTCACCCTCACCCTCTCCCCCGCAGACAGGGGCGAGGGGATCAGATCGGA
>MKWU01005569.1_pt1 | contig 13582 bp, 12 predicted proteins | sample 809101 | NCBI WGS metagenome assembly MKWU01 (sample SAMN05860141, study PRJNA318959) | sponge metagenome | host: Aplysina aerophoba | place: Slovenia: Piran, Adriatic Sea, Gulf of Piran | collected 2013-05-07 | reverse complement strand
AATTTCCACTTGCTCACATAGTTGCGGTAGAGCGTCTTATCCTCCGTATTTCTGCGCATGGCTTCGCCTCCAGATGATAGGGTGAGTCATCCTTCATTCTGTCAACGAATTGCTGAACATTTACAATTCCGACGTTTGTAATCGGGAATCCAGTGTCTTTATTGCTTTCTCTGTCATCCTTGCGTACGCGAGGATCCAGTGTCGTTGCCTTCACAAACGAACGAAAAGCAAAAAGACGCTGGATCCCCGATCGTAGTCAGGGATGACAGACTAATACAAAAGAAGGAAGAAAACGCCAGCTTATAGCATCATATCCCGTCGCCTGCGGGCGTGTCTGCGCCCCGGCCCGAAACCCCGCTCACTTCGGGGTTCCGTCTATTCCATGAGCATGTCGACACGCTGGAGGCCCAGCGTTTCATAGATCTGTAACGAGGCTTTGGATTTGTTCAGGGTGTAGAGATGCACCCCAAGCACCTTGTTGTCCAGCAGGTCCAGGACCTGTTCCGTGGCCCAGTGGGTGCCGATCTTTTCGGCTTGGGCGTCATCCTGGGCGCTCGCCAGGGCGCGTAGCAGCCTGCCCGGAAAGCGCGCGCCCAGGGCCAGTTCCGCCATCCGCTTCATTCCCTTGAGTGAGGTAATGGGCATGATGCCTGCAATAATGGGCACGTGGATCCCGGCCAGCCTACAGCGCTCGCAGAAATCATAGAAATCGCGATTGTCGAAAAAGAGTTGCGAGCAGATGTAATCGGCGCCGGCGTCGACTTTGGCCTTGAGGTGCTCGATTTCCTGGAGCCGGTTGGGGGTGTCGGGATGGCCTTCGGGGAACCCAGCGACCCCGATCCCCATGTGGGGAAAATGTTCTTTGATAAAGGCCACCAGTTCCACGGCGTAGCAAAAATCCTGATCGGCCGGATCCCATGGCTCCTGGTTGGGCGGGTCGCCTCGCAGGGCCATGATGTTCTGGACGCCGTGTTCATCGTATCGTTGAAGAATCTTGAAGATTTCCTCCCGGCTCGACTTCACGCACGTCAGGTGCGATACGATCGTCAGATTCGTCTCACGGTGCAACTTGATGACCAGGTCATTGGTCAACTCACGGGTGGACCCGCCCGCGCCGTACGTGACGCTGACGTACGCGGGTTTCAAGGGAATCAACTTTTCGATGGTATGAAACAATACCTCGGACGCAGCCTCGCTCTTCGGGGGAAAAAACTCAAAGCTGATCGCAGGCTGGCTTTGCCGAAACACTTCTGATATATGCATGCAAGACTCGTTTTGTGAAATGATATGGTCGTCTGTCGCCTAACAGTACTAAACCGGAGGAGATGAGGCAATACTTGATGAAAATCACGTGTCTTCAAGGCAGCCTCCTCGACGTGGAGGCGCAGGTCATCGTCAATGCCGCGAATAGTCACGGCCTCATGGGCGGAGGCGTGGCCGGGATCATCCGGCGCGCCGCGGGGTCGCAAGTGGAAGAGGAGGCACGGCGACAAGCGCCGATACCCGTGGGCCAGGCCGTGCTCACGTCGGGCGGGCGCACACGCTTTGCGGGCATCATTCATGCGCCGACCATGCCGGAACCGGCCATGCGCATTCCCGTTGAAAACGTGAGATTGGCCACGCGAGCCGCGCTTCAGTTGGCCGATGAACACGGCTTCGTCACCCTCGCCATTCCCGGCATGGGGACGGGGGTCGGCAGAGTCCGGCCCGAGGATGCCGCGCAGGGGATGGTCGAAGAAATTCGCCAATTTCAACCTCGATCACTGCAATCGGTCATGCTGGTGGATATTGATCCCGAGATGGTCCGGGCCTGGCAGGCCGCGTTGTCGTCTTCCGTGGCGCTTGAAGACGAATTTTGCGACATCGTGAAAAAAGCCCGGAGGGGGAGCGGACAATCGATCGCCCACGCGGCGGAAACCGCGCATCTTCGCAAAGACGAGTGGGAACGCCTGGAACAGGGTGCCCGTCCTCCGTCGGAACACGAAGTCCAGGCCATGGCCCAAGCTTTGGCCCTCAAAGGCGGGGCGCTGGCCGCCGTGTCCGTCGGGGGATGGGTGCCGCAGCCTTCTCCGGAGTGGGTCTCGTCGCTCGTGGTGACGGTGCTCGGCGACATCGGCGGGTACGAGGTCAAGGGATACGTCCTGATCGACCCTGAAACCAAACGGGCCGTGTGTGTCGATACGGCGTACAATGCGGAAGCGATGCTGGCGGTACTCGCAGAACGACAGGCGACGTTGGCCGGCGTCTGCCTGACGCACGGGCATATGGATCATGCCGGGGGCTTGGACCGGATTTTGTCCGAATGGCCCGTGCCGGTGTATCTTGGAGAGGGAGATTTCCCGCTGCTGCCCTGGAAGCCCCCGCAGGCATCGCTCGTGGTGACCGGGGATGCCCGGGTTCTTGCCGTGGGGGATCTGGGGGTCGAGTGTCTCGCCACGCCCGGTCATACGCCCGGAGGCATTTGCTACAGGGTCCAAACCCAAGGCCGGGCGCTGTGTTTTGTCGGCGATACGCTGTTCGCCGGGTCCGTGGGTGGGTCCAATCCGCCGTCGTTGTATGGAGATCATTTGACGTCGGTCCGCGGGCGCGTATTGCAGTTGGACCCGGACACGGTGTTGCTCCCCGGGCACGGGCCGCCGACCACGGTCAGAGAAGAACGAGTCACGAATCCCTTTGGATAATTCCACCATTCATTAATTTGTTGACAGAATCAGGACCTGAGCACAAAAAGAACCAGGAAAAGAAGGACCGTCTGTTTCCTCCCCTTTGTAAGGGGAGGTTGGGTGGGGTAGAGTCGCAGACCCAAAGGACACCTGCACTGACCACCGTACTCGGCCTACTCACTCCCACTCCGGCTCTACCTCCCAACTTTTCCCTCTTCGGAAAAAGTTCCCGTCCTTACAAAGGAGGGGAAAGAAAGGGCAGAAATTGTCAACGAATTACTGAGCACATACGATGATGACGCAATAATGTTTCGCCCTTAACCCGTTGTCGTTTATGGATCAACCACCATTTCCGCCTGAACAGAATAAAGGGTTTCCTGATGACCCGGAGGACCGGCCTCAAGGCCGCGATGAATGGTCGCCGGATTGGGAACAGTCCGAGCCCGCACAGGAAAGCGCGGCGTCGGCCCTGTACCTCCCGCTCGGCCTGTTGGCGGTGACCGTCTTCACCACGCTGTGGTCGGGCGCGTATCAAGTCAATACCGAGCCCGTGTCGGGCGCATGGGATTTCCTCGTGCGGTATCCCGGCAGGCTGCTGGACGGGTGGCCGTTCGCCGGCACGTTGTTGGGCATTCTCGTCACCCACGAATTCGGGCATTTTTACTTGTCGCGTGTTCACCGGGTTCCGGCGTCGCTGCCGTTGTTCATTCCTGGGCCTCCGCAATTTATCGGGACGTTCGGCGCCGTGATTCGCATGCGCTCCCCCATTATGAATCGCCGGGCCTTGTTCGATATCGGCGTCGCCGGCCCGATCGCGGGATTTGTTGTGGCCGTGCCGGCCCTGATCCTCGGGTTGTCCTATTCAAAAGTCGAACCCACGATGGGTGCCTATGGTCTGCAATTGGGGGAGCCGCTGCTGCTGCAATTGATCGCGTGGCTCATGTTCGGACCGCTCCCCGAGACCCATGACATCGTGTTGCACCCCGTGGCCTTTGCGGCGTGGTTCGGCTTCTTCATCACCGCGTTGAATTTGATGCCGATCGGGCAACTCGACGGCGGGCACGTGGCCTATGCGCTGTTCGGCCGTCGCCAACGCACCCTGGCGCTCGCGACGATTCCCATCCTGCTGGTGCTGGGGCTCTGGGGGTGGCCGGGGTGGATTTTGTGGGCGGTGCTGGCCGGCATGGTCGGGATCAGTCACCCGCCGGTGATCGATCCGGGAACGGAATTGGGTCGCGGCCGCCTATGGGTAGGCTGGAGCGCCTTGACCATTTTTCTCGTCAGCTTTTCCCCCGTCCCCTTTTATTTCGGCTGACGGCCAGCATCATGGCAAGGAATGGGCAGGGGCAGTAGGTCGGATTAGCCCTTCGACTACGCGCAGGACAGGCGTAGCGTAATCCGACGCCTCCTTCTGTCATCCTCGACATTAGTAATCGAGGATCCAGCGTCTTTTCTTTTGCAGAACTTATTGTCGGGTTACGCCCTTCGACAAACTCAGGGCTAACCCGACCTACTGAATCATCATTCACGAACGAAGGAGAGCACGTCGATGAAACATCTGGAATCCTACATCCGGTCGATTCGGCCACAGTTTGAGGACATGCTCGCACAGGCAGTGGAAATCCCGTCGGTGAGTTCCGATCCCTCACGCGGGAAGGACATGGCCAGGATGGCCACCGTGGCGGCGCAGTATCTGCGAAGCCTCGGCGCGCGCGCGCGGATCGTGACGACCAACGGCCAGCCCGTGGTGTCGGGAGGCTGGCAGGTGGGGAAGCACTATCCCACGTTGACGATTTACAATCATTTGGACGTGCAACCCGCCCAGGAACCGGAGTGGAAGCAGGACCCGTTCATCTTTCGCAAGCAGGGGGATACCTATCGGGGCCGGGGCACTACCGATGACAAAGGCCCGGCGTTGGCCGCGCTCCTGGCCGCCGCGTATGCCGCGGAGCAGGGCGTGGCGTTGAATATCCGGTTTCTCTGGGAATTGGAAGAAGAAATCGGCAGTCCGAATTTTCAGGATGCCCTGGATCAGCGGACGTCCGTGCCGCGTCCGGATTCGGTCCTGGTGTCGGATACCATTTGGGTATCGCGCCAACGCCCGGCGATTTCCACGGGGTTGCGCGGGTTATTGGGCGTCCGGTTGACGCTGCGCACGGGAACCACCGACGTGCATTCCGGCTTGACCGGCGGCGGGGCCAGAAACCCGCTGACCGAACTCTGCGAAGCCTCGCAGTCGTGCGTGAACGCGCGAACCGGACGCGTGACCATTCCAGGGTTTTACGATGACGTGGTTCCCCCCACGGCCGGGGAAATGAAGCAGTTTCTCTCCTCGGGCTTTCAGGTGGACCGGTTCAAAAAAGCCTACGGGTTCCGGTCGATTCGCACACGGAACCGCTCGGAGTTGATCCGACGGATCTGGGCGGCCCCTACCTTCGAGGTGCATGGGTTGGTGGGCGGATACATGGGGCCCGGCGTGAAGACCGTGGTCCCGCCCTTCGGTGAATTGAAGGTGAGTATGCGGCTGGTCCCGAACCAGAAGCCCGCGACGATGCTCGCCCGGTTGAAGGCCCATCTCAGGAAGTTGAACCCCGATATCCGGGTCGAAGCCGAGGGGCAACTCGAACCGTTTCAAGGCGTGACGCAGGGACCGTACGCCGACGCGCTCCGCCAGGCGGTGCGAACGGGATTCGGGAAGAACCCGTCACTGGTTCGAGAAGGTGGCTCGATCGGTGCCGTGTCCCTGATGGAACGGACGTGGAACGTTCCCATCCTCTTCTGCGGATTGAGCCTGCCCGAGCACGGCTACCACGCCCCGAATGAAAATTTCGATTGGGGCCAAGCCTCCGGCGGCATCCGCACCTTCGTCGACTACTTCACCCGCGTAGCCGCCTTATAAACCCTCGCTTTCCCCCCTTCGCCGTCATCCCCGACCAGATCGGGGATTCAGTGTCTTTGTCTTGTTCTGTCATTCTCGACGCTTGTCCCCGACCTGATCGGGGATCCAGTCATTTATAGGGATCCAGCGTCTTTGCCCTTGTATTTCACCCTCGCCCCTGGAGGGAGAGGGTAGGGTGAGGGGGGGGAACAGGAAGGAGGCCTGCGACAAAAGAACCTCGTCGTGCGGGGGCGACACCCCGCAAATCGACCCGCTAGTTTTTTAGCCGCACCATGATTCGCAACGGCGTCCCCTCGAACCCGAACGTGGCTCGGAGTTGGTTTTCCAGGTAACGCAGGTACGCGGGGGTGAGCACGGCGGACTTGCCTGCAAAGAGCGCGAACGTCGGCGGCTTCGTCGAGACTTGGGTCATATAGAGCGATTTGGGCGGGTTCCCTTTTTTCACGGTTAGGGGGTTGTCCGTCAGCGCTTTTTGCAGGAAGAGATTGAGGCGATTAGTCGGCACTCGGTACGAGAACGCCTCCATGACCCGAGTGACGGCGTCGAACAGGTGATCGACGGTCTTGGGCGCCAGCGCCGATCCGAAGAGAATGGGCACAAAGGTGAAAAAGGGGAATTGGCGTTGCAACTCCAGAGAAAACTTCGCTTTGGCCTCGCGTTGATTCCGGCGCAGGTCCCACTTGTTGACAAGCATCACGCACCCTCGTCCTTGCCGTTGGATGAGTCCCGCAATCTTGGTGTCCTGGTCCGTGACACCCTCGACCCCGTCGAGTAACAACACGCCGATATCCGACCGCCCCAACGCCCTCATGGTCCTGGCCACGCTATAGCCCTCGATCCCGGGCTCCACGCGGCCGCGCCGCCGCAACCCCGCGGTATCCGTCAACAGGAATGTCCGGCCCTCGCGTTCCAAGTGCGTGTCGATGGGGTCCCGCGTGGTGCCGGGCACGTCGCTCACGACGGCGCGTTCTTCTCCCAGGATGGTATTCACCAGCGTGGATTTGCCCACGTTGGGCCGCCCGACCATGGCCACCCGGGTCGTCGCGGTTTCCATCAGGTCCTCATCATGCGCCGGCAGAAGATGCAGGAATGCCTCGAGCAATTCATCCACCCCGTGGCCGTGCTCCGCCGAGATGGGGAACAGCGTGTCCTTGCCGAGATGATAAAAGTCTGCCAGCAGGGGTTCCAGGGCCGGGGTGTCGACTTTATTGACTACCCAGAACGTGGGTTTGTCCACCCCGTGAAGCCCGTCCACGATTTCCCGGTCCATCGGCGTGAGCCCGTCGCGGCCGTCCATGATCACGAGCAGAATATCCGCAGCGGCGAGCGCGGCCTGCGACTGCCGGCGGATGAGCCCGAGCATGTCGTCGGTGGACGTAGGATCGAGCCCACCGGTATCGACCACCTGAAAGCGACGCCCCTGGTACGTGCACTCGGCATAAATCCGGTCCCGTGTCACCCCCGGCCGGTCGTCCACAATGGCGTTCCTGGTCCCCAGAATCCGGTTGAACAGCGTCGACTTCCCCACATTCGGCCGCCCAATCACCGCCACCAGCGGCACCCCCGAATGTCGCAACCCGGGCAAGAACGCCTGCCGATTCGATCGTGGTGTGAATTTTCGTTTCATGGCAAGAGATGTGGTCAAGCCCTTCTGATTCCCCTCTTAAGTAGGGACAGGCCTGCGTGCCTGTCCGAGGGGAGGTAGATCCATCTTGTCCCTCCCCTTTGTAAGGGGAGGCCCGGTGGGGTAGAGCGCCTTTGCCGTTTTATGTCATCTCCAATGTCATTAATTGGGAATCCGGCGTCTTTTTGTCTTATTCTGTCATCCTCGACATCTTTAATCGAGGATCCAGTGTCTTTGTCTTTTCCCTTTGTATTCGTAGCCACGCCATCTCATGGCGCCTTCCTCCAAGCAGCATAAGGCATGTCCCAGGCGTTGACCCGGGATGCTGCCGCTACAAATGGAAAAGAAAATACTCCGGCAGGCAAAGGCAAGGACAAACCGAAAATCCAGTCTACGGGCGGGTAAAGGGAAAAGACAAGTCGTTACATAGGGTTATGGACTCAGACAGGCCGAAGCGACCTGCAGGTGGCCTACCCCAGCGTCGCAGCCGGTAGGACGTCGACGGTCAGCCGGTGCTTCTCCCCAGCCAGCTTGCGAAAGTCGCACTCGACCTGGATGCCATGCCAGAACTGGTCTGACTGGCCGAAGAAGGCGCCGAATCGAATCGACATGGCCGGCGTAATCGACCGGCGGCCATGAACGATTTCATTGATCGCGCGCGGGGCCACACCGATGGCGCGTGCCATGGCGTTCTGCGAAATTCCCATCGGCTTGAGGTACTCCTCAAGCAAAATCTCACCGGGTGTGATGGGCGTGTCCATGTTTATATCCTATAACGTCATAGGGTCATTTTTCAATGATAATCGACAATCGCCACCTGGTCGGGTCCGGCATCCGTCCACCTGAAGACGATGCGCCATTGGTCGTTGATGCGAATGGAATGAAAGCCCGAAAGCCGCCCGCTCAGAGCTTCCAGCCGGTTGCCGGGCGGCACGGCAAGGTCACTGAGAGCACCGGCTTGATTCATCTGAATCAATTTTCGTAGCGCCACACGCGAAAGCGAGGCAAACCGCCGGTTTCGTTCCAACTTGAACAGTTCTTCCGTATCCCTATCCGCAAATGATTGGATCATGGCTAACGCCTAGCCGCGCCATCTCATGGCGCTTTCCTGCACGTAGCATAAGGTATGTCCCGGGCTTTGCCCCGGGATGCTGCCGCTGCAATTTGAAAAAAAAGTGTACTCCGGCAGAGATAGGAAATGAAAAACCGAAAATCCAGTCTACGGACGGGTAACGGGAAAAGACAAATGGTTACACGTGGAGGTGTTTCATGGCTGTGGTGCCTGGCTTTGGCAACGAATGAGGGCCTGGTTTATGGGAGTTGAACTGGCATAGATGAGCAGTACTGGCCTGGGGCGATTCTAGGCGGGTCCGGTGGCACGGCTCGCCCGTCTGTGCCAAGTGTGGGAAGGATGAAAAGATCACGGCCCCAAAAAAGGTCGGCACGTACTGGTGTGGATCGTGCCGGGCTTATTTTACGGTGTTCACTAACACCTCACTCGAACGGAATAAGATTGATGCCCGGAAGTGGATCATGGCTCGCGTATTTGATGCTGACAGATCGGAAGGGGATTTTCTCGATGGAGTTAAGCAAGAAATTAAAAATGCGACAAGCCAACGCCTGGTATATGTTGCAACGGCTCTGCATAGCGTGTGAGGCCGCGCCGGAATTGCTCTCGGGTGTGGTGGAAGTGGATGAGACGTTCATTGGGGGCAAAGAACGAAATAAGCATGCGGTCAAGAAACTAGGGCCAGACAGCGCGAGCGGGAAACAGCCTGTGCTTGGCATGCGGCAACACGGTGGAAAGACGGCGGCGCGTTCCGTCCCCGGCACGGATCGCTTGACCCTGATGACGGAAATTCAGAAGACTGTGAAACCAGGAAGCACAAGAAGCCATTCAACACTTTGAAACTTGAGGAAGCCTGCCGGAAGGCGAAAGCGGCGTTGCCCGGACTCACTACCATGGAAGATCTACCTCAATCGGCTCCACATCGGGAGCCCGTTCATTGTGAGTAGGCTGATAGTAGTTGTGGAGAAATCGTTCAACGCCTAACCGTATCCACTCAACATCAATTCTCGCCCACGTGACAAACAGTCCATCCCCAAAGGTTGAATAGTGATCGTCAAGCCGTTCGCTGATCACACCCGATCCTGACCGAATAGCCCTCCTGCCGCCCTGTTCAGTACGCTGCCAAATGAGATAGACCCCACGAAATCTCAAGTTCTCTAGTGGTGCGCTTTGTAACGCGTAATACCGCCTATTGCTATTGGTTCCCCATGTCACTCCCATCCTACTTCTCCTCTCTGAACTAATCTTCTTCGAAGTCGGCTTCCTCCACGATGTTCTCTTTCTTCACCCTCCACGGTATTCCCGACACCACATCATCCATAGCGGTGAGCACATGCGCGATGCGCCGATCATCACTGGGATGGGTTTCCAGGAAGCCCACGCGCGCCGCTAGGCCACTCGACCGCGCGGTGGCCTGCACCCGATGCAACCGGATCAGGGCATCGCGCATCGCCAGGATGGAATATCCAGCCTCGCTCAGAATGTAGACGGCCAACCGGTCCGCTTCTAACTCCATCTCTGGACTGTAGGCCCGGCTCCCCACTAACCCACCCAGTTGGGCCATGTCGGAGTAGACTTGGGGATCGAGGTTGGCGTTATTCGCCGCTGCCAACACTCCTACGAGTCCACTCAGGAGAACCGCCCCTGTGAGCATATTCGTCTGTTTTTTGTCCACATGCCCTAACATGACATGGGCGTATTCGTGGGCGAGCACCCCCGCGAGTTCGGAGTCCACCCCCAGTCGATCAATCAGGCCGGTGTACACAGTGATCCGGTCGTGCTGATCGGCATAGGCATTGATCGTCTCGGGATCATGGATCACTAGGACGGGACCATTCAGCAGCTTGTCGCACCCGCCCATCTGGAGTCGGGGACAGACCCTGGCTACCGCCTCTTGTATCCGAAGAGCCGTCGGGTTGGTTGCTTCCACATGGTCCGTGATAGGCTTGGGTGCCGGGGATAACTGCGCCTGGGCCAGCACGAATCGGGCATCGGCGAGTTGGAGGGCCGTGGGTTCTGGCAGGTCCAGCACGGGACCCGCACAGCCACTTAGGAAGAAAACAAGGAAAAGAAACCAAGGGAGGAAAGCGGTACGCATAGGAAAGGAGTGTCCGAGAGGCGAACTACAGCCTCAAGTTAAAATGATAAGTCCCCAGTCGCCTTCTTGACACATTGGTCCGGACGACCATAGCTGAACCGTCCGTCCATGCTCTGGTACGCCAGGGCAGCGGGGGCTTGGCCGCCCGGGATTTTGATGTGGTAGAGCAGACATCCCTGTGAGCCGACGCTTACAGGGGTGTAAATGATGCCTTCCCGCTCGACCGGAGCGCCCAAGCCGTCCGGCGCGTTCGCCATTTCCGGGTTCTGCTGACTGGTGCAAGCCACACCGACCACGGCCACACACCCAAGCGTAAAGGTACGCAGGCGGTTCATCCAGTCACCAAATCAGCCGGTACGCGAAGCCGAGACGCGAATCCTGCCGGCCTGGAATATGCCCGGCGTTCATGGTCTGCCCGACCTCCACGGCGATCGTCCCCCCGATCGCATCTTGCTCATGATGCAAGGCTAGGCGGATTTCTCTCACCTCCGGGCTTAACCCGATACGGTACGTGTCGTAGAGTTTCCGGCCGTTCTCCATACGCCCGTTCTCAATGCGGAAGGTGCCGGTGCCCGTCTCTGCCCGTAAGGGTTGCTCAATCATCAGGACGGTCTGGGGTGTGCCCACACGAATGGCCACGGCAGATAGGAGTGAAGAGGACGCCTGAAAGATCGCATCCTGTTCATAGTCCGGGAGACTCATCCCGACGGTGCCCGTCGCGTTGAGTGTGAAGCCGTACCCCAATTCTTGGACAATGGCATGAGACGTCCAGACCATCCCGGATCGCAAATTCCGGCCAAACGCCCCGGAGGTTTGTGCTCCCAGGTAATGGCCATCGTTGAGACTGAATCCATAGCCGAGTCCGCCTTGCCGTGGGTGGTGCGCAAAGCTCATGGAGGACGGCCCGACGCCGACCACATAGTCTTGGTCTTCCGGGAGACCGAGCTTCCCCGCATTCTGAATCGGGGTCCAGTTCAGGCCCATGGATTCAAACCCCGGGGCTGGTGCCGCATTACGTTGAAGACTCTGGAACATGGGAATCGTGGAGCGTATGGCCGTGCCGCTTCTCACCCTGGAGGCTAGGGGCACCCAGAAGGGAAAATCCTGCTCGTCAAATGCGGTTAGTTCGAGGCCTTCCACACGTTGCGTGATCGAGCCAAACACCGCCGGAACTTGCAGCGAACTATCGTAGAGTCCACGTGACGCTTGGCCCACGCTCAACGTGCCGACAGGCGAGAGCGCCGCCTCTAGGTCCAAGTGCCCGGCACCATACGTCTCCAAGTAGGCGTACCGGCCACTACGATCCGCGGTGTCAAGCATGCGCTTCACGACTTCTGTGTTGCCTCGCGTCCCTCGGAAATGTTCCATCAAGAGAGCCAAGGCCCCGGACACAACCGGCGCGGCAAAGCTGGTGCCTTGTGCTCCATCCCTAACGTCGCCGCTTCCGGGACTATTCGAGTTGGGCACGAGGCCCCGCATGGTACCCGGAGCCGAGAGGCAGTAGTGCGGTCCATGTCTCGCGGTATTCCAGTTGGATGGGAGAGGACCGCATCGGTTGGAGTAGTCCGCGATGGCTCCTGTGTCCGGATTCGTCGCGACGACCGCAAGGGAATGTCCGCGTAACTCCGGGATGTAGTAGGGCAGGGCTGCTCCCAAGCCGGACCGTGGTTCTCCATCATTGCCTGCGGCATAAACGAGTATGGTTTTCTCGGCATCCGGTCTGTCGACTTGCAATATGGCATCCAAGGTCTTCGGCAGGTATCGTCTATACCATTGCAACTCCGAATCGACATCACTGGAGATTATATTGGGATCAAACTCAGCCGAGCTAGCGGACCGGTTGATGATGTCGAACTTCGCGTAGTTGTTTCGCTGGATGCTTGCGAGTTCATCATCGAGGAGACTGGGGGTTGTGGTCGGGAGCAGTGTAAGCCAAGGCTGCAAGGGATCGTTTAAGAGGGCGTTTCCTCTTAGGTGATTCTGCGCGATCGGAATAATGGTTGCACCCGGGGCGACCCCGAGATTCTCCCCTGCTGCGACTGAAGCAACTAAGGTCCCGTGGAATCCTTCCCCATAGGGAGTCGGCACTGCGTACCATCGGAACAACCGCTCGATCCGGTTGTTCACGTCCCAGTACTCGTCGATCACGAACACGGAATCATCCGTGATAGGCCAGCCGTCCGAGTCGAGAATCTGGCGCATCCAACGGTTGACCGCTTCCGGGTCTCCTCCGCTGTTGCCCTCCCACGCGTTGCATGATGGGTCGAACAATATGCACGTGTCGACATCGCTGAAGAACCGGTCGCCATACGGGCGGGGATAGGCAAGGCTCGCTCCGTCCGCTTCTCTCAGCCTCACCCGGCTTCCAAACTCGCCGCGTTGCGTGTAATCGACGATGGTGTCTTCGATCCCGATCCGGACGCCTCTGCCGGTCAGGCCCCTGGCGTAGGCATGATGCGCACCGATCTGTTCGAGCACCTCTGGCTGGTGTGTTGTAAAGCGTGCCGTGTTGAGGTGAAATGCCGGATCAGCGGTAGGCCCAGGAGGAGGTGTAGGCTCAGGAGGAGGTGTAGGCTCAGGAGGAGGTGTAGGCTCAGGAGGAGGTGTAGGCTCAGGAGGAGGTGTAGGCTCAGGAGGAGGTGTAGGCTCAGGAGGAGGTGGAGTGACAATCGTAGGTCTGGACCCACTCCCACCCCCGCCCCCACAAGCGGCCAGAGAGAGAAGACAAATCGCCGCGACAACTATTGCCATATACCGGTTCTGTGTCATGGTCCCTCCTTACATAACAAGATTTGCAGAGATTGCCCAGCCGCGTCTTGCCCAACGGAAATTAGTAGCATGTTAAATGTCTTCAATGAAGCCTTCTTGCCTCAAAATCAAAGGAGACGTGTCCGGCACACAGGTCGGGCCTTGTTACGCCTCCTCAGGTGAAGGAAGTCCTGCGTATTTACCGTGGGTGAAACAATCTGTCGAGCACGGGAGCTACCCGCGATCACCAGATCAGGCTCTTGTATTTCACAGGAGACCCGACAAGGGTCGCCTGAGGGGCGTAACAGAAAAACCGTATCAAGTTGGGTGGGGGAGGCGTCAAGACAAAAGGCAAACACGCTGGATCCTCGATTAGAAAAGTCGAGGATTGTAGATGTTCAGTCATTCATTGACACTTTCCGCTGTCTCCTTCTGTGCCTCAGTGCCCCTCCTTTGTAAGGAGGGGCAAGGGGAGGTAGAA
>MKWU01005568.1_pt1 | contig 13582 bp, 13 predicted proteins | sample 809101 | NCBI WGS metagenome assembly MKWU01 (sample SAMN05860141, study PRJNA318959) | sponge metagenome | host: Aplysina aerophoba | place: Slovenia: Piran, Adriatic Sea, Gulf of Piran | collected 2013-05-07 | reverse complement strand
GTGCTTTGTGAAGTTACTGCATTTCAGCTGCATTGGGCATGATCCGAACCCATCTTTGGCATGGGCTGGTTTGGCGTTGAATGATGTTTGGCAATGCCCGATTAACGGGGGATTGTCAAGGTCGAATAATGGCGTTCCTTCCTCAATACGAGAATAGCGATTCATTGCGATAGATCATGAAGATATATACAACAAAATTGTTGACAACAAATCCGTTGACTATTATCTTGGTTGTTATGAAAGTTGATTTTCCGGCGAGCATATGAAATCCAAATGGGCAAATACCATTGAAACCATAAATCGTGAAAGGAGGTGAGGGGAAGCGTGTACGCGGACGATCGACGACCCCATGGTCGAAGAGGCCATACACATGATTGAAACCATCAACCAAGAGGGGTGAATTTATGCCTAAATCCAATGATGATAATCGTGCCGATCAGTTGAATCCCAACAACGATGCTTTTTGGCAGAGCCGGGGAGAAGACGAACGGCCCGAAGATTGGGATTCACGTGATATTACGGATCAGCAGGATTCCGCAGACGACGGAAAGGCTGAGGAATAACTGACTGACAGGGTTGATCGCTGATTTCAGTCATCGGTCAACCCCTGTAAAATCTCCAACGCAATCTTCAGTACGCCATGCGATGTGCTTCGCGGTCCAATGACCGCATGTTTCATCCTCTCGGCGACCGTGCCATGGCGCGTCCTTACAGGAGTATGTAGGGATCACACGAGAGATTTGGCAATCAATAACAAACACATTGAACAACCAGTCTGATTTACAACGAATGAGGACACAGCCATGGATCTGCCCGAGGCCAATCCCCCCACGATTCGAAAGTTCAATCCGGGTACGTTTCAGAACGACGAGGAAGTGATCCGCCAGTTCGTGGGACGGGAACGCGAACTGGACATTGTGCTGGATGTGCTGCGCGACAACGTAGATTCCCGCGCGTGCCAACACATGCTCGTGGTGGCCCCCCGCGGCAGAGGGAAGACCATGCTGTTGGCCCGTGTTGCCGCGGAACTGCGCATCCGGGGCGAACTGTCCCAAAACCTGTTACCGGTCCGATTCATGGAGGAAAGCCAGGAGGTACTCGACATCGCCGACTTCTGGCTCGAAACGCTTTTCCATCTATCGAGAGAAATCGCGGGCCGTGATCCGGACCTCGCACGGGAACTTCGTGCCACACACGAGAACCTGGCAACCCGTTGGCGGGACGAATTCTTGATGGATCGGGCAAGGGCCGTGGTGTTGGACGCCTCCGACCGGCTGGGCAGGAAGCTCGTGCTCATGGTCGAGAACCTGCAGACGCTATGCGCCGACGTGGACGAGGATTTCGGGTGGCTGTTGCGGGAGACGCTGCTGACTGAGCCTCAGATCATCCTGCTCGGTACGGCCACGAGCCGTTTCGTGCGTCTGGATGACGAACGGGAACCCTTCTTTGGACTGTTCCGGATACTTGATCTCAAACCGTTAGACACCGAAGCATGCCGGCGTCTCTGGCATGTGATCAGTGGCGACGAGGTCACCGAACGCAACATCAGGCCCCTGGAAATACTAACCGGCGGCAGTCCCCGCCTCCTGGTCATCGTCTCCGAGTTCGCCCGGCACCGCAACTTCGGGAAACTGATGGAAGAACTGGTGACGCTCGTCGACGACCATACCGAGTACTTCCGCAGTCATCTGGAGGTCTTAGCGCCAACGGAGCGTCGTGTCTATCTCGCGGTAATCGACCTCTGGCAATTCTCGACCGCTAACGAGATCGCGGCCAGGGCGCGCATGGACATCCGCAAGGTGTCCAGCCTCCTGGGCAGATTGATCGACCGTGGCGCGGTCATCGTCCAGGGAAGTGGCAGGAAGCGTGAGTACGCTGCCGCGGAGCGGCTCTACAGCATCTACTACAAGTTGCGACGCGAACGGGACGAGGCGGCGGTCGTGCGCAATTTGATCCGTTTTATGGTAAGTTTTTATGACGAAAGTGAACTGACGGAAATGTCAGACATGTTCAGAATGATGGCCGACCAGTGGCCGACCCTACGCGAAGATCTAGAACAGATCGGAGCGGAAATACCTCATTTCGATTCCCTTCGCAACATCAAGGAAAGAATCGGCACCGATTCTACATCATTAGACGACGGCGTTGTCGAGGACACGGAGCCGATAGAATCCGAAACCGAGGCCGCTGAAGTCCAAGCCGCCCAGGTCATGTTGAATGCAGGGATCGTACAGTTAAGAAGCGGTGATTATAAAGAAGCGATTGCAACCTGCGACTCTGTCATCGATCGTTTTGCCAAGAGGTCGCACATCCAGTTGCAGGTTGCGATTGCGACGGGTATCAAGGGCGCGGTGTTATTGAAAAACCGTGATTTCGAGGCGGCGCTCGATACCTTCAACGAGTTGATTGAACGATATGAGGACAGTGCAGCACCGGAATTCAGGGTTTTGGTTTCCAGTGCGTTCATATTGAAGACCATTGCACATTCGCAGCATAGCGAATTGGATCAGACTATTGCGATCTACGATAGGATGATCAGGCGTCCAGGCGTTACCTCGTTACCTGCATTCCCTATAGCCCGGGATTTGGTCATGTCGAAGATGATCAGAGAGGGTTTAACCCAATTCAAAGTTAAAAACCACAGTGCCGGTATGGTGACCCTGGACGGCTTTATTCAACGTTTTGGCGAGTTTGACGAGCCGGATATCAGGATGCAGGTCGCGACTGCCATGTTCTTCAAGGCCTTCACTTGCTTAAAGAACGGAGAATCTCTGTCAGCGATCGCCGTATTCGACGATTTGATCGAACGCTTCGGTAACGACAACGCATTCAATCTTCAGAACCTGGTCGTCAGAGCAATGGGATCCAAGGCGGAAACCCAAGTCAAAACAGGTCACGCGGAAGACGCGTTGCAAACTTGTGACGAAGTAGAAAAACGGCTCGGTTCGTTGCCAGGCGACAGCGCCTTTGCTCACCGCTGGTTGACCACCCTGGCGAAAGGCACGCGAGGACGGGTCCTGAAGATCGACTCAGAGTTGTCTACCATTGGGTGGCAGTTGAAGTGGCTTCGTGTAATTGCGTTGTTGATGCAGGAAAGACAGCAGGCCGCCATGGACGAATTACGATCCGTTTACGCCAAATTCGATCCCGAAAATGAAGTAATGATGCACTCGATTCTACACAACTTGATCAAGATCGTCGTGTCCGGAGCCCAGGTACGTGAAATCATCGAGATACTGGGAAGCGACGAAAAGAAAGCAGAAGTTGTGAACCCGCTGATCATAGCCTTGTACAGACGGCTGGGCGAGAAGGTTCGTGCCCCCGCCGAGGTGCTTGAGGTTGCAGACGATATTTTCGCTGAGATGAACAAGGCGCAGTCCATGCGCTAAAGCGGCGGCCGGGAATGCGTTTGAGGAGTTTCTGGTTGACGGGCATCGGTTTCCTCTCAGCGTCCATTAAAACCACTATTCGGGATTCATGTTCACCTGTTTCCCCGAATCCGAACGCTGCGCATTACCGTTTATCGTCTGATCCGGCAGGGATCGGCCTTTGATGAAAGCCACGTCCTGTTGCAGTACCTCGATGTCCTCGCGCGTCTCGGCGAACCCCTCACGCATCTCCTGGCGCATCTCGGCGAATTCCTCACGCATCTCCTGACGCAGGTCCCTGATATCCTCACGTAACCCGTCGGTCAACCATCCGCTGGCCGTAAATACTGCCACGACAATCGCACATACGGCCGTTACGGCGTTCCAGTTAATCGGTATTCTCATCGGCAGTCTCCCTGTCGTATGTTTCGATGGGCGAACCCGGTCCTCGATCTAACGCGTATGAGCATTTCGATCTCATCAAGAAGGTTTGCAATGCTGTCGAAACGGAACTCCATGAGGCGAGCAAGCATTGAGTTCGGCCTTGTACCGTATTCCTCTAATTTCTCCGTTCTTCCTATTCAGTCGCAGTCAACCTCGATTTCTCGTAAAAAATCGGATGGATTCTTCTTGAACGGACAGTGGTAAGAAATGTCCGAAAAGGAGGGACTTTCACAGTTCCATGACGATGCGTCGGCGAACTGATGCGGCGTGAGCCATCGTGTGGAAGGGCGTTTCAGATACGGCGGTTTTGTTCATTGTCCGGCGTCCAGCGTCGTTCCAGGGCTGTTTCCAGGACCCCTTTTGTATTAATGAGAATTGCTTCATAATTGCTGGACATTTCCTACTACAGATTATCCGCTATGCGTTCATGAATGTGCTCGCCAGCCATCAGGCGGTGGGCAAAGAGCAGGCACGCCTGGATATCTTCTGCCTCCAGGTTCGGATATTCCCGAAGTATCGTCTCCTTCGTGTCACCTGAAGCGAGCATCCCCAGGACATGCTCCACTGCGATCCGCACATCGCGAATGATTGGCTTGCCGTCAAAGATACCTGCCTGTACGGTAATGCGATCCAACAGGTCATGATTAACTGTCACACCGCTCTCCTTTGTAGTTCGGGCCAACTCCGCATCTCATGTTTCCAGCAGCGATGAAGTCATTTATCGGCGATCATCCTGCTTATGGGACCGGCCATCCACGCCGGCATCACCGTCCGCGACATTGCCAATACGTCGAGCCTGTCGCGACAACGCCTGGCCCACGGCCGCCCGGGTTCCCAGGTGGAGCAGTGCGTTTGGACACAACAGTGTGCCTTCCGGTAATCCAGAAGCGTATTCCATGATTAAAGATGGAAGGCCAGGCATGGTATTCTGCTGATCAGTTGTCAGAGATTCAAACCGTTTACTGACGATTTCAAGCAACCCATGAAGATCGTGCCTGTGAGATTCGGCGAGGTCGTATCTGGTAAGGAAACGATCGGACTTGTCATTCACGCAAGGGGTGTCCACAGTTGCAGCGTAGAACATCGAGCGATATGGGCGAAATCCCTGTCGGTCGACAACATGAACAGATCACGACTTATACAAAGCGTCGCAAGAAGCACGTCGATAGCGCCGACTTGTATACCTCGGCGACGGCATTCGTTGTACAGGTCAGCTGCTCCAACATGGTCGTTGCGCGTGGGCACAAGCATGGGGAGAGATGTGAAGTGTTCCACGATCCTCTTTCTGTGCGAGGGGCTGCGAATGCCTTGCAGCAATTCTTGCAAGACGACCCCGGTCGTATAGATCGCTTCTCCACCCCCCAGGGCATCCCGCAGGCGGTCAACTTCAGACCCTTCAATATCTTGGTTGCGTCTCAATGCCAGCGACCAGACACTTGTATCTACGAACAAAGTCAACGTCGCATCCGTTCACGCTTGTAGTCGTACTCCTCATCCCAGTCGATCTTGCCGAACAGAACGAGCAGTCGTTCCTGCTCCCGACGCGCGATAAACTCCCTCAGGGCCCTGTTGACGGTTGCCTTCTTCGTTTTCTCGCCGCCGACCTGAAGCGCTTTGTCAAGCAGTTCAGGATCAATTGAGAGGTTGGTTGCCATTGTGTTATCCTTTACACATGATTTCACACAACACTATATGCGATTATAACACGACTTGGAAAAACTGTCAACCTCGTTCCTTCACCTCAACAATATATCAAAGCCCTATTACTCTCGCTCATCAACAGCCCGCACCTCATCGGACCAGTCCCGCCAGATATCGACGTTGGTGTGGTCCGTTACGAGCGGATCGGGAAGGGATTCCGGCGTTTTCAGGAAACCGTAGATAGTTGCCTGGCGAATGATATCTGCGGATGTATTCTGCCCTGCGATGTGCAGGATCTTGGTGTGCCACAAGACCGCCGTACCGGCGGGACCGTGGCAATCGACGGGTCGGGTGTCGGCCTTGATGCGCTGTATGACGGGATCGTTGTAGCCGTCGGCCTTGCGTTCCGCCAGTTGGTCGTCCGTATGTTTTCCACCTTCGAGAAAGGTCCGCCACTGCTCGCGCCAGATCCGGCTGTGGCTGCCCGGCCACACCGTGAAGCCACCGGAGTCGGGCGGCAGGTCGTCGACATAAGCCGTAACTTGAAACCGGACGCGTCCGTAACAGGCGCCGTCCGAATGGGCGCCGCGGTAATACGGACCGGGAGACGGGCTGTTGGGCAGGGTGCAGTACAAACCGCGTGTCCCTTGTCCGGTCGACCACACCGGACCGGTCATGGGCAGGCTCAGCGATTCTTCCGTGGTGAAGGATCCCTTCTCAGGCCATTGCCCGGTCTCTTTGACTCCATGGCTGGCCAGACCGCCCACCGCTTCGTCGGACATGAAGCACGGCCCCGTCGTCATGCCGGACTCATCCGCTCCGGCGGGCCATACCACCGTGCCCTGACCAAGCAATTGCTCGGCGACCTGCCACAGGGCTCTGGGGGCCAGATCGAGCATGAGTGGCTCGGTGCCGTTGCGGACGTAGAAGCGGTGGCCTTCGGTGAAGAAATAAGGGTCGCCGCCGATCTCGGGCTGCTTCGCGTTAAGTTGGCCGCTTTCTTCATCGTTGAACGGCGCCCAGGTGGAGGGATCCCCGCGCTTCATCCGGGGATGGTGTGTTGCTACCGCAGCCCACATCGCGTCCCTGGCCTGGCGGCAGAATTCGGGGTCGAGTACGGCAGGTAGCACAAGGAATCCGTCGCGCTTGAACCCAGCGATCTGGCTCGCGGTCAGGAGCGGGACCTGCTTCACGCCCGGATCTGTTGGCGTTGGTTGCATGTGATTCCTCATCTTTCCGTCATCCGTCACTTCCATGTTCTTCTCCTGTTCGGGCGAAAGCTACGCGCTCCCGCCACCTTCTCCACTTCCACCGTGTTCTCCGCTGCCTTCTCCACCCACTTCACCACCGCCGTGTTCTCCGCTGCCTTCTCCACCCACTTCACCACCGCCGTGTTCTCCGCTGCCTTCTCCACCTTCTCCACTCCCGTCTTGTTCTCCGCCACTCTCGCCGCCATCGCCATGCTCTCCACCACCCTCGCCGCCACCGCCGTGCTCTCCACCACCCTCACCTCCTTCGCGGTGCTCGCCTTCGCCGCCGTTCCCATGCTCGCCTTCACCGACCTCGGCGTGGGGCGTCCAGCCGGTGAACGATTCTTCCGTTGCGGCCAGCGAGACTTCAGCAGACGCTCCCGGTGAGAGATCGGCCGGCGTCGTGGGACCGAGTTCCGTACCGTTCGACAGGTGGACTTCGACCCTGACCTTGTACAGTGTGCTCTCCGTGGTGTTCTGCACCGTTCCCACGAACGAATTGCTTGCCGGGTCGTAACGAAGGATAAGCCGGGCGCCTTTTCGGATGACGTCATAGGTCTCATCCAGGGACAGGGTTTCTCCCGATTCTTCCCTGTCGTCCGATGCTGCTTCGGAGTTTTCGGCACCGGCATGTTCCATTTGCGATTCACCGGTCACGTCGTACTCCGTTTGCGATTCACCGGTCACTTCGTGGTTTTCGCTGCGGTCGTTTGCGCATCCGCTCAAAGCGCCCAGGCCAATCACCACAACGAGCCCAATGGCTGCGGCACCGGCGATCAGCGTGGAGGAGATTGAACGGGACATGGTTGCCGTACTTTTCATAACCGGCTTGCGTGATCTACTCCGCATCATCCGCTCTCCCTTCGATCACGTGATCCCGCAGCATCGACATGGCGCCGTCCGGCCGGAATGTGCGGGGTTCCAGGTCGATCTCCTCCCCGGCGATCATCTTCCGGAGCAGTTTGGCCACGCCGTCCACCGCCACGGGCGCGAGCGCATCGCCCTTTTCCTTCGTCCCGTATTTTGCTGTACTCTCCATTTCCATGTCTTCTTCATGCACACGGTGGGGAAACAGGGCCATGGCCATGGAGGTCTCGTATTCGTCAGCGTGCCCGGGAAGCCGATTGTCTTCCATGTACTGGTAGACGACGTCCGCCGGGTAGGTGTCCCAGTAGGAATTGAAACGGACATTGACGCCGAGCCGTTCCCGGATAGCGTCGATGCGGTTCATCATGGGCACGACGTTTCCGCCGTGTCCGTTCAGGATGAGGATATTGGTCACGCCGCCCCGCTTGAGGGCGTCGCACACGTCGTAGACGTACTCGGTGAAGATCTCCGCGCGAACGGTCAACGTGCCCTTGTGTTCCATCCAGTGTTCCGACACCCCGATGGCGATGGGCGACGCGACCACGACCCGGGGATAGAGTTTCAGCGCGGCGTTCTCTGCCATGTAGGAAACGCTGGCCGTGTCGTGTATCATCTCGAGGTGCTCCAGATGCTGCTCCGTCGCGGCCGTGGGCACGATGGCGGCCTTGATCGTACCGTCCGCGATCCCCTCCCTGAACTCCTTGCGCGTCAGATCTCCGATAAATACACGCTTTTTAGACATGAAACGGCTCCTGTTTGTTCGGTTTGCGAATGACAGTGAGTCTGGTTCTGCAATGAGATCCCCTCAACCCAGCGCCTGTTTGAGATCCCTGATAATGTCATCGGTATCTTCCAGGCCCACGGACATCCTTATGCGCTGACCGGCAGGGTCGCCGGTGACGAGGGAGCCGACGTCGCCCAGGCTCACCCAGGGCTTGCACAAGCGCACGCGGTCGAGGAATCCGGTGACGGACCCCTCGGCGATTTCGAAACTCACCATTCCGCCATGTCCTTTCCACTGGGACCGTGCGATTTCGTGTCCGGGCGTGGAGGGTAGACCGGGATAATAGGTCCTTTTTACCCGGGGATGGGATTCCAGAAAGTCCGCCACGGCACGGGCGTTCAGGTTGTGCCGGTCCATGCGGATGGACAGCGTCTTGATCCCTCTGAGCAGGAGAAAGGCGTTCATTGGGCTCAAAATGCCGCCATAGGTGTTCCGGGACCGAAGGACCTGCTCACCCAGATCGGGATCGCGGGTCGTGATGATTCCGGCCAGGGCGTCGCCGTGTCCGCAGAGATACTTGGTGGCGCTGTGCAGCACGACGTCGGCCCCGTGGTCCATCGGGCGGAACAGATAGGGGGAGAGAAAGGTATTGTCAATCACGACCTTCGCACCGGCCTGGTGGGCCTTGCGGATGACCCCGGGCGTATCGATGATGTCCAGGTTAGGATTGGAGAGGGGTTCGAAGTAAACCACGTCCGTGGGCTTCTCAAGGGCCGCGTCGACCTGTTTCGGATCCCGCATGTCGATCAGTTCGGTATCGAAGCCTAGCCGGGGCAGCTCCTCGGACATGAAATGCCTGGTCCAGACGTAGCAGGTTTGGTGACACACGATTCTGGAGCCCGCGCGAATGAGCGTCATCACGGCCTGGGTGACCGACGCCATGCCGCAGGCGGTCGCGATGCTGCGTCCACCGCCTTCGAGCGCGCACATCTTCTCCTCGAAAGCGGTGAAAGTGGGATTGCTTCCCCGCAGATAGGCGCCGTCCACCGTGGTCGACTGGTAGATCGGCGTCGCCGACGTATTCTCCGCCTCACCCTCGTGAATGGAGCGGGTGATGAAGCCATGCTCGTCGTTCATTTCGTTTACCTTTCAACCAATCGAATAGCCTGGTTGGTCCCGGCGAATAGCCTGGTTGGTTCCGGCCGCCGGTGCCTGCAGTCGCCGCTCGATGGTCCGGACCTGCTCCCTACAGTCGCCGCTCGATGGCCCGCACCATGCGGTCGATTTCCTCCCGGCTGTTGTAAAAATGAGTGGAAATGCGGAAGACCGGCACGTCGTTGATGTGGAAGGCCACGGTCTCGATCTTTTCGTCGTCCCACAGTTCCTGCCGGATTTTCTGGAGATCGGCGCCTTCGATGGTGAAGGTCGTGATGAACCCGGACATCTCGGGATCGCGCGGCGTCAGGAAGCGTACGCCCCGGATTCGGCCGAGGCGTTCGCGCATGTAATTCACCAGGCCCCGACAATAAGTCCGGATGTGATCCCATCCGATCTCCTGCTGGAAATCGAGGGCCGTGCCCAGTCCGATGAATGGCGTCTGGTCCCGCGTGCCCATCATGTCGAACCGACTCGCGTTCGGATTGGGATGGGCGCTGGATCCCAGGATGAGCGGCTCGACCCGGTCATGGGCGTCGTCCGATACGAAGAGCATGCCCGTGCCTTTGGGGGAAAGCGTCCACTTGTGGAGGCTGGACGCGTAGAAATGGGGATTCCACTCGTCCAGATGCAGGGGAACCATGCTCACGGCGTGGGCGCCGTCCACCACGACCCAGATTCCATGCTCACGGCCGATTTCAGTCAGTTCCTTCACCGGCGTCACCATGCCCGTCGACCAATACACGTGCCCGAAGACCAGGGCCGCCGTACGCTCGTTTATTCCACTTTTGAATACATCGATGATCTGCTGCTTGTCGGTGATCTCCATGGGCAGATGCACCCTGCGGACGGTCATGCCGTGCCGTTCGGCCACGTAGTCGAAGCAGGCGTTTACCGCGCCGTATTCCTGGTCCGTCATCAGGATTTCTCCGCCCACCTTCCAGGTCACGCCCTGGGCGAAGACGCTGAGCGCCATGGTGGTGTTCTGGACCAGCGCGATGCGCTCCGGCCGCGTGCCAACGAATTTCGCCAGCTTTTCTCTCGCTTCCTCGACGATCGGCCAGTATTGCTGCTGGTGCTTCAACGGGTCGCTGTCGAAGGCCCGGATGGCCTCGGTCACGCGATCCACGACCGGTTTCGGTGACGGTCCGACGGAGCCGCCCTGGAGAAAGGCGATATCGGGTTCCAGGTAGAACTGGTCGCGGCGGATTCCTTTCCAGAATGCGTCGTCCGGTGGGGGAAGGTTGTCTGTCCGGACCGGAGTGGAAGCTTCGTTCATGCGGGTTCTCCCATGGGTGCTACCGGGTTTCATGATTTGGATACATCACACGGTTTCAATTGACGGCAGAGAGCGACCCCAGACCAAGCTGTTAAATGGATTCCAATCTCCCAAGCCATTCCCCAAAATGCCTGCATTTCGATCTCAGTGTAGACAGCCCAATTTTTTCCGCCACGATAGGCCCGGCGGATACTTTTCTGCGTTCATATTCCGGTATTTTATTTATGATCCGCTTCGATGGGGCGGTGTCCTTTCCATCATCGATGAGTTCTGGTGAATCAAACGCGGATGCTGTCTCGACAAGCCGATCTATTTCGTCGCTGCGATGGTGAAACTGCGTTTCAAGCATGCGGGGACTGGCGAACAACAAGGCTTCGAATTCGTGAAGTTGAATGTATGGAATGAATCTGCGATCAGAGACGTCCTGGCTCAAAGCATGTTCCAACACTCCGACACGTTCATAGGGATCGGACGCCTTGCTGGCTTCATCAAAACCGGGAAAGTCCTCCGGTAGGCCATAGAGATCAAACAACGTCGTAAAACGCGCTCCCGGGCTGTCGTCTTCCTTCATCCATGCGGTGATATCTCTCTTCGGATGTTCGTACCTCAAAACACCTCCGCGATGACTTCGTCTTCGACTACGACTCGTCGTGACGCATCGGGCGCCGCACCAGACAGAAAACGTTGCCAGATGTGGTCTAAGTACGTTATTGACAAAAGTCTCCTCAGTCTGTCCCTCGACAGTAAAATTCAGTCGTACGGACATCAAGGTCGCCCTCCGAACACGTTCTTTTCCCACAACTCGGAAAGCGAATAGTTTTCGAGCCACTCTTCCAGGTCATCTTCGCTCAACCGTTTAAAGGCTGTATTACGGTTTTCACGATCAACGACGACTATATCCGCAGGCTCGAAACAGTCGATCAGGGGCATGGATTGCGTGGCTAAGATGACCTGGATCTTGTCGGACAGAGCGTGTATCAGACCGCCAACAACATTGATCGCGTAGGGGTGCAGACCGAGTTCCGGTTCGTCGAGTATCAAGACATCCGGCAGGTCCTTTTCCGGGAGGAGCAGCAACGTGACCAGGGCGACTACCCGTAACATACCATCCGAAGCCTGGGATACGCTGAATACCTGATCGGTGCCTCTTTCACGCCACTGCAACAGGATACTTTCATGGCGCGGTTCCAGTTCGAAATCGGAAAAGAATGGCAGGATCAGGCGAATTGTATCGACGATCCGCTGATAGCACCTGCCGTCATCTTCCTTCAATCGCAGCAATACGGGAGCGATATTGCCGGCGTCCTCTTTCAGCCACCGATTATCGTTCACATTCCAGGTGTTACGGATACGCGCGGTATCCGAGGTGTTATGGAACTGAAAGACCTTGATCTTATTCAGTATAACCCGTATTACGCGGGCCGTCGTGTCGATATTAGCCCAGGTGAGAAGCTGTGGTCCGCGATGTCCGGATTCGGGTTTGGTCGGTTTCCAGCGTGCCTGTGTAGGCAGGTCTCTACTAGAGAATCGGTATCTCTCATCGGCATAGATAAACGTATCACCCGCCGCGTAGACCAATCTAAAGCCGTATTGGCTCTTGCCCGTCTCAGTTTGGATCGTCATTTCGGTTTCGATCTCGCGGGTTCTGTCCGGACCGTCGTGCAACAACTTGCTCGCGCCACCTTGCCTACCCACGTATTCGGATAGATTTTCCGAGTCGGCTAGTGCCCAACTCATCAAACGAAAGAAGGAGATGAAATTGGACTTGCCCGCACCGTTGGGTCCGATGAGCACGTTCAGCGGGCGCGGTTCGAAATCAATCAGCGATAGAATGCTCTTGAAACCCTTGAGGGTGATTTTTTCGAGTCTGTTTCTCATGGGGCACCGTTACTAAATCGTTGGGAGTTAACATCGCAAGGTAAACAACCGACATACTTTGTTACTACTCGTCAACCACCTGCGCACTTTCCAACAAGCAATCGGCTACTACTGATTAGATTGTTTGACTTTATAGTATAAAACAAAACGGTTCCCTCGCCTTCATCATCTAAATCAAAAAGGTACAGCTCAATTGTTCCTCGGCCCGCGTAATTGACCAGAACTAGCCTGTGATCAGAAGATGCACCTGGGATATATTGAACCGTCCCACCACTTTCTTCGGGATTTAGCATTTGTCCAGATGCATCCTTAAAGATGATCGAAGGAGCTCCGTGGTTATCGAAAAAGAAGAGAACACCATCCTTTATAGAATCAATGTCCCATCCACCGGCATTAGGCGGAATAAGTCCCCCCGGCAAGACATAGATATGTCCTAGAAAACCCTTACATACGGTAATAGTCTTGCTTTGTCCATAAACGGACCCTGTTAACAAAAGAATCAATAAAGACAATTTCCGCACCATAGTCTCCAATCGATATCGCTATGCCACCCGCAAGGTCGCATATCATTTCAATCAATCTTTACTACATGGATTCATAATTACGCCTCAATGTTTACTTTGCGATGTAATCCCCAAACCGTTGATTCGGGTACTTGGCTTCGCACAATATAGCGCGAAGGCGTCCCAGAGTACGCAGTATCCGTAACTTCATTCATTTTAACCACCTCACAACACGGCCCGCGCTACCTTGCGGAACGCCCGGATCACGTCGTCCACGTCTTCATCGGTCAACTGTGCGGGCAGCGGCAGGATGCGCGCCCGGTCCAGCAGATCGTCGCTGCGCGGAAGCATGCCGGCGCGGTATTCCATCGGGCTTTCGGCGTTGAAAGGACAGGTCCAGGGGCACCCGGCCGTCGTCACCGGCGCCTTGTTCAGCAGGTTGGACATGTACCTGTACTGGTGAATGCCGCCGT
>MKWU01005567.1_pt1 | contig 13584 bp, 8 predicted proteins | sample 809101 | NCBI WGS metagenome assembly MKWU01 (sample SAMN05860141, study PRJNA318959) | sponge metagenome | host: Aplysina aerophoba | place: Slovenia: Piran, Adriatic Sea, Gulf of Piran | collected 2013-05-07 | reverse complement strand
CACCAGGAACTCGAAGGCGAGCGCGGTGCCCCGGTAGGCGTCGCAGCGGCGCACCTTCGACAGCGCGGCGCCCACCTCGGCGTGGGGCAGCGCCCGGCGGTGCTCCGGGGCCGCGGCGTGGCTCGGCGGGGGCGCCGCGGAGGGCAGCGCCTCGCCGGCGGGGTTGTCGGCGCGGTGGCCCTGGGCGACGGCCCACTTCATCACCGCGCCGATGTGCGAGCGCACCCGTTTGGCGGTCTCGCGCTTGGCGGTCCAGATCGGCTCCAGCACGGCCATGACGTCCGAACCGGTGACCGCGTCCACCGGCATGCGCCCGAGCCGCGGCAGGGCGTAGTGGCGCAGCGCCGCGCGCCAGTGCTCCTCGGTCCTGCCGCCGGGCTTCCAGACGCCGGCATGGATGGCGATGACCGTCTCGCACGCTTCGGCGAAGGTCGGCACGCCGCGCCCGGCGCGGCGCCGCGGGTCGCGCCCCTCGGCGACGGCGCGCGCGTTCTCGAGCGCCTTCTCCCGCGCCCTGGCGAGGGTGACGACGGGATAGCGGCCGAGGCCGACACTGGTGGGCCGCCCGGCGATGCGCACGCTCTGCGTCCAGCACTTGGCGAAGCCGCCGCGCGAGGCGGGCCTGACGAGCAGGCTCAGGCCGAGGCCGCCGCGACCATCTCCGTAGCGGCCGGGCACGTTGACGGTCCTGACGAAAGTGGCGGACAGCATCCTGGGTCGTTTGATGGTTGTTTCGGAATTCATGGCAGACTCCATTACTCGTTCGGTTGCCTTGCAAGTTCGAGATGGAGTGTGCCGAGGTGAAACGAAGAGGTGCAATAAATTCCTTTTTATCAATAGGTTAAGTGACTTTGGGAGCTGTCCCGAAAGGCCCTGAAACCCCTGATCCGCGCCCGTCCCCGTACCGGCCGGGGACGTTGACGGTCCTGACGAAGGTGGCGCACAGGCGAACAGAGTGCTTTTTTCCGGGAGGGATCATGTATCTTCCTACTCTTCGGTTTACGGGATTTACGCTGAGTTGCAGCGTATCGCCGCGACAAGAAGAGAGTCGATAACATGATGTTTATCAGTGTGTTAAGAGAACCTTTAGGCTTCCCCTGACACCCCGAAAAACACCCGTCAAGCAGGCATCCTGCCCGCGTGAACGAAGGCGGCACCGTAGCCGGACCGGGCCGGATGTCCCGTTCCGGCGTCGACCGTACCCCTTGAGGAATCCCGAGATCGCGCGGGGCTCGAGTGATCGGGAGCCCTTCGTGAGCACTGGCTTCTCGAGATCACGACCTCTAGGGTGCGCGGCTCCGGCCGGCTCGCGCTCCTTGAAGAGAACCTTGTCCCGCGCGTCGGCGCGGGCTCCCGGCCCCGCTTCACGAACCAACGTACATCCGAGCGACTTCAAGCGGCAGGATCCTGAAACGAATACTGCGCGAACGCGTTCCTGGCCCAGCGCCATACACGAGGGATTGGGTGGCGAGTAGGTTGCGCCGCGGGACGGCGCAGGCTCCGGCGCGCCCAGGCTGGGCAGCGGGCAGACCCAGCGGCAACCCCCCCCGGGGCTAGACAGGATCCGACGGCCGCCCCTTGAGCGCCGCCACTTCGAGTTCCAGCGCGGTGACCCGGCGTTCGAGCTCCGCGAGCCGCCCGCCCCGAGGTTGGGTCCTGGCCGGCAGGTCGTCCGCCGACACGGATTCGATCTCGCCGGACAGCAGGTGCGCGTACCGGTGGTCGCGGTGTCCGGGGACGCGTGCGAGCCTCGCGACCACGGCACCGCCCTCGCGGCCGGTATCCATCAGTTGCTGCAGCGTTTCTGTAGCCGCCTCGTTGTCCGCGAAGACATGCAGGCGTCCGCTGCGTGCCCGCAGTTCGCCCGGGGTCTGCGGGCCGCGCAGGAGCAGGAGGCAGACCACCGCGTACTCGTCCTCCGAGAAGTTCAGTTCACTGAACATCGTGTTGCACAGACGCTGCTCATACTTCACGACGCCGCTCCTGAAATTCTCGTCGCGCGTGACGAGCGACTTTTCGCGCAGGTCGCGCGCCGCGCGTTCGACGGTAGTTCGGTCCAGCGCCAACACGGGCTCCCGGCTCGACTTCTGGTTGCAGGCCGTTGTGAGCGCGTTCAGCGTCAATGGGCACTGATCCGGCGTCAGAACCGCCTTTTCCATGAGGCAGCCGATGATGCGCGCCTCGTTGGGGCTCAGGTGGATGCGGGACATGGCACGTACCGGGCAGAGTGGGCGGCGCACGGTAGACGCCCGCCGCGCGACGGTCAATCCCGGGTCGCCCCCATTCGTTCGGTACCGGGCCCGCCGCTGCCGGTGGCCGGCACCACGCCCGGGCGGTCGATGCGTTTCGCCCACCAGCGCAGGTACGCGGTCAGGTTCTTCAATGTTCCGGCGGCGAGCCCCCGGTGCTGCCACTCGGCGACGAGCGCGTTGACGTGCTTGCGCAGGAGCCGGTCGCCCGCAGGCCCTTGAAGCCGAGTTCGTGCAGGGTGTCCGCCGCTTGCGCAAGCGCGTAGGAGGGCGCCGTGCGCGTGTCGTGGGAGCCGTCGTCGTGCGCCTTCTGCAGGCGCTTGAGGTCGAAGTTCAGGTCGCGCAGGTCAACGACAATTAGATTTGCCGGTCCGGTAGAAATGGTTGACGCTGACCACTCCGGGCCATCAACCGCCGACCGACCTCTCGTAAACGCTCTGAAGAAAGCGAAACAACGCGACAGAAAACAAGACCGCCACCTTCATGCAACATGCGGGCTGGACTGGAGCCCGTGCGTGACTGCAAGGACAGCAAGCAGGAAGTCCGGTAGCCGCGCTGGACAAGCGGACGAATACGTCGTTAAATCAGTAGTCTGAGTGCAGCTTGCCGCGGACGGGATGCCCGCGATCTCGGGTGGCCCGTGACCCTGGAATGCCCGCGGTCGCAACCCGAGCTTCCTGCGCAACCAGATGAGGAACCGACATGGACCACTCCGCCTCGGTCGACGTTGTGCTCCACTGTCCGGCCGGAAACGTTCTCGGCGAGGGTCCCCTGTGGGTCCCGGAGGGCGAGGCGCTCGTGTGGGTGGACATTCCCCGGGGGCGGGTCATGCGTCTCGCCGCGAGCGAGAGCGAACCCCGGATCTTGCAACTGCCGGAGCCCGCGGGCTGCGTTGCGAGACTGCGCGGCGGAGAGTTCCTGGTGGCGGGGGGCCGATCCCTGTACCGGGTTTCGTTCGCGCGTCGCGACCACCAGAAAGTTCTCGCGGTCGGCCTCATGGACCCGTCCACCATCGCGAACGACGGAGCGGCGGATCCGGGGGGCCGGTTCGTTTTCGGCTCGAAGCACATCGAGCACTCCGAACCGAGAGCGGCCGCGTTTTCGTTCGGCGGCGGTGCCGGTCTCCGGGAGGTTCACGCCCCGTTCACGGTCTTCAATGGTCCGGCGTTCAGTCGAGGAGGAGACCGCATCTACTTCGCCGACACCCTCGAAGGGCTGATCTTTCGCGCTACCTACGATGCGACGGCCGGCCGCATGGGCGAGCCCGAAGTGTTTGTCCGGGTTCCCGCCGCCGCGGGCTACCCCGACGGCATGGCGGTGGACTCCGAGGACTGCCTCTGGAACGCGCACTGGGACGGTTCACGCCTCACCCGCTATTCCCCGGACGGGATCGTCGAGCGGGTGGTCGAGCTTCCGGTGACCCGTCCGACCGCCCTCTGCTTCGGTGGGGCCGATCTGCGAACCGTGTTCGTGACGAGCGCGGCACCGGACGATGGCGTGCCCGAACGCGAGGGCGATGGAATCTTCGATGGCGATATCGTGCGCTTCCGCACGGACGTGCCCGGAGTGGTGGAACCGCTCGTTCGTCTCCCCGCCGGAGAGCATTGAGCTCGCGTCCGCCGATGCTCCGCCACCTCGCCCGGCGGACTCGCCGACTCCACGGCCGGCGGGCGCCAGGCGGCTCGCGCAGGCGCGAGAATCCGAACTTCTCGTGCGAGGGGCTCGCGTTCCCCGCCGACGCGGGTGATCAGGCGACGGCGCGTTCCGCGTAGAGGGTGTCGATCTCGCCGGACTCGAGCCCGAGGCCCGCCAGGACCTCGCGGGTATGCTCGCCGAGGCGCGGCGCGTGCCCCGCGATTCGGGACGGCGAGCCCTCGAATCGGGCGGCCGGCCCGGCCCGCCGGGACGGGCCCACCCCTGGGGGGGGGCGCCGCGCCCCCCGCGATTGGGGGCGGCGAGCCCTCGAATCGGGCGGCCGGCCGGGCCTGCCGGTACGGCCCCATCTCGGGATGGGTGCGCAGCTCCACCAGCTCGTTCGCGACGACCTGGGGATGGTCGACGAGCTCGGGCTGGGTGAGCACCGGAGCGCACGGCACCTGGTGTTCGTCCAGCCGCTCGAGCCACTCCGCGGTCGTGCGCTGCTCGAGGACCGCCTGGGTCTGCTCGAGGCGCTTCACCACGTTGACGGTCCGGTCGTGCGGGGTCGTGAAGAGCTCGTTCACGAGCCAGTCCGGCCGCTCGAGCGCGGCGCAGAGTCCCTGCCACTCGGAGTCCGAGACCGCCCCCACCGTGATGTACCCGTCGCTCGTTCGGTAGATGAGGTCCGGGGCGAGGCGCGAACGGGGCTCCGGCAGCTCGCGGTCGACGACGGTGAGGTTTACGAGCCCTTCCGGCCAGAGGAACGCGACCATCGCGTCCAGCATCGCAAGTCGCACGTGCTGGCCTTCGCCGGTCCTCTCGCGATGCAGGAGGGCGGCGGTAATCGCCTGGGCGGCGGTGAGCGCGGTCACCTTGTCGGGGATGATGGTGCGGATCATCATCGGCCGGCCGGTATCGCGATCCGTCTGGATGTCGGCAAGGCCGCTCAGGGCCTGGATCACCGGGTCGTAGACGCGCTTGTGGCGGTAGGGGCCGCGTTCTCCGAACCCGCTGATCGAGACATAGACGATGTCGGGACGAAGCGCCCGGACGGCGTCCTCTCCGATCCCCATCCGCTCCACCGTCCCCGGCCGAAAGTTCTGGACGAACACGTCGGCCGACGCCACCAGACGGTCGAGCAGCTCCCGGCCGGCATCGCTCTTGAGGTCCAGCACGACCGATTTCTTGCCCCGGTTCGAGCTCACGAAGGAGCTCGTGACGCCGCCGATGTCGTGTCCCATCCGGCGCACGATATCGCCGGCGGGCGGCTCGACCTTGATGATCTCGGCACCCTGGTCGGCAAGCATCATGGTCGCGACGGGACCGGAGATCATGGCCGTCAGGTCCACGATCCGGAGGCCGGTGAGCGGTCCGGACATCTCGACGTTCTCCTGATACCGGGTGGGGGGACGATGCAGTCCCGGAGCGGGCCGAAGTATGCCGGACCCCGCTCGGCCGCGGCAAGGCGGAGCCGCCGGGCAGGCGGCGCGGATCCTCGGGATCAGAGGTGGTTTCTGAGCCCGAGCGCGTCGGGACAGGGCTCGAGATAGTGCTGCATCTCGACGTAGCGATCCGGGGCGCGCCGGAAGTGGTGGCGAAGGAGTCGTATCGGAACCACCAGCGGAACGACGCCCGTGCGGTACTCGTCGACGAGGCTCGCGAGGGCCTGGCGGTCGCTCGAATCGATCCGGCGCTTGAGATGCCCCGCGAGGTGCTGGAGAACGTTTGCATGTCGGCGGCGGGTGGCGCGGCGCTTCATGCCTTCCATGAACATCCGGAGGTATTCCTCGGCGAGGCGTGCCGGTTCCCCGCGGCCCGCCTCCGCGACCAACCGTCCCGCGGCCCGATAGTGGACCTCGCTGTGGGAGAGGAGCAGCAGCTTGTGCCGGGTGTGGAATTCGACGAGCCGCCCCGGGGTGAACCCGCCGTCCATCGCGCGCCGCCACCGGTCGAATGCGAACACCCGCTCGACGAAGCTCTCCCGAAGCGACGGATCGTTCAGGCGGCCCTCCTCTTCGCAGGGGAGGAGGGGATACGCCTCCATCACGGCGCGGGCGAAGAGTCCGCGGCCCATCCGGGGCGAGTGACCCGGCGCTTGGTAGACCTTGACCCGTTCCATCCCGCAGCTCGGCGAGCCACGCTTGAAGATGTATCCCCGGAGCGCTTCCAGCTCGGGCACCACGCGGTGCGCCGTCGCGTCCAGCGTCCCGGTGACGTCAATCGATTCGTTCCCGACCCGCACCGCGCGGGGAGCGGCGGGGTCGCCGACGAGGCGGATGGGCGGGCGAGGGATACCGAGCCCGGCGAGCGCCTCCGGGCAGAAGGGGACGTACTCGAACCAGCGCCCGAGCTCCCCGGTCACGTAGCGGTCGAGCTTGTGCCCTCCGTCGTAGCGGACCGCCTGACCGAGCAGGCAACTGCTGATGCCGACCGGAATGCGAATGTACCCGCCGGCGTGCGAGGCGAGCTCGCGCCCAGCGTCCACGTGGGCCGGTCCGCAACCCGCGCCCGTCACCCCGGGGGCGTCGAAGTCCCCGCTCCCAGCGCGCGTTGCATGAGGGCGAGATCGAGCCAGCGATCATGCTTCCACCCGGCTCCCTCGAGGCGGCCCGCATCCTCGAAACCGCACTTGCGGTGAAACGCGATCGAGCGCTCGTCCGCCCCGCCGATGACCGCGACGAGCCGGCGCCGCCCGGCCGCCTCGCACCCGTCGATCACCGATTGCAGGAGCCGGCGGCCGATCCCTTCGCGAACCGAATCCGGATGCACGTAGACCGAATCCTCGACGGTATATCGATATGCCGGTCGCAAACGAAAGGGCGAGGCGTAGGCGAATCCGAGGAGGTGCGAGTCTCGTTCCGCGACGACGTAGGGAAGCCCGCGCGCGTGCACCTCGTCGCGGCGTCGTCGGAGCTCGGTCGCGTTCGGGGGGTCGTACTCGAACGACGCGACGCCGTGCCGGACATGGTAGCCGTAGATCCCGGCCACCGCGTCCATGTCGGCATCGCGGGCCTCACGCACCGCGATCGACTCCGTGCCCACGTTTGCTTCTCCCTCCCAAGTAACGGAAACCGGAGCGAATTATCCCCGAAAGGGCCTCCGAGGTGCGCAAGATCCCTACGGTGAGCTCAGGCCCCTATCAGGTGGTACGGATCGCCGCTGCCTGCACAATGCTGTTTTCGACCGCGTAGTCCTCTCATGGCGGTGCAGATATTCGTCAGGGGGCCGTGACGGTGCGGAGCGAGTTGGCCGCCCATGCTGCATCGCGGCGGCAATCCATGGAGAAACCCCTGAGGCGTCGCCAAGACGGGGTCGAGGCGGGTAGGGTCAGCGCCCGCTTCGTACGCTCTCTTGCAGCGGATTGACATGGCGCACGCCAGGAAAGCGATTGAAGTCGTAGTCTGCGGAGCAGATGGTGGCTCCGCATTCAATGGCGAGCGCGGCAACGTGGGCATCCGACGTCAAGTTGCCGGACGCGCCCGATACGCGGAGCAGATTGCGCAGGATTGGCCAATGACCGTGACCCGGTGCGACCGGATCGACGAAGGGTTGATCCAGCCAGGACTGGACCAGGCCGACCGCATCGTCCACTTGCAGGGGACGGGCAAGAATGCCCGGGCGCGTCGTGATACGCACGAATGCGAGCAGGCAGACCCACGGCAATCCAACCACGGTCGTGCCGGACAGGGTCTCCTCGATCCAGGTTCGGGCCCGTTGGTGCTGCGGGGCGCTCAGATTGACCGCATAGATCAACAGGTTGGCATCGACGAGGATCATTTTCGGAGCTGAATCTCGCGGGCGACCTCTTCGTCTTCGAGCTGATCGGCCAGTCGCAGCGCCTTGTCGAGATCGAAGGGTCCGACCACTTCACCCATCGCGACCGGCTCCAGTCGGTAGGGTCGAGCCGCGGCGGCGATACGATTGTTCTCGATCCCGGCTCGCAGGGCTTCGTTCACGACCGCTTTGAAGGACTTGCCCGATCGATGAACGATGGCCTTGAGCTGCCGGGCAATGTTGTCGTCTATGGTCAGGGTGGTACGCATGGGCGGTACCCGGCCATCGCAGTTGGGAGCGTTGCATCATATCAGTGAACAGGAAAGCATCAAATCATCAAATCGATTCGAACGAAGGGTCGCCAGAGCCTGCCCACTGACCCTGTTCTCCGGCCGTGCGGCGCGGGGAAGGCTCCGCGGGGCTCCGGTATGATCCGCCGCTTCCGCATGCTGGTGGGCGGCGGCGGTTCAACGAGCGGGCGGCGCGGGCCGCATCTGAACGGGAGAGAGGGGCATGGATCTCGGACTGAACGGAAAGGTGGCGATGGTGACCGGCGGGGGGTCGGGGATCGGCGAGGCGATCGTGCACCGGCTCGCGGCGGAAGGCGCGACGGTGGTGAGCGCCGATCTCAACGGCGACAACGCGAAGGCGGTGGCCGCCGCGGCGGGACCGGCCGCGGAGGGGGTCGCCCTCGACATCTCCTCCTGGGAGCAGGCACAGGCCACTGTCCGGGGCATCGTCGATCGGCACGGGCGCCTGGACGTGCTCGTCAACTGCGCGGGGGCGTGGCGCATCGGGCCGTTCATGGACGCTCCGCCCGAGGACTGGGCGTTCGAGGTCAACACGAACCTGCTCGGAACGATCAACTGCACCCGTGCCGCCCTTGATCCGATGGTCGCGCAGGGAGGCGGCAAGATTGTCAACATCTCGTCGGACGCGGCCCGCGTGGGCGAGTTTCGCCAGGCCGTCTACTCCGGGGCGAAGGCCGGGATCATCGGGTTCTCCAAGGCGGTGGCGCGCGAGGTGGGTCGGAGCGGCATCCACATCAACGTGGTCTGCCCCGGCTACACCAAGACCCAGGGCACGGCCGGGCAGCTCGACCCGGAGCTCGAGGCCCGCATCGCGAAGAGCTATCCGCTCCGCAAGCTCGGACTCCCCGACGACGTGGCCAAGATGGCCGTCTTCCTCGCTTCCGACGGGGCGAGCCACATCACCGGCCAGACCATCAGCGTGAGCGGCGGCTACTCGATGGTCTGAGGCCCGCCGCGACACCCCGCGGCCGACGTCGCAATGGAACCGCCGGCCGCTTGCCCCTCATGCGGCGGCGGTATGGTTGGAGGCCCTGGCATCCGGGCCTCCGAACCCGGCCGGCGGCGACGCGAGGCGCCGGGCGCGGGCCGGATTGCCGGGCGCGGGCCGGATTACGGGGGTGGGACACGGCCTCGGCGCGATGCGAGCCGCCCGGAACGGGCCCTATCGTGCGGTTGACGAAGTCCAGCGGGCGCGCGTTCCCGTCCGGTACGATGCGCGCCGACGCGTCGTTCTGGTGTCGTCCGCCGGATTGCCATCCCGGTACACGACCTCGCGGGCGGCGGTGGACGACACTCGGTCCCCCGGGGTCACGATGCCCGTCAGATTCAGGGGGTCCGCGGCCGACACGGTGAGGACTCGTCCGGCCGGGGCCGCGCGGCGGATGCGGCGGAGCTCGCCGACTGCCTCCGGCAGCGCGAACTGCTCGCCGCTGAAGCGGTTGACGAAGCGCCCGCCCCGCACCTCCCCCCGGTCCTCGCGCCGGCGAAGGACCCGCACGAGCTCGCGCCAGGGGGGCAGCCCCGCTTCGCGCTCGAGCACCTTGCGGAACACGACCCCGTAGCGCCGGAGCAGCACGTCGGCGATGCGTTCGAGAGGCTCGGCGGGGGCCGCGTGGTCGGGAGGCAGGCGAGTTTCGACCAGACACCACCTTCCGGCATTGCCGAAAGGGTCCATGCCGCGGCGCGCGCCGGTCCGGCGATTGCGCCGGACGAGGGCGCGCAGCCCGGCGTAGCCGTCCGCGGTCACATGGCCGCCCGCCACGAGCTCCGCGAGCGCGTCTTCGACCTGGGTGGCGAGGAGCCCCGACTGCACCTTGAGGTCGTCGAAGAACTGGGCGCCGCCGGTGCGGAGGATCTCCCGGACCCGGCGCGCCCGCGAGGAAAGGGCGCCGAGCGCGTCCCGGTCGTCGTTCCCCTGCGCCGGCGGCCGCCACACCGCGAGATGGCGACGATCGATGAAGGCGATACGGGATGCGGTGGTCGTGCCGGCGCGCGAGGCGGTGGAGCCGGTCCGCCGGAGCCACACCACCCGCCCGGTCAGGCACACCGTGTCGAGCCAGCTCGGGTCGTAGCCGCGCAGTCGCGCCGCGAGGATGGAGTCCTCCCACGCGGCGGCCGACGCTTCGAATCCCTCGAGCTGCTCGAGAACCGCGAGGAGCCCGGCCGGGCCCTCCTTCCGGTCCTCGAAGCCGTGCCACGCGAAGAGGAAACGCATGTAGTCGGCAGGCTCCACCGGGTCGATCTCCCGGCGAAGCCGCGCGAGCGTGTAGCGATGGATGCGGGCGAGGAGGCGCCGCTCGCACCACTCGGGCTCGCGCTCGGCGTCCGGTCCGGCACCGTCGCCCGGGCGTGGGGGTCCCCGGTTGCCCGTGAAGTCGCCGCGGAGCACGAAACCCTCGTTCTCGAGGGCGGCGAGGGCCGCCCGCACCGAGCCGCCGCCGACCCCGAGATCGCCCGCCAGCCGCGTCGCGGTGACCGGCCCGAGTCCCCCGAGGCGGCCGCGCACGAGCTCCCGGAGCGCGTCGTCGGGCGAGGCGGGCGGCGCGATTCCCGGGGCGGGGGCAAGCGCGAGGGATCCGTCCGGGTGGACCGCGCCGGCGTCAAGGACACGCTCCGCGGCAATCCAGAGCGCGGGGGTGACGCCATCCGGCCGCGAGAGCCGGCCGGCCCGCCGTTCGCGGACGAGGGTCGCGAGCGGTTCCGTTCGCTCCATTGCCGATGCGAGGGGCGACGCTCGCCGGTCGAATTCGCTCGGCGGCTCGACGCTGCCCCCCGGGCGTGGGCCGGGATGCGGGCCGTCCCCCCCACGGAACGGGAACGGTGCGAGGCCATCGCCCGTGGCTCCCCCGGCCGCCTTCGGATCCGTTCCTTCGGGCAGGCCGTGAACGCGAAGCGCTTCGCGCATCTCCCCCTCGGTGAGAAAGCCGAGCATGACGAGCGCGTCGTGCAGCGCGTCGGCCGTGTCGGTGTCGGGCCAGGCCTCCGCCCGTACCCGCTCGATGGCCTCGGGGTCGAGTCGCCCGAGGTCGGCCGCGCTCGCCGGATCGAGCCACCGCCTCGCGGACACCGCCCGCGTGCGGCGCTCCTCGAGGGGGGCATCGTCGAGGAACGCGTACGGCTTCGCATTGAGGATCTCGTGCGCGAACGGCGAAGGTTCCGGCAGGTCGCGCCCGTGCACCCTGACCTCCCCGCCTTCGATGCGGCGCAGGAGGTCCACCAGTCCGTCCGCATCCATCGCATCGTGCAGGCCGTCCTCGATGGTCTGCCGGACGAGGGGATGGTCGGGGACCTCCCGTTCTCCGGCGAGGTTCTCCGCACACGCGATCTGGTCGGGGAACACCACCGCGACGAGGTCCTCGGCCTGCATCCGCTGGATCGGGGGCGGCACCTTGCGGCCGCCCGAGCGGCGTGGGACCGCGAGCGACACGTTCGCGTTCCAGCGCCAGCGGATGTTGAAGATGGGGGCGTCGAGAAGCGCTTGCACGAGCACGTCCCGGGCGGTCGCGCTCGCGAGGTATCCCGGAACCTCCTCGAGCGCGAAGCTGTGGGTCTCCCCGAGCGAGAGGACGATGTTGTCCTCGGTGGCGGCTGCCTGGAGCTCGAAGTTGAAGCGCCGGCAGAAGCGCTTGCGGAGGGCGAGCCCGAACGCTCGGTTGATCCGGCCGCCGAGGGGGGAGTGGATGACGAGCTGCATGCCCCCCGACTCGTCGAAGAAGCGTTCGATGACGAGATCCCGCGCGGCCGGCATCACCCCGAGGGCGGCCTGTCCGGTCGCGCGGTAGGCCACGGGGCGGCGGGGCGCGCCCGGGCGCGGGCGGCCCCCTCCCCGGGGGGGCCCGCCCCCTGCGCCCCCCCGGCCCCCCCCCCGCCGGATCCCGGCCGCGAGGTCCGGCGCGCCGGCGACGAGTCCGCCGACCGTCTCGCGCAGCCTCGACACCGCCCCGGAGAGGACGTCGGTCCGGGCGGGCGCCTCCCCGATCCAGAACGGGATGGTGGGCGGCTGACCCCCGGCGTCCTCGACCCGGATCCGGTCCGACTCGACCCTGAGGATGCGCCATGAGTGGAGCCCGAGCTGAAAGATGTCCCCGGGGAGGGTCTCGATCGCGAAGTCTTCGTTGAGGGTGCCGATCACCGTCCCGGACGGCTCGAGAACGACCGCGTAGTCGGCGTTTTCGGGGATCGTCCCCGCGTTCGTGAGGGCGGCCATCCGCGCCCCGGGCCGCGCCCGGAGCCGGCCGTTCACCCGGTCCCAGTGGACGAAGGCGCCGCGGCGTCCCCGCCTCGTGGTGAACCCGGACGCGAGCATGTCGACCACCGCCTCGAACGTTCCGGTCTCGAGGTCGCGGTAGGGCCATGCCTGCCGCGCGAGGGCGAGTAGCGCGTCCGCCTTCCACTCCCGGCCCGCGACCTCGGCCACGATCTGCTGCGCGAGCACGTCGAGGGGACGCTCGGAAATAGACAGGGTGTCGAGCTCGCCGCGGCGCACCGCGTCGAACAGGGCCGCGCACTCGACGAGGTCGTCGCGGCTCAAGGGGAACAGGCGCCCCTTCGGGGTGGCCTCGATCCCGTGCCCGGAGCGCCCCACGCGCTGCAGGAACGTCGCGATGTTGCGAGTCGTGCCGAGCTGACAGACGAGGTCGACGTCGCCGATGTCGATGCCGAGCTCGAGCGAGGCGGTGGCGACGAGCAGGGTCAGGGTGCCGCCCTTGAGGCGCTGCTCCGCCTCGAAGCGCCGCTCGCGCGAGAGGCTTCCGTGGTGGGAGGCGACCTCCTTCTCGCCGAGCCGCTCGGCGAGGGCGCGGGCGGCGCGCTCCGCGAGCCGTCGGGTATTGGCGAAGACGAGGGTGGTCCGGTGCTCCCGGGCGAGCGCGGCGATGCGGTCGTAGACCTCGTCCCACACCTCGGTCGCCATCACCGGCTCGAGCGGCGAGGACGGGAGCTCGATGGCGAGATCGCGCCGGCGGTGGAAGCCCTCGTCGACGATCGCGCAGGAAGCCTCGTCCCGGTTTCCGACGAGGAAGCGTGCGACGAGCTCCATCGGCCGCTGGGTCGCGGAGAGGCCGATGCGGCGAAGGTGCCGCGGCCCGTCCACGTCCGCCGGGGGGGCCGACCCGTCCGATCCGGCGTCGGGGAAGGGGAGGGAGGCCTGCGTGACCTTCCCGGGCGCGGGTCCGTCCGGGCGCGCGCCGTTCACGGCCCGTGCGGCGCCGCCGCCAAGGTCCCCGCCGGCTTCGCCGGTCCGGGTGTCCGCTTCCGCTCGCGTCCCGTTCCCGTTCCCGGGGCCGGTCGAGCGCGCCCCGGCCGCCTCCGCGCGAAGCGCTTCCAGCCGTTCGAGGGTCAGCGCGAGGTGCGCCCCGCGCTTGTTCCCGGCAACGGCATGGATCTCGTCGACGATGACGGTCCGGGTGCGCGCCAACGCCTTTCGGCCCGACTCGCTGGTCAGCAGGATGTGGAGCGACTCGGGGGTGGTGACGAGGATGTGCGGCGGTTGCCGGGCCATCGCCTGGCGGGCGGCGGGCGGGGTGTCGCCCGTTCGCACCATCGCCCGGATCGCCACCGGCGGCTCGCCGAGCCGGTCGGCCCACTCCGCAATCCCGCGAAGGGGCGCCTCG
>MKWU01005566.1_pt1 | contig 13584 bp, 10 predicted proteins | sample 809101 | NCBI WGS metagenome assembly MKWU01 (sample SAMN05860141, study PRJNA318959) | sponge metagenome | host: Aplysina aerophoba | place: Slovenia: Piran, Adriatic Sea, Gulf of Piran | collected 2013-05-07 | reverse complement strand
CCGCCGTGTCCTCCAGCATGGCCATCGCCGATCCCCAGATGGAGGTCAGCGGCATGCGCAGCTCGTGGCTCACCATGCCCAGGAACTCCGCGCGCAGCCGCTCCTGCTCCCGGACTGCGGCCATGTCCTGCATCGTGACCACCACCGACTCCACCGCACCGTCGCCTGAGCGAATGGGCGTGGCGTTGAGCAGCACCGTCACGCTGCGCCCGTCGGGGACGCGCATGACGATCTCCTCGGCGCGCACCGTCTCGCTGGATGCCAGCACCCGCGCCAGGGGAAACTCCCGAAGCGAGACCTCGCTCCCGTCTGCGCGGCGCACGCTCAGCAGCCCCAGCAGGTCCTGCGGCGCCTGGCCCTCCTCCCGCAGGCCGTCCACGATCCTGCGCGCCTCCGGGTTGAAGGATGCAGCCGTCCCCGTCCTGACGTCGAAGACCACCACGCCCACCGGAGAGGTGTCGATGAGAGTCTCCAGGCCGGCCCGGGCGCGCCGCTCCTCCCGGTGGGTGCGCGCGTTGGCGATCACCAGAGCCGCCTGGGAGGCGAACATCACCAGCGTCTCCTCGTCCTGCTGGGTGAACTCCTCTCCGTCGTGCTTGTCCCCCACGAATACGTGTCCCACCCGGGCGCCCCGGTGGGACATGGGCGAAGCCATGAACCGGAAGACCGACACCGGCAGGGGGATGCTGAACCCGGTGAAGCCCAGGGCACGGACGTGCTCCACCAGGTCGGGCACCCGAATGGGCTCCGGGATGCCGGTCAGGGACTCGAAGAGCCGCCACCTGTCCGGGGTGAGCCAGAGCCGCTCGGCCTCCTCGCCCGTCATCCCGGAGGACAAGAAGTCCTGCACCCGGCCCTCGTCGTCGAGCAGGGTCATCACCCCGTAGCGGGCCGCCGTCAGGGAGCGGGCGGAATCGAGGACTCCCTGGAGAACGGTGTCGAAGTCCAGGCTCTCGTTGATGCGCAGGCTGGCCGCGCTCAGGCGGGACAGGCGGTCTTCCGGCGAGTCCGTTCCATTAGCCGGCGGGCCGTTGTTTTCCAACATTTCGCCTCCTCTGGGTGTGCTTGAATGGTCGTGAGAGGGCCTGTCCTGTCCAATTATAGCAAATTGGGCTGAAGTTTACCTTAGATTTATCAAACTGGAGAATGAGTTTACCCACACTTTACTCACGAATCCCTATACTTGTTTGACTAACTAACGTGGGAGTTTCCAGCCCGTCCCGTGTCCGACATAGGGACGATACGCCATTTACGTAAGGAGGCAACCATGTCCGACATCAGAGAGTGGAGAGGTATATGACCATTAAAAGACACGTTTACGGCTGGCTACCCGCGCTGGCCGTCCTGCTGGCTCTGACATTCTTTGCCGTGCAGGGGAGTTCATTTGCAGCCGCAGAAGATGATGAAGATTCAGACAACGCCAACCTGAACTCAATGTCGGTTAACGTGGGGAGAAGTGATCTGGAGCCAGACTTCGACCCGGAGATTACCGAATACAAGGTGCGCTTGTACGGCCCGACACTAGGTTGGATAGTTCACTACCTCAAGGTTAGCCCAGCTGACGACAATGCCACCGTGACTGTGAACGGGCAACCTTTGGATGACGGCTATGGTGTAGTCAAGACGCCTGGTACGTCGAGGGACCTACCGGCGACCGGTCTGGTTGTGGTTACCGCGGCGGACGGGGTTACAACCAAGACATACACCGTTAGCTTTGTTGACCAGGCTCCAAACAGGATGCCTGACGTGGTCGAGCCATTCGATGACTTGACTCTTGTCCATGAAAGCGCAACGCATCCGGTATCTTTGAAAAAAGTGTTCAGCGACATGGATGGCGATGACTTGACTGTCAAAGCTGTCACCTCAAACGACAAAGTGGCTACCGTGTCGGTGGCTGAGGATCAGGAAAGTCTCATTGTCAGCGCGCAAGGTCGCGGCACTGCAACCATTACGGCGACCGCGCTAGACGAGAGTGGCGCCACAGCTTCCGACAGCTTTGAGGTGACGGTTAAATCCGCGCTCATAATTATTAACCCCCTGCGAGATATAGAAAACGCTCAGATCGGACAAACGCTGGAGATTCCCCTGAAAGACTTAGCCAGCGATGCCGATGGTGATGCCATAGTCCTCGCTGACATCGCAAATAGTCCTGGGGTTTCAATAGTCGAGTCAAACAATGATAAGATCGTTCTCAGAGCCGAAAGGCTTGGAGAAGCTTTTGTTCAAGTATTTATGGAGGACAGCGACCGAAACTGGGTGGCCGACGACTTTACGGTAACGGTAGTAGACCTTCACCCCGGCCCAGTGGTGAATCTAACGCTGACGGCGACGGACAGCCTAACTGTCAACGCGGACAGCATCACCGCGACTTGGCAACCACCGGTGAGCGGTCGCACACCGCAGTCGTACGTAGTCCGACTTAACAGTCAGGACTTTGGGCCTCCTCTTCCAGAAATTGAAACGTCCGAGCATTCGGCAACTTTCACCGGGTTGGATCTGGAACCAGGCAAAACGTACAGGGTTAGCGTTTTTGCAGTTACTCCGAAAACAATCGGAGAAACTACGGAAGCCACAATCACGGTTTCAGCACTTGGTGGAATTGTTCCAAAGCCGACAACTTAATCCTAATAATTTTTTATGTTCGCACGGGCAAGTTTGCAAACTTGCCCGTGCGAATTTCACATGAAAGGGCTGAGCTATGCGAAAGATGTATATTGATAGTAAGTTCATATTGCCGGCTTTGTTGTTTATTGGAATGGTCATAGCGCTGGCACAGCTAGGTACTCCATCTGTCGAGGCTCAGCAGGACTACGAATCTGTTGCAGTAATCTCCTTAGACCCGGCTGCTGTTCCTATTGGTGGTGGCATTGCTCGGGGCGGTACGACGGAAGGAGAACCTTTCGCAATAGGGGTCGTCAGAAGCGACGCGGGTTTTGGGGACACGGTAGGCGACATAGATGTCTATATCACAGTAACCCCTGGGGAGGCCACGCCAGGGCAAGACTACACCGACAATACAGGAGATGGCATAGTCAGTACGTCTGGAGAAAACGGCAAGATACTCGCCTTTCCGATCAATGTGACCATCCATGACGACACCATATGCGAAATGACTAGCAACGTCGTACGCGAAACCTTCTATGTGACAATCGATGAAGACGCTACTAGGGCCAATAACCCCGACGCTGGTAATTTCAGATTTGAGAACACAAAGGTTAGGGTAAGGATCTACGACAATGGCAATGAAAGACCCAATGAGGTGTTCTCAGTTTGGGCGAGCCTAAAAGACGGCACATTAACGGCCGGCTGGGGAGGAGATGGATTGTGCGGTGATGACCTCGAAGCGCAATATCGGCTCGGCACCAGTGGAGATTGGTCAGAGTTTCCCGAACCACCTATTATAGATGAAGACGGAAGCCGCATCATAACCGGATTGACGGGTTACATCGCCCAAGTCCGTGTGCGGTCCACACATACCCTCAACGGCAACAGCGATTGGAAAACGGCGACGAATGATGAAGCCTTCTGGCTCACAGGTTTACGGGTTTACAGCGGAACCAGAGCCCTCACGCTGTTCAGCACTACGGATTCCCATGGTAACTGGTTTTATCCCAATTGGTTCAGATACGTCGTTAAGGTAGCGCCAGGCACCCGCAGCCTGGACATCACCCCGGCATGGAACGGTGGAACCGATGGTTCCGTGGAGTGGGATACCAGAGACACGAACTCCGGCAGTAGCCAATTAGCCAGCGGCAGCATTGCCGCAAGTGGCACCAAAACCAGTATCTCATTGGTGGGCGGAGATAGACCGACGCTGATAAGGGTGCATTTCACCATCGCCGACAATACGAACACCTACGAGATATACGTGCTCTACGATGTCGGAGAGTCGGCAAATAACTATTTGAACTCTTTGCAGGGAAGCATGGGATCAGGTGGTTCGAGCAGCGGGCAATCCATCTCGATGAGCGGATCAGCCGCATCTTCAGCCGCATCTGGTGGAGCTGTGGGACAAATATCCCGAGCAGGCCTGCAGTTGGATACTCTCAGTAATACACTCACCCTGACGCCTGCCTTTGACGAGAAGATCTTCAAGTACACGACCACGGTCCCGCACGACGTCACTCAGATAACTCTCGACCCGAAACCCAGCCATCCTATAGCTACCGTAACAGTCAACGGCAACAGCCCGCTCACTCCAGTTAATCTGTCTGCCGGTCGGAATGTCGTAAAAATCGTCGTCACGGCAGAAAACGGCGACAAGCGCACTTACACCGTGGTTGTGGAGCGACCCAATAGGGCACCATTTGTGACGTCGCCTTTGCCCGATATTAGCATGCGAGTCGATAGGCCTATTGGTTTTGGTGTAATTGTGCAAGGCACATTCAGTGACCCTGACGGCGACCGCCTGGACGTTACATCCACGTCATCGGATGAGAACGTCGTTACCGCGTCGATGCGCAATCAGGCTCTGTTATCATTATCGCCGGTTTCGGCAGGCACGGCTGTTATCACGGTGACGGCTAAGGATGACAGGGGAGGCACGGCGCAGGATAGCTTTACGGTAGTTGTGTCGTCGGATGACCAGAATCAGCAGAAGGCCGCGCCAGTGGTGGCCTCGGCCATCGCCGACATCAGCGGACTGGAAGCCGAAGACAGCCGCACCATCTCGATGTCAGCGGTGTTCAGCGACCCCGACGGTGACACAGTGACCGTAACCCAGGCGTCATCCTCCGACATTTCCATAGCGGCGGTATCGGCCGCCATCGACGGCTCAACGTCCGCGATCACCGCCATCACGGTGACCGGGGTGTCTGAGGGCACGGCCACCATTACCGTCACGGCCCGGGACGCCGACGGCAACACCGTCAGCGACGCCTTCGACGTAACGGTCAACGCCCCTGCCGCGCAGCAGCAGGTCAACAACGCGCCCACCGTGTCGGCAGCGATAGCGGACGCCACCATAGTCAACGAGACCGGCACGCACCGGGTAGCGCTTTCGGGTGTTTTCAGCGATGCTGACGGCGACGCCCTGAAGGTCACGACGAGTTCGTCGGCTGAGAGCGTGGCAAGCGTCGCCGTGTCCGCCGACTACTCGACGCTTACGGTGAGCGCCAAGTCGCGCGGAACGGCGACCGTCACGGTCAACGCCGCTGACGGGTACGGCGGCTCGGTGGAGGACAGTTTCGCTGTTACGGTGAAGGCAGCGCCCGTGGTGGCCTCTGCCAGCGCCGACGTAACCGGCCTGGAAGTGGGATCAACCCGGGACATCTCCCTGCCCGGCGTGTTCAGCGACGCTGACGGCGACAGTCTGACCGTCACGGCGTCATCGTCGGACGAGGGCAAAGCCACCGTGTCGGTGGCATCGGACCAGTCCACGCTCACGGTGTCCGGGGTGGCTGAGGGCACGGCGACCGTCACCGTTGCAGCCCGGGACTCCGATGGCAACAAGATCAACGACGCCTTCCAGGTCGACGTGGTCAAAGCCCCGGTGCCGGAACCCGAGCCTGTGGAGCTGCCCGGGCCGGTAGTCAATCTCCAGCTGACGGCCACGGATAACGGCGTCATCGTGAGCTGGCAGGCTCCGGAGAGCGGGGACGCTCCCCGTCGCTACATCGTGCACGTGAGGCCGGAGGGAGGCGAGAACGGCAGCGGACGGACGAAGACGCCCAAGGCGAAGAAGACGAAGGTAAGTTTCGACAACCTGGAGGCGGGCCGGACCTACAAAGTGTGGGTGCGGGCCGAGAACGAGGCGGGCAAGGGAGAGCGGTTCCACGCCAGCATCACCATCCCCGCGGTGCAATAACGGTAGGACGGGCAACAGCCGGCAACGTCCAAGCGGTCGTCCAGACTATGGGCGACCGCCGCAGACGCGACCTCCGTCAACGAGAACGGGGACAAAGCCGCCGAAGAAATGCGTCGTGCCGGTCAACAGGAAGCATACCGACCACTGGGCCGGGTGCCACGGTCTTTGGCGAAGCGCCGCCGGCTACCTCGTCGAATGCAAACCGTTGAAGCGGGCGTCCGACCGCAACCGGACGCCCGCTTCTTATAGAAGTCGTACCTCCCCACCATGAACCGGAAGACGCGCTGAATGAACAGTGCACCAACTGCCTGATAGAGACGCCTGAATTCATCCTGAGAATCCGATGCAAGCAAAGGAGTTAGACTTGAAACCCGTAATTGAGAACCGTTTTTTCATCATAAATCACACAAACCCCGAAGATGTTGCCGATGACAGAATCCGTTTCGAACAACGGCTTAACGATGCGATTGCGTCTGCTGAGCTTGTTCCAACATCTCATCCAGCAGTCATTCAGGGGTTAACTACAGCACTGAATGATGCCTTAAAGCTTGTTGCGCCGATAGGGAGAGCTTCTACAGTCAGGCCCGGCATGAAGTTGAACACAACGGGTTATTTTTCAATTAATGTCGATTGGGCAACTGCCAAATGGGAAATTGTCGGGTTGGATTAGTTCTTGCAACAATTGCCGTCGATATGAGTTACCAGAACATGATCGCCTTCGTGCGCGGCGACTTGGAGTAGCAGATGATCGGGCAGATCGCCTGGACGTTATGGTACGTGGCGCTAATCGCTTTCGTGCTTTGGACGGCCCTGAAAATCACGGATTACGCTTTCAGACTAGATGATGACGGCAAGGAGGAGAAATGAAATTAGACATCAGAGTCAAACGGCGCATAGAGGAAAGCGACCCGTTCATCTTGTTCTTGCCGGACTTTCCGATTGCCAACACCGAAGGTGAATTGCATCTTGAGTACGCGATCCTACTAGGTAAGCACATCGTCGTCTGGCGCAAGCCACAAAAGGCGTTAGTGCCGTTACCTGTACAACTTGACACCTACCCGACGTCAAGGTCATCGACGGGCCGCTGCAGGACCTAAATGAGGCCCTGCAGCAATACTGGGAGGTTTTGCCAGGTGATGAAGGCAGACTAGACCATCGAGGATTCTAAGAGGAGACGATATGCCGGCAAGATACATCCAACTAAATTACGGTGACGCTCGAAGGCGCTGGGGCGCTGCGGTCACGGACAGGATTTGGCGAGGCTTCAATCGCACCAGCACTCAAGCAAGGGCTACACGGCGAGAGGATGACCTGCTCAAAAAAGCTCGTGATGGAAATGGAGTAAGGCACATAATCATGAACATACAAGACCGCAGTTTCAACGGCTTTGACTGATGTCACGATGCAAGGAAATACACTCTTTCCTTGCATCCAAGACCACTCTCCATAGCTAGCGACCCTCCTTAAGTTGGACAACCTACCTCAGATTTGCAAACATGTATCGGAGAAAGGGTTGCACTTAGAAGAGGGGCTATCTGATGATGACGCCCCCCCTCTCGCCACTTAACAAAATGACACGCTTGCGAGGCAAATACTTGAGAAGCTGACCAAAACTTCGACCTAAGCGCCTTGACAATACCACGAAGCCAAAGAGGTTCAGGCGATTATCAGAGCGACGGCGACTCTAGGACGCTGCTACTGATGATGGAGCGGTGGGGATCTGGTCTGCGTGTCTCCGGACCTGGGAGAGGCGTTCTTCTTGGCGCTCTCCTACGGTAGCGTCTCAGAGGGACCTATTATCGAGGTTCACCGCTCGACGGTCTGGCGATGGGTGTAGAAGGGGGTTGGGAAAGCCGAGTAGCTCCGCGCGATACCGCCAGACCGCGAGGTAGGGACGCACACATTCAACCGCTGCTGCGCCCAGCACCTGCTGATGAGCTGTGGCATTCGTCGATATAGACGATGCTCATCTACCTGGAGCTTGTGCCTGACCCGTCGGGGAGACTTACGGCTGTGTTGTGACCCGATGATAGAAACTTGGACCTCCTTTGGTTGACGATGGTCAGCGAACAGTCTAAATTGACTCATCAAGTCAATTTCTGAAATAGAGATTATGAGAATCATCCTTGCATTCATATATGCAGTTCTATCTATTGCCCTAGTGGCGGAGATGACGGCGGGGCTGAATATCGTTAGCGCGCAGTCTCCGGTCGATTATGACACCGACAATGACGGGTTAATTGAAATCGAGTGGCTAGAGCAATTGAACGCGGTACGTTGGGATCTGGATGGCGACGGCTTTGTGGATGAAGGAGGCAATGTAGAGGCATACTCGGCGTCGTTTCCGGACGCGGCGGAGGAAATGGGCTGCATGGATGGCTGCCGAGGTTATGAGTTGGCGCGGGGCCTTGACTTTAGGAGCGCGGGCAGCTTTGCGTCGGGTTCGGTGAACAGCAAGTGGGCGACTGGCAATGGATGGCTGCCTATTGGGGTGAATGACACGTTCCATGCTTTATTCGATGGAAATAGCCTGACAATCAGTAACCTCTTCATAAATCGGACGGGAGCAAATCAGCCGGAGTCCATCGGACTCTTCGGAGTTAGCAGTGGAGATATTAGTGGAATTGGTCTAGTGGACGCCAAAGTGACAGGTGAATCCAACGTAGGTGGCATCGCAGGAACTAGCTATGGTCGCATTACATCCAGTTACATCACCGGTTCCGTATCGGGCCTCTGGAGTGTCGGTGCCCTTGTTGGACACAATGACGGTAAGATCACCTTCAGCTACGCTGCCACAAATGTAATGGGACACCCTAGTGGATATACAGGGGGTCTTGTCGGGCGGAATGAGTGGAACGGAGTGATCGAATCGAGCTACGCGACTGGCAACGTGGTGGGAGGTCTTGCTGGAGGTCTTGTCGGAAGTAACTTCGGAAACATTTCGTCAAGTTATGCTTCTGGAGGAACTGAAAGTCTGGAAGACGGAGGGTTTGATATTGCGGGAGGACTGTCTGGAAGTAACGCGGGCAGCATAAGATTCAGCTATGCTTCAGGCGGGGTGTCGTCGCCAGGACGCGAAGCGGGGGGTCTCGTTGGTAACAACGGAGGACTTATCACAACAAGCTATGCCACTGGTAGCACGTCAAGTGGATATATCGCAGGAGGACTCGTCGCATACAATAGTACTGATGGCTATATTGCTTCTAGCTATTCAACAGGCACCGTAGTGGGAAGTTGGGTTGGAGGGTTTGTTGGACAGAATATCGGCAGCATTGGGTTTAGCTACACGTTATCAAATGTAATCCCATCTCCGAACTCAGATAGTGCATTGGTGGGAGGGTTTGCTGGGTCGGACTACATAGAAGGCGAAACGATTAAAGGTGAGGTGCTTGCTAGTTTCTGGCTTAAAGACGGGGCCACTGATATTTCCGATATAGGTGAAGGGTCGGTAGATGGCATAAGAGGACTTAGTGCTACTGAATTACAAGGAACGGCTGACTACACTGGCATTTACGCTGAATGGCTCACTGACTTTGACAATGCCGATGGAGACTTCGACGATGCAACGGGACAAGATGATGTGTGGGATTTCGGTACTTCGAGTCAGTATCCGGAATTAAAGGCCGACATAGATGGCAGCGGGCACGCCAGTTGGTGGGAGTTTGGTGAACAGCACGGTAGACCTGCACCAACGCCTACACCCACTCCACTGCCTACAGATACGCCAACGCCCACTCTCACGCCTACTGTAACTTCCACACCTACGATTACTCCGACGCCAACGCAGACAGCTACGCCGAGCAGCACGCCCATACCAACTGAAACTCCGATACCTACCGACACGCCTGTCCCGACTGCAACTGCAACTCATACGTCCGTGCCTACTGACACGCCCGCGCCAACTTCCACACCTGAACCTTCGGAAACGCCTGTGCCGCCCACGCAGACACCCCAGGTAATTGTTGTGGTCGTGACGGCGACACCGGAGCCTGCCATGGATGTACCGTCAGAAGGCACATCATCCGGTGGTGGGTGCAATTCGATAGGCACGGTGCCTGTGGGATCGGCGGCGGCGAACCTATTTCTTGTATTTGCACCACTGGCCATAATTGGGGGCGTTAGATGGGAGACTAGACGAAAGAGAGGATAGATTTGGAAATCCGTAACCGCCACATGTATCAAGGTGCAGCACTCGCACAAATCGCCGAACATTCTCAATTCACGGCGATAAACAGAATTCCCTCGTCGCGCAGTGCCTTTCTCATAAATGATGGAATTGTAATCTACATCAAGTATGCCACCGAGCCGGTACAGTACGACGATTATATTTTCACATTCACTCGAAGCCAAAAGAGTGAAATAGAACTTCTCAGCACTCAGCATCCTGAAAGAGTCTTCATTGCGCTCATCTGTGTTGAGGATCGTCAGATCTGTTGCATTTCCTACGATGAATTAGCTGAATGGTTCGAGAAACGGCGCGCTGCCCTGGAAGATGTGGAAGAGGAAACTTCGACTGTTCTTGTTAAGCTCCCAGAAGGACAGAGTTTTCGCCTCAATATGAATATGCCTGGCACCAGGGGGCAATATCTTGACGAGGCGCAGATAATTTCCCGTAGTGATTTCCCTGATATACTCTTTGGACATTGACGCCGACGAACCGCTGGACGCATACAGCAAGCCGCGATGGGTATGAAGGGCACGAACCCAGTCGACGGCTGTCTGTGAGGATCAGGTTAGTCCTAGAGGGGATTCTGCTATCAACTCTGTGATGCTGCTCAAATGTAATGGCGACTGGGTTGCCATAACAGCGCATTTTAGGAGGTGTGTCCTCGCCTGATTGCGCCGCGAAAGCTACTGAGGCCTTGCGGCGTGTGTCATTCTGCACGATCAGGTGCCATGGAAATAAAGCCCTCTACGGCGATTTCACGAAGACGGATTTTTCGGAATTGGCTCGAAAACCACGATTGTGCTGCCGATCGCGGTGAAGTCGGCACAATCGCCTATGCCCAGGTTCTCTCTGATCTCAGCTCATCGGCGCAGATGTAGCAGATGACAATGCCCATGTGTTCGAAGTGCTGTCGCGGCATGCCGGGTTTGCAGCATCGCTCGCACTCCGTTGGCAGCCCGTCGCCGGCACCGATGTCTTCGAGCACCAGCCAGCCCGGGAATTGGTGAAGTAGTTATAGTTCAGTTTCCCTTCGCCATAGACTTGACTACCTCCAGCGTCATGCGCGCGTCCGTGAGCGCGCGATGTGCCTTGCCATCCCACGACAGACCGAAATGAAGCGCCGCAGTCTCCAGTTTCTGCCATGTGTACGACTCGTGCCTCACATTCCAAGATCCGTACCACTCAGCAAAGGCTTCCATCACGCAGAAGGCCTCCCGTCTCATCCCCATTGCCCAAATATTGATGTCGTATTGTCCCGCCGCGGCCGCCGACTGCCGCAGCAGACGCAAGTCGTAGTCCGCGTTGTAGATAGCTATTTGATGCGACGCCAATAACAGGCGGACACTTGCGTCGAGGACATCGTCGATACTAGACGCGTCGCGCACATCGGCATCCGTGATGCCATGAATCCTAGTAGCATCCTCAAATATCTTGCCCGTAGGCCGCACCAGCGTGTCCAGCACCACGCTGCCGTCTTGCCGAATCACGGCTATCTCGCATATCTCGGCTTCGTCGCCCAGCCCGGTCGTCTCCGTATCGAGGATGAGCGGTTCAGCTGCGAGCAATTTCGTGGCAGCCGTAGTCAGGTGCGAGTGTTCGTAGTGTATGTCCTCTCCGCGCACGATTCTTATTGACATATGTACCTCCTCCTACCATCTAGGGTACCCGCAATGCGGCCACAGGCTCTTCCGTGAGCGAGACCAGATAGCCACTACTCGGCCAAGGCGGATCGATTACCGCAGTACCGTACTTACCCAGTTTTCTTAGTGTCCTCATATCAGACCCTATATTTACGCCGCAAATGGAATAGATCCTGGGAATTCGCTTTGCAGTTCTGCGTTATCCAAGCCAGAATGCCCAGACAGATTTGACAGCATGTGTTCCGCACTATAACATGTTCCACATGATGATGAACAGTAGAGCTTTAGAAACAACACTTATAGACACCGTTGCCCGGGATATACGCGATCGGCTTCCTTCGCGCTGGTCACTGCTCAATCGCGAAGAAGAGATGAGAGTGGATCAGGGCATCGGCCGCCGCCGGATCGATGCGATACTGGAACTGCGAGATCCACAGGGCATCTCCACGTCCATAGTAATTGACGTCAAGGGCGCACCCGTGGAGCCCAATCGTGTCAGCTTTGCCGCGGAGACGTTACGGGAAATGGCGCGATTGATGAACGAACAGGAACCGCGATCTGCCGTTTCTGTTCCTATGATGCTGTCGCCTTTCTTCAGTCCACTGGCAAGAGAGAGGCTGATTGCGGCCGGCATAAGCTACGCGGATTCGACCGGAAACCTCAGACTGTCTGCCGATAGGCCCGCGATATTCATCGAAACACAGGGTCAGGACAGGAATCCCTTCAGGGAAAACCGTCCGCTTCGGTCACTCAAGGGCGGTCGTGCCGCACGCGTAGTTCGGAGCTTTCTCGATTATCGACCTCCCTTCGGAACTCGTGAGTTCGCCGGTGAAACCCAGAATGCGCTTGCCACCGTATCGAGGGTGTCCGACCTACTGGTTAGGGAGGCGATTATCGCCAGGGATGGTCCCAGGGGACGCATAAGCACCGTGGACTGGGAGACACTGGTACGCAGATGGGCAATGGACTACGATTTTGCGAAAGCCAATTCGCTGACGACATACCTCGAACCGCGTGGGCCCAGCGTCCTGTTTGACCGGCTTCGCGAGGCGGACTTCAGGTACGCCGTTACCGGCTCTTTCGCCGCGGTCCGTCTGGCGCCCGTGGCTGAACCACGCTTAGTTACGCTCTACGTTGACGATCCCGAGGACGCTGCAGACCGGCTCGGGCTGCGTCCCGCGGAAACCGGAGCGAATGTCGTCATCGCTCGTCCATTCGATCCGGTTGTCTTTGAGCGCACGGAAAGTGCCGACGGCATCACATACGCTCGTGTGACTCAAGTCTTGCTTGATCTCATGACGGGGCCTGGACGTGGGCCTGCGGAAGCTGAAGGTCTGCGGGATTGGATGCGAGAGAACGAAGAGACATGGAAGCTGCAGCTGACGAACGAACCATAAGCGCCCGGGAAGGCCTGCTGGACGCCGTGGAGGCGCTGGGTCCTCACAGCGAGGCTGTCATTCTGGTGGGCGCACAGGCTATATACGTGCATGTCGGAGAAGCAGGTGCCGGATTCGCGGTTTCTCCATTCACGTATGACGCCGACATCGCGCTCGACCCCGCCCTGCTTGGCAGTGATCCGACGATCATAGATGCCATGGCTGGCGCGGGCTTCAATTTGACGGGCCAGCCTGGACTGTACAGAAGGGAGAGTGGAGTGCAGGTCGACTTGTTGGTGCCGGCAGCTGTTGGAGGCCCCGGCCGGAGAGGCGCGCGCCTCGATGTTCATGGCAACCGGGCGGCGATGAAGGTACACGGTCTTGAGGGCGCCCTGGTGAGCCACACGTCCAGAGAGATAGGTTCTCTGATTCCTGTCAGCAGTCGCTCCTGCGTAATGGAAGTGGCGTGTCCGGCTGCATTGCTTGTGGCGAAGGTACACAAGATTTCTGAGCGCGTCGATGATCCGGCTCGTCGGGCGACAGTTGACAAGGATGCCTTCGACATCTACCGGATTCTGCTTGCGGTGGACACCT
>MKWU01005565.1_pt1 | contig 13585 bp, 7 predicted proteins | sample 809101 | NCBI WGS metagenome assembly MKWU01 (sample SAMN05860141, study PRJNA318959) | sponge metagenome | host: Aplysina aerophoba | place: Slovenia: Piran, Adriatic Sea, Gulf of Piran | collected 2013-05-07 | reverse complement strand
GGTATCTGAAAGACAGGAGTCACTTGTCCTTGAGCAACCCCTTCGAGAGCCTGGCGCAACTCCGGGCGAACGTCCGCCAGCTTGACCGGACCGAGATAGCCGCCCTCGGCTGCGGTTGCATCCGTTGAATACCGTGTCGCGAGAACTTGAAAGTTGTCGCCTGCCCGGATGCGCGCCAGGAGATCCTCGGCCCTTTCCCGTTCGCTCACCAGGATCATCCCCAACACACGTTCCGTTCCGGGTTGTGCTTCGGCCGCAGCAAGGGTCATGACCCCTGCCGGAAGGCAGAGGCTCAGGATCACCCAAAAGGTTCGAGACAAGGTCACGATCTACTCGCAATGGGTTCGGCCACTCCAAGGGCAAGGATGGCTCCCTGCTTCCCTCTCCGTGAAATATGGCCGTTCACTGTCCGATTCTTCTACCGGGCCGAGTCAGTGTTTGTGAGGAGCATCCTTTTCGGTGAGGTGAAAGGACTGCCTCTCGATCACATCGTAGTTTTCTGAGAATTCCTTGATCGCAAGAACCTGATTCGTAGTGATGTTCTCAAACCTTTGCCGCGTGTTGCTCGCGGGCCACCAGATTTCGAGGGCCGCTATGCGATCCGCATTCCCCGCCCCCACGTGTTGCTCGAAGCTGGAGGCGCCGAAAGAACCGCCGCTGGTCACCTCACGGTGAACCTCCCGGCCTCCGGGAAGTAGGAGTTTGATGCGAACGCCGACTGCAGCGCGGTTCGTCTTCTCACCTTGAAGCTGAATGGCGATCCAGTGGTTGCCGTGTCCAGGGTTCCGGAACACTGCATTCCGGTAGGCGTCTCCGGGGACAGCACCGCCGGTGTGGAGAAAAATGTCCTGGTCACCGTCACTGTCGAGGTCGCCAAAAGCGATCCCATGGCCTTTCTGCAGGTGTCCGGTTCGTGAGGACGAGGTCACGTCCGAGAAAGCCTTGCCCGCTTCGTTGCGAAAGAGAAGATTCGGCATCAGGGCCCCGTAGGAGGGCGCGCCGGTGCCTACGTAAAAATCCAGGTAACCGTCGTTGTCGAGGTCGCCGAAATTACAGCCCATGGTAAGAATGTTCCGCGCCATTCCCAGCACGCCGGTAACATCCTGAAAACCGCTCTTTCCCATGTTGCGGTAAACCTTGAAGGTTTCTCCCTTCAACGGCCGTCCCAGATACCCCCGCACAACATCCGCCAGGGACTGAACGTAGCCTGAGACAAACAGGTCAAGCCTGCCGTCGTTGTCATAATCCATGAACCACGCCGGGAAACTATAGACCGGATTCTCGACTCCCAACATCCGAGCCGCCTCCGTAAACGTGCCGTCACCGTTGTTGCGATAGAAAAAGTTCTTTTCGGCGTAGTTCGAAACATAGAGATCGGGATATCGATCGTTGTCGTAGTCCGCCCAGACGGCCGCTTTCGTAAACGCGGTACGGTCGACGCCAGCCGCAGGGGCGACGTCAACGAATGTCCCATCACCCCTGTTTCGGAACAACTGGCTGGGAGAAAACTCGTTGCCGACAAACACGTCCAGGTAGCCGTCGAGATCGAAATCCGCCCAGGCAGCCGTTTGCGTCGCGGTCGCAGGGGAGGCCAAGCCGCTCTTACGGGTCACATCGGTGAACGTCCCCTCTTTGTTGCTGCGCAGCAGCGAGTTCCGCATCGGGAATTCCCAACCACCACGAAGAACAAAGATGTCCGGCCGGCCGTCGTTGTCGTAGTCCGTCTGGACCAGATTGAGCCCCCCGAGCTGATCCGCCAGCCCTGCTTCCGCCGTTCCATCTTCGAACGTTCCGTCCCCGTTGCTCCGGAAGAAACGAAGCGGGGCGCAACTATCCTGGCTCGAGACCACAGCGTCGAGATAGCCGTCACCGTCGAAGTCTTCGAGGATGGCGCCGCCGGCCATGTTCGACGCATCCAGGCCCAACGAAGGGGCCACGTCGTTCAGTGTCCCGACCTCTGCTTTGGATTGGAACACCGAAGGAGGGAGGAGATACTCCGAGGGGACCTTCGCGGGATAGCTTCCCAACGTCATGTGGGCGACGTTCAGGAGCCAGCGAACTTCGAGATCGTCCGGGGCTTTCGCGAGAAACTTCAAGAAGTGCTTGATCGCGGATTCGGAGCCGGAAGGCCGTTGGTGCTGCGCCTCCGCGGAGAGCGGGAAGATGCAACTCCGTGCATTGTGGCTCTCGACGCAGTTTTCGACTTCGCCCCGGCGCATCTGCGCGATACCCAGTTTTTCTTCAAGCGACTGTTGAAAATAGGCGAGCTTCTGCTCGGCGGCGATGCGGTACGCCGCCTCGAAGCGTTCGATCGCGCGCACCATGTCGCCCTGATAGCCATGGAGCTGAGCCAACTGATGGTGAAGCTTCATGATCGACTGGTGATCGCGCTGCGCGGGCGGAGCCGATTCCAGATGAGCCAGGTAGTCTCCGGTGGCTTGGAAAGCGTTGCGAACGACGGTTTGCTTCATCGCACAGATGCTGTCGAGGTCCTGATCGTCGTAGGGAACGTTGGAGAAAGCTGTCAGCGCCGCGAGCCCGGAGACATCGATGATGCCCTCGGTCCACAACTGGGTCGTCCGTTGGATCTGGTCCTGGGGCGGCGCGGCGACGACGGGTTGGAGAAGAAGCAGTGATGCTAATACCGCACAGGTCAAAGCAGCCTTCGTCACTTGCGAATCCCTTCACCCTGGACGACCGTGTAGAACCTGTTCACTTTGGGGACAGCTATCGTCTCTCTCTCTCCGTTCGACCAGCGGATCTCGAGCTTGTCGACACGCTCCGCAGATCCCAATCCGAAATGGACTCTCAGGTCGCTTTGGGAAACGTAGCTGCGCCCGGACGCCACCTCCCCTTTCTGACGAAAGCCTCCGGCCTCGCAAAAGACCACCGACCCGATCGCGTCGCGCGGAGTTTGGCGTGCCGGGTCGCCGATCAGTTGCAGCGATATCCAATGTCCGGCGCTGTTCCCACCCCGGTTGCGGAGCACAGTAGGCGGTTCATCGACGTTGATCAGGACGATGTCGAGATCTCCATCGTTGAACAGATCCCCCACTGCCGCCCCGCGTGAGCTCTTGGGCCTGATCATGCCGGGTCCCAGGTTTCCGGTCACGTCGACGAATTTGCCGTTGCGCAGATTCCGGACCAACAAGGTGCGCTGCCGGAAAGAGGTGAATCGGCTATGTTCGTCCACCTGCGGATACACGTGCCCGTTCGCCGCGAGGATATCCAGCCAGCCGTCGTTGTCGTAGTCCAGGAACAGTGCGCCCCAGCCGAGAAAGGGGATCGTGATCGATCCCAGGCCAGCGGTCTGCGTCACGTCGTTGAAGTCCAGGTTCCCTCTGTTGAGGTAGAGCGAATAGTTGTCATTGGAAAACGTCGTCAGGAAAAAGTCCGATGCGCCGTCGTGGTTGTAATCCCCGATCGCCATGCCCATATAGGCCTGCGCGCGCCCGTCGGCATTGGTGCCAAGTCCGCTGAGATAACCTATTTCCTCGAAAGTACCGTCTCCCTGGTTGTGGTACACGTAGTTGGGCTTCGAATCGTTGGCCACCACCAGGTCCAGCCGGGCGTCGTCATCAAGATCCACCCAACCGACGGCAAAGCCGTAGTAGAGTTGCTCGTCGGCAACACCCGCCTTCCGGGTAACGTCAGTGAACGAGCCGTCTCCGTTGTTCCGGAACAGGAAGTCCGGGGCGCCCTTCATGCCCAGCGGTCCGCAGGCCACCCGCATACCGAGAAACGTGCAAAACGGCTGTCCGGGATCGTAGGCCGCTCCGCTCATCCCGCCGCGATCGTTGCTCCCCGGGCGCGCCGGGGAGCCGGATGACGAACGGAGCGCGGGCCGATTTGCGCTCTCCGCGTCTTCACTCGACTCACCGGCCGGAGGCGGATTGTCCCAATCGAATTCGACGTAGCCGGCCACGTACAGGTCCAGGCGCCCATCGCGGTCATAATCTCCGAAGGCGCATCCGGTCGCCCACAGATCCACTTGCACCCCCGCTTCAGGGGCGACATCGGTGAAGCTCCCGTTGCCGTTGTTGCGGTACAGACGGCTCTTTCCCAGGTTGACGACGTAAAGATCCGCCCAACCGTCATTGTCGAAATCCCCGGCGCAGACGCCCGTGCCCCAGCGGTTGTTCTCGACGCCGGCACCGGCAGTGACATTGCTGAACGTGCCGTCGCCGTTGTTGCGAAACAGGGCGGACGGCAAGGGCTTTTCCTTACCTCTCCGAGCGGCGTGCGTCAGAGAATTGACGAAGTAGATATCGACCCATCCATCGTTATCGAAATCGAGGAGAGCCAGTCCGGAGCCCGTGGTTTCCGGCAGGTAGGGTTTGAGAGGCTCCCCCGCGATATGCTGAAACCGACCCAGGCCGGAGGCTTCGGTCACATCCTCGTAGTCCACTCCCTGCATCGCCTCCCGAGTAGGGGGTGGAACAACTCGTGTCAGGACTTCAGACTGGGTAGAGGTATCCGCAGATCCTGCAACCAGGGGAATCGCAAAGCCCAACAAAACGGTGGCGAAGCATCTGCACTTCCACATCGTCGAGGGGTCACATTGTAGCATCGACTTTCGCACGGGCCGGCCCTGTGGAACCGGGCGTCCGCTGACCGGCAGCACTGCGGTCAACGAGTACTCCATGAACGACACGACGGCTCTACGCAACGAGGCGCAGAGCCGTCGTGATGACTGTGAGATCATCGCGTTTGTCAGGCGCCGCCCAGCAGCCCGCCGGCCGCCGGGGGCTTAGCGGCCCGTGGCAAAAGCCCCGCTACATTCAAGCGGCGATGCATCCCGGCTGAACTGCGTTGCTCCTCGGTCGAATATGTTCAATATGCTCCCTCGTCGCGCCTTGTCAGCCGGGCGCCTCGCCACTCTCGGTGCTACTCGCGGTTTCACCACGGACCGCTAGAAAAGCACCTTGAGACCAAATTGCATGATCCTGGGGTCCTGAGCCCCGTTGACAAGAAGCAACCCGAAACTGGGGTTGTCAACATTCGTGAATGCCGGCGAACCATGACCGGGTATGCCTCTGAAGTTCGTCTGATTGAAGACATTGAACGATTCAATCCGCAACTGCAGCCGTAATCTTTCATTGATCGGAAAGAACCTGGCGAGCATCAAGTCCGTACCGGCGAAACCAGGTCCCCGCATGATACTGCGGCCCGCGTTGCCGCGGGTGCCCAAGGCGGTCGTCTGAAAGGCGGCCTGGTTGAAATAGCCGTTGTTGATCGCATCGTGCCGACTGACGTTGTTCAACCGCCAATCGACGCCGGGGACCACATCGGCCCGATCGATACTGCTGTGTCCGGGCGAAAGCGAGTTGCCCCTGCTGCTGACGGGAGTAAACGGGTTGCCGCTGCGAATGAAGACCAGCGAAGAGATCTCCCAGTTACTGGCCAGGTATTGCAGTGCGGGCGGACCCGACCTGACCTTCGGCAGATCCCACACCATCGACGCGTTGACGACATGCGTGCGGTCAAACTCCGACAACCCGCGATTGAACCATGGACCGCGCGGGTCCTGGTTGCCGAACGCACCAGCCCAACCAATGTCGTTGGAACCCGTGTCGATGGATTTCGACAAGGTGTAGTTGACAAGAAACGTCAATCCTCCGGCATAACGCTTTTCGGCCGTCAACTGCATCGAGTGGTAGAAGGAGTCGGCGATTCCGCTGCTGACGTTGATGGCCTGGAAATTCGGATCGGGCCGGCGTTCCTGACGGTTGGCCTGAGTGGACTGCCCCGGAATAAAGACGGGGAGGTTGGTCTCATATCCGCCGATGATGTGCGTGCCGCGGCTTCCCACATAGGCGCCCCGCAGCAGGACATCGTTGCCCATGTTCCGCTCAATCGTCAGGCTCCAGTTCCAGGTGTTGGGATTTTTCGTATTCGGATCATAGGCCCATTGAGAGGGAAACGGCAGCGGGACCGCTGAAGACGAATCGGCCGGCGGGATCGGAATACCCACAGTACCGTTGTACGGAGGCGAATCCCAGGGATTCTTGATGCTGACGGGATTCACGATGTTGACGTTCCCGGAGGCGTACGGCGAGGCGGACGTGCCGGCGCCTCCCAGCGCAAAGCCGCCTGCCTGCATCTGGCCGAAGTAGCTTCCGACACCGCCGCGGACCGCCCACTTGCCGGTCCCGCTCGGGTCGTACGCGAATCCGAGCCGGGGGGCGAACTGATTCAAGCGGGCAAACGCGCTCGTGTCCGGCGTACCGGGATCACCCCAATACAACCAGCCGGGAGGCGCGTTGGGGAATCTCTGGGATTGCTGACCGGGGAACGGCCAAGACATCCAACGGGTGCCGTCGACGCGGAACTTGTCGCGCGAGTGGGTTCCCGGATCCCAACGAACGCCCATGTTCAGCGTCAGCTTGCGGTTGACGCGGAAATTGTCGTTCACGTACAGCGAGGCCAGAATCCGGTAACTGCCCGCGAGACGCGCCTCGCCATAACTCCCCACGCGGTACAGGCTCCCCAGACCCGCCACCGCCTCCCCCGCGGCCAGCCCCCCCGCCCCCGCCCCCGCATCCGCCGCGGCCAGCCCGGTGAAGGTGTCGGTGAAGGTGAAGCCGCCTCCCGATTGGAGCGGAGGCTCATTGGGGTTCGCATTGTGGTGCTTGGAGTAGAGTCCGCCGATCGCGATGTCGTGATTTCCCCGGATCCATTTCACGGCGGAGTTGATCTCCCACGAGTGAGTGTCTTTGGCGCTGCAGCGGTCCCAGATTCGGATCCCGCCGCGGCCGGCAACACCGAAGTTCAGATCCTGACAGCCCGGATCGTTCTGGATGTCCGAGCCGTGAGCCGACCAGGAAGTCAAGAACGGATGCGGCGTCAGGGCAAAGGGGTTTTTGAGGAAACCGAAGCCGCCCGTAACCAGCACGTTGGGAGAGGCGGTCCAGGTTTCAGTAATCGCCCACGTGATGGCTTCGGTCGTGTTGCCCCCGTCGTTGATTCCGACGTTCCACAAAGCATCCTGGGCATCGTTGAAAGCGCCGCCGAACTTGTTGCCGTAGATGAAACGCCCCATGATCGAATGATCGCCCAGGATGGCGTCCACGCGGTTGATCCACTGATACTGATCTTGCGCGGCCGGAATGAAATGGGGAATGAGGTACCCTACCGAGGGTGAATCGGGCGTGTGCTGGGACAAGATGCTGCCCATGATCGGGTCCACTCTCGTGGCCGGCATGGTGTTGTTGGGGTAGGGCATACCCAGAGAGCCGCAATCTTTGTTGGCTGTCAAGGGATCAAAGATGGCGCCCGAATCGACCGAGATCATCGAGCCGTCGCAGGCCGGGGAGGGCACCGAGCGCATCATACCGGTCAGGTGCTCCGTAAAGTCGCCTCTCTTCTCGAGCGCGGTCCAGCTCTGGTGAAAACCGGGAGACCCCGGCTTGCGGACCGGCGTTGACTGGTATGAATTCATCCAGAAAAACTTGTTGCGCCCGTCGAACACTTTCGGAATGTAAAAGGGTCCGCCGATGGCCCAGCCGTACTGGTTGCGCTTCAGACCGTCGTCCTGGCCTCGAGTGTCGAAGGCGTTGCGGGCGTTGAAGTAGCCGTTGCGCACGAACTCGAAAATCGATCCATGAAGCTGATTGGTTCCCTTCTTGGTCACGGCGCTGAGCTGTGCCCCGGGGTTGCCGCCCATCTCGGCGGAGTATTGCGCCGTGTTCAAAGTGAACTCCTCCACGGCATCGGGATTGGGGTAGATGTTCGACACCCGGCGCTCCATGAACTGGTTTCCCATGCCGTCCAGCATGTATGAGTTACCCTGGGTCCGATTGCCGTTGACGACCGTCGTTGTCGTGTCAAACCCGGAGGTACCGGCATAGAAAGCGGTGGACCTGTCGGTGACCGACGCTCCGGCGACCGTCAGGGAAAGCTGCGTGACGTCACGACCGTTCAGCGGCAACTCGACCACGCGCTTCGAATCGACCGTTTGCGAGAGTTGGGAAGTATAGGTGTTCGTCAACTCGGCGGCGGCTATCACCTCGACGGTTTCGGTCACCGCACCGAGAACGAGCTCGACGTTGCGGCGAACCGTCTCATTGGTCTGCAGCAAGACGTCGGTGACGCGCGCAACGTTGAACCCCTCCTGGGACACCTCGATGTCGTAGGTGTCCGCCGTGAGCTGCTGCACGACATAGCTTCCAACAGCATTGGTATTGACAACTCTTGTCAGGCCGGTGCTGGTGGAGATCACCTTCACCTCGGCGCCCGGTATGGCCGCTGCGTTCGGGTCGGTGATGGTGCCAAAGATGCTGGACCCGGCAGTCACTTGGGCGAAGCCGACGTCCGGGGTGTGAAAACTAAAAAGCGCCGCGAGAAGCGGCGCTGCCAGAAACAGAAATCGTGAACGGCTGTAAGACACTTCGAAAACCTCCAAGCCTTCTTAGGATGAACGACTGGGACTTCGAACTACATACAGCATACGTACGGATGTGCTGCCTATACGTACGGATGTGCTGCCTATACGTACGGATGTGCTGCCTAATCGTAGACTGCGATTCACCAATAGTCAAGCCTTTTTTCTGCCAACGCAATAGAGAAAGCTCCCCTGTTCGTGCGATCCGGAACGTTGACCTTTCTCAGGATGGGTCCATCTTGCGATTGCCGCAGCGGCAGCAGCCCGGAGGGCGACGGGAGCCGCGGCGAACGACGCTCGTCGTGAGGACTGCCGAGAACGGCAGACGGCACGCGGACACTGGCTCAGGGCAATATTTTTTAGTGAACAATAGCGAACAATAGTGAACAATGGCGAACAGAAGTGAACAGGAAAGCAGTGATTGTGCGACAGGCGCGGCGGCCCGGGCGGCGGCTGTTGGTTGTGCGAACCTATCGCACCCACGTCGAACCGCATGGCGATAAAGGCCATGATGCATGTCTCGGGAAAAGCCGTGTTTCGTGTCTCGTATCTGGTGATTCGCGACCTGCACGGACCTTGCCTCACCACTTGGTGAGAAAGGCAGGCCGGGATTGCGCACCTCTGTCGTCATGCCAGGCAGGCCGGAGCGGGGAAAACAAGACTGAAGGGCTTCAATACCACGAGTTTCCGAGCATGGGTTCATCTTGCGATTGCCGTAGCGGCAGCAGTCCGGAGGGCGCCGGGAACTGCGGCGATCGGCGCGAGGCCTGCCGAGAACGGCGGACGATGTGCGGAAACTGGCTCAGGAGTAAATTTTTTACCGGGAAATGGCGGGAAATGCGGGGAAGTGGTGGGTAGAGAAGCCGTAACTCGCAGGTGGGCGCGGCGGTCCAGATGGCGGTTTCTGGTCATTTTGTTTTTTGCGCCTTGCGCACCCACGGGGAACCGAACGGCCGTAAAAGCCGTGTTTGGTGTCTCGGGAATAGCCGTGTTTGGTGTCTCGTGATTCGTGAAAACCATTGGCGGGGGACTGGTTCGATCCAGAAGAAATGTCTGACGGACGGTGAACCCCAAAAGCCGCGTTTCGTGATTCGCGTCTCGTGATTCGGGGTCCACACAGACATCGCTTCGCCACCTGGTGTTACATGCAAGGCAGGATTCCCGCCTCGCTGTATTCATGCTACGCAGGCCGGAGCGGAAAAAAAAGACTGAAGGGCTTCAGTACCAAGATGCAACGTTTCTCCTGCCTGTCCCTGCCTCGCCGGCAGGCAGGCGGCAGACAGATGTTTCGTGATTCGGGTCTCGTGCCCCATGCGGACTTCGCCTCGCCGCGTGGGGAGACATGCAGGTCAGTTGATCGGCATGGACTGGCGTAACTCATCCGCAACGGCCATCTGCTTTTTGGCCAACGCGGGCCGGTTGGTCCTGTGATAGATGCGCGCAAGTTGAAAGTGGGCTTCGTAGTTCCTTGGATCCATGTCGATGGCGCGCTTCAGCGTGTTTTCGGCCACGAAGTAGCGCTCCTGCTGAGAATACACTTTCGCCAATAGCACATAGGACCGAGCGGACCGCAGGTTGAGCCAAATGGCTCTCTGCAGCGGATCGACCGCTTCATCGAATCTTCCCAGCCGGAAGTAGGCGTCGCCAAGATAATGCCAGGCGTTGGAGTGCCCGGGGTTGGAGACCAACTCTTTTCGGAAATACTTCGCGGCTTGTTCGAACCGCCCGCGAGTAAGAGCGATCAACCCCAGCTTGTGGGCAACCAGCGGCAGGTCAGGCTGCTTCTCGAGCGCCGCGAGAATCATGGCCTCCGCGTCGTCCACGTAATTCTCCTGTGACATCAGGTCAGCGGCGAGGACGTACGCCTGGGGGGTTTCGGGATCGATCCCGAACAGTTCGGCGAAGCTTCGCCTCGTGTTCGGGCCGTCGTGGGTGGCAAGATACGCCATCGCCAAGGTGTAGGAGATGTTGGGGTCTCCGTGGGACCACGCGACGGCCTTCTCGAGCAAGGGCAGCGCGTCTTGCGCCCGGTTGCTGAAGTAGTAGGCCATGGCGAGGATCTCCACCGTCTGTTTCCACTGGGGGGAGTTCTCGGGCTCAAGCGGCAGAGCGGCCGAGAGGTGGCGGATGGCCCGGATGAAATCGGGCTTCTGATAGTAGGCCAGCCCCAAACCATGCTGAGCCTCCGCCAGACTCGCGTCCCTCTCCACCCAAGGCTTCAACTCCTGAATGACACCGTCCAGATCGCCCCTGCCGAACAGTTGCTCGGCCCGGTCCAGAGCAGCCCCGTACTCGCCGACCGCGGGACCCTGCGCAAAAGCGTGGCTCGAAACCACCAGTAGCAATACCGTTACCCACATCGCCAGTTTTCTTCGCTCGCCAAGGTTCGCATTCGAGTCAAGTTCACGGGGCGATCCGCAAGTCCTACTTGTCGGTCTGAGGCAGAGCCTCGCTCGTCTCATCTCCAGAACGGCCGAGCGGCCCCTCGAAATGATCTTGATCTCCTGCCGGCGCAGCATGGGATCGTGCATCTCCTTCATGGTTTCTCTTCAGGCAATCAGCTTGTGCGCGACGTTGCCGGCGACATCGGTGAGGCGGAAATCACGTCCGCCGTAATGATAGGTGAGCCTGGTGTGGTCGAGGCCGAGCAGGTGCAGGATGGTGGCGTGCAGGTCGTGGATGTGCATGCGATCCTCCACGGCGTGGTAGCCGAAATCGTCCGTCGCGCCGTAGATGAAGCCGGGTTTCACGCCGCCGCCGGCCATCCAGATGCTGTAGCCGTAGGGGTTGTGGTCGCGCCCGTCCGCCTCGGCGAACGGGGTGCGTCCGAACTCCCCGCCCCACACCACGAGTGTCTCTTCGAGCAGTCCGCGCGACTTCAAATCGCGGATCAGCCCTGCCATCGGTTTATCGATCTCTCGGGCGCTGGCATAGTGGAGCTTGGCGAGTTCGCTGTGGTGATCCCACTTCTCTTCCATACCGCTGTGCGTGCATTGCACGAAGCGGACGCCGCGCTCGACGAAGCGCCGGGCCAGAAGACATTGCCAACCGAAGTCACGCGTCAGCGGATGGTCGAGTCCGTACAGCTTCCTGACGGCTTCGGATTCCCTCTCGACATCGAGCGCTTCGGGGGCCTCGGCCTGCATGCGGAAAGCGAGTTCAAGAGCCTGGATGCGGGCTTCGAGGTGGGGGTCTTCCCGGCGTTCCTGCTGGTGGAGGTGGTTGACCTTGCGGAGCATGTCCAGCTCATAGCGCTGTTGCTCGGAAGTAAGTCGTTCATGGGCGAGATAAGCGATCGGCTCGGCCTCGATATCCTTCACGTCCATGAACGAGTTGCCAATCGGAGTGCCCTGGTAAGCGCCGGGGAGAAAGCTGCTGCTCCAGTTCTTCTCGCCGCCATGCCACAAGGTCGGCTTGATGGTGATAAAGCCGGGGAGGTTGCGGTTCTCGGTTCCGAGGCCCTGCATCACCCAAGAACCCATGCTCGGCCGCGTGAAGGAGAAGGTTCCGGTGTGAAGCTGCAGCATCGCCGCGCCGTGGTCGACGCCATCTCCCACCATGGAGCGAATGACGCACAGCTCATCGACCACGCCGCCGACGTGGGGAAACAAGCTGCTGACCGGGATGCCGCTTTGGCCGCAGCGTTTGAAGGGAAACGGTGACTTCATCAAGCCGCCGACATGGCGGTCGGCAAACTGAAGCGATTTCTTGAAAGGAAGCGGCTTGCCGTGATCGGCGTCGAGGCGCGGCTTGGGGTCGAACGAGTCGATATGCGAACCCCCGCCGTGCATGAAGAGGAAGATCACGCTCTTCGCCTTCGGCGCAAAATGAGGTTCGCGAGCGTCGAGCGGGTTTGTAACGGCCGGCGCCGCGAAGAGGTTATTGTCTTCGGCCATCACGCCCATCAGGCCTAGAGCGCCAAAGCCGAGAGCGCTGCGGCGCAGCAGGGCGCGCCGCGAGACGGGTCGTCGAAGGACGCTGGAAACTGGCTTGTCAGCCTGCATTTCTCACCACCCGCCGGTCGAAGCACGCGAGAGAAAGGCCGTGTTGCGTGTCTCGTGTCTCGTGAAAAGCATAAAGGCCGTGTTGCCGTCGTGGGGGCAGCCTCTACAGCGAGCGCCACGCCGACGGCAAGTCGATCATTACCCTCGCTGTCCTCATGCTATGCCGGCCGGGGCGAAAAAAAAAGACTGAAGGGCTTCAGTACCCCAATGCACTGTTTCGTCACTCGTGATTCGTGTTTCGTGTTTCGTGAAAACCCGTAAAGGCCGTGTTGCGTGTCTCGCAACCCGAGGGCCGAAGGAGGCGATACGGCCGCTACACTTGCGCGCCAAGCGGCTCGCGCCTCGTCCTGACGGCCCTCTCACCCACTTCGCCTCGCCGCGCGGTGAGACATGCAGGTCAGTCGACATAGTGAAACTCGTTCGATGCCATGAGAACACGGCAGAGCCCTTGCCAGGCTGCCGGCTTCCTGCTCGACTCAGGATAACCGCTGACGAAATTCTCCATGCGGCGGCGCTCCCCGGCATGCGGCGGCCGAGTCAGCGCCAAGCGATAAGCAAGCTCGACTCGCCCGGCGTCGTCCACCGCACCATCCAACAGCCGCTGGGCGAAACCGCGGGCGCGGTCATCCAGGAATCCGCTGTTCATGACGAACAGCCCCTGGGGCGCAACGTTGGTTTGAGTACGCTGACCGGTGCTGGAGGTCGAATCCACGAAGTCGAAGAGACCCAGCAGTTTCGGTAGCCGGTTGCGGTAGAGAGGAAGGTATACCGTGCGGCGGCTGGTGTCTTCGGGAGAGAGATAGGGCGGATCGGGGCTCGACGACCCCTTTATCGAATCACCCAACTCGGGTTGCAGAGTTCCGCCCATCGCCAAGTCCAGGGAGCCGCCGAGAGCGAGAACGGAATCGCGCATTTCCTCGATCGAGAGTCGCCGGCGGTTGAATCGAGACCAAAGCCGGTTGTCCGGGTCGAGCTCGAGCGCCTGGCTCGTTGGGCGGCTGCTCATCCGGTAGGTACTGGAGTTCATGATCCGCCGGTGCATCTGTTTGATCGACCAGCCCGTATCGATGAACTCCCGGGCGAGGTAGTCCAGCAAAGCCGGGTGCGTGGGGCGTTCGCCCACCTTGCCGAAATTATTCGGCGTGCGGACAAGACCTTCGCCGAAATGCCACAGCCAAATGCGATTCACCATGACCCA
>MKWU01005564.1_pt1 | contig 13586 bp, 12 predicted proteins | sample 809101 | NCBI WGS metagenome assembly MKWU01 (sample SAMN05860141, study PRJNA318959) | sponge metagenome | host: Aplysina aerophoba | place: Slovenia: Piran, Adriatic Sea, Gulf of Piran | collected 2013-05-07 | reverse complement strand
CGTCTGAACTCTCAGTATTATCGTTAAGACACCAGAATGTAGTGCCAGAAGAAAAAAATCGACCCGCTAACCCCCCGAATTATAATGACTTTCATTTACCTATGTTAAACTTGGGTTAGGCTTTGTGCTGACAATCATTGGATAGGCCGCAAGCGTACACCGGGAAGCGTATACGCAGGATCAATGGAGTCTAAGTGTATGTGGATGATTGGAGACTGTCAAATTTAACCACTACCAATGAAGGTCTGCATCTCCCTGTCAGAACAGGTGGCAGGCCACGCTCCGCTCCGGGGCGACCTCCTGGAGCGTTGGTTCCTCTTCCGCGCACCGCGGCATGGCCAGGGGGCAGCGCGGGTGGAAGCGGCAGCCGGAGGGCGGGTCCATGGGGTTGGGGACTTCGCCGGCGACGACGGTGTCGTCCTGCGTTCCCGCGCGCACCGGCAGGGCAGCGGCGATGAGAGCCTTCGTGTAGGGGTGCAGGGGCTCGCCGTAGAGGGTGTCGGCGGTGCCTTCCTCGACGATCCGGCCGAGATACATGACCGCGACCCGGTGGCTCAGGTGCCGGGAGACGGCGAGGTCGTGGGTGATGAGCAGATAGCTGAGGCCGTGCTCGTCCTGGAGGTCCTTGAGCAGGTTGATGATCTGGCTGCGGATGGAGGCATCCAGGGAGGCTACGGGCTCGTCCAGGACGATCAGGCGGGAGTGGGTCACCAGCGCTCGCGCCAGGGCGATGCGCTGCCGCTGGCCGCCGCTGAACTCGTGGGGGTAGAGGCGGGCGAAGGCGGGGTCGAGGTTGACGTTGCGCAGGACCTCGGCCACGCGCCCGCGCACCTCTCCCCGTGCGAGCCCGCCGTTCACCTCCAGCGGCTCACCGACGATGCCGCCCACGCGCATCCTGGGGTTGAGAGAGCTATGGGGGTCCTGGAACACCGCCTGCACGGTGGCGCGGTAGCGCCGCAGGTCGTCGCCGGACATCTGCTGCAGGTCCACGCCTTCGTACAGAATTTCGCCTGAACTGGGCTGCTCCAACAGCAGCACGAGCCGGGCCGTGGTGCTCTTGCCGCAACCCGACTCCCCCACGAGCCCCAGCGTTTCGCCCGTGTCGATGCGGAAGCTCACGTCGTCCACGGCGCGCACCCAGCCGATGTTGCCGCCGAGGATCAACCCCTTGGTCACGGGGAAATGCTTACGGACGTTCCTGGCTTCCAGCAGGGACGGAGTCATGGGGATCCTTCGCGTGCAGCCAGCACGCCACGCTGTGGCCGTCGTCCAGCTTCGTCACCGGCGGGAACTCGCGCCGGCAGATGTCCTGTGCCCGCGGGCAACGGGGCGCGAAGGCGCATCCGGGTGGGAGATCGTGGACCAGCGGCGGGCTCCCCTCGATGGAGACAAAACGGTGCACCTTGCGGTCCATGCGCGGCACCGACTGGAGCAGTGCCTCGGTGTAGGGATGTGCCGGGCGCTCGAACAGGTCCTCCACCGTCAGTTGCTCTACTATCTTGCCGGCGTACATCACCGCCACCCGGTCGCAGATGCGCGCGAGCGTGCCCAGGTCGTGGGTGATGTAGAGGATGGAGAGGTTGGACTCCTTCTGTATTTCCTTGAGAAGGCGCAGGTACTGGGCCTGGATGGTCACGTCCAGGGAGGTGGTGGGCTCGTCGGCGATAAGGACCTTGGGGCCGGCGGAGATGGCCGTGGCGCCCACGACCCGTTGGCGCATGCCGCCGCTGAACTGGTGCGGATAGTCCTTGAGACGCGACTCGGGCGCAGGGATGCGCACCAGGCTCAGGAGCTTCGCGACCCGCTCCCGGATGCCCGAGCGCGGCACGATGCGGTGCACGCGCAACGGCTCCGCCACTTGGTCGCCGATGGAGAACACCGGGTTGAGGGTGCTGAGGGGGTCCTGCAGGATCATGGCGATCTGCCGCCCCCGGACCCGGCGCATCTCCTCCTCGGACAGGCGCAGCAGGTCCCGGCCCTGGAACAGCACCTGGCCGCCGACGATGCGGCCGGCCGGGCGCGGCACCAGCCGCAGGATCGACAGGCTGGTCATGCTCTTGCCGCAGCCGGACTCGCCCAGAAGTCCCAGGGACTCGCGCTCGCCGAGCGAGAAGGAAACGCCGTCCACCGCCTTGCCCGTGCCCCAGCGGGTGAAGAAGTACGTCCTCAGGTCCTTGACTTCCAGGAGCGGTGCGCGGGGAGCGTTGGCGAGCGTGTCCATGACATCCACAGGAGCGCGGAACGGCGGCCCAACGCATCTTGACACAAAATCGATGGTAGTAGTAACCGTAACTTCAAGGAGCGCACCGACACCGTAGCCGCCTCCGGAACGGCAGCATCGCCCGGGGCCGCGCGGCGGCCGCGGTTCCGACACACCAACGCGAGACCCTGCTTGGAGAAACTTCAATGGATAACTTCGGGAACACACTGGTCATCGACGCGGACGGGCACGTCAACGAGGGTGACATCGACTTCAAACCCTGGCTGCCCGAGAAGTACAAGTCGTTGGCGCCGGTACGTCTCAAGGACAATCGGGGCGGCAACCGCCTGATGCTGGAGGGGCGCATCTGGCCGGCCAACGAGGGACCTGGGCCGGGTGTGACGGGGCCGATGACCGAAGAGGCACGCAAGGGCCGACCGGGCATGACCGACCCCAAGGAACGCCTCAAGGACATGGACCTCGAAGGCATCGACGTGGCGGTGATCTTCGGCACGCAGATCGCGCTCACGGTGAACGGGATCATGGACAAGGGTCTGGCCGGCGCCCTCTGCCGCGCGGTCAACGAATGGCTGATCGAATATTGCTCCGCGGACACCAGCCGCCTGCGAGCGGTGGGGCTCATCCCCTGCCAGGACCCCGACGCGGCCGTGCGCGAGCTCCACTACCTGGCCGACCATGGCGCCACCACCGCCATGCTGCCCACCAACGTCTACGGCCGGAACATGGGCGACCCCATGTTCGACCCCATCTACGCCGCGGCCCAGGAAATCGGCATGCCGCTGTCGGTGCATCCGCAGACCGGCCACGACGGGATTCCCGGCGTGTCCGGCGTGATGGGCGCCGGCAGCCGGCGCTTCTACAAGTACGTGTACGTGCACATGACCGCATTCCCCTTCGAACTGATGATCGCCATGATGCACATGCTCGGCGAGGGGGTGTTCGACCGCTATCCCAGCCTCAAGATCGCTTACATGGAGGGCGGCGCCGGCTGGCTCCCCTTCTGGATGGAACGCCTCGACGAGCACATGGAGAAGCTGGCGCCACAGATGCCGGAGATGCGCCGCCGTCCCAGCGCGGTCGTCCAAAGCGACCAGCTCGTGCTCTCGTGCGAGTCCGAGGAGACCGGCCTGGACCGGGTGCTGGAGGCCTCGGGCGCCGCCACCGTGCTCTACGCGTCGGACTACTGCCACTGGGACTGCCACTTCCCCTACTCGGTCCGGGACGTCATCTCCGGCGGCGACCTGAGCTTCGAGCAGAAGGAACAGGTGTTGTACAAGAACGCCGTGGAGTTCTTCGATCTGAAGGACCTGCCCGAGCCCGCGGCGCTGGCCAAGGCCATGGGCACGTGGGACAGCCATAACGGGGGAGTCCCGCCGGCCTAGACCCCGGATCGTCATTCCCGCGAAAGCGGGAATCCAGGGGTGGGGCAAGGGAACACGCCGCTATACCCCGCTCCACCCCTGGATTCCCGCATTCGCGGGAATGACGATCCGGGGGCGTGACAATTCAACCAGTCTTCTGCGGCACAAGCTCCTAGAGGCAGGACACGGATGGCGGCGACCGGCCCGGGCTCTCACCGGCATCCGTGACGATACGAACCCACAGGCATCGGACAAACGGGATCACTGGAGGAACACCATGAACACCCAGGCACGCATCGGCCTTATCATTCCGTCAGCCAACCGGCTCACCGAGCCCCAGTTCAACCGCTACGCGCCGGCGGACATGGACATCCACGTCACCCGCCTGCGCATGACCGGCAAGTGGAGCAAGCCCCTCGACGAACTCCAGGGAGCCATCGAGGAAGCCGCGGCAGTCTTGTCCGACACCAGCCCGGACGTGATCGTGTTCCATTGCACGGCGAACTCGATGGAGGGGGGCCTCGCCGGCGAGGAGCGGATCACCGAATGGGTCGGCCGGGCAAGCGGATGCACCGCCGTCACCACCAGCCAGGCCATCACCGAGGCGCTCAACGAGCTGGCGATCCGCAAGCTCGTGCTCATCAGCCCCTACGTGGAGAAAACGAACCAGGCGGAAGTGCGCTACATGGACGAAGCCGGCTTCGAGGTGGTCCACGAGTTGGGACTGGGCCTCCCGGGAAGCGACGACTACATCGCGGTGACTCCGGAGCAATGGCTGGACATCACCTGCGACAACTCCCGTGACGAAGCCGAGGGCTACTTCCTGAGCTGCACCAACACGCGCATGATCGAAACCATCGAAGCGGTGGAGAGCCGCCTCGCCCGTCCCGTGGTTTCGAGCAACCAGGCGGCGCTGTGGGCCTGTCTGCGGCGCATGGACCGGCCGACGTCCATACCAGGGCTCGGGCGCCTGTGCGCCGAGGGATAACAGTTGAACCGTCATTCCGGCGGAACAGCCTGTGTCAAGACTTCGCTTGGACAAGAAACGGCACCAAGGCCCCACATCGTCATTCCCGCGAAAGCGGGAATCCAGGGGTGGAGCGGGGTCAAACGGGTGTATTCCCCGCCGCACCCCGCCTGGATTCCCGCTTTCGCGGGAATAACGTTCTGTTACCTTGGCACAGCCGGGGAAGCCCGTATCCGTCCGAAACACGTTTGACAACCTCTCACCGCCGGCAGTACAAACATCCCAAGGCGCTGCCCCTGCGTCCACGCATTCCAACCGCGGCGCCGTTTCTCCCAGGAGGCTAACATGGCAGGAGTCATCGATGCGGATACGCATATCGCCGAGCCCGAGGCGATGTGGAAGTTCTTCGACGAGGACATGTACCCGCGCCGCCCGGTGCTGACGTCCATCACCGACGACACGCTGTACGGCACGCGCAACAAGTTCTGGCTCATCGACGGCAACATCTTTCCGAAGCCCTCTGGCAAGGGGGGATTCAGGCTGGTGACGCCGACCGCGGCCACGCAGGAAACGGAACGGAACGACAGCCTCATCGCGAGCCGCGAGATCACCGACGTGGGTGTGCGGCTTGCGGACATGGACCGCCTCGGCATCGAGACACAGGTGATCTACCCCACGCTGTTCCTCGTTTATCTCACCGAGGACGTGGACCTGGAGATCGCGCTGTGCAAGGCCTACAACCGCTTCATGTGGGAGGTGGAGGAGAAGGCCGGAGGACGGATGCGCTGGAACGCGGTGCTGCCGCTCCGCTCGGTGGACGCGTCCATCGACGAGATGCGCCTGGCCAAGGAGCACGGCGCCGTGGGCATCTTCTTCCGCGGCATGGAAGGCGACCGGACCCTGGACGACCCCTACTTCTTCCCGGTGTACGAGGAGGCCAACTCGCTGGAGCTGCCCATCTGCATCCACACGGGCTCGGGCTGCCCCACCCTCACCAACATGTTCAACCTGGAGCGCAACCACACCTTCGCCCACGGCCGGGTGCTGCCCATCTTCGCCTTCCGGGACATCATCCACAACCGCATCCCGGAGATGTTCCCCAAGCTGCGCTTCGGTTTCATAGAGGCGTCGGCGGGCTGGGTACCGTTCCTGCTGCACATCCTGCGGCGTCTGCTGAAGCAGCAGTTCAAGTTCGAGAGCAGCGTGGAGCTGTTCCGGAAGTACCGGCTGTTCGTGGCCTGCGAAGCCGACGAGGACATCCCGTACCTGATCCGCTACATGGGCGAGGACAACATCGTCATCGGTTCCGACTACGGCCACAACGATCCCTCGTTCGAACCGGAGCTGGCCCAGACCATCCGTTCGCGCGAGGACCTGTCGCCCGCCATCGCGGACAAGATCCTGAGCGAGAACCCGAAACAGCTCTACGCGCTGTGAGGCGCTGAAACGCGGCGGCCGCCGGGGCGTGATTCCCGGCCGGCGCCGCAATCGCGAGCCCGCCATGATGATCATCGATTCCGACACGCATATCGCCGAGCCCCTCGGCATGTGGGACCACCTCGACGCAGACCTCTACCCGCGCCGCCCGGTGCTGGCCAAGGTACCCGAGGACACACTCTATGGTCCGCGCAATGCCTTCTGGCTCATCGACGGCAACATCGTGCCCAAGCCCAACGGCAAGGGCGGCTTCCGGCTGGTGACGCCGTCCGCCTCGAAGCTCGAATCGTCGCGCAGCGACAGCCTCATCGCCAGCCGCGAGATCACCCGGCCGGAGGTGCGGCTGGCGGACATGGACCGGCTCGGCATCGACGTGCAGGTCATCTATCCGACGCTGTTCCTGGTCTACCTGACCCACGACGTGGAGCTGGAGATCGGTCTGTGCAAGGCATACAACCGCTACATGTGGGAGGTGCAACGGACCGGGAAGAACCGCCTGCTGTGGACCGCGGTACTGCCGCTCCGCTCCATCGAGGCTTCCATCGACGAGATGCGCCTGGCCAAGGAGCACGACGCCGTGGGCATCTTCTTTCGCGGCATGGAAGGCGACCGGACCCTGGATGACCCCTACTTCTTCCCGGTCTACGAGGAAGCCGCCAGACTGGATCTGCCCATCTGCATTCACACGGGCATGGGCGCGCCGTCCATCATCAACCTGTTCAGCGTCGAGCGGAACTTCTCGTTCGCGCAAGGACGGGTGCTGCCGATCTTCGCCTTCCGGGACCTCGTGGCCAACCGCATTCCCGAACAGTTCCCCGGCCTTCGCTTCGGCTTCATCGAGGCCTCCGCCGGCTGGGTGCCGTTCATGCTGCACATCCTGAAACGGCTGATGAAGAGCGACTGGAAGCACAAGTCCGACGAGGGCCTGTTCCAGGAATACCGCCTGTTCGTGGCCTGCGAGGCGGACGAGGATGTCCCTTATCTCGTGGACTACATCGGCGAGGACCACCTGCTCATCGGATCGGACTATGGCCATCAGGACCCCTCGTTCGAGCCGGATCTCACGGGCACCATCCGCGGCCGTGAGGACATCCCGCAACGGGTGGCCGACAAGATGTTCAGCGACAACGCCAGGCAATTCTACGGGATCAACGGCGCCTGATATTCCACCAACCCGTTTTCGAGACGAAAGGAGAACCCCATGCGCGCAAACGCGTTTCCGGTCATCGACGGCGACGGCCACATCATGGAGAACGCCAGCGAGATCATGCCCTTCATGGGCGAGAAGTACGTGGGCAGCGATGGGCAGCCGGCGTGGGCGCGCATGTACTCGCTGTTCCCGTCGCTGGACGGGTGGACCCGGCTGTCGAACATGAGCTCGTCGGGGCTCCGGGACTATCCCGACTGCGACATGTGGGTTTCCTTTCTCGACGACTGCGGCATCGACCGCACCATCGTCTATCCCACGGCGGGTCTGGGCTACGGGCTCATCCAGGACCCGACCTACGCCGTCAACATCGCCCACGCCTACAACACGTGGCTGCACCGCTACTACATGGACAAGACATCCAGGGTGCTGGGCGCGGCGCTGATCCCCGTGCACAGCGTCGAGGACGCCGTCAAGGAAATGCGCCACGCCAAGGAGGAGCTGGGCATGCCGGCGGCGGTGCTGCCTTCGGTGAACTCCCTGGGCAAGGGCTACGGCCACGAGAGCTTCTTCCCCATCTACGAGGAGGCCTGCCGCCTGGACATGGCGCTGGCGGTCCACGGGGCGCCGAGCGGCGGTCTCGGGTTCGACCACCTCGACACCTTCGCCGAGGTGCACGCGCTGGAGCATCCCATCCCGCTGCTGATACACCTCACCAACATGGTGTTCCAGGGGGTGTACGAGCTGTTCCCGGACCTCCGGGTGGCCTACCTCGAGGCCGGCGCCGGCTGGGTGCCGTTCATGATGGACCGGCTCGACGAAGGCTACGAGCGGCGCGGCAAGAAGTGGGCGCCGCGGCTCAAGCACTCTCCGAGCCACTACATCAAGAGCGGCAGCGTTTACGTGTCGGTGGAATCGGAGGAACGCACCCTGCCCTTTGTCGTGGAGCTCTTCGGCGAGGACCACATCTTCTTCGCCTCCGACTACCCGCACGAGCGTCCGCGCGAGGAGTATCTCAAGGACATTCCCGAGCTGTGCGCCCGGGAGGACGTCTCGGATACGGCCAAGCGAAAAATCCTGGCGGACAACGCCAACCGCTTCTACCGGCTGAACTGACCCGTCGCGGCCGGATTACGCGATGAAATGCTTGATTCGGCGCGCCAGTCGGTTAGAATAGAGAGATCATGGCCAAGACATTTCAGCAGTTGATGGACGAGGCGCGCGGCGTCGTGAAGGAGTTGTCTCCGCAGCAGGTGGAAGACGTGCTGCGGAACGACGGCCAGCACGTGGTCCTCGACGTCCGTGAGAAAGAGGAATACCGCGAGGGGCACCTGGCCAACGCGGTGTCGGTGCCGCGGGGCTTCCTGGAAATGAAAATGGACGCCGAGGTGCCGGACAAGTCCACGCCTATCATCGCCTACTGCGCCGGCGGCGTGCGCTCGCTGCTCGCCGGCAAGGTCATGAAGGAGATGGGTTACGAGGACGTGACCTCCATGTCCGGCGGCTACACGGCCTGGAAGAACGAGGGCTACAACTTCGTCCAGGACCGGCAGTTCTCCCAGGAGCAGCTCACCCGCTACAGCCGCCACTTCCTGCTGCCCGAGGTGGGCGAGGAAGGACAGGCGAAGCTGCTCGACGCCCGCGTGCTGATGGTGGGCGCCGGCGGCCTGGGATCACCGTCCGCGTATTATCTGGCCGCGGCCGGCGTCGGCACCATGGGCATCGTCGATCACGACGTGGTGGACCTGTCCAACCTGCAGCGCCAGATCCTCCACACCAACGACCGCATCGGCGAGCCCAAGGCCGAGTCGGCGCGGCAGACGCTTCAGGGACTGAACCCTGACGTCAACGTGATCGCCATTCCCGAGCGGCTGAGTTCCGACAACATCATGGAGATCATCAAGGACTACGACATCGTGGTGGACGGCTGCGACAACTTCGCCACGCGCTACCTGGTGAACGATGCCTGCGTGATGACCGGCAAGCCCAACGTCCACGGCAGCATCTTCCAGTTCGAAGGGCAGGTGTCGGTGTTCCATCCGGGGAACGGCCCGTGCTATCGCTGCCTCTACCCCGAGCCCCCTCCTCCGGGCATGGCGCCGAGTTGCGCCGAGGCGGGTGTGCTGGGCGTCCTGCCCGGGCTCATCGGCACCATCCAGGCGCTGGAAACCATCAAGCTGATCCTGGACAAGGGTGAATCCCTGGCCGGACGGCTGCTGCATTTCAACACGCTGACCATGGAGATCAACACGTTGCGCCTGCGGCGCGACCCCGAATGCCCCATGTGCGGCGACAAGCCCACCATTCACGAGCTCATCGACTACGAGGAGTTCTGCAACATTCAGGGAGCGGCCTGAGGATTCGTTCGAAGGCTACGAACCCGAGCCTGTCAAACGCCATTCCCGCTTCGGTGGGGATGGCGTTTCAGTTTCAGCTTACCGATACGGGGTGCGTTGCGGGCGCACCGTAATCTCCACCGGACATGCCGTAGGCGGCGCGCTCAGGACGAAGAGCACGGCCTGGGCCACGTCCTCCGGCTGGATCATCCGGGAGCGATCCAGGTGCTTGACCGGCGGGATCATCCCGGTGTCGACGAAGCCGGGCATGATGGCCGCCACCTTGATGCCGTGCTCCCGCACCTCTTCGAACAGCGACTGACTGAAGCCGATGAGCCCGAACTTGGAGGCGGCGTAGGCAGCGGAACCTGCCTGCCCTGCCCGGCCCGAGATCGAAGAGACGTTCACGATGGCGCCGGTATGCCGGGTCATGAGGGTCGGCAACACGAGCCGGGAGAGGATCATGGGCGCCAGCAAGTTGACGCGAAGGGTCCGCTCCCAGTCCTCCACCTTGCTCTTGACGACGTTGGCCTTGACGCCCCAGCCGGCGTTGTTGACGAGGAAATCGATGGTGCCGAAACAGTCGAGGGTGTGCTGGACGAGGGCGGCGAGATCTTCGTGGCTGGACAGGTCGGTGCGGCAAGGGGAAGCCTGTCCTCCGCGCTCCGCGATGGCCGTCTGAACCGCCGCCAACTGGTCCGTGGTCCTTGACGCGAGCACCACGCGGCAACCGTTCTCCGCGGCCGCCAGTGCGATGGCGCGGCCGATGCCCCGCCCCGCCCCGGTGACGATGCAGACCTTGTCCTGGAGCTGGCTCACTGAACGGTGGGATGCGGCTCGGGCGGGCGCATCATCACGGGCGAGCCGTGGTGATGGATCATGAACCAGCCTTCCGGGCGCTCTTCATAGATGTTGGTGGTGAGCACCACGGCCGCGTTGTTCTGGCCTTCCAACGTGGAGTTCAGGTTCTCGTACAAGGTCACCCAGGCGAGTCCGCCTTGCATCTGGATCCGCACGTCGGTCAGGCCGAAGTGCATTTCCTGCGTGTTCTCGAAGATACGCCTCCAGCTTTCCATCACGGCGTCCCAGCCGGTGAGCAGGGCCCAGCCGGGATGGACGCACTTGATGTAGTCCTCGCGCAGCCAGATACCTTCCATGCGCTTGAAGTCGAGGCTTTCGAACGCCTCGTAGAACCGCCGGTTGACGTCGTTGACCGGATCTTCCGCGGCCATGCCTATTACCTCCCCCGCCCCTGGATTCCCGCGTCAATGGCTCGGGGGCGGCGCCATCACCACCAGCAGCCTGAGCCGGGCCGGGCCGAGGTTCTCCACGCCGTGGGGTTCGCCCGACGGCGCCAGAACGACCTCGTCCTTGCCGAGTTCCCGCTGTTCCCCGGCCACGTGGAACAGCCCCGTGCCTTCGAGCACGAAGTAGACCTTGTCGGTTCCCTCATGCGTGTGAACTTTTTGCGCCTGTCCCGGCTCGAAGCAGTAGACGTCGCAGAACAGTTGCCCGGTGGCGAAGACGCCGTGCTTTTGCATCTTCTCGGGCGAGAATTGCGCAATCTCCGTTACCTTCTTGAACACGTCCATGAAACAGCACCTCCCGACTGCTCGCCATGGTACAACAGGCATCCTGCATGCAAAAGTTGACGGGAATCTGCTATCTCTCGGACATGCGCTCCGCCCTTGTCAGGTACCACGAGATCGCCCTGAAACGCGGCAACCGCGCCTATTTCGTAGACCATCTGAAAAGGAACATCAGCACGGCGCTGCGCGGGCTGGGGCTCAAGGAGATACGCAATGCCTCGTCGCGGCTGCTGCTGAACTTCAACCACGACGTGCCCGCGGAAGAAGTGACCGCACGGCTCGCCGGGGTCTTCGGCATCGCCAACTTCTCGCTGGTGGAGCGCACGGACACCGACATGTCCGCGGTCGGGGAACACGTGCTCCAGGCCCTCCAGGGACAGTCGTTCGACTCCTTCCGCATCGAGGCCCGGCGCGTGGACAAGCGTTTCCCGCTCACATCCACCGACATCAACCGCGAATTGGGCGCCCTGGTCCAGGCGCACTCCGGCGCGCGGGTGGACCTGACCCACCCCGAAATGACGATTTCCGTGGAGATGCTGCCGTCGAGCGCGTTCGTGAGCCTCGGACGCAAACCCGGTCCGGGCGGGCTGCCCGTCGGCGCCAGCGGACGGCTCGTATCGCTCATCTCCGGTGGCATCGATTCGCCGGTGGCCTCCTACCGGATGATGAAGCGCGGCTGCCGGCTCATCTACGTCCATTTCCACAGCACTCCGTTTCTCGACCGCTCTTCCCAAGAGAAGGCCAAGACGCTTGTGGACATGCTCACGCGCTACCAGTTTCATTCCAGGCTCTATCTCGTGCCCTTCGGCGAGATCCAGCGACGCATCGTGGCCGCGGTGCTGCGTCCCCTGCGGGTGGTGATCTATCGCCGGATGATGCTTCGCATCGCCTCGGTCATTGCGGCCAAGGAGCGCGCCCGCGCCCTGGTCACCGGCGAGAGCCTGGCACAAGTGGCGTCCCAGACGCTGCCCAACATCGCGGTCATCGAGGAGGCCGCGCGGCTCCCGGTGCTGCGTCCTCTGGTGGGCATGGACAAGCAGGAGATCATCGACGAGGCCATGGGCATCGGAACGTTCGAGACCTCGGTGCTGCCCGATCAGGACTGTTGCCAGCTCTTCGTGCCGCGCCATCCGGCGGTGAAGGCCACGCTGCGGCGGGTGCGCGAGGCCGAAGCGGCGCTGGACCTCGAGGAACTAACGGGCCTGGGAGCGGATCACGTGGAGGTCGAACGCTTTTCCTTCCCGGAGGCGTGACCTAGTGTGGTGTCTGGTTAATTCGCATAATAATATGCGGAGGATTTTTCGTTGTCGGCAAGGCGCGATGACGAGCAGTGGCGGGTACCACGCGAGGAAGAGTAACGCAGCCGACGGCGAAAAAGACCCATATATTGTATACTGATCTCACCTGTTTTTCCACGATTTCTCGGGTCGCGGACAAACGCTGCCATGTCAAGCCCGGTCGCGACAGCCATCCGATAACTCCCTAAAATACAGTGGGTTATAGTGGTTTCCGAATGACTCATGCCCCTGTGCTCTTCGGTCAAGCCACGCCAGATGATGACAGCCCACACTCCAGGCTGCGAGTCCAGTGGGTTGCGTTTCGATTACGGTCCTGATAGCATTTTCTCCGGTTTCGGGTTTTCGTTTCGAGTTCCGAGGCCGGAGGAAATCCCCCATGCCCACGCGCCAACCCGTCAAGCTCACCAAGCGCGCCGTCGATACGCTCACCGTGGAATCGGGCGACACCGTGGTCTGGGACCGGGACCTTCCGGGCTTCGGCATTCGCGTGTACGCGTCGGGCCGCAAGGTCTGGTGCGTGCAGACCCGGGGACCGGCCGGGGGGCCGAAGCGCTTCGCGCTCGGCCGCTACGGGATTCTGACACCCGACGACGCCCGCCGCAAGGCCGCGTTAGCCATAGACCGCATCAAGCAGGGCCTTGAGCCCGACCCTCCGCCTTTGGCGCCCGAGCCGACGGTGGCGGATCTCGCCGAGCGCTACATGGAGGCCCATGTGCGGGTGAATTGCCGGCCTGCGACGGTGGAGGCCTTTGGGCGCATCCTGCGCCTGTACATCGTGCCGGAGCTGGGCCATCGGCGGCTCTCGGAGGTGGACCGCCCGCAAGTCTCGGAGCTCCACCACAAGCTCCGGGAGAAGCCCTATCAGGCGAACGCGGCGGTGGGGGCGCTAGCGCACATGTTCCGGCTTGCGGAAGCCTGGGGGATGACGCCGCCGCGGCGCAATCCGTGCCGGTCGGTGCGCCGCTACAGGGAGACGCGCCGTGAACGGTTTCTGACGCCCGATGAGTACCGCGAACTGGGCCGGGTGCTCGACGAGGCGGAAGGCGACGGCACGGTGTTCCCCCCGGCGATCCCCGCGCTCCGTCTGCTGCTGCTCACGGGCTGCCGCCGGAACGAGATCCTGACGCTCAGGTGGGACGACGTGGACCACGCGGCGGAAGAGCTTCGGCTGAGGGACGGCAAGACGGGATGGCGCAGCGTGCCGCTCACGCCGGCGGTGGAGGCGGTGCT
>MKWU01005563.1_pt1 | contig 13587 bp, 12 predicted proteins | sample 809101 | NCBI WGS metagenome assembly MKWU01 (sample SAMN05860141, study PRJNA318959) | sponge metagenome | host: Aplysina aerophoba | place: Slovenia: Piran, Adriatic Sea, Gulf of Piran | collected 2013-05-07 | reverse complement strand
TACTTGACACACAAATGGCCGCTTCGGTTGCCCGCTTCGCGTAAGTTTCTCCTCACTCCCGCTTCGCGTAAGTTTCTCCTCACTCGCGATATAATAGAATAAAGTAACATGCTCCAAATGGCACATAACTTCGTGGTGGAACCTTGAAATGCACTGAAACTTGGAATACATCTACTACATGCTTCTAGGTGTAAGATGAAGTGAAAAAAAATTTTTTGGAAAAAATGATCAAAAATGGTATAAGCCTCCCTTAAGGCGTATAGAGTTGAATGCCAAGAAAGGCTCTCAGCATTGAAATGAAACAAAGAAAATGAACACGAGTAGAAACGTGCCCAGATGCAAGAAAGTGCTTGAAAGACAGCTAATACAAATGCTTCCATGGTACAGAAGAAATAGTGATGAAGCACCTAGCTATACAGTTAGGTAGTTATTGGTAAGACTTGGAAGAGCCAATTATACTCCGAGCATGGTTTAAAGGTAATCAGAGTGTGTCTGTCTTATTTCCTCCACGACTTCCTGAGACACCTGAAGCTGGGAGCTAAGCTTGGCATCCACCTCTATACGCCTTAAGTCGAATGTCGGCGCTGTTGCCGGCCATTTTATATGCGCCAGCCTATTCCATTATTCTACTATTCTGTTATTCCGTTAATTCGCTATTCTGTGTTTTGAAGACTCCCCAGCAAATGCGACACTTACTGTCACCTTCCTAGAAGAACTTTCAGCATCAACAGGATCTGCTGGACAAGTAAGAGTACTACTGCTAAAACTCATACAAGACATACAGTACCATCATATGCAATCTTTGTACAGTGTACAAGTACTCACTAGCATTAGGCAGAGGGGGTAAAAGCTCGCTGGGGGTGGAGAGAAGAGGATAAATAGTCAATCTATTAAGCAGGCTGACATAGATAGCTATCTAAAACCAACCTCGATAGATTGAAGAATTCAAGCGTCTCCGAATATGACCTAGAAGGATTCCATAACGCCTACGTAGTAAAATTCAAACTATATCAGCACATGTTGCTGTAATGAAATGTATGCACACACAATAAACATGAATGTTGCATACACCAAGAATATATTCACATACAAAGTCATCCTTGCTTTCTTCCCTTTCTGCGAACAGGTACTGAAGAGTTTCGCCAATGTCTAGAACGATAGGTACAAACATAGGTACAATCAATGCCACACAGCAGGGCTCAGTTCACAATAGACCAATTACCACCAAGACTACGTATGGTACATTGCTTTTAAGGTTGCTTGTCCACATTGATAATCGTAATCTGTGATTGTTAATAGAGTATTGCAGTGAGTTAAGTAGTGATTTGATTTGGGTGGGGCAAGCATCATAGCAGAACGACAGGACCCTCTACGCTTTCAGATAATTATTGTAGGGCGAAGAATAGCTGCCAGATGCACTGCTTACTGTATGTATTTTTTTCGTCACACCTTGTGCAGCAAACGTTTCAAATTTTGTGACGATTAGAGGTATAATGAACAAGATGGCCAAGGGTGATGAACATTTAGAACTAGCAGACTCTGCTACAGTGCTCTTTCAACAATGCCTCTGCAATGGCACTCTGACTACAGTGCTTTGATGGCACCACTGTTGTTGGCTAGATTCTCAGTTGTTCTTGGTAACTAGCTAGCTAGCTATCGGCCACATAGCTACAAATGAGACCATCAGGATATCTGTAGCACCATAGCAACCTGCCTATGACTTTGGCGTGGACAGACCACTGCACAATTTTCTGGAAGCTCTCTAAAGCTGGTCAGTGGTTACTCACTGCCAGACTTCGGGAGTCTAGCTAGATAGATAGCTACCTACCATGTCTATACATGCTGCCACATTAGCTTGTGTGTTCTGTTTGAGTTACATTTATGAAGTGAACTATCCACCCTGTCTGGAGCTACAAATCTCTTTGTTCTCTCATCGCAAGTGTGAATCGCCACTGTCTAAGTTTCCCATTTGGCTAGTGTTTTGCAAACCTTCGAAACGTCTGAAATACCTAGCCACTCAGGCCTTTTCAAGATTACATTAAGAAGGCCTACCTAGAGGAACAATCTAGAAAGAGGAGAGCTGAAAATGACACGGCAGTAGCGAGTTTACCGACGAAAAAGCGGGGAAGGCCACTGTTATTCAGAGATGACCTGGACAGCAAGGTACAGGTGTATGGAAAGAAAATCAGGGAAGGTGGTGGGTCAGTGTCAGCAAGGGTGGTGCAGGCTGCACTATAGGGGGATTGTGCTGAACATGGGGTCCTATTGAGCTAAGCAAAGAATGGGCCCACAAACTGCTGCGACGAATGGGTTTCGTGAAACGGAAGGCGACAACTAGTAAGAGCCGTATGTCTGTCAGTAACTTTAAAGACATGAAGAAAGAATTTCTTCAGGAGATTGTGGACATTGCTGTAATGGAGGAAATACCTCCAGAGGTGATTCTAAACTGGGATCAGACTGGAATAAATCTTGTTCCATCATCAGGGTGGACCATGGAGCAGCAAGGAGCCACAAGGGTAGAGGTGACAGGAATTGATGACAAACGACAGATCACAGCAGTGTTTTGTGCCTCACTGACAGGTGACTTTTTGCCACTCGTTTATAGTGGCAAAACTCATCGTTGTCATCCCCGCTCTAAGCTTCCATCTGACTGGGATATCACTCATGCCCCAAAGCACTGATCGACAGAGGAAACCACAAAAGGCTATATTGAGAACATTATCTGTCTTACATCAGAAGAATGCGAGAAGTACTCGGACAAGAATCAGCGCCTGCTATTATTATCATGGGTAACTTCAAGGGACAGATAACAGACCAGATTGTGCAACTCCTGTCTGACAACAATGTTCATGTTGTTCTTATACCACCGAATTGCACAGACCAGCTTCAACCAATGGATCTGTCTGTGAACAAACCAGCCAAAAAGTTTTTGAGAAGCAAGTTTGGTGACTGGTACTCTGAGCAAGTTCGCCAACAAATAGATGATGTGGATGATATAGGAAAGGTAGAGCTTGTTCCTGTCGACTTGCGCCTTGTGGTCACGAGGGAAATTTCGGCCCAGTGGTTGGTGGAGATGTTTGATTACATTTCCAGCAACCCTCAGTTTATCGTTAATGGTTTTGAAAAAGCTGGAATTGCTGATGCTTTGTATGATGCTCACAAAGAAATGGTAAACTAGTAGTAATTGAACAGTTTAAAGTCTTTCTGTAACATTTATGCTTTTATTAAGTTGAATACCATTGGAACACTTCTACCCTTTATGTTGTGCTGAGTTTGGTACTTCCGATTTCACAAATTGTGGTTCTCAATTGCTATTCATTATATAATATGCCATGTATAATACGTATAATAATGCATCAACAGCCATTGGCTTATGACGTCATTGTATACGTATATGCTGGATTTGCGCTCGCAGAAGGTTGCAGAGCTGATGATGGCAGTCACAGTAGAGCACCTCAGAGTAGAAAGCGCCATTAGAGGCTACCATGTGTATAAGGAAGTGTGGGATGCAGCAATAGGAGAAGAACTGCTCTGCAGAAGGGAGGCAGGCAACCCCAATGATTTGTATGCTGCATCAGTAGTTCGAGGTACAGATAATACCACTGTTGACCATGTACCTCGAAAGATATCTGTGGTGCGTTCACTGTTTCTTCGTAAAGGAGGAACCATTCAATGTCAGGTAACAGAAAAAAGGCGCTTTTCTGCTGATTTGCCTCAGGGCGGTTTGGAGATACCTTGCATGCTGACCTTCATGGGTGACCAAAAGAGGTGGCAAAAGTGAGAAAGCTGATGACATTGAACAAGGCCACTGTGGTAGTGGAGAAGAATCCAGTAGATCTAGACTCTGAGGACGTGACACTATGTCTACTATGTAGCTGCCACGAAGCGCAGCCATATATTGCCAAATGAAGCTCTCCACGTATATTGGTAATATAATATAGTATGCGGGTATAAATATTTTTGCGTAGGGTGCACTGCGCGCAAATTTTTTCATGCGAATATCTCATCTGTACTTGTAAGTGCCTCTTCTGCAAAATTTATTACCCGCGAAAATTTTTACGACCATTGACAATTCTTACAGGGATTTGAAACTCCTTTTTAAACCACGTGCTGTTACCTGTTACCTGATTCAATGCAGAAAGTCTGGACAGTTTCACAACACCTATTAATCACCACAATGGCAAATAATAGAGATGTACAGGACCATTGTACCAATTCACTAATTACACGGGTAGTAAAATGTATTCTGCCAAAACCAGTAGAGATGTAGGGATGGTCGATCAAGTAGCTGCATGGAAAAAATGACTGGTAGAAAAAGTATAGAAACAAGAGGGGTATACAGTGACAGTCTAACAACCCAGATTAACATTCGTCAGCTTCAGGGCACTATATGTTTTCCACTGGTTGTTTTTTCCATGCAGCTACTTGATCTTCTTTTGATGTGGCCTCTCTGTTTACTTGAGTCCCAACAGATCTCGCTGTTCGAGCGGCCCGTCACAGACTGGAGTACGATGCCTCCCGCCTGGAATGCACCAGCCTAAGTGTGGATGACATGATTGACCTCTTGACCCTGTGTCTAGTGCCACCTTTCTGTCTTTCAGGGGAAAGGTGTACAAGCAAGTGCATGGAGGGGGGGCGGGGGGAGAAGATGGCTGCCCTCCCCAGGGAATGCTCTCCTGGATCTCCCCTAGCTATTGGCGAACCGCGCGGTGCATCCCTGATGACACCAGCTGCGGAGGCTACGTATAGGCAGCGGAGACACTGTGCCAGAGGAAAGAGTTCGATGGACGCAGTTGCGCAAAGAAAGGCAAGCCATGCGTCCTGGAGGGTGGCAGCTGGTAGCTGGAATAGGCTGCGGTCCTGGAGCGAGAAGCATACACACCTTCAAATGTGTACCACAGCGGAGGAGATCCTGGCTCAGGTGGGTGACGCCCCTGAGCGTCGCGCAATTCCAACAGCGCTGGTCGAGAGTGGTTACGGAAGAAAGCATAAAGTGTTTTGTCCAAGAATCGTCACCAACATCACGACCTACAACGTTCGCACTCTGAAGGCCAAATGGAGACAGCAAGAGCTAGTTGGATTCCTAGAGAAGAAGAGAATTGATGTGTGTGCTATTCAAGAACACAGGATTTGTCACTTCAACAGCAGTAGTCCAAGCTCTTACACCAGAGTTTTGCATTTACCAGGTGGATGGAGGTTAGTCACTCACACTGCAGTGGTTCAGGAGGTATAGGGTTTCTGGTGTCTTCAATAGCCTTCAAATGTCTTGATAGAGTAGAATACAAATCAAATAGAGTTATGCGACTCCCGTTTTCTGGCCACACTAAAGGAGCTCCTAGGACTCATCTGGTTTGTGCCTATGCCCCTACCAATGTGGCTGACTCAGCTACTACAGATCTTTCCTACTCACAGCTACATCAGACCATAGATCCCTTACCTAAGAGAGACTGTCTCTTTGTTCTTGGTGATATGAATGCACAACTTGACTCCGTTTCTGTAAGTTCCCAATACACTCAAGTGCCTCTGACAATGGAGAACAAATGACTGAGTTCATGGAGGAGCAGAGTCTATTCTCTGCCCAGTGTGCCAAGGATAAACCTCGCAGACAGTGGTACACCCATTGTGGACCGCAAGGATTTCAATCCAGAATTGACCATTGCCTCACAAGACGGAAGTTTGCTTGCTCTGTACTTGATTGCCAACTATACCGCGTGGTCACTCCAGCATCTGACATCGACTAATGAAAATAAGAGTGACCATGAAGTTAGCTACTCCAAAGAAGACCAACAGGGCACCCTCCTTAGATTATGCAAGGTTGAAGGAGGCCCCCATTGCTGAGTTGGTGGAGTCTGATGTTTGTGCTGCCACTGGGGATACACCATCCTACGAGCTGTTTGCTGTTGCTGCCAAAACTGCATGTGAAACTCATCTTCCAATCAAACCACAATTTGTATGCTCCAAGCCTTGGTTAGACACTGATATCATCACAGCACGTCGGCGAATCATTGAAGAGTGTACAGTGAGGCAGGAGTGTCAGTGTGTGGTCACATTCATCGACGTTTCGAAAGCATTTGACTCCATCTCGAGAACCAGAATGGAAAAAGTCCTCTACAAATATGGTCTCTCCACCAAGATAGTAACCGCAGTAATGTCAATGTACTCAGGAACAGCCGCACGAGTGGTGACCGCAGACGGTTGCAGTGCAGACTTTGATGTGGAAGCAGGTGTCCTACAAGGCGATACACTGGCACCCTACCTGTTTGTCATTGTTGTGGACTACGTCCTCAGAGCTGCTATTCCAGATGACAGTGTTGGATTCTTGATCCAAAAGCGCCTCCTATCTCGACGACACCCAGCAAAGTATGCAGACGACATCGCCCTCCTGTCTGGCACCATGGCCAATGCACAGACCCTACTCACAACAGTTGAGGAAAATGCGGCTGCCGTTGGCTTGCACATCAACATGAAGAAGACCGAGTACATCAGAATTGGCAACTTTTCTAGCGACAATCACCCTACACTGAGAGTGATTGGTGGGGAAATTGCTGAGGTAGCTGATTTCAGATACCTTGGCAGCTGGATTATGTCTTCAAACAAGGATTTTGTGGTACGACGTGCATGTGCACACGAAGCAGCAAACAAATTGTGGAGGGTGTAGAAGTCTGGGTGCAGCTGCCACACTAAGATCAGAGTATTCAAAGCCACAATAGAGAGCGTTCTGCTTTATGGGAGGACATATGACTGCTACAGAAGTTTCAAAATGTGCTGCCAACAGAGATGAATGGAGCAAGAGAATCAACTAGCCAAATAGGCCATGCAGCTACCAACTGCACATCACTTTCATTGGACATGTATACACTATAGCTTCTTGTCCGTAGCCCCAGTGTTGTAATAGGCCGACATACGTGTGTATGTATGTAAGTGCATGGAACCACAATGGGGTCTCCAGTGTCTGTGGTTGTCGCCAACTTGATGATGAAGGATGTGGATGAGAGAGCCTTTGAGAGCTTCCCTAGCCCTCCACGCTTCTGGAAGCGATATATTGATAACATGTTTACTGTCCTTCTTAATACTCTCATCACGTTATTCCTGGACCACCTCAATAGCATTAAACCATCCAATTGTGCCATGCAACATGGCACCCTGACAATTCTCCTGTGCTGACTGGGTGAACAACCCTTGCAAGCTGAAATTACATTACGGCAATCATTGTTTGGATAGACGGTCATTTATAAGAAACGACATTATTGGAAAGGGCGTCTCACCGATAAGCGACGTATGAAGAAGCAAGAAAATCGTCAAATACAGACTGCATGACGCTGACCTCTAAGGTACAAAAGGAAACAGTGGGTCAACGAGATCGCACAATTCTGTGATTAAATAATTTCCATACTCCTCAGCATTCATGAGCTACAGCATCGGGAGAAGAATTAGAAGAAAAAGACAAAATGAGGAAAATATCACAAACGTTTTTATGCGCTGGTGCGGTTTCACGTGAAAAAACAGGTATCATTGTCTTGTGTATAGTGCGCACTTTCTCATCGACGGCTCTATTTCCCCAGTTATCAATCACTCTGTGGAATGCTAGTGCTGGTTTTCCATTGTATTACTGTATACCATCCCTACATAGAAAGTGCTGTCTGATAAAGCATCCAGTATGAATACAGTTATAGCACGAACAGTTTGTTTGCTGTGGTTGGTTGAAGTCTACTTTCAAGCGTACTTGCCAGGAAGCGGAAGCACCACAGAGAAAAAATGGCATACCAGTGCATTGAACAAAGACCGCCAGTTCAAATGACACCAAAGTTGAAGCAGTTGGAATTCGCTTGAATGGCTAACTGGTTCAAGGTGAAGAGAGGCTCTGGACGACATCTGGTCTTGCCAATAACACTTGGAAGACTGCAAACATGTAGTTTGCATTCCAGTGCATGATACACGGTGTGTTCTTTCTGGTTATGAACATCTTAGAGCTTACTGCGCTAACTCACGAGCATGAAGTGGTTAAAACATGGTAAAAAGGGTGTGAATCGTGCTTGCCCTTGATAAACAACTTGTGTCGTGTTGTGGTACAGCTAAAATGCAGTCAGCACAAATGCACAGCATCTGTACACTACGATAATCTCTGACTACTGTCTCTAGCGGCTTCGTCAACTTTGCGAAAAGCAACTTTATTGCCGCTGCTGCCATCTACAAAAACTCTCACAGTGTAACAAACCTCGCACGCCAGAAGTATGACCTCGTCACAAATTTTTCATACTATATGCTATATCAAGAATACTGAATTAAACCATCCATCAAATTCACGGTAGAAAACGAGAGGGGCAGACAGCTGGCATTTCTGGATGTGCTACTGCGCAGGGAAGACGACAGTACAATCAGCAATTCTGTTCACCGCTAGGACACCCACACCAACTAGCACCTGTCCTCAGGTCACATCATCCAACAGCACACAAGGTAGCGGTTGCCAGAACTCCGATGACCAGAACAGAGAACTTGTTTTCCTCGTGTGAGGAGTGGACAGAGGAAGAGAAGCGTGTCACAAATGCACTGAGAGGTAATGACTATCCTTCTGGTTTCATCCAGAAGCACTGCGTTACCAGCAGAAGGAGAGAGGAAGTGGAGGTCGAGAGACCAAAGACAACCCTCACACTACCCTACATTAGTGGGCTATCTGAGGCATTTAAATGCGTCCTGATCCTCCTGAGGGTATAGGTAGTCTTATGACCATTACAAACTCTCCGCCAGATGTTGGTACGCTCGAAGGACCCAGTACCAGTTGAAGAACGCAAAGGAGTTGTGTGCTCCATCCCATGTGTGGAGTGCTCAAGCTTGTACATCGGCCAGACTGGAAAGGAACCTCAAGCAGCGTGTCTATGAACACCAACGTGAACTAAAGAATGGAGACATCCAAACATCCACCTTGGCAGAGCATGTGTTCAATACTGGACTGGCAGTGGACCTCAGCCAGTCTGAGCTGCTAGACCATGACCAGCACACCACCACATGCTACATGTTGGAGAGCTGGTACATCCAACACAACCAAGTAGTCTTGAACAGGGAGTGTATGCGGTGCTCCTAGACTGATGGGCATGAACCCACTTATCACCTTAGTTTCTTTTTCTTACTGTACATTGGTTCTGTAAGTACAGTAAATAACTTGACTCAACACTGGTGTACATGGAATCACGTAGTCTCAGTGATTTGCTCAGTGTGTACTCTGATGAAGGCTACAGTATAGTGGTCGAAACGTCAGTAAACATTTATTGTGATCATGGTTGAAATAGAAGAAGCGCTCATTGCCATTATGTCCATATACTAATAGTGTTACCATGCTCACGCGTGACGTTTTGCGGTGGCATTTTAGAAACATGCTGTTATATGTGTGCGAATGTGTGGTTGCATACTTTTATCTCCTATGAACTCTTGGCATTTGATGATGAACATCATTTCTTTCTTTCAAAGCTGAGAAAGGTTTACTGTTGTCTACCAAGTGTCTATTGATCCAACAGTAACATACTTTTAAGTCAATTTTATGCAATTCTACTAATGAAAGTAATGAATGATACTCACTCTAACCACCTATTCATGGGTATTCTAGTATGGGACTATGAAACTTGAGGTCTATCACAAGTAAGAAGTTAAGGAATCCATTTATTAGGATGGGGATACCCGTTTGCCATTACTTAAGAATCCTTGGCAGAGGCAAACTTCAACTCACTCAATTTGATGAGCTTCACGCTTGTGGCTGGGCAAAAGTAGCAGAGCTTACTCATGATCTGCAGCACCATCACGAATGTGCTGCCAGTCAGCACAGGTGGAGACACTACCAGCTGCAATCCAACATGTAGATGAGAGAATTGGACAAGTAATCACTGATTTACTTGGGTAAGTTAGCTAATGATGGCTACAAAGTTGAAACTGATTGATCTGCTTCCCGAAAGGGACCACCTATTCAACGTGCCATACCAAAGTACATGTAACAAGAATAAACTTGCCTCACAATAACTCTTATTTACTGTACATAGTTGCTATTCATTAGAATAAACAGTGACCATAACACAAAAACACAGTGCAATAAACAGAACAGGCATGATTCTAGTCAACCCACCAACTGTTGCAAATTAGGCAATAGACCATGAGCACATACTTCCTCCAGCAGGTTCTGTGGGTAACAGGATTATTAGGAAGCAATTGAACCGTGTACTGGATTGATTACCTGATTAATGTAGTTAAATACATCAGGCTAGCCATTACCAGTACAAACTGCAAGTGCACACTGCCAAGATAGATCGATTCAGATAGATAAAAAGTGGTATACATAATTGTATACTATACATTAAACAAACATTCATATCCACTTATAATCACACACTTACAGACTGATTGGAAAGACTGCTGATGAGTTTTGAGAAAGCCAGACAACACCATTCCACAGACTTGACATCCTGAAGCAGAAACAGACCTTAGAAATCTTCACTTGGCATTATGGTATATATAAGTTCAATGTACCCGACAAACCTGATGTTGCAGTCTACTGGAGAGCACAGGCAGAGCTTCGGCAAAAACAGAGAAGTTTGCTACTGATACTGATCGAGCACAGTTGGCAGCAATGCAAATGGCCTGTCTCTGCCAAAGACACACAAAATACAGGCGAATATATAGCATTCCGCACATACGAGGAGGACTGCAACATGGGTATAAATACAGTGCAAAGCCTTACTTGAGAATTCATGGGGAAAAAGTCAAAGTACAACAGTGCAGCACGAACACCATCCTGTATGAGAGATACACAGGCATTGTCACTGTATAATGTACAGCGAAGTCAGCTAACAGCATGTTGCGCCTCGACCAACCAATTCCAAAATTCTCTTGCTGTGCTTGCGTGATAAGATCTCCAGAGCAACTAGTGCCTGTTCAGCAACATCAAGACATTCAATCGACTTGAGCTTTTAAGACATGAATAGAATTGAGAAGATTATAAGACTATCACGACACTGCTGGAAACAGGAGAGGAGAGGTACCGTGTGTATGTATGTAATTGCCTAGCATTACCTTATCAATAAGAGCAGGTATGGCATCACTCATAATAACCACTGATTGAGGGAGAGCTTCCATCATGTAGGTCAGAGCTCTGCATGCCATCAAGGACTGTGTAGGAGAGACCAGCAGTTGATTATCTAGTTGATCAGTTGCATGATCACTGCATTACACACCTACCACATCAAAGATGTGTTCACTTTGAAGACACTTCACCTGTAACAGAGGCAAAAGACATAATGGAAAGAAGCCACTCCATGTCAAAATACTCGAGAAATAACTAGCAAGTACATACACACACACTTTGAACCTACCCAGGAAAGAAAGATGCACTAAAGTATAGATACCATAGTGAAGTAAGAAATGTTTCACACAGTGACATGGACATGTGGCATGAATACAGGCACTATTTGATCTGGTATACATATATCCATATAAAAGCACATTTCTACTGAGCAGAAAGACCTAGCTTTCACTGGTGCTCCGTGCAGATGTGCCAAGCTTCCAATGCACATCTTTGGCAGTAGTACATATTGGAGTCGACCACTTCTGCTTCCTTCCAGTTAAGCTCATGCATGTGGTCAACCGCATGTTTTGCTACCGCTGACTGAGTTGTGTTTCCTGATGTTAGTGCCGTCTTCTTCTCCTTCAGCTTTAGGGTCCTACCAGTTTGGCCAAATTTCATGTTGACACATAAGCAGCAAGGGGTTCACTAGACCACACCAGCCCATGCTGTAGTGTGTAGTCCTTCAGTCAGACCAACTCTGCCACAATGTGTGCTGTGGTCAAAAGCACATGCAGACACCGAGTAGGGCCAATATCCTTCAGATGGTCTCCAATAGGTGAATTAAGTAAGTACACACGGGTAATTGTTCAGGCCATTGTGAGCGTGATGGTGGACGCCAGTTTCTCATCACAAGACCTCTGGGGTAGCCATTGTTGTGTAGCGCATATGCAACATGTTCCCTCACTTTCTCTGTATCTAGGAAGTCTACGTAGACCTTCTCGGCATGATCAAACAGGGTGCGGGCCACTGCCAACTTGTGCACCAGAGGGTGATGGAATTGGAAGTCCAAGTACTACTCCGTGTGTGTGCTCTTCTTTAACATCATGTTGACAAGTATCCATGAGCATGATGTGCGATCATTGTATCTAAGAAAGGCAGATTGCCTTCTGATTCCACATATTGCAAAGGCACTCTAGAACAATGGCTACACCAGGAGACTTGTGACGAGAAACTGGCATCCACCACCATGCTCACAACGGACCAAACAGGACACACCCACAGCCACAATCATTCTCCCGTACTTATTGTCACCTATTGGAGACCATCCGAAAGATAGTGGCCCCACTCTATTTCTGCACGTGCTTCCAACTATAACACACATTGCGGAAGACGTTGGTCAGACTGAAGGACCGCACACCCCTACAGTACAAACTGATGTGGTCTACTGAATCCTTTGCGGCTCATGTTCCAAGGTGAAATTTGGACAGGTAGGACCCTAGAACACTGCCTGAAGGAACACAGAGGACACTGACATCAGGAAACAACTCAGCCAGCGGTAACAGAACATGCGGTTGACCATAATTTATGCATGAGATTGACTGGAAGAAGGCAGAAGTGTCCAACTCCCATCTGTACTACAGCCAAAGATGTGCAATGAAAGCCTGGCACATCCACACAGAGCACTAGACGAAGCGCGGTGGGGCTTCCCTACTATCAGAGTACAACCCCATAACTCGGCAGTGTGTGAGCATCTCCATTGCTATTGCCCTTCTTGCATGTATGCATGTTGTGTCAATATTATTGTTATATATCATCATTATCACATCATTATAATAATATTATTAACTCTCGGCACGCATGTGCTGCAGGGTTACAGTAGTTGGGTGTGAGTGTGTGTCCGGTTCGATTTTTCCAAACAGTGACGAATCGGCCAGGAAGACCTATGGATCACCACAGCGCTGTAATCGCTTGACTTAAAACAAGATATTTTCGTAAAACAGCCTCTTCATGGAGCTATGGAATTCGAGTGGCAGCCATAATTGCACAACGTCAACCATTTTGCTTGCCCTTGTAGGCGCCCGAAGCGTATATCCATTCACGTGATATTACTCTTGACCATGTGGTGTTTTTTTACACAGGCTTTGCCATTGTGTTTGGCGCGACGCTATATAGCACACGTGCGTATCTTCATCACTGAATGTTAACTACGTGCAATCGTTCGCCTGAAGGAAGGCATGATCCTATGTAACTTCTAAAATAACATAAGATTGGAGTACTGACACTTTCTATATAATATAGCTATGGCTTCTTGCGCTGAGGGTTTAGCACTTTAGTGCTTGGTATTATTATTTGATATCATGATAATTATTATATTCCATTTTTGGGGCACCTTTGTTTTCAGTATTAGGGTTTTGTATGGCTTTATGTTTGCATATATATTATATGTATTTGTGTGCGGCCACGCAAAAAAACAGTTTTGTGTTAGAAAGGGGAGTTCTCGAATAACAGCTTCAAACAGGGTTGAAAACCTTGCCGACGTTTCG